>Ga0209536_100011122_pt1 | contig 13204 bp, 10 predicted proteins | sample DeeMarSeWOR28_12_FD_187461 | JGI IMG/M metagenome (GOLD analysis project Ga0209536, IMG submission 187461) | Marine sediment microbial communities from White Oak River estuary, North Carolina - WOR-2-8_12 (SPAdes) (version 2) | ecosystem: Environmental > Aquatic > Marine > Intertidal zone >...
TTTTGCGCTGGATTATTGAAAACAATTGCGTTTTGTAAATCAGCAATGTTGTGTTTTTTGATTGTTTTCATCCAGGCTTTTGAAAAAGCAAATGCTTTGGCTTCTTCTAATTGTTTATTTTTTATGGTTCTGCTAAGGACGTGGCCGATTTCATGGCCAATAGTTAACATAACACTGGCTAAATCGTCGTTGAGAATGAAAATCTCTGAGAGTTGTCCTGATTCTTTTCTGTTGATGGAAAATCCCCTGACACCTGGCTGGTTAATCATTCTTTTAAATTTTGGCTGGTCGCAGACAGTAATTTCAATATCTGGAGGGAATTCAAAATTAGTTGTTTTCAGGAAAGCTTCTTTGATTTCTTCCTGAATCTGCTCTGCGTCTCCAATAAACCTCTTTCTCCTGCCAGGTGCGAGGAAATCATCTGGGATAAATGAGTATTCAATATTTGTGGGCTGGGATTTATTTATTTGGTAAAGAGTTTCTGTTGATTGTCTGTAAGGATCAAAATTGGAAATTTGCGGCTGGTAAAACGGTTCTGTGTTTTGGACTGCTTCAGCAAAGTAATTTATATTTGGCGCTGAGTGATAAGCAATGGATTCCAGTCTGGAATAATGATTGTTAATTGGGCCGGCAAGGCTGTAACTGCAGTTTCCACAGTATGACATTTTAATCAGCTAAAGAATAAGATGTTTTTGATGGTTAAAAGGTTTTTTAGAAAAAGTGGGACATTTTTGTCACTTTTTAAGCTGAAGTTTTTTAATCTTCCTAATCAAAGTCTCATATCTCAAATCAACTTGTTTGGCTGTTTTGCTTAAGTCCCAGTTATTTTCATCTAATATTTTTTTGAGATAAAGTTTTTCAAATTCTTCTTCGGCTTCTTTCCAAGTTAAGATTTTCTTTGGCAGGAATTTAACGATGTTTTCTGAAATCAAAGGAACTTCTTCGTAGAATTTTTTTAATTTTTGAGGATGAAGGATTGATTTGTATGAATCTAGAGTTTTCCTGATTGCTAAATCCATGGCTTCTTTTTTGAAATAGCCAATGCGGTACATTGTTTGCCTTAATTTTTTGACATCAATATTGAGTTTTTTGATTTCCCTGTGAATAGAACGGCGATCTAAACCAATTAATTTAGCAACTTCAGAGACATTGCCCTGGTGTGTCTGGATAATTTTCTGGATAAATTCCCTTTTGAAAAGGTTTTTAGCCAGCTTGAAAGGCAATTCTGTATGGATAGTGTAGCCAATCAGTTTTCTTTCAATTTTATCAGTGATGTCTCTTTCCAATTCATCGACTTTGATGCCTAAGAATCTCTGCATGGTCTCTTCTAAGTAAGGCTCGATTTTTTCTTTCAATGATTTTTCTAAATCTTCTGCCATTATGACTGAAATGTCGCATGTTCTTTAAATACTTTTTGACCATTTTAGAATAGTTACAAAACTTAATAAATGGAGCAGACAGCTTTATCCTAAAGGGGTGCTAGATTGGAATTCAAGATAGAGAAGCGCAAAAACGAGAATATTTACAAGTATCCAACTGATGATGTCAAGCTAGTCAATGATTTTGCGCAGAAATTAAAGGCTGAATTAGGTGATTTCTTAATTGCAGTTGTCATGTTCGGCTCAACTGTCAAGAAAACCACTAGAAAAGGCTCTGATATTGATGTTTTAGTAATTGGTGATGATATTTCTTTTCAACTAACAAATGAACTAATTGAAGCTTACAGGATTATTACAGAAAATGTAATTGGCTCTGTGTCAAAGAAACTGCATGTAACTTCAATGACTTTTACCTCATTTTGGGAATATGTGAGGGTTGGAGACCCAGTGGCCATAAATATTTTAAGAGACGGCGTAGCTATGATTGACACTGGTTTTTTCAATCCCTTGCAGATGCTGTTAAAACAAGGAAGAATCAGGCCTTCTGAAGAAAGTATCTGGAGATATTTTGGACGGGCGCCAAAAACACTGACAAATTCAAGATGGCATTTGCTGCAGGCAACTTTGGATTTATACTGGTCTGTGATTGACGCTGCTCACGCAGCTTTGATGAGAAAAGGACATGTGCCGCCTTCGCCTGAACATGCCGCAGATGTTTTAAATGAAAAATTAGTTAAAAAGAAATTATTAGAAGCAAAGTATGTCACAACCATGAAGAAATTTTATGACTTAAGCAAGCAGATAACCCACAGGGAAATCCAGCACATTGACGGGGCTGATTATGACAAGTATTTGCAGGAAGCCAATGCTTTTGTAGAAAGGATGAAGAAATTTATTGAAGAAGAGAGATAAGTTTTTTAAATAAGTTTAATTCTGAATGTTTTATGTTTGATAAGTTTAAAAAAGATGCTTTGGGGAAAGAAGACAAAAGCAAGATTGGAGAGATTGACAAGGATATTTTAGAGTTAGTGAACAAAATTAATGCTTCTGAAGATTACTTCACCACTTCATCCTGTTCCGGCAGGATTGTTTTGCAGACAGGTGAGAAGAAAACAGAAATTAAATGGGTGAAAGTAAGTCATGATGTAGTTGATTTGGATTGGGTAAAGTCAACTGAACTGCCGGAAAAAGTTCTTTGGTTTAGGATGGAGCCGATGATTTTGCATGTGGCTTGTCGCAATGTTGAGAAAGCACAAGAGTTGTTAGACAAAGCACAGCCAATTTTCAAGAAAAGTTTTATTCAAACAACCAGAAATAAGGTTATGGTAGAAATCAAAGGGAGTGAATATATTGAAACGCCGGTTGCTGACAGAAAGTGGCTGGTTGATGATGAATTTCTTATGATTTTAATAGAAGAAGCAAATAAAAAATTAAAAAGAACAAGAGAAAAAATCATTCTTTTGCAAAATTTTTTCTAGCATATTCTATCTCTCTAATCCTGACAGGAAGCCAGATCCATTTTTCTTCTTCTAATTTCTGCTGCAAATCTGATTCCCAAGAAGGATCATACTTTTTAAGGCTGTTTTCGACACCTTGCTGATAGGAGGGAATCTGTTTTTTGGCTTCCCTGTCCATGGAATGGTCAAAGATAATGGCGGCAATGGCATCTTTAGTTCGGTCAGTTAATTCAGGAAATATTTCAGAAAAAGTTCTTCTAATTTCTGGAGCACAATATTCAACCCTGGAAACAGTGTAAGCCAGCCAGAATCTGCTTTGGGCTTTAAGTGAAAATCCATTTGGTTCTGTTCTGATAAATTCTTTTTCAAATTCCTGCCAAGAAGTCATAGGCTGTAATCTATCAGAATACTGTTTAAAACCAGGCCAACTTAGAATGGTGTTGATATGAAGATCAGCAACAAGCCAAGGTTCGTGAATTCCCTCTAAATATTCAGGAATAATGTTTGTGTTTTGCTTATGTAAAAAATCAACACAGCCTTCCAGAGCCCTTTCCCGCAAATCTCTGTTAAGCAGATGATAAATTGAGCCGACAAAGTTATAAACAGGAACAATGGCTGGTGGGTAAGGCCCGCCAGCATTTCTGCCTTTGAAAATTCCACCGCCTTGATTAAGAATTCTTTTAATGTGCTGAGGAATTTCTTGGACTGCTTTTTCTGGATTTTTCTGCAGCAATTCAAGAAAAACTTCAAGGCCGTGTTCATCAAGATGGGCTTTAGCAAGGTCTAATTGTCTAGAAAATTTCTCAGACCAACCATTCTTTTTTTCTGCAGGCATTTAAAAACTAATTGTTAGCTCTGTGGTAAGCGTCTTCCTGGGCCCAGGCCTTAAATGTTTTCCAAAATGTGGTGGGCATAGGAACCACCATAATGCTCTGGTTGTGGTAAATGTTCTGGTTTCTGTACATGTCATTGAAAGCAGCAATTGTAACGCTATCCTCTTCTCTTTTAGGTCCGCCAGCGAGAATACCAACAGTAACTGGATTGTTATTAATGGTGTAACTAAAGACCAAGTCACATTCAACAATGCCGTTGGGCAAAGGCAGCATAGGGTCAGCAATAGGATCTGCCAATAAATTGCTTGGTTTTTTCATGAGCAAAGTATTCCAGATTTGCTGCTTGGTCTGAAAATTATAACCAAAGTCAGCAACATCCTGCTGCATATCAACCGGCACATCAGGATTAATCAAAGTCGGCCGGCCGCCATAGTCTGCAACAGTGCTGCCGTCTGTGTCTGAAAAACCAGTCAAGGCAGGATTAGTAATGTCAACCAAATACCATAAGCCGTCATGATTAACTGCCCGGGCAACAATTGTTCCCCAGAGATTAGGGCTGTTTTCAAAGGCTGTAATTGCTGTCCTGGTTTCTAATTTTAATTCTGGAAAGAGATAAGCCTGCCAGTCTGCATTGGAAATAATTTCAGAGCCGCCAGGAAGAGCATCAGCAATCTGAGAAAGCTCGTCTGTATGGCGGACACCAACAATCTTGTCAATACTTTCAACTTCTTCATTGCGGGAATCTCCACCGCGCATTACTTTCATGCCTGGTGTGCTGAAATAACCCCAAGCAGTGCCGTCATTACCAATACCAACAACTGGTCCGCCGCTATTGACATCTAAATTTATTTCATAGACATTTCTGGCATTGACAATCCGAAAGCTTTGATGGACCAATGGCGAGGCAGGACTGACTTCAAAATAAGCCTGGTCAGAATCCTCTTTGCTGCATCCCAAAGCAGTCAGGATAGCAGCTAAAGTTATGGGAATTATTCTTTTCATTTTTACCTCTGGCCCATTTTAATGATAACTGCGCCAATAGCAAAGACCATGACACCAACTGTCAGGATGCCCATAATAGCCATAAGCGTGACAATCAAGTCATTATCCCAGACACCTTGTTTTTTCTCAACTGTAACAGCGGGCTGTGACTGCTGAGCCAGGGCCTGTGTAATCAAGTCCTGGTGTTTTTGCTGGATTGACTGGGCTTTTTGCTGCTGATAAGACTCTGAAGTCTGGCATTCCTTGATTTCAAAGTTAAGGTTTTCTTCCTGTGACAGGCGGCCGTCTCTAAAGACAGAAACTGTCAGAGCATAAGTGCCTTCCTCAACATCTGTAAAATCCAAATCAAATGTTTCTTTGTAGTCATCATCTTCATCAATGCTGAGGCTGTCCCTGCCAAGATTAATGCCAAGCTGTGAATTTTTAATTTCCAGTTTAACATCGTCTTCGTCACTTTCACCAAGATTCTTGATTCTGGTGTAAAGTTTAGGCTGCCTGATGCAGTCCATGCTTTCTGAAGACAAAGAAGCCTCTAATTTCAATTGATGATTTTCTTTTTTGGTTTCAAGAGTGTAGCTTAAGGTTTCATAGTAATGAATGCCGTTGTCATCTTCAGCTTCAATTTCTATTTCCAAATCATAGGAATCTTCGTCCAGTTCATCAGGGATATCAAAGGTCAGGGTTTTCTTTTCTGTATCGCCGTCCCTGACTTTAAATTCAACTTCTTCATCAACATCGCCGTCCAGGTCAAAAATAGTGGCAATGATATTAACTGGATCAAAGTCAGCTGTGCCAGTGTTCTTGATTTCAACTTCAATGTCCAATGACATGTCAGGCTTGATTTCAGCTGTATCGCCGTCTGAAACAGAATCGCCGTCAATTTCCACAGAAACAATTTCCAGGAAACTTTCCGGGAAAATATAAAGTTCTGCTGACTCTGAATAATCAGAATTAACAGCCCTGACTTTTCCAATGGAATGTCTGCCGCCGTCTTCGTATTTTGGAATAGTTGCCCTCATGTTAATTGTTTTTGATTCTCCTGGCTGCAGGTTAATTGTTATTTCTGATGAATAAGCTGCGCCAGTGGAAAATTCAACATTGTAGCGGCTGCTGGCTGTGCTGTCAATAACTATGCTGTCAATGGATTCATTAGTGCCTGGATTGGTGATAGTAAAACTTGTAGTAATGGTCTGGTTTCTAAGCTCATTATCATTGCCAATCTGGATTTCATCGGGCATTAAAAGAGCAGCGACAGTGGCCTCTTTGACAACAAAAGTGCTGAAGTGGTCAACGTGGAATTTTAATTCGTTGTTGGAGTAGTCAATAAGCTGGCAGAAACTGCAAAGCTGCGCATTAATTGGGTTGGTGGTAAATTCACTGGTGTAGTAGATGAAAGGCTGTGCTTCTGTAATACCATAAAGTGTGACAGTGGCTGGTGCATTAAGCTCTGGCAAATTAAGTGTGTCAATAGCAGCCAAACCATGAGCAAGGTTAACATAAGTATCTAAGTCAACAACTTCTCTCAAATCAAGCGGCTGGTCAAATTCTATTTTACCATAAGCTGTTTTTTCCAAGACCAAATTGACACTGGACAAATCAATGTTATCAAAATTAGTTGTCTGGCCGTTGAAAGTACTGGCAATTGGCTTGTCATGAACTTCAACTGTCCAAGTCTGGGTTGTTTTGGCATTGCTGGAATCAACAATATCAACATAGACATTGTAAGTGCCGCCAGCTGGTGTAAAGCTAAAAGTGTCTGAATTTGACATGGCCAAAGAACTAAAAGATGTTCCTGAAACAGAAACTCCTTCTCCAGCCAAATCATTGATATCAAAGTCTGCCAGAATTTTGGCTGCATCATAGACATCATCATCTGTGCTGCCAGTCACAACCAAAGCTGTGAAACCATTATAGTCAAACATCTGGATTAAACCGCCGCTGGTCAAAACAAGGTTGTGGCTTTGCAAAATGTTGTTGATAATGCTGTTGCTTGAAGGTGTGCCTACCAAAATCAAATTATTATTTCTGGCCTGGTCAGTGTTGTAGATATTATTGGCGCTCAGGCCTGTTTCTGTCAGGCTTTGTGCAATTTTATTAGCTGCAGCAACTTCCTTGACAGGGGCGTTGTTGCCGACAACAATCTGCGCATTGAAATATCCATAAGAAATAAATTGGATGGGATATTCCTGAAGATTGTGGTTGGAATTGGTGGTTTGCTGCTGGAGACTGTTATCAACATACCATTTGAAGTTAAGCGGGTCATTGTCTGGGTCAGTAGCAGCGACTTCAAAGTCAAGTTCTTTGTTGTCGGCTGTTTTGATTAAAGTTGTAGTTGGTGAATAAGAAGCAATTGTTGGAGCAGCATTGATCTTATTGACAACAATGACAACAATATTGCTTTCTGCCTGGCCAAGGCCGTCTGAAGCATTGAATTTAATGCCTCTAGCGCCGAAAAAACCAGCAGCCGGGGTAACAGTGGCAATGCCGTTGTTGATGGTTACCATTAAATCATTAGCAGCAGTAACTGTGTAAGTCAAGGTATCATTGTCCAGGTCACTGAAATAATTGTTTAAGTTAATATTTCCTGAGCTGCCTTCATTCATTGAGAGATAAGGAATTGTTCCAGTGAAGACAGGAGGATTGCTGCCTCTGACAGTAATAGTCCAGATTTGACTAGCTGAACTTGGGAAAGTGTCAGTGACTGTATAATTCAAGAGATATGTTCCTGGTGCATAATTAGTTGAGTCAAAGAGATAATTGGGGGTGGTTGAAACTGTGCTGCCGTTTAACTGCCACAAATGCGTCAAGGTGTTGTTGTCTAAATCAGTGGCTGTAGCAGTAAAGTTCTGAGAATTGTTTTTGTAAATTATTACACTGCTCAATGTTGGTGTGTAGCTGGTAATCTGCGGTGCATTGTTGGTTAAAATATTAAAGGAATAAATCGATGAGAAAATTGGAGTAGTCACGTTGTCATCAACAATAACCTGCCAATAAACAGTCTGGCCATTGGTCAAGCCTGTTAATGTAGTGGAAGTTGAAGTGGTGTTGAGGTAAGAAGTCAAATTAGTAGCTAAATTGCCAATAAAAACTTCATAGCTCAAAGCATCATTATCAACATCTAAGCCAGTCCACTGCAAAGTAGCTGAGGTGGTGTTGAGGTTGGCTCCATTAGACGGAGAGTTCAGAGTAATGGTTGGTGAGTCCTGGATGCAGGCAACATTGATATTGACAGTGGTGTCTGTATAATTAATGGTGTCATTGGCTCTGAGAATGACTGAAGTCAAACCGCAAAAATTTGGAGTGACATTAAAAGTAACAACACGGGTAGCACTGATTGAAGTGCCGATATTAGAATCACCGCCGATTCTTGACCAGATCAGACTGGTAACAGCATTGTCCGGGTCAGTGGTATAGGTATCCAGATTGAGAGTAGTCCAGCTGTCTTCATTAAAATTAACTGTTGGAATATTGACTCTGGGTGCGTCATTGACCGGAGTGATATTTAACTGAACAGTGCTGCTGGTTGTGCTTGACAAACCATCAGAAGCAGTAACAGTAAATGTTCTGATGCCGTTGAAATCTTGATCTGGAATAAAAGTGGCAACCATACCATTCAGATTAACTGCAACATTAGCAATGGCAGTAAAGGTAAGATTCATGGGGTTGCTGTCTGGGTCTGTGATGTAAGTTGCTAAGTTTAAAGTAAGGTTGTTGTCTTCAGCAAAGGTTTGATTGGGGATAGTTGAGATAACTGGTTTTCTGTTGTTATAATTGCCTGGTGTGGGGGTGGTAAAGGAAACAGCAAGGTTGCCGCCGTCGTAATTTCTGCCATAAGAAACGTTTTCTACCTGAGCAGCGGCATAAACAAACTGGTCTGACTGAGTGCCGATAGAATCATAAATTTCTATGTTGTCATTGTTATTGTTCAAATCAATACTGCCTGTGGAAGTAGGGCCGTATTCAATGACTGTGGCACTGGTAGAATAAAAAGTATTGAAAACAGACTGGTTGTTGACTAAAACAACAAAACCATTGGCAGGAATGACTGAAGCAGGAAGGGTAAAATTACCTTCTCCGTCTGTCAGGCGCCAGCCAGTCAGATAGACCTGTGACGTGCCGTTGTTATAGAGCTCAATCCATTCAGACTGGGGCTCTGGTGACGGACCATCAGCTAAAAATTCATTGACAAAAACTGTGGCTGAAGCACCAACAGCAGTTAAACTCAAAATTATCAGAATTAAACATAGTTCAATAACTCTCTTTATTTTCATTTAATACACCCCCAAATTTCAATCGTTCTTTTTTTGATAATTAATAATTGAAAATAAATTAAAATAAAAATTTAAAGACCAATACCAAGATAACCACTAAAGCTATCAAGTCCAGTCCGACCAGGATCAAGATGAAGGCCAGACTATTGGTAAATGACGCTTCAACAGTTTCAACAACATTAGTTGAACTTCCTGTGGTTGAGCCGCTGTTATCAACTGTGCCGGTTGGCGGTGTGATAACAACTGTGGTGTCTGGTTCTACTGGTTCTGGAGCAGGGCAAGCTTCTACTTTAAGGTAGATTATTTCACTGTCCATTTCCCGGTCTGTGTCACGGAAGACTTTGATATTGATTGGATAACTGCCAGCTGCAAAGCTGTCAGGAACACTGATGGTAACTGTTTTGGTAAATTCATTGTCGCTGCTGTCATAGTCAGCGTCCAAGGAAATATCCAAGACATTGACATTAATGCCAAGAGCCTGACTGTAGATAGCCAAAGCAGATTCATCTTCATCTTCTGAACCGAAATTTGCAATTGTAACTTTCAAATCAGTGGTTCTGACACAATTCAAGGTGTCTGTGCCAAGATAAATTTCATCAATTCTTAAGTCATGGCTTTCTTTTTCAACTTCAAGGGTAACAGTCCATTGAGCAGTGTGAACAGCTCTGTTTTCGTCTTTTCCTTCAACAAGGATGTCAAGACTATATTCCCCTTCATTGAATTTATCAGGAACTTTGATAATCAGTGTTTTAGCTGAACTGGTTTTGTCAGCATTCAAGTCAAACTTAGAATCAATTTCAACTTCATCAATATCTTCATCATCTGGAATGATTTCAATCTTGATGTCTTCGATCTTGATGTCTTCAGTTGAACTGAAAAGATTTTTGACTTTGATTTCAAATTTAACTTCATCGCCTGGCTTGGCTGTGTCAGAGACAGTATCGCCATCGCCCAAGCTGTCAGATGATTCACTGGCAACTTTAGTTTCAACTTCTTCAATTGACAGCATTGATTCTGTTTCCAGATTCAAATCAAGATTGGTTGTCTGCTGATTATAAGTCATGACAACATTGCCAATCTTTGTTTTTCCAGAATCCTGGTCATCAGGAATAGTTAATGAAACAGTAACTTGCTGAACCTGGCCTGGCTGCAAAGTAAATTGAGTGGTTGACAATTGGGCATTAAAGTCGCTATTGATACCGCTCAAAGCCAAGGTAACTGGCTCACTGTAGTCACCGGTGTTTTGAACATTAAAGCTCTGCTGAATAGTCTGCAATCGGGCTTGTGTAGCACTGCCCAAGTTAATCTCGTTGCCAGAAACTTCAATTTCATGAACTGGGTCTCTAACAGCAATAGACAAGCTGCCAGTAGCAACCTGGTTGCCGCCCTGATTTACTGAAAAGGTTCCAGTATAAGTTCCAGTTGGCTGAGCAATTGGAATATTGGTTGTGATATCAAAGTTGGCATTACTATTATAGTTGATATTAGCACTGTTTGGGCTGACAGTAACTCCCTGAAGAGTATTGGTGCCGTCAGACAAAGTGCCTAAAATAACAGAGACTGCAGTTAAGTCAGTATTACCATTATTAGTAACAATAATGGCACCCTGGTGGGTTCTGCTAATGCCTCGGCCAGCTGAGAAAGTTGGTGAGTTAACAGCAGCTGATGGATTTTGGTTAACAGTAATCTGGAACTGGATATTGTCTGTCAAAGCACTATTGGTTGTTGATGTTCCGGCTAAAGCGCCGCTATAAGTTCCAGCATAAACATTTGTCTGAGTAAGAGCAAAGTTAACATTTTGGCTAGTGCCTGTGGTCACAGCCACGCTGGCAATAGTATTGATGTTAAGCTGTTTTGAGCTGTCTGTGGTATGAGTTAAACTATAACCAGAGAAAGCAACAGTATGGTCAATTGTTTCTGAGTTATGAACTGTAAACTGGCCGTTTAATGCTGAGCCAGGATTAGTAGACATAACAATTGGTTCTGATGTGGCTGTTAAATCAATAGCAGCTGAAACACCAGTCGCTAACAAAGATAACAATAAGATAGCAATAAGCAATAATTTTTTCATTTTTGGAGCCTCCAAAAACACCCCCCCAAATTTATACCTATTCTAAAGTAGTGATATTTAAATATTTATATACTCTAGTATATATGTTGCAGTTTATACAAAAATAAGAGAAAAAGGCTTATTTGTTGCCAAAATAAAAGTATTTTTCAACAGAATAATCTTCTGGTTTGCAGTCACCCTGCTTAGGGTGTTTTTCTTCTGTTTTTGGGTTATTTTCTTTAACCTGTGCCGGAGAATCTGATTTTTGAGGTGCAGGCGCTGATAATTTCATATTTTTAATCTGGTGTTTGAGATTTTCTGTTTCTGCTTTTAAGTTAATGATTTCTTTTTGGATGTCTTTAAAGGTGTTGACAATAAATTTGGTGTTTTTTTCCATGGCCTGCTGCCAGGTCATGTTGGTTTCTGGCTTGGTTTCCATTTCTTCAAGCCTTTTGGAAGAAATTTCACTGACTTCTAAGCCGTTATCTTTAGAAAGCATATTTTCAGCCTGTTTGAGGGCTTCTTCTTTTGACATATTGCCCTGCTGCTGTAATCTTAAAGCGAGATCATTTATTTTTTGTATTTTTTCAACATCCATGCATTTCACCTCAATTTAACCTGATAAAATAACAATATTATTTATAGTTTTCGAGGATGAAGATTATATCTTTGTCTTGTTCTAATTGTTTTTTTACCTTGAATTCCTGTTTTAGTTTGTTGATAATTTCCTGTTTTTTATTTGATTTTTTTAGAACTGTAATGATAAAATTGTTTTTTCCGACACGCTTGATTTCTTTGATGGCTTTGTTTAGGTTGAAATGGTGGACGGCTGTTATTGAGATGACCCAGTCAAAAGAGTGGTCTTGAAAAGGAAGGTTTTCTGCAGAAGCTTTGATTTTGTTTTTGTTTTTGTTTTGTTTGAGAAGTTCTTCGGATGGGTCAACACTAGTAATATTATTGTTTGGAAAGAAATTATTTAAAAAACCAACACCACAGCCTAAATCAAGTATGTTCTCATGAGGGGCAATACTAATATTGTCTACTATCAATTTTATTTTCTTTACTTGTTCTTCTTTATGCAATTCAGGGTATCCGCTTGCTGTTTGGTCGTAGTAATTCATTTTAAGAAAATGGGCCTAGAGGGATTCGAACCCCCATCAACCGGTCCGAAGCCGGCCGCACTTTCTGGTTTAAAAAATCCAGGTTATGCTATAGGCCCGTAGGGACTACTAGCGACCAAAAAATGCTTTAGCATTTTTTGAGTATGCTATAGGCCCAATAATTGATTAGAATTAAGTTTGGATTAAAAAGGTTTCGATTAAAGTTCTTCAAAAGAAATAATTTCTCCGTCTTTTTCTTCCATGACCATGGCTGGAATGTCAATTGATTTGTTGAAAAATTTTTCAATCATCCAAGAGTCAGAAGGAATGATTTTTTCGCTTTTGAGATTGTTTAAATCAAACCATTTGACTTCTCCTTCTTCTGTGTTTTGTGTTTCTTCATTTAATGCTTTTAATTTAACTAGAAAAAGTAAAAAGCTGTGTTTGATTTGGTTGTTTTCTTTGACGTGCTCCTGGAGAACTGTTTTAATAGAGTCAAACTCAACATCTAAACCGGTTTCTTCTTTTGCCTCTCTGACGGCGGTTTCCTGAATTGATTCGCCGATAACCATTTTACCGCCAACCATGCCCCAATAATCTTTGTAGGGCCTTTTGTTGCGTTTGATAAAACAAATTTTATTGCCTTTGACAATAGCAGCAATAACAACTGAAAGAACCCCTGTTTCTTTTCCTGTCAAATGAGCAAAAAAGGGCATCATTTTTTCTGCTTTTTCTGTCAACTGGTAAGTGTCGTCGTGTTTTTCTATCAAACCTCCCTGTTTCATCTTGTCCAGATGATAGACCAGAAGATTAGAACGGATATCAAGAGATTTTTCTATTTCATTGAATTTTAATCTGTGATTTTTGGTGAAAAGTTCGAAAATCTGTTTTGCTTCTTTATTCATTGTAAACACTCCCGCCGAGATATTCAGCGGTTTTTCTTAAGTTATAACGGCGCTGACTTAAATTATTTTTGCATGGCCGGCAGCCTTGGGCATGGTCTTGAATGATTTTCTGGAGGCCCTGGGTGGCTTCGCCTAATAGATAGGCATCCATCTCATTCATGGACAAACATTCCTGAGAAGGCCCAAGAGGGACATTCTGGTCTTTCT
>Ga0209536_100011123_pt1 | contig 13202 bp, 10 predicted proteins | sample DeeMarSeWOR28_12_FD_187461 | JGI IMG/M metagenome (GOLD analysis project Ga0209536, IMG submission 187461) | Marine sediment microbial communities from White Oak River estuary, North Carolina - WOR-2-8_12 (SPAdes) (version 2) | ecosystem: Environmental > Aquatic > Marine > Intertidal zone >...
TCCGATGGCGAGGCAGATGGCATCATATTCATCCATCAGCTGACTGCCGGAGATGGTCCGGCCTACTTCCCCCCCTGTCCTGATTTCAAGACCTTCCTCTGCCATGATCGCCAGTCGCCTGTCGATGGTCCTCTTATTGAGCTTGAAATCGGGGATGCCGTATCTCAGCAGCCCTCCGGCCTTTTCATCCCTCTCGAACAGTGTTACATGATGACCCGCTTTGTTGAGCTGATCTGCTGCTGCCATTCCGGCCGGTCCACTACCTATGACCGCCACTTTTTTACCGGTCCTGGTATCCGGGGGGGAGGGGGTAATGTATCCTTCAGAAAAGGCACGCTCCACAATGGCCACCTCGTTTTCTCTGATGGTCACCGGTTCCTCACCGATATTCAGCACGCAGGAGTGTTCGCATGGTGCGGGACAGATCCGGCCTGTGAATTCGGGAAAATTGTTGGTGGAATGCAACCGGTCACTGGCCCCTTTCCAGTCGCCCCGATAAAGCAGGTCGTTCCACTCTGGGATCAGGTTATCTACCGGACATCCCCAGTGGCAGAACGGTATCCCGCAATCCATGCACCTGGAAGCCTGCAACCTCCGGTCTTCCGAATTGAGGGTCTGTTCCACCTCGCTGAAGTCCCGGATGCGCTCCTGAACCGGCCTGTTGCCTGCAGGCTTGATAGCTACTTTAATAAATCCTCTGGGATCTGCCATCGCTCCAACTTTTAAATGTCTCCGATCATTTCCACATCCTTCTCAACCTCTGCCAGTTTCTGGCGGATCTCTTCCAGCTGGATCTCCTGCAGTACCTTCTTATATTCATAGGGTATAACCTTGATAAACATGCTCATATAGTGGTCCAGGTTGGAAAGGATCTTCTCTGCCAGCTGACTGCCGGTCAGTTCAAAATGACGGCTGATCAGATCGGTAAGCTCCTTTTTGTCGTTCATGTCCTCCACCAGGGATAGTTCCACCATTCCCATGTTGCAGTAGTAGTCGAAATCGCCTTCTTCATCCAGTACATAGGCAATTCCACCACTCATGCCCGCTGCAAAGTTCCGTCCTGTTTTGCCAAGAACGACCACACTTCCACCGGTCATGTACTCACAGCAATGATCACCTACACCCTCGATGACTGCTACAGCACCGGAATTTCTGACAGCGAATCTTTCCCCGGCAACACCCGAAATGAAGATCTCGCCCGATGTGGCACCATACAGCACCGTGTTCCCGATAATGATGTTCTGTTCCGGTTGGAAGGTGGAGCCCGGCGGGGGCACCACAATGATGCGTCCCCCGGACAACCCTTTTCCGAGGTAATCATTGGTGTCGCCCTCCAGGTAAAATTCAATTCCCGGGACCAGAAAGGCTCCGAAACTCTGTCCTGCAGAACCGGCAAACCTGGCTTTGATGGTTCCTTCCGGTAAGCCCCGGCTTCCGTACAACTTCGCTATTTTGCCGGATAACATGGCACCTGTGGTTCGGTCTGTGTTCTTAATTGGCAGATGGATGGTCACCGGACTCTTGTCCGTTACGGCTTTGTCTGCACGCTCAATCAGTTCATGATCCAGGATGCCGTCAATCTTATGGTGTTGTGGTTCCACCTTGTAGAGTGGATTCCTTTCTGCAGCAGGAAGAAATGCTGTCAGATCACTTAAATCAAGGTTCCTGGTTTTCCAGTGGCTCACCGCTTCATTCCTGACCAGGAGGTCGGCCCTGCCCACGATTTCATCGAATGTTTTAAATCCCATTTCAGCCAGGTGTTCCCTTACTTCCTCTGCCACAAACCGGAAATAATTTTCCACATAGTCGGCCCTACCCCTGAACCTGCTGCGCAGTTCCTCGTCCTGGGTGGCTACACCCACCGGACAGGTATTCAGGTGGCACTTCCTCATCATCACACACCCCAGGACGATCAGGGCACTGGTGGCAAATCCAAATTCCTCCGCACCCAGCAGCGCTGCCATGATCACGTCCCTGCCGGTTTTCATCTGTCCGTCGGCCTGCAGCACCACCTTCCTCCGAAGGTTGTTCATGACCAGTGTCTGCTGGGTCTCTGCCAGCCCTATTTCAAGGGGAAGTCCGGCATGCTTGATGGAACTGGACGGACTGGCTCCGGTTCCACCTTCGGTGCCGCTGATGGTAATCAGGTCGGCGGAAGCTTTGGCCACTCCGGCGGCAATGGTCCCGACCCCCGTTTCCGAAACAAGCTTCACGGAGATCTTTGCATCGGGGTTGACGTTTTTCAGGTCAAAGATCAGTTGAGCAAGGTCCTCGATGGAGTAAATATCGTGGTGGGGAGGCGGGGAGATCAGGGTGATTCCCGGGATGGAATAACGTGTCTTTGCAATGATTTTATCTACCTTATGACCGGGAAGCTGTCCCCCTTCACCCGGTTTTGCACCCTGTGCGATCTTGATCTGGATCTCGTCGGCGTTCACCAGGTATTCGGTGGTGACCCCGAACCTTCCACTGGCCACCTGCTTGATGGCACTTCTCCTGGAATCCCCATCCTCCTGTGGCTGGAATCGTTCCGGATCCTCACCTCCCTCTCCGGTGTTGCTTCTTCCTCCGATCCGGTTCATCGCTATGGCGAGTGCTTCGTGCGCTTCCTTGCTGATGGACCCATATGACATGGCTCCCGTGACAAATCTGTGAAGAATCTGTTCTGCCGGTTCAACCTCTTCTATGGGAATCGGATTGCGTTTGTAGGAGAGCAATCCCCTGAGAAATCCAGGCGTCTTTGTTTCGCAATCCACCACCATGGCATACTCTTTATACTTCTGGTAGTCATTGTTACGCGTGCTCCATTGAAGCAATGCCACAGATTCGGGATTCCAGGCATGGTGCTCACCATATTTCCGGTATGCATAGACCCCTTCGGTCAATACATAGGAATGAACATCTGCTGTATAGGCTTTCCTGTGAGGGATCAGCAATTCCTCGGCTATCTCCTCCATTCCGATACCACCGATCCTTGAGATCGTTCCTTCAAAATAGCGGTCCACAACATTCGGATCCAGCCCGACTGCTTCAAATATCTGGGCCGCCCTGTAACTTCGGAGGGTACTGATCCCCATTTTTGAGAGGATCTTCAGCAAACCCTTGTTGATCGCTTTAATATAGTTACGCTGGGCCTTTTCAAAATCCTGCTGAATGACCCGGTTGTTGACGAGCTGTTCGATGACGGCAAAACTCATGTAAGGATTAATGATACTTGCCCCGTATCCAAACAGCAGGGCAAAATGCATCACTTCCCTCGGTTCTGCGGATTCTACCACCAGGTCGATCTGCATCCTTTTGCGCCGGTTGATCAGGTGATGGTGGACCGCAGAGACGGCCAGCAAAGAGGGAATGGGTGCTTTGTCTCTGCTGATTCCCCTATCAGTTAGAATGATATAATTATTTAGCTGGTCCACAGCTTCCTCCGCCTGCCGGCAAATCTGCTCCACAGCTTCCTCAAGCCCTTTTGCTCCCCTGGAAGCATCGAAATGCATCTGTATCAACCGGTTGGAGAAACCTTTGTAACGAAGGTTCTTCACCACCTGAAAATAGGTGTTGTTGATGACCGGACTGGTAAACTTAACCATCTTCACATGGTCCGGATTTTCATTCAGGATATTGGTCTGCAGCGATCCCAGGTAACTGGTGAGAGTCATGACCAGCTCTTCCCGAATGGGATCGATGGCCGGATTGGTAACCTGGGCAAAGAGCTGTTTGAAATAGTTGAATAAACGGTAGGGCTTTTTACTCAGTACCGTTGTAGGCACATCATTTCCCATGGAACCGATCGGTTCCTGTCCGTTCTCTGCCATTGGTTTGATGATGGTTTCAATATCCTCGCGGCTGTAATTGAATGAAGTGAGATAGTGGGGATAATCTTCTCCCAATCCGGGAGGAATGATGTTCCCGGCCTGTATTTTTTCCAGGCTGACCATGTTCTTTCCAATCCAGCTCTGGTAGGGATGGGCATTGGCAAGCTGAGCCTTCAGCTCTTCGTCCCTGTAAAGCTTACCCTCCTGTACATCGACCAGAATGATCTTTCCCGGTTTCAGTCGTCCCTTTTCGCGGATCTCCTCAGGTGAGAATGTCTGCACCCCTACCTCGGAGCCCATCACCATCAGGTCGTTTTTGGTGATGACGTACCTGGAGGGCCTCAAACCATTCCTGTCCAGCATCCCGCCAATGTAGCGTCCGTCGCTGAAAATGAGGGAAGCTGGTCCGTCCCAGGGTTCCATAAAGGTTGAATGGTACTGATAAAAGGCTTTCAATTCGGGTGATATGGGATTCTTCTCATTCCAAGATTCCGGTATCAGGATCGACATGGCATAAGGGAGCGATTTTCCGCTCATGATCAGAAACTCCAGGGCATTATCCAGGGAGGCGGAATCACTCTTGTCCGGTTCAATGATGGGATAGATCTTCTCAAGGTCACCCAGCACCTCTGACTTGAGGATCGATTCCCTGGCCTGCATCCAGAACCGGTTCCCCTTTACAGTATTAATTTCACCGTTGTGGGCAAGCATGCGGAATGGTTGAGCCAGGTCCCAGCTGGGGAAGGTGTTGGTGCTGAACCTTGAATGTACCAGAGCAATGGCGCTCTGTATCCGCTCATCCTGCAGGTCGAGATAGTATTCACCCAGTTGTTCGGAAGTGAACATACCTTTATAGATGAGTACCTTTGTCGATAAGCTCGGCAGGTAAAAGAAACTCTTTTGTTTCAGTTTCGAAGCAGCAATGTACTTCTCGGTCCTTTTTCTGATCACATAGAGTTTCCGTTCCAGTTCCTCCCGGGGCAGGTCGGCACCCAGTAAAATCTGTTTGATCTGCGGTTCGGCACTTCGTGCTATATCCCCAATGGTGCTGTTATCCCGGGGAACCTCACGAAAGCCGATCAATTCCACACCTTCGTCGTTGACGAACTGAACCAGGATCTCCTCACATTTCTTTGCCTCTGCCGGATCCCGGGGCAGGAACACCAATCCCGTGCCAAATTGTCCCTCAGGCGGGATGGCATATCCCTGGATCAGGTAAAAATCCCTCGGTATCTGGATCATGACACCGGCGCCGTCACCCGTTTTGCTGTCGGCTCCCTCCGCTCCCCGGTGTGTCATATTCACCAGGGTTTCCAGTCCGCGTCTGATGATATCATGTGATTTCCTGCCTTTCAGATGGGCGACAAAACCAATTCCGCAGTTGTCATGCTCGAATGCACTTCTGTATAATCCTGTTCGATCTGGTTGTTCTATTTTCATTGCCACCTTCTTTGTGTGGGTGCATAGTTACAAAAAAACCGTTCTCGTGGAATCCTGAGAACGGTTTTTTGAAAACTAAAGTTCATACCATTCTCACCCGGACCAAATGTTCCCCTTCATACTCCTCCTCGTTACCGTGTTCGAATGTGAATTCATTTCTAGTTCGGAGTTTGCAAATATAACCAAATTAATTACGAATTGCAATAGAATTAGCCTGTGAACTGATTTTTAGCAACCAAAGCGTGTTAATAACTTATAGATTGAAAGTGTGGCCTGGAGGAACCGGGCCACACTATCTGCCTGTTCGAGGGCTGCATTCCTGCTGCCTCTGTCTGCTGAGGTTTAATTGTATGCAGATTCTCCATGTTCATAAACATCGAGGCCTTCCTCTTCGATCCTCCTGGACACCCTCAGTCCGATGGTGGATTTAAGGGTGAAGAAGAGGACGAATCCGAGCCCAAGTGCCCATGCACCGATGGCCATCACCCCGATCAGCTGTGATCCGAGCTGTGCGGCACCTCCGCCATAAAACAGTCCGTTGGTGGTGTCGAAAAGTCCCACCAGTATGGTTCCCAGTGCGCCATTCAGGCCGTGAACGGAAATGGCACCCACCGGATCATCCACCTTCAGTACCTTATCGATGAACTCGACTCCGAATACAAGCACGACACCGGCCAGGATGCCAATGATGACGGCACCTCCGGGACTGACCACATCGCAGCCTGCGGTGATGGCCACCAGACCTGCCAGTGCACCGTTCAGGGTGATGGACAGACCGGGGCGTTTGTATTTCATCCAGGTGACGATCATCGCTGTCACAGCTCCCGCAGCTGCAGCCAGGTTGGTGGTGATGAATATGTGGGCAATGGCAGAGGCATTTTCCGTACCGGCCGCTGCCAGCTGTGATCCCGGGTTGAATCCGAACCATCCGAACCAGAGGATGAACACCCCCAGGGCACCAAAAGCCAGGTTCTGACCGGGTATGGCTTTTGCCTTGCCGTCGCTGGAATATTTGCCCAGCCTGGGTCCGATGACGGAGGCCCCTGCCAGTCCGACCCAGGCTCCCACCGAGTGAACCACAGTTGATCCTGCAAAGTCATGAAATGGTGTATTCAATGTGGAGAGCCATCCGCCACCCCAGACCCAGTGACCCGAGATGGGATAGATCACTGCAGTGATCGCAATGCTGAATATGATGTAGGCAGAAAACCTCGTTCTCTCTGCCACGGCTCCGGATACGATCGTGGCTGCTGTTGCGGCAAAGACTGTCTGGAACATCAGGGATGCCTTGTCGGGAACCCCGTTTACCTCGTTGCTGCTGAAAAAGAGGGAGATCTTTCCGACAAAACCGCCAATATCCTCCCCATACATGAGGGTATACCCCAGTAACCAGAAAACCAGTGAACCAATTGAAAAGTCCATCAGGTTCTTCATCAGGATGTTCGCTGTATTCTTGGACCTAGTGAAACCTGCTTCCACCAGGGCGAAACCCGGCTGCATGAACATGACCAAAACTGCGGCCAACAGGATCCACATGGTATCTGTAGAGACTGTAAACTCTGTAACTGCTGTTGCTAAATTTTCCATGGTAATTACGATTTATGGGTTATCAATAGAGCGTCAGTCCTTGATGTAAAGCGATTCATCTCCCTTTTCACCAGTTCTGATCCTGATGCTCTCGTCGATGGTGGAGACGAAAATCTTACCGTCTCCCACCTCACCGGTCCTGGCCGATTGAACCAGTGTATCGATGGTTTTCTGCAGGTTCACGTCACGTACCACTATTTCGATATACAACCTTTCGATGGTACTGGTATCATAGGCGATGCCCCGGTATACCCTGCTTTCTCTGGCCATCCCCACTCCACGGGCTTCCCAGAACGAGAAGAACTCAATTCCGTTTTCGTGAAGGGCCTCCTTGACCTCCTCAAACTTGGTTTTTCTGACGATTGCTTCAATTTTTTTCATGGTCTTTGAATTATATAAGTTGATTGAATCTTAGAATGAAACTGCTACAACCACATGAAACTGCTCTGTATCGGGATTCAGGATCAAGGCACCACTGACCGGAAGCGAGAATGATTCGGTGATACGGATATCTTTGGAAGCGGTGATACCGATATTGACCACATTGAAATCCGATTCATCGGCATTCGATTCCACTGTATGCCATCCATTACCTGCTCCTACATGGACACCGAAATGGCTGAATCCATAACCGAGCTCAAAATACAAGTCTCCACCCTGCGTCCCGGCTCCACCGGCTTCATTCAGAAAATAGTTGGCTCCAAGGGCGAATCCTGCTATTTCATATCCCAGGTTAATCTCGAAAGCATGCGATCCGGTTTCCGTTGAATAATCAAAATAGGGGGTGCCCGGGAAATAGTAATCTGTCATTCCGATACTCAGCCCGAAATCGAAGCTGTAAGATGCGTAGAGATCCGCCTCCGGAGCTTCATTGGTCGTAAAGCAATAGGAGCCCCAGCCTCCTATGGTGAAATTACCCAGTGCCAGTTCCACATAGGGCTGAATGGCGGGCCCTGTTCCAAACTTTGTTCCCCGCCACAAATAGCTGCTCACCAGGTCACCGCCCACACTGAAAGGGGAATCTGACTCTTGTGCATTCATCTGTATGGGGGATATCATGGAACCTGCGGCCAGAAGTACTGCTGCTGCACTCAATAATCTTGATCTTTTCATAACGGTAATTTTTAGGGTTAAAGAAATATTAATTCGAAGCAAAACTATAAATAATAATTACAACCCCTCAAATAAATGGGGGTAAAAATGTAAAAAAGATATAAAATTTATTTAGACCCCCTAAAAAAAGGGGGTATAAAATATAAAAAGGTATAAATATTGAAGAATACCCCCTTGCGTATAATAATTAATACAGGATGGTTCTTCTTGATCAGTAGGTGCCAAATCACTAAATTGGCAGCCTGGACAACCCTTAATCTGAATTCTATGATCAGAAGCAAACTGGCTCTTTTCGCATTCAGTATGCTGTTCATCTGCATAAGCCATCTCCGCGGTCAGCAATCGGCTCTTTTAATCATCGATATACAGGAATTCTATTTTCCCGGCGGAAGGATGCAGCTGGAGGATCCCGAAACGGCAGGCATGAATGCAGGGCTCCTGCTGAACCAGTTCAGGAGGGCAGAAATGCCGGTGTATCACGTGCGTCATAATTTCGAACCCGGCGGCCGGATCCACTCGTTCGTGGAACCTGCAGAAGACGAAGCAGTGATATCCAAGGACCAGGTGAATGCATTTCTGGATACCGGGCTGCTGGAAATGCTGAAGGCAGATTCAGTCGAAAAACTGGTTATTTGTGGTATGCAGACCCATATGTGTGTGGAGGCTGCCGTCAGGGCAGCCCATGACCTGGGGTTTTCCTGTATTCTTGTGGAGGATGCCTGTGCCACAAGGACCCTGCAATATGAACAGCACATTATTCCGGCACGCAACGTTCATTACTCCACGGTCAGGTCACTCCAGAATACTTATGCCAGGGTGGTTACCACCGAGGCCTTCCTGGAGGATTTCGAGGAATATATGAAGAAATAGTTAGTAGTTAATAGTTAAATGTGATTGATTGTGACCTAACCCCTAACACTTAACTTTTCACCATAACATTTTATATTAACTTTGGCACCTGATCAAAGCAGATTCAATGAATGCCCTTGAACAGTTGAAAAAAATCACCCAGGTAGTTGCCGATACGGGTGATTTTGAGAGCATGAAGCGATACCGACCTGTGGATGCCACCACCAATCCTTCGCTCATCTTTTCAGCTGCTCAGAAGGAGACCTATTCCGGATTGGTGGACAGGGCCATTGAAGCCGGTCGCACCTCAAATGGATCGGGAGAGGATGTGTTGGATGAGATCCTGGACATGCTGGCCGTCCTGTTCGGGATAGAGATCCTGAAAATTGTTCCGAGGAGGGTTTCAACGGAGGTGGATGCCAGGCTCTCCTTTGATACGGAGGGGACCATCGCAAAGGCCCGTAAAATCATCCATTTGTATGATGAACACGGGATCTCCAGGGATCAGGTGCTGATCAAGGTGGCAGCTACCTGGGAAGGGATCCAGGCTGCCAGGATACTGGAGGATCAGGGGATCCATTGTAACCTCACACTGCTGTTCAGCATGGCTCAGGCGATTGCCTGCGCCGAGGCGGGTGTACAGTTGATCTCTCCATTTGTAGGACGCATATATGACTGGTACAGAAAGGAACGGGGAGTTTCACACATTCCCGGGCCGGAAGATCCGGGGGTGCAGTCCGTGAAAGATATCTTTCACTATTACAAGAAATTCGGATACAAGACCGAAATTATGGGCGCCTCATTCCGGAATACGGAAGAGATCCTGGAGCTGGCAGGTTGTGACTTGCTGACCATCTCCCCCTCATTGCTGGGGGAGCTGGAGAAGATGGAGGTTCCGGTGGAGAGAAAACTGGTGGAGACCAGTTCAGGTTCCATGGAGATGGAAATGATTCACCTGGACGAGAAAAGTTTCCGGTGGATGCACAATGAAAACCCCATGGCAGTTGAAAAACTCTCAGAAGGGATCAGAAGGTTCACCTCTGATCTGGTTAAACTGCAACAACTGATATCAGGTCGGATGAAATGAGCCTCACTTCAGCCAAATCAATGACAGAAACCATTCAACAGATACTGAAACAGGAAGCAGAAGCCATTCTTCAAATCCCTGTGAATGAAACCTATGTCAGGGTGGTCGAGCTGATCCATGAGCATGTTCACCAGAAAGGCGGAAAGGTGATTGCAAGCGGAATGGGAAAAGCGGGACACGTGGCCAATCATGTGGCCACCACACTGAGTTCCACCGGTACGCCCTCCCTTTTTCTGCATCCCAGCGAAGCACAGCATGGTGACCTGGGCGTGATCCGGAAGAATGACGTGTTGCTGGTACTTTCCAATTCGGGCAAAACCAGGGAAATCATTGAGCTTGTAAAACTGACCCATTCACTTCATGCGGGGATCCCGGTGGTGATCATCACCGGCAATCCCCGGGGGACACTTGCAAAAATGTCACGGCTTGTGCTTTACACCGGAAGTCCTGAGGAAGTATGCCCCCTAGGCCTCACACCGACCACCTCTGCCACAACCATGGCGGTGATGGGAGATATCCTGGTGGTACTGCTCATGAACCGGATCGGTTTCACCGCACAGGACTATGCAAAGAGGCACCATGGGGGATACCTTGGCCAGAAATCCAGAAATCATACCGGTGAGGATACATAGAGAAGATTGCAGCGGTTTGATCATAGATGTGCAGGAGCGGTTGGTTCCACACATGTTCCGGCACCACCACCTCCTGCATTATATACGGATCCTGATAGAAGGATTGCAGATACTTGAAGTCCCGATGCTTATCACCGAGCAATATCCCAAAGGTCTCGGTCCAACCCTGGAGCCGGTGAAACAGGCACTGAAGGAGATCCCGGTCATTGAGAAATCGGCTTTTTCCTGCTGTGACGAACCTGCATTTTCACGCGAGGCTGAGAAATTGAACCGGAAAACCTGGATCATCGCCGGAATTGAAGCACATGTCTGTGTGCTTCAGACTGTGATGGACCTGATTTCACTCAACCATATTCCCATAGTGGTGGCTGACGCCACCTCTTCACGAAATCCGGTGGACAAAGAGGTGGCAATGAACAGAATGAGGCAGGAAGGAGCCATTGTAACCACCACCGAATCCATACTTTTCGAGCTGGCCAGGATATCAGGGACAGCTGCATTCAAGTCAATCTCCAAACTAGTGAAATAGCGCTTCTGGAAGCCACGCAGACACATATATATGCCGTTGGAGAAACCATCCTTGATATCATCTTCAGGGAAGGGCAACCCCAGGCAGCCAGGCCCGGCGGATCTTCTTTCAATGCCGCCATTACGCTGGGCAGGCTCGGAGCACCGGTCACCATGATCAGTGAGGTGGGAAATGACAGGGTAGGGGACCTGATCAAGGAGTTTATGGAGGAGAACGGGGTGGGAACAGGCTCGCTCTCCAGGTACGAGCAGGGTCAGTCTGCCATTGCACTGGCTTTCCTGAACAGCAGGAGTGATGCAGAGTATCAGTTCTACAAAGATTATCCGCACCAGCGGCTCAATGTGCCGTTCCCCGATTTCAAAAAGGAGGACATGCTGCTGTTTGGTTCCTTTTATGCGCTTAATCCGGGTATCCGGTCCAGGGTGGAAATCCTGCTTGAGAAGGCGAGGCAGGCAGGTACGGCGATCCTGTACGATCCCAATTTCCGAAGCAGTCACCTGGATGAAAGGGATGAACTCATTCAATTGATCATACAGAATATGGAGTACGCCTCCATGGTAAGGGCATCGGACGAAGATCTGAAAAACATATTTGAGGTCAGGGGTGCGGATGAGGCATGGGAAGTGGTCCGGCCCCATTGTGGAATTCTTATCTATACCGCCAATGCCCATGGCGTATACCTGAGGACTAAGCAGATCAAACTTCACCTGGAAGTGGATCCCATTGTACCTGTGAGTACCATCGGTGCAGGGGATACATTCAACGCCGGGATCCTTTACGGACTTTACCGGCTCGGTTGCCATTCCGGTCAGCTGGAGGAGCTGGGAAGGCAGGAGTGGGAGCAGATCCTGCGGCTGGCCATGGAGTTTTCCAGGGAGGTGTGCCTCAGCTACGATAACTATCTTCCGCAGACATTTGCACAACATTTGACCAGCAGAAAGATCATATGGAAAAAAGAGCATTAGCCAACTCATCGGTGAAGGTATCGCCCATTGCCTTCGGAGCCTGGGCCATCGGAGGCTGGATGTGGGGAGGGGCAGAGAAAAAGGACTCACTCAGGGCCCTTCATGCCTGCCTGGACCTTGGCATCAGCTCCATCGACACCGCACCTATCTATGGATTCGGATTATCAGAATTGCTTGTAGGTGAAGCCGTCAAAGGGAAAAGAGATCAGTATGAAATCCTGACCAAATGCGGGATGCGGTGGGATGGAACCGAGGGGGAATATTTTTTTACAACCCTGGACAATGAGGGGAAATCCAGGAATATCTACAAATTCTCCGGTAAAGAGAGCCTGATCGCTGAATGCGAGGAGTGCCTCGGCCGCCTCGGCACCGATTATATCGATCTGTTCCAGATCCACTGGCCCGATCATACCACCCCCATCGAGGAGGCGATGGAGGCTTTCCAGGTGCTGCTTGATCAGGGAAAAATCAGGGCTGCCGGGGTGAGCAACTATTCCATGGATCAAATGATACGTGCTGCGGGATCGGTGGCGCTGAGTTCCAACCAGGTCCCCTACAGCATGGTCCGCCGGGATATCGAAGAGGATATTGTTCCGTGGGCTATTTCAAATCAGTGCAGCATCCTTGCCTACAGTCCGCTTCAGCGTGGATTACTCACCGGAAAAATCACCCCCGGCCATGCATTCGGTCCGGGTGATACCAGGCCCGATACTCCCCATTTTAAGGAGGGCAACCTGTTCAGGATCAATCATTTCCTTGACGAGATCAGACCATTGGCTGAAGCGAAGGGAGCCACCCTGTCGCAGCTCGTTATCCGCTGGACCCTGGAACAACCCGGTATAACAGTTGCCCTGGTCGGTGGCAGGAACGATCTGCAGGTGCAGGAAAATGCAGGCGCATTTCATGTCGATCTCTCGGGAGAGGAGATGGAGATGATCAACCGGAAACTGGAGGGACTGGAGCTTGAATTATAGGATTCATTCCCCTACATGCAAACTGTTTTCCGGATCCTCCCTGCTGAGCAGCACTCCCCGGTTCCACTCACCGGAGTATACCTGAACTATATTTACCTGGTCCTCAAACTGTTCGGTCAATATGGTGTTTCGTACTTTCAGGGTGCGGGGTGTGTGTATCTGTTCCGATTCCAGGTAACACCAGATGGCATCTGCCTCGGGCTCTTTTCCCAGG
>Ga0209536_100011124_pt1 | contig 13201 bp, 18 predicted proteins | sample DeeMarSeWOR28_12_FD_187461 | JGI IMG/M metagenome (GOLD analysis project Ga0209536, IMG submission 187461) | Marine sediment microbial communities from White Oak River estuary, North Carolina - WOR-2-8_12 (SPAdes) (version 2) | ecosystem: Environmental > Aquatic > Marine > Intertidal zone >...
GATCGCCTGGGCAATAGGCGCTGCAAAGGACTTCATCACCGCCAGCGCCTTGCGGACGACCAGCACCGCGACGACGAACGGCACCAGGAAAATCAGGCCGCCCAGCGCAGTGGTGCGAAACGGGTTGGATCTCTCGCTCATGAATTGGCACCTCCAGCCGGTGGTCGGCATGATGGGCGCATCATCCCCCTGCACGCTGCAGGCTTCAACGCACGTGAATCCCCCGAAACAACGTAGTCGTCGGCCACCGGGCACGCCCTTGCCCGGGCAGCGGCCGCTGCAGGGACTGGACCAGCACAGGCTGTCGCGGCAGTTCGAGGTGGCGCTGTCGGCCGGGGACGGCCTCGGCGGCGCGCACTGTGTCCACGAGTGGTGGATGCGCGGCGCGTTTCCCCAGGCGGTCGAGGCGGCGCTCGAGCGCCTGTGGCAGCATGCGGCGGACACGGTGCCCGAGTGGATGCCGATGCGCTACGTGGACTGGCTGCCGACGGCCTACGAAGTCGCCGGCCGCTTCGCTCCGGCCGGGCGCGGCCGCACGCACCTCTACCTGGTCCTGCTCGACTACTCCGACAGCCGGCCCGATCCCTACGGCGTCTACGTCGGCATCAGCCGCTACCGGCCGGCCGAGCGCTTCGACCAGCACAAGGCGGGCCTCCGCGCGGCCGGCAGCGTGATGAAGCGCGGGCTGGAGGTGCTGACCGGGCCGGTGCTGCACCTGCAGTCGCTGCCGCGGGCCGAGGCGGAGCGCATCGAGGAACAGCTCGCCGAGGCGTTGCGGGACGCCGGCCTGTTTGTGAAGGGCGGGCACTAGCTCGACGCGCCGGCGCGGGTCGCCGCGCCGACCCCTGGGTCACCGCCTGGACCACACGGGCCGCTAACGTCTTCCCGACGACCTCGGGAGGACACGACATGTGGCAGGTCAGGATCGAGCGCTTCGGCGTGCTGGTGGAAGCGGGCGTGATCGGCTTCGGCGCGCTGTGGCTGGCCTGGGCCGTGCTGCTCGGCTAGCGGCCCGGCGACACCGGGCGCCGGGCCTGCCAGGCTTCCCGCGTCTGGCCCCAGACACGGACGTCGACGGTCTCGAACGGTGGCGGCAGCTTGGCCGTGCGCAGGGGTTCGGAACCAAGCCGGCGCGCCAGCGCGGCGGAGCGAATGTTCGCGTCCCCGATGCAGTGGATGACTTCCGTCCAGCCGAGGTCGTCGAAGACGTGGTCCAGGCTGGCTGCGGCGGCCTCGTACGCATAGCCCCGGCCCTCGACGTCCGTGATCACCGCCCAGCCGACTTCCGGGCCCGGCCACCCTTCGGGCTGGATCGGGCCGACGCGGCCAATCCAGCGCCCGCTGGATTTCTCGATCACCGAGAACATGCCGAAGCCGAGCACCACCCAGCCGCCCAGCATGGTGCAGAAGGTGCGCCAGGCCGTCGTCCGCGGCTGGGGGCCCCCGAGGTACGTCATGCCCCGGGGGTCGGCCAGCATCGCGGCGAAGTCCTCGAAGTCCCCTGCCTGCGGCGTTCGCAGCAGCAGGCGCTCCGTTTCCAGCCGGACGTCGGGAAGCATGGTCACTCCTGCCAGTCCGGTGCCGGTGCCGTCGAGCCCAGCTCCCCGAAGCGCTGCGCGCCGCCCGGGACGCGGTACTCACGGACCAGCGTGATGCGCCACAGCACGTGATCACGAAACCAGTGCCAGGTGCGGGCGCGATGGACCCCGTCGGGACTGAGCTGGATCATCTCGCAGACGTGGCCGGCCGGGTCGGCATGGAAGCCGAAGGAGATGTAAAGGGTTTCCCCGTCGATGGCCCGGCAGGTCCCATGGATCCGCCCGGTGTCGATCTGCACGCCGCCGCCGCGGAAGCTTCCTTCGTAGGTGAGTTGCTGTGAGCGGCCATCCGGCCACCAGTAATGGCTGGACTGGCGATAGTGCACGGGGCCTGCATCGGGGATCTCGACCAGGATCCGGAACAGGTGCTGGTCCTGCACGCGTCGGTCCGGCGCGAGGTGCGTGTACTCGCCCTCCCAGATGCCAGCATGCCGCGCCAGCAGCGGCAGGTGCGCCCGGACGGGGTTCATCCGAAGGCCTTCGCCAGGCGTGGGTGCGCCGCCACGCGCAGCAGGTACTCCAGCTCCGGCGCGCCGCCCTTGGCGCGGACCACGCCGACCAGTGCGCGGCGTTCACTGGTGCTCCAGCGCGTGATGCCTGGCCAGGACGCGATCACCGGGGCCCAGCGCCGCCAGGCGATTCGTTCGTCACGCGAGAAACCGGCCTGCGAGCGCAGCCCGGTGATGCGCCGGGCCGCCTCGTCCGCCGCATCCTCCGCCCGCGTGCCGCCGCCGCGCCGCGCCAGCCACGCGCTGGCGCGCGCCAGCACGGTCTCGGCCGGGACGAGCCCGCGGCCCTGGCCCGGCCCGAGGTCGAAGAACAGGTGGTGGCGGGCGAGCGAGCGCAACGTGCGGGACGAGGACCGGTGCCGCAGGTTGGCGCGCCGGCGCGCCGTCTCGCCGCGCATGACGCGCCGCGCCTCGGTCGCCAGCGGCCGGAAGCCGAGCTTGTGGTAGAACCACCAGGCGCCGGTCTCGATCGCCTCGTCGTTGCCCTGGCCGAGCTGGTAGGGCTCCAGGCTGAAGGAGGTCGCGCCGAAGACGTGCCGCGTGGCGGACATCAGGCGGGCCAGCAGCAGCGCGGCCTCGGCGCCGCGGAAGGTATCGAAGACGTTGAACGAGACCGCCGCGCGCGGTCCCAGCACGTCCACCTGGCCGTAACCGACCGGGACGCCGTTGCGCAGCATGAGGTAGCCGAAGAGGGCGGGCAGGATCGAGCGGCGCTCGCCCGCGACGCCGACGAACGCGAAGCCGAGGCCGTCGCCGTCGTCCACCAGCCGGACGTCGCGCGGCTCGGCGTACTCGAAGGTCATCAGGTCGCGGGCGCGCGTCACCATGGCCGCGCGCGCCAGCTCGATCATGGCCGCCGCCTCGCGCCGGCGCAGCAGGCGAACCCCTGTCGGCGGCGTGTCCAGCGCCGCACGCAGGTCCGGGCGACTGCTGCCGGGCACGAAGCCGAAGGCATGCGGCGCGCCCGGGAAGTGCGCGCGACTGCGGGACGGCGTGTCGCGTCCCGGCTCGAGCACCCACGGCAGGTCGAGACCGTCCGCGAACGCCTCGCGTGTGAACCCGTCACCGGGCAACGCGGCGATCCGCGCGGTGAGCCAGGCGGCATCGCCGCTGCGTCCGCGCAACCGGTCGAGCGCGTCGAAGACTGGCGCCTTCGCCTCGGCGAGCCACTCGGCGCCCGACCTCGCGGCCAGCAGGGGGAGGGCAGCGCCGAGCCGGGCGCCTGCTTCGTCGTCGTCGCGCTCGAGCACGAGCTGCCGCGGCCAGCGCTGCGCCAGCCACAGCGCGGTGGACCAGAAGAACCGGTAGCGGATGGCGGTGCCCGCGATGCCGCTGTCGGCCAGCGCATCGCGGTGGCGGACGAGGTCCTTGCGGCGGTCGAAGCGATCGAGCAGGCGGCCGGCCCGCGCGGCGACACGCTCGTCGCCCGGGTAGGCGCGCAGGAAGCACAGCACCTCGTGCAGGCGGCGCACCTGCCCAGCGGTCCGCAGGTCCTGCCGCCCCAGGGCGCGCATCAGGGCCAGCTTGGCCTCCGCGGCGCCGTCGTCGAAGCGGGTCTTCAGCCGTTCCAGGTTGGGGAGGACGCGAGCCGTCATGTCGCGACCTCAGCCGATGAAGGCCGCGAATCCGGCCAGGAACTTGCGCAGCCGCTCGCGCGTGTCCGGGTCGGCCAGCCGGTGCTCGTCGTCCAGGGTCTTGTGCACGGCCGACAGGTAGAAGGGCATCTCGAGCCACGGGCGCATGCCCAGCACCCGGAATACCGGCAGCCAGGCGGTCTGGGCGCTGATCGTGCCGAAGCGCCCGGGCGAGGCGCCGATCAGCGCGACGGGCTTGCCGCCGAAGACGCGGGCGCTGTCCGTCGGCGGGCGCGACATCCAGTCGACTGCGTTCTTGAACGGGCCGGGAATCGAGTTGTCGTACTCGGGCGTGACCAACAGCAGGCCGTCGGCGGCGGCGACCCGCTCCTTGAGTTCGGCGACCGCATCCGGGATCCCCTCCGCGGCCTCGAGGTCCCCGTCGTAGAGCGGGATGCCGTGGATGCCGGCCGACTCCAGGCGTACGCCCCCGGGGACGAGCTCGACCGCCGCCCGCAGCAGCGCGGTGTTGTACGACGCCTTCCTCAGGCTGCCGCTGATGCCGAGGATCGTGGTCAACGGAAACCCCTCCCGGGTTGGCCAGCGCCTGATTCTACAGGCTGCATGGCGGTGTGCGACGATGTGCGGGCCGAGGGGAGGAAGCCATGCGCTCGAGCCGGTCGACTGCGTTGCATACCCTGCTGCTGTACCTGCTGCCCCTCGTCGTGGCCTGGGCTGGATGGGGCATCGGTGCCGCCTCTCTCGCCGTGCTGGCGGTCGTCCTGGCCCGTGTCGTCTTGCGGCTGCGGGCGCTCTCGCAGCCGGCGCCGAGCCGGCCCCTCCTGCACACGATCTCCTTCTCACATTACGTCGAGAAGGTCCGATGGTGCCTGGACCGGGCGGGCATCGACTACGAGGAGGCCCCGAGCATCGGCATCCTCGGCGTGCTGCTCCTCGGGCGCACCGTTCCGTTGCTCGAGCTGCCCGCGGCCCGCACACGCGTCGGCAACTCGAGCGAGATCCTGCGCCTCCTGTGGGGGATGCATGGCTGCGACCCATCGGGCCGCGCTTCTTTCCTGGAACCGACCCCCGAGGCCGTGGCGCTGGAGACGCACCTCGACGAAGCGCTGGGCATGCAGGTGCGACGCTGGACCTACCAGCGGCTGTTCGAGGACCAGCGCCTGACCCTGCAGGTGTGGGGCGCGGGGGAGCCGGACGTTCCGCGCTGGCAACGCGCCTTGCTGCCGGTGCTGCGGCCGTTGCTGCAGGCGGCGGTGCGCCGGATGCTGCGGGTGGATGCCGCCTCCGCGGTTCGCGCCCTGGACAAGACCCGCGCCGTCTTCGACGAGATGGACGCGCGCCTGGCCGACGGCCGGCGATACCTGCTGGGAGACAGGTTGAGCTTCGCGGACATCACGTTTGCCAGCCTCGGCGCATTGGCGGTACTCCCCGGCAACTATGGCGGCGGCCACCTGGCGACGCGGTTCCCGGACGTCGACAGCCTGCCCGAGCCGTGGCGCAGTGAGGTGGCCGGTTTCCGGCAGCGTCCCGCGGGACGGCTGATCCTTAGGATGTACGACGAAGACCGTCTGGCCGGCGGCATCCACGCTTGAGGCAGCGTCCGGGTGGCCGGACAATGGGCCGGCACGCCGCCGATGGAGACGCGCCATGAACAACGAGAAGGGTCCCGTCTGTAACGTTGCCGACGCGCCCGAGCGGCCGCGGATCCTCGACCTGATCGACGGGCGGGACGTCCCATGAAGGACCGGCCACAGGTCGGGCCGCGCGAGGTGGTGGTCACCGAGCTCGACCGGAAGTTCCTGCGCGGCGTGTACAGCGAGCAGCACTTCTGTAGGGCAGACGAACCGGTGGAGTACGGCGGGACGGGCAAGGGCCCGACGCCCTACGACCTGCTGCTGATGTCGCTCGGCGCGTGCACGTCGATGACCGTGCGCCTGTATGCCCGCCACAAGCGGATCCCGCTCGACGACATCGTCGTGCGCTGCACGCACAAGCACGTGCACGAGGAGGACGCCGAGGACGCGGGCGGGGAGGACCGCCGCCTCGACGTCATCGGCATGGAGATCGAGCTGGTGGGCGCGCTGACGGACGAGCAGCGGCAGAAGCTGCTGGCGATCGCCGCGAACTGCCCCGTGCACCGCACCCTGAAGGGGGAACTCGCCATCGAGGCGCGCCTGCAGGACGCGCCCGGCGGCTGATCCCGGGTCAGTTGCGGTACTGTGGCTCGAGCTTCATGGGCAGGGCCGGATGACCGTTACGGACGCCGAGCGCGCCCGACACCTGGAAGCCGAACCGCTCGTAGAAGCCGACCGTGTCCGGCGTGGCGTCCACGGTGTAGCGTCCGTGGTTGCCGTTCCGGCGGCACACCTCGCGAGCGTGCTCCCACAGTGCGCGCCCGAGCCCGGTGCCGTGCATCGAGGTGTCCACGAACAGGTGATACACGTGCGCGTTGCCGCGCATCGCCACCATGCCGACGATCCGGCCGTCCTGCTCGGCGACGTGATAGCGATAGGCGCTGTCGTTCAGCTTGCCTGCCGTGGCAGCCGGCGCGTTCATGGCCATGAAGTAGCGCCGCCCGTCTTCCGGTCCCTCGGCGAAGATCGTGTCGCCGGCCACGCGGCAGACCAGCCCGGAAATGGCTGTGGCATCGGCGGGCGTGGCATCGCGTATTGCAGGTCTGGTCACCGGGTTCTGCCCTGTTGTATCGGTGTTCGGCCGGCAGGCCCTGACGCGTCCCGAGGCATATCCCCCCTCGTGCGCAAGCGCAGCGTCGCGTCACGGCAAATGTAGCATTGCCGGACGCGATCGATGTGGACGTGTTGTTTTGCGCCGCAAAGAACGCGGCGTCGTCAGCAGCCGCCTTCGCGCATCGAGGAGGCGAATCCTTCGCGGCACGGCCCGTGCCGGGCCAGCCCCGGGACGTCCACCGCATGTCCGTCATCGGCCCAGTGCAGGATGCCGCCCCGCAGCGAGACGGCGGAGGTGAAGCCGAGTCCGGTCAGGGCCGCGGCCGCGAGCGTGGACCGGCCCCCGCTGAGGCAATACAGGACGACAGGCCGTTCACGGTGCGACAGTTCCTCGGCACTGCGCCAGGCGACGGCGGGATGGCCGTCGACCTCGAACTCGAGCAGGCCGCGCGGGATGTTCACCGCACCCGGAATGTGGCCCTCCTCGAACTCGTCGGCCTCGCGCACGTCGATGATGGCGGCCCCGGCGGACTGCAGGTCGAGCAGCTCCCGTGGCCCGATCTCGCGGATCAGGGCGCGGGCCGTGTTGACCAGGTCGCGTACCGTATGGCTCAAGGTCGTTCCCCCCCAGGACGCGGCGATTATTCGCAGGTCGGCGCCAGGGGATCCAATCACCGGCAGTCAGCAGGCCATCACTGGCGGTTCTGAAGCGGGCCCACGCGCGAAAACGCGCGGCGCTGGCCGGGTGCGGGGAAGGCGTGGAAGGGGGAGGATCGTCTCGCTGCGGCGCAGCAAGCAGCGACCGATTCGGCGCACTTTACTCCTCCGGGCCGTGGAGGCAAATACGAAATTGGCGAGACCGCCAACCCGGGGAGGCTGCGGTACCCTCGGGCCGCAAGCAGACGACAGAGGAGGATGCGACCCATGCACGATGAACTCACCACGCTTCCGGGGGTCGGCCCGAGCATCGCTGCGGACCTGAGGCACCTTGGCGTGCATTCGATCCGCGACATGGCCGAGTCGGACCCCGAGAAACTGTTCGAGAAATTGCAGGACATCACGGGTCACGAGCAGGATCCCTGCGTTCTCTATACGTTCCGCTGCGCTGCCTATGCCGCGCGAACGACGGACCCGAGTGAAGAACTGCTCAAGTGGTGGAACTGGAAGGACCGCACGCTCGACAGCTGAGCCTTGCACGTCCCTTCCAGGTAGCTGATACGACGGCTGCGCCGAGCCGGCCGTCGCCGCAACGCGGCGGCCGCGGCGGGCCATGAACCCATGCAACACCCGGCGCAAGATGACGCGACGCTACCCGCGGCGGCCATCGTCGCGCTGAACCGCGGCCAGGTGATCGAGGCCATCAAGCTCGTCCGCGAGAGCGAGCCCGGCCTCGGACTGGCCGGGGCGAAGGCGAAGGTCGACGCCTACGTCGCCCGCGACCCCATGCTGAAGGCCCAGGTCGAGCAGCAGGTGAAGGCGTCGCGCAGCCGCCTGGTCCGCTGGGTGATCATCGTCGACATCCTGCTGTTCGCAGGGCTTGCCTGGTACTTGTTCCTGCGCTGACGCTGTCCGGCGCCGCCCCGCCTCACTGCCTCGGGTAGCCGATCGCCTTCAGCGACTCCTCGATTTCCTTCAGCACCGTCGGGTCGTCGATCGTTGCGGGCATGCTCCACTTCGTGCCGTCCGCGATCTTCACCATGGTGCCGCGCAGGATCTTGCCGGAGCGGGTCTTCGGCAGCCTCGCCACGATCTTGGCCTGCTTGAAGGCCGCCACCGGCCCGATCTGTTCGCGCACCCGCGCGACCAGTTCCGAGACGATGTCCTTCTCCTCGCGCTGGACGCCTGCCTTGAGCACGATCAGTCCGAGCGGCAGCTGTCCCTTCATCGCGTCGTTCACGCCGAAGACCGCGCACTCCGCGACGTCCGGGTGACCGGCCAGGACTTCTTCCATCTGGCCGGTGGACAGGCGGTGGCCCGCGACGTTGATGACGTCGTCGGTGCGGCTCATGATCCACAGGTAGCCGTTCTCGTCCTTGATGCCCGCATCGCCGGTCAGGTAATGGCCGGGGAAGGCGGTCAGGTAGGAACTGATGAAGCGCTGGTCGTTGCGCCACAGCGTGGGCAGGCAGCCCGGGGGCATCGGCAGCTTGATGACGATGCTGCCGAGTTCGCCGGCCGGCGCATCCTTGCCGTTGTCGTCGAGCACGCGCACGTCGTAGCCGGGCATGGAGACGGCCGGCGAACCGGGCTTGATCTCCAGCTGCTCGATGCCGAGCGGGTTGGCCGCGATGGCCCAGCCGGTCTCGGTCTGCCACCAGTGGTCCACGACGGGCATCTGGAGCATCGTGCGGGCCCAGTTGAGCGTCTCCGGGTCGCAGCGCTCGCCGGCCAGGAACAGTGCGCTCATCCGCGACAGGTCGTACTGGTGCAGCAGCTTGCCGTCCGGGTCTTCCTTGCGGATCGCGCGGAAGGCCGTGGGCGCGGTGAACAGGACGCGCACGCCGTGCTCCGAGATCACGCGCCAGAACGCGCCCGCATCCGGCGTGCCCACCGGCTTGCCTTCGTACAGCACGGTGGTGCAGCCCTTCAGCAGCGGGCCGTAGACGATGTAGGAGTGGCCGACCACCCAGCCGACGTCCGAGGCCGCCCAGTACACGTCGCCGGCGTCCACCCCGTAGATGTTCCCCATGGTCCAGAACAGCGCCACGGCGTGGCCGCCGTTGTCTCGGACCACGCCCTTCGGCTGGCCCGTGGTGCCCGAGGTGTAGAGGATGTACAGCGGGTCGGTCGCGGCCACCGGCACGCAGTCCGCGGGCTCGGCCTGCGCCATGGCCGTGTCCCAGTCGTGGTCGCGGCCGGCGACCAGCGGCGCCTCGGCCTGGGGGCGCTGCTTGATGAGGCAGCCGTTCGGCTTGTGCTCACTCAGCCGGATGGCCTCGTCGAGCATCGGCTTGTAGGCGATGACCCGGTTGGGCTCGATGCCGCAGGAGGCGGCGAGGATCATCTTCGGTTGCGCGTCGTTGATGCGGGTCGCCAGCTCGGGGGCGGCGAAGCCGCCGAAGACCACCGAGTGCACGGCGCCGATGCGCGCGCAGGCCAGCATGGAGATCGCCGCCTCGGGGATCATCGGCATGTAGATCAGCACGCGGTCGCCCTTGGCCACGCCGTGGGCGACGAGGACGCCGGCGAGGCGGGCCACCTCGTCGCGCAGCTCCGAATAGGTGTAGCGCCGCTGCTGGCCCGTGATCGGGCTGTCGTAGATCAGCGCGAGGCGGTCGCCCGCCCCGGCAGCGATGTGGCGGTCGAGGGCGTTGTGGCAGGTGTTGAGCTCGCCGCCGACGAACCAGCGGCCGGCCGGCGGAATGTCGCCGTCGAAGACCTTGTCCCAGGGCTGGTACCAGTCGATCTCGCGGGCCGCCTCCGCCCAGAATCCCTCGGGGTCGGCGATTGAACGCTCGTAGATGGAACGATAGTCGGCCATGGCTGGGTCCCCCGGAACAGGGCCGCCCGAGGGCGGCGGTCATTTGGACCGACACTACCCGCGGCCGCGCCGTGCGCACCATTAGCCTTTGTGCGTAAGGGAATCTGCCGATGGCACGATTTCCGGCTGGCCGCCACGGGACGGGTCCGCTATGTTGGGCGCCGCCCGACCCCGCCAGGAGCCAGACATGGCCGGCAGCAGCCTGCTCGCCCTCATCGACGACATCACCACCGTCCTCGACGACGTGGCGCTGCTGACCAAGGTGGCCGCCAAGAAGACGGCGGGCGTGGTGGGCGACGACCTTGCCGTGAATGCGGAACAGGTGACCGGCGTGGACCCGCGACGCGAGCTGCCGGTGGTCTGGGCGGTGGCCAAGGGGTCGATGCTCAACAAGGCCATCCTGGTGCCGGCTGCGCTGGCGATCAGCGCCGTGGCGCCGTGGGCCATCACGCCGTTGCTGATGCTCGGCGGCCTGTTCCTCTGCTACGAGGCCTTCGAGAAGGTGGCCCACAAGCTGACCCACTCGAAGCGGGAGGAGGCGGCCGCACACCGCGCGGAACTGGAGCAGGCGCTCTCCGACCCGAAGGTGGACCTGGTCACCTTCGAGAAGCAGAAGATCAAGGGCGCCATCCGCACCGACTTCATCCTGTCGGCGGAGATCATCGCCATCGCGCTCGGGACGGCCGCCGGCGAGACGCTGTCCCGGCAGGCCGGCGTCCTGGTGATCATCGCGGTGGCTATTACCGTGGGCGTCTACGGCCTGGTGGCGGCGATCGTGAAGTTGGACGACGTGGGGCTGTACCTGACGAAGCGGACCGGGGAGCGGCCGACGGTCCGCCTCGCCCAGGCGCTCGGTCGCGGCATCCTGCGAGCGATGCCGTGGTTCATGAAGGCGCTGTCCGTGCTCGGCACGCTGGCGATGTTCCTGGTCGGCGGCGGCATCCTGACGCACGGATTGCACTTCCTCGCGGAGCCGATCGAGTCGGCGGCACTGTCGGCGGCGTCGGTACCGGGCATCGGCGGCTTCCTGCATGTGTCGCTGCCGGTGCTCGCCAACCTGTTCATCGGGCTCTGCGCCGGCGCGCTCGTGCTGGCCGCGGTCTCGATCTTCTCGAGGCTGCGTCGCGGCAAGTCCTGACCGGTCGCCCTCATGACAACAAGCGTGGGGCTCATGCCGGGAGGTTCTTTCCGGCCGACGGGGCAGTGGTCGACAATCCCGGCTGGAGGGACCTGACATGACCATCGTCGAAGGATTCGCCGGCGCCGTCGGCGCCACCCCGCTGATCCGCCTGGCGCGCCTGTCCGCGGAGACCGGCTGCGACATCCTCGGCAAGGCCGAGTTCATGAACCCGGGCGGCTCGGTGAAGGACCGGGCCGCGCGCGCGATCATCGCCGCGGCGGAGCGCGATGGCAGCCTTCGCCCGGGCGGCACGGTGGTGGAGGGAACGGCCGGCAACACCGGCATCTCGCTGGCCCACCTGTGCCATGCGCGCGGCTACCGCTGCGTGATCGTGATGCCGGACAACCAGTCGCCGGAGAAATTCGACATCCTGCGTGCCCTCGGCGTGGAGCTGGAGCTGGTCAAGCCGGTGCCCTACGCGGACGCAAACCACTACCAGAAGGTGGCGCGTCGCCGGGCAGAGGAGATCCCGGGCGCGGTCTGGGCCAACCAGTTCGACAACACCGCGAACCGGGACGGCCATTACTCGACCACCGGCCCGGAGATCTGGCGCGACACGGACGGACGCCTCGACGCGTTCGTCGCGGCCAGCGGCACGGGCGGCACCTTCGGCGGCGCGGCGACTTTCCTCAAGGAGCAGGGCGGCGCGTCGCTGCGCACGGTGCTGGCGGACCCGCAGGGCAGCGCGCTGTACCGCTGGGTCAAGACCGGCGAGCTGAAGGCGGAGGGCCCCGGCTCGATCACCGAGGGCATCGGCATCGGGCGCGTGACGGCGAACCTGAAGGACGCCCCGATCGACGACGCGCTGCACGTCACCGACGCGGAGGCCGTGGCCATGGTGCACGGCCTGCTGCGCGACGAGGGCCTGTTCCTCGGCAGCGCTGCGGGTGTGAACGTGGCCGGCGCGGTCCGCGTGGCGCGGGAGATGGGTCCCGGGCACCGCATCGTCACCATCCTGTGCGACAGCGGGCACAAGTACACCTCGAGGCTCTACAACCGGGAGTGGCTCGAGTCCCGCGGACTCGCCAACGCCGCCTTCGGCGCTGCCTGAACCGTCCGTGGGGCGACTACCTGCGGCTGGGCCGGGCTGCGCAAGCGGGGGTGAGTCGCAACGCCCCCTCGGTATTTCCCGAGACGCTCTGCGATTGCCGCAGGTGCCTGAAGTTCCCTGCGGAAAGCGCGGAGGGGAAGACTCCGGCAGATCGCCTAGTGTGCTTCCAACGGACCGGAATCCTCGTGCGCGAGGGATGAAGCCTGCCATGACGCCCCTGGGACTCGGACCCGAACACTGCCGTGAGGCGCTCGAGCGCTACCGCGATGGCGTGGCGGCGCTCGCGGGCCTGCTGGGGTTGCCGCAGCAGGCCGGTCCGGGCAACGAGACGCTGGCGGCACTCGACGACCTGGTCAACCGGCTGGCCGTCGACTCGCTGTCGCGGCGCGGCTCGAAGGGCAGCCAGCGCATGTCCCAGGTCGAGGCCGAGTTGTTCGAGCCGATCGTCACCGCCGCGCATCACGACCTCGAGCTGCTGGCGAGGAGGCCGCCGTCGGCCGAGTGGCTGTCGACGCTGCACGCGGTCGACCAGCGCCTCGAGGCGGCCGAGCACGACATCGAGCGCTGGCACCGGCAGGTGGGCGTCGACTGAATGCCTCCGGGCCTGCTGCGCGCCGGACTTACCTACTTCATCCTGGTCTTCGCCGCCGGCTTCGCGCTCGGCGTGCTGCGCGTCGGCTGGGCGGTGGAACGCCTCGGCGAGCGCACGGCGGAACTCGTCGAGGCGCCGATGATGCTGCTCGTGGTCTTCCTCGCGGCGCGCTGGGTGGTGGCTCGCTTCCGGCTTCCGGCGGCCGTGGCCCCGCGGCTCGGCGTCGGGGTGCTCGCGCTCGCGCTGCTGCTGGCCTGCGAGCTGACCGTGGTGCTGGCGCTGCGCGGCCTGACCTTCAGCGAGTACCTCGCCTCGCGCGACCCGCTGGCCGGCGCGGTCTACGTCGTATCGCTGCTGCTGTTCGCCCTGATGCCGGCGCTCCTGCTGCTCGGTCGTGGCACGCGCGGCGATCGCTGACGCGGCGCACGGCTCGTGCCTGGCGCGGGCGCCTGGCCCGTCGTGCCACGGCAGGTTTCAGGGCGCGGCCTTCGGTCGGCCGGTCCCGCTC
>Ga0209536_100011125_pt1 | contig 13199 bp, 11 predicted proteins | sample DeeMarSeWOR28_12_FD_187461 | JGI IMG/M metagenome (GOLD analysis project Ga0209536, IMG submission 187461) | Marine sediment microbial communities from White Oak River estuary, North Carolina - WOR-2-8_12 (SPAdes) (version 2) | ecosystem: Environmental > Aquatic > Marine > Intertidal zone >...
CGCCGGCGACGAGCGTCGCGATCGGGTGAACGGCTGACCCGTCGGAGCTACAGTGGGGGTGGCAGGCGGCAAACGCCGCGTCACCCGCCCGCCCGGAGCGCTCGATCTCCGCCCGCGTGAGCGCGTCGACCAGCGTGAGCGCCTGGCGCAGCCGCGACGACCCACCGGAGCGCAGCACCGCGTAGGGCGGCGGGAAGTTGCTGAGGTGCACGCTCACGACGCGGAGACTGTCGCGGCGCGCGTCGTGCAGCGTGGCGGCTACCTCCACCCGGCGCTGTCCGACCATCGGCATCTCCACCGCAATGACGTCCGACAGCGGCAGCGTGGAGAGGATCGCGTTGCCCTTGTCCTCCCGTTCCCCGTCGTACTCCCTGGGGCCGTTGCGCGCCGCCGGGACGTAGGCCAGGGCGAGCCCGCAGCGCCGGGCAACGTGCACCACATCAACGCGGGGCCCGGGTCGCGTTTCCTCCACGACGGCCCGCGCGATCGCGGACTCGGGCGCATCGGCCGGCACGGCCGCCGAGCGGCGGTAGGTCTCCTGCAGCAGCAGTACGAAGTGCGCCGCGGGCGGCGCGAGCGCGGAAGCCGAGGCGGCGCAGGTGAGACCCAGCTCGTCGTCGAGCACCTGCAACAGGTCGCCGCCGCCGCCGGCCACGTTCCACGCCACCACCCTCAGCGAGTCGCCCGCGCGCCACGAACCGAACCGCCCGCCTGGCACCGAGTCGATCACCGCCGGACCCGTGGCGAGGCACCATTCGTCGGCGATGCTGCTGTCCGTGGTCGAGTCGGGCGCGTACCACGTGAGTGGTGCGCCCGCGCCGTCGGTCATGGTGGGGCAGGCGCGCTGTTGGGGGGGCGACTCGGTGGTGTGGGGGAGGAGGCAGGCGGCGCACAGGCTCCCGAGCGCGAGAGCGATCGCGGCCGGACGTCCTACCATTCCCGCGCCGCCTCGATGCGTTCGAGGCTCTCGGTCTTGCCGACCACCTCGAGCAGCACGTTTACCGGCTCCGAGACGGTGTCGCCGGTGAGCGCCACGCGGATCGGCTGGAACACCCCGCCCGGCTTGAGGCCGAGCTCGTCGGCGAGGTCGCGCAGCACCTGCTCCAGGTGCTCGGGCTCCCACCGACGGGCATCCACCGTCTGGAGGCGCTCGTGCGCCGCGCCGAGCGCCGCCCGGAACGCCTCCGGGTCCTTTGCGATGAGCGTCTCGGCCTTGGGGGTGCGCTCGATGAGCGCGGCGTTGAATCGCACGCCCACCCGGTGCGCCAGGTCGTGCGTCGTGCGTGCCCGCTCCCGCTGCACCGCGACCGCGTGGAGCACGCGCTCGCGTCCCAGCGCCGCGACGTCCACGCCCTGCTCCGGCAGCTCCGCCTCGATGAGCGCGAGCAATTCCTGGGGCGCCGTGCGGCTGATGTGCTGGCCGTTCAGCCACTCCAGCTTGGTGAGGTCGAAGATGGCGGCCTTCTTGAGAATGCGCTCGAGCGAGAAGGCCTCCACCAGCTCCTCGACCGTGAAGTACAGCTCCTGCTCGTTCCCCGGGTTCCAGCCCAGCAGCGCCAGGAAGTTGCGCATCGCCTCGGGGAGGATGCCCTCGCGGCGGTAATCCCCCACCGCCGTGGCGCCGTGGCGCTTGGAGAGCTTCTTCCCGTCGGCGCCGTGGATCATCGGCACGTGGGCGAAGGTGGGCGGCTGGTGCCCCAGCGCCCGGTACACCGCGATCTGCTTCGGCGTGTTCGAGACGTGGTCCTCGCCCCGCATCACGTGCGTGATGCCCATCTCCACGTCGTCGGCCACGACGGTGAAGTTGTACGTGGGGCTGCGGTCGGAGCGCAGGATGACCCACTCCTTGATGTCCGAGCCCTGGAACGCGATGCGCCCGTACACCGCGTCGACCCAGGCGATCTCCTCGTCGGGCATGCGAAACCAGATCGCGCCCTCGTGCTCGTAGGCCTTGCCGTCGGCAAGCAGCCGGTCGGCCAGCGCCTGGTGCCGCGTGATGCCGGCGCCCTGGTACACGATCTCCTCGTCCACGTCGAGACCGAGCCAGCCCAGGCCGTCGAGGATCACCTGTACGTGCTCCTCGGACGAGCGCGCCTTGTCGGTGTCCTCGATGCGCAGCAGGAACTGCCCGCCCGCCTTGCGTGCGAACAGCCAGTTGAACAGGGCGGTGCGGGCCCCACCCACGTGAAGGTAGCCGGTGGGACTCGGTGCGAAGCGGACGCGCACGGTGTCAGGCATGGCAGGGAAGTTACTCGCGCGCCGCCGCGCGAACAGTGCGGCGCACCGGCCCGCCGTGAGGCGGGGGTACGGCGTGTCCGGCACGGTTCGAGACAGGCGTCGCCCGGGGTGACCGTTGCGCGGCGCAACCAGTTGAATCGATTGGCGAGTGTGTGAGTTGCATTACGGAGCCGCTTCCGTCCGACCGGTAGGTTCAGGCTGCCCCCGGCGCCGGTGCCCGGCCCCGCGGGTTTTTGCGCTTTCACGCAGGAGAGAGATCATGAGATATACCTCCCGACTCACCGCGCACGCGACGCTCGTGCTCGCCCTGGCATTCGGCGGGGCGGCGTGCAGCAGCGGCAACGTCCTGGGGCCTGAGAACCAGCTCTCGGTGACAAACAACCCGGGCTCGTTCCAGATCCAGGCCACCGCGCTCAACAACGTGGAGCAGACGCTGAGCTACACGTGGGAGAACACGGGCACGACCGCGAATGTGAACCAGTCGGGCTCGCTGTCAGGCACGGCGACGCTCACGATCACCGACGCGGACGGCACGCAAGTGTACACCAGCTCGTTGACCGACACCGGCACGTTCCAGACCGACGCCGGCACGACCGGCGACTGGAACATTCGGGTCGTGTTCTCCGGCGCGAGCGGCGCGCTGGACTTTCGGGTTCAGACGCCATAACTCCTCGGCGGAGGGCTGCCGCTCGCGAAACGCGGGGGCTATCCTTCTCGTAGGGAAGAGAGCACGCCCAGCGCCGGAGTAGCCATGTGGATCTGGGATGAGATCCTGAAGCACGTCAGGGGGGGCGGCGCCAAACCGCCGTTTCCCAAGCCGCCGTGCACGCCCGACCTGCCCCGCGATCCAGCGCCGCCGCGCCCACCCGATCCTGGGTGCTCGACGTGGCCCGATCCGAAAGTGCGGCCGCCGGGCAGGCGCCCGAAGCGATAAGAGAAGAGAAGGGCCCCGAGCGCTCAGCGCTCGGGGCCCTTGCATGTCGGGCCGTACGGAGAGGGGGGGATTCGAACCCCCGATAGGGCTTTTGACCCTATAACGGTTTAGCAAACCGCCGCCTTCAGCCTCTCGGCCACCTCTCCAAGGAGGCCGGACCGGCGGCTTGCTTCCCCGCCGGTCCCGCTCCGCGGCCCGTAATGTGCGCGCGCCGGGCCGCAAACTCAACCGCCGGCTACGAGCCCCGCAGCACGTCGGGGAACATCATCACGACCGTCTTCTTGCCGTCCTTCGAGATCGGGTTACGCCCGAGATACACGTCGAACAACGCCCAGCAGAGAGCGGGGGAGTCGATTGGGGCCTGGACCTCGCCCTTGACCGACGTGCTGAGTGCCCCGTTGGCGCAGGTGAACAGCAGCTCGGAGCCGTTGGTCATCTCCTCCACACTGAAGTAGCCGCGGAACTGCTCCAGCGCCTGCTCGCCCCCGGGCATGTTCATTTCGGCCGCCGCCCGCTGCACTCTGGGCCGGAGCGCCCCGTCGAATGCCTCCGCCATGTCCTCTCCGCCCACGTCCCGCGTCATCACCAGACGAAGCGTGATGGGGAAGTCCATCTGCAGGATGCGGTCGTAGAAGCTCTGGTCGTCCTGCAGGTCGAGGTACGTCTTCCCGGTCCAATCGCTCAGGGCGGCCTCGGCGCCGGCCTCGTCCACGTAGATGCCGAACGCGTATACCTTCACCTTGAGGAAGGTCTTGGTCCGGATCCCCATGCCGGTGAGCGCTTGGGAGCCCTCGCCGCCCACGGGCGTGATCGTCATGGGGAAGGCGACACCGCTGTTCTGCTCCACCGTCATGCCCACCTGGGCGGCCAACGGGCCCGCAACCCAACCCAGCAGCGAGAGGGCAAGGAGTATTCGCTTCATGATCGGCTCCGCTTGTGAGTGCAAGGGGGAAGAATGGCCGCCGGATCGAGCGTTGGCAATGGTTCCGGCTGCCGCGTCCGGAGGCTGGCGAAACTCCGGCAATTGGCGGATCATCCTGCGGGAGGGCAACCATGACCTGCTGCCACTGCCAGGACGCCACGCGCGTGTTCACCGCCGGCATCGCGCGGCGAGAAGTGCGCCGGTACCGCCGCAAGGGGCCGGACGGCACGACCCGGATCATCCTCGAAGCGCTCGAGTCCCACGACGCTCGGCGCGGCTCGCTGCTCGACGTGGGGGGCGGCATCGGCGTCATCGTGCACGAGCTGCTCGAAGGTGGTGTGCGGGAGGCGACCCTGGTGGAGGCGGCACCGGCCTTTCTGGCGGCGGCCGAGGCGGAAGCGGCGCGTCGCGGCCAGGCGGAGCGTGTCCACTTCGTGCACGGTGACTTCGTGGAAATCGCCGACGGGCAACCGAACGCCGATACCGTCACCCTCGACCGGGTCGTCTGCTGCTATCCCGATTGTGAAGGACTCGTCGCCGCCGCCGCGTCCAAAGCCGACAGGCTCCTCGTGCTCAGCTACCCCCGCGACCGGTGGTTCGTGAAGGCGGTGCTCGGGGCCATCAACCTTTCGCGCTGGCTGGTGCGCAGCGCCTTCCGCGTGTTCGTCCACCCGCCCGGGCGGATGCGCGAATTGATCGAGGCGGCCGGCTTCCGCCGGGAGAGCGTCCGCGACACCCCGTTCTGGCAGGTTGCCGTGTTTGGGCGCACCGACTCGCTAGATTGACGGGTCGGCCTCCACGGAGGTGGCCGTCACTCCTCCCGAGGGCTTCATGAAAGTCGCCGTGATCCACAACCGGGACCGGGAAGGCGTCATCAACGTCTTCGGACCGCAGAACCGAGAGCGCTACAATCCCAAGACCGTCGAGCGGGTGGCCGCCGCGCTGGAGCAGGGCGGGCACAGCGTGCGCGTCATCGACGGGAACATGCATCTGGTCGAGCAGCTGCGGGACTTCATGCCCCGGGTGCTCGAGGGTCAGCGGCCGGGCATGGTGTTCAACATGGCCTACGGCATCCAGGGGGTGAGCCGCTACACCCACCTGCCGGCCATTCTGGAGATGCTGGGCGTGCCGTACGTGGGCTCGAACCCAATGGCCCACGGCCTGGCGCTCGACAAGGTGATTGCAAAAATCGTCTTCAGGGACGCGGGGCTTCCGACACCCGGGTTCTGGAACTTCGCGTCGGCCGACGATCGGTTCGACGACCTCGTCTTTCCGGTGATCGTGAAGCCCAAGATGGAGGCGGTCTCGTACGGGATCCGGGTGGTCGACAACGAGCCCGACCTGCGCAACGCCGTCAAGCACATCATCGACGAGTTCCAGCAGCACGTGCTGGTCGAGCAGTTCATCCCCGGTCGGGAGTTCGCGGTCGGACTGCTGGGGAACGGCCCGCCGGAGGTGCTGCCGCTCGTCGAGATCGATCTGGAGGGTGATCCCAACGCGATCCAGACCGCGGGCGACAAGCTGCGCAAGCCGCGGCCCAAGATCTGCCCTGCGGAGCTGCCCGAGGAGAAGGCGGAGGAGATGCGCAGCCTCGTGCGGCGCGCCTTCCAGTCACTCGAACTGTTCGATTTCGCCCGGGTTGATCTCCGCATGGACGCCGAGGGGAATCTCCACATTCTCGAAATCAACTCGATGGCGAGCCTCGGGCTCACCGGCGCCTACGTGCATGCAGCGAAGACCGCGGGCTACACGTACGAGAGCCTCATCAACCGCATCCTCGACGTCGCGGCGATGCGCTACTTCGGCCAGGACTACGTGGCGGAGGTGGCCGAGCAGGCCGCCGAGAGCAAGACCAAGCCGCAGAAGCTCTCCACGCGGGTGCGGTCGTATCTGCGCGCCCAGGCTCCGACCATCGAGGACTCGGTGCGCCACCTGGTGGAGCTGCGCACGCCGCCGGACGAGGTAGAGTGGGTGAACGCCCTGGGCGAGTGGCTGACGACGCAGTTCACGCCGCTCGGCTTCTCGGTGCGCAGTATTCCGCGCGTGGGCGTCGGTAACGTGCTCTACTTCTACAATCACGACGACGACGAGCGGGACGTGCTGCTGCTCGGTCACCTGGACACGCCCATTCCCGCCGGCGGGTACGTGCCGTACCGCGAGGCGGGGAGCCGGGTCTACGGCACCGGCGCGGCGGAGAACAAGGGAGGGATCGCCGTGGCGCTGGCGGCGCTGCGGGCGCTGCGCTACGCGCGTACCGTGCGTCGTATCCGCTGCGGCGTGCTGCTCACGACCGACGACACGCGCAACGGCGCGGCGGGGCGGGGCGTGGTGGAGGAGCTGGCGGCGCGCGCACGATACGTGATCGGGCTCAAGGCGGGAAACCCCGACGGCGGTATCGTGACGTCGCGCGCCGGGCGGGGCACGTACCGCCTCACGACCATCTATCCCAAGAAGCGCAGCGTGACCGAGGCGGTCGTGCTCGCGCACCTGTATCGGCGTGCGAAGACGATGGAAGAGCTGTCGGAGAGCGACGCCGGGCTGCACGTGGCGATCCGGCGGCTGGAGCTGGATGCGCCCTTCGGGCGCGCGCCCGAGAAGGCGGATGCGGTCGTGTCGGTTCGGTTCAAGCGGGTGGAGGACGGTGAGCGTATCGAGCGGGAGATCCGCGCCCTTGCGGCGAAGCGCTCCGCCAAGGGCCTGCGCCTGCGTGCGGTCGGGCAGATCCGGCGTCCGCCCCTCGCGGAGAACCCGAAGCGCCGCGCCTTCTTCGAGGAGATCGCCCGCGTCGGGGAGCGCCTGCACGTGCCCGTCTCGGCCACCCACCGGTGGCACTCGGCGGACATCTGCTTCGTGCCGGAGGAGGTGCCGGCGATTGATGGGATGGGACCGCTGGGGGGCGGCGAGCGGACCCAGGACGAGTACATCCTGCGGGGCTCCCTGGTCGACCGGGCGGCGCTGCTCGCCATGGTGATGCACCGCTGCGCCAAGGGGGATGAAGGGTGAGAATCAAGCGCGTCGAGGGCCGCTTCGAGCCAACTCCCGACCGGAGGTGCGCCGAGGCACCGGGCGGGATGGTAGCCTCGGCGTTCCCCGACGCCACGGCGGCCGGTGTGGAGATGCTCGCCCAGGGCGGCAACGCGATTGACGCCGCCTGCGCCGTGGGGTTCGCGCTGGGGGTGTGCGAGCCGCAGGCGAGCGGGTTGGGGGGGCAGAGCACGGGGCTCGTCCACTACGAGGGACGTACCTTCGCGGTGGATGGCTCGAGCCGCGCCCCCTCGCTCGCGCACAAGTCGCGACTCCGGAAGCCCGACACGCTGCGGCTGGGCTACCGTGCCACCACCGTTCCCAGCACGCCGGCGACCTATCGCTGGCTGCACCAACAGTACGGCAAGCTCGACTGGCGCACCGTGCTCGAGCCCGCCGTCCGCATTGCGCGCGAGGGGTACCGGATCACGCGGCTGCAGCACGATCTCCAGGTGCGCGAGCGCGAGCAATTCCTCGCCGTGCCCTCGCGCTCCGGCGCCCGATACTTCCTCGACGAGGCCGGCGAAGCACACCCGGTGGGTGGCCTCTTCCGGCAGCCCGAGCTGGCGAGCGTGCTTGAGCTGATCGCCTACCAGGGCATCGAGGCGTTCTACCGGGGAGACATTGCGGCGCAGATTGACGCCGACATGCAGGCCAACCACGGCCTGCTGCGGGCCGACGACCTGGCACTCATCCCGTGGCCCGTGGAGCGGCGCCCCCTCGCGCGCCGCTACCGCGGCTATCTGGTGAAGACCATGCCGCCCCCGGGTGGGGGACGCACGCTGCTGCTCGTGCTGCTCATGCTGAACTACCTGCAATCCAAGTTCATGGGTGGGACGGCGCCCGAGCGATACCACTTCCTGGCGGAGACCTTCCGCAAGGCCTTCCTGCAGCGCAAGGATCGGCCGTTCGACGCGAACACGTACCCCCAGCTCCAGGACAAGCGGATGCTGAGCAAGCGGTACGCGCGCGAGGCGGCGGCCACCATCGCCGAGGAGATGGACGTGCGGCTCCCGCTCGAGGACCCGGTAGGCGAGGACGTGGGGGAGACGACCCATTTCTCCGTCATGGACCGCGACGGCAACACCGTGGCGATGACGCAGTCCATCGAGCTGGCGTACGGCTCCAAGGCGGCGGCCGATGGCCTCGGCTTCCTGTACAACAACTACATGCTGGCGTTCGAGCTGGAGAACCCGGCACACCCGTACTACCTGCGCCCCAACGCCCTCCCCTGGTCGAGTGCCACGCCGACGATCGTGTTCCGCCGCAAGCAGCCGTGGCTCGCCGCGGGCTCGCCCGGAAGCGAGCGCATCTTCTCGGCCGTGACGCAGTTCCTCGTGAAGGTGCTGGATGGCTCCGCTCCCCTGCACCGGGCGACCGACGAGCCGCGCATCCACTGCTCTATCGGCGGCAGGCTCAGCTACGAGGCGGATCGGATCGCGCCCGAGGTCGTGACCTATCTCGAAGGACTGGGCTACAAGCTCACGCCGCGCGAGCCGTACGCGTTCTACATGGGGTGTGTGCAGGCCGTGCTGAAGCGCCAGACCGACGCGGGATTCCAGGGGGCGGCCGACCCGCGGCGCGACGGCACCGCTGCGGGGCCGTCCTGAGCATGCTGCCCGTCCTCCTCTCGATCCCGCACGGCGGGACCGAGACCCCGGACGAGCTGCGCGACCGAGTCTGCATCACCCCCCAGGATCTGTTCGACGACGGCGACGCGTTCACGGCCGACATCTACGACCTGAGCGGGGACGTCGCCGGGGTGGTGAAAGCCCATGTCGCTCGCGCATTCGTGGATCTCAACCGCGCGCCCGAGGAACGCCCGCCCAAGTACCCCGACGGGGTGGTGAAGAGCGCCACCTGCTTCGAACGCCCGATCTATCGGCCCGGGCACGAGCCCGACGCCGCGCTCACCACCAGGCTCATCGAGCGATATCACACGCCGTACCACACGCGCCTCGAGGAAGCCGTGGCGGATCCGACCGTCAGACTCGCGCTCGACTGCCACTCCATGCTGGCGGTCGCCCCGCCGATCGGGCGGGATGCGGGAACGTCGCGCCCGCTGTTCTGCCTCAGCAATCGAGACGGCGCCACCGCGCCGCACCCGCTGCTCGAAGAGCTGGCCGCCGCGATGGCCGCGGCGTTCGCGGTGCCGCGAGAAGCGGTGGGCCTCAACCACCCCTTCAAGGGCGGCTACATCACCCGGCGGCACGGGGACGGTCGACTTCCCTGGATCCAGGTGGAGATGAACCGGTCGCTCTACCTCGAGGAGCCCTGGTTTGACCGCGACGCGCTCGAGGTCGATCCCGGCCGGATCACGGAGCTGCGCGACCGGTTCCGCGTTGCGCTGCACCGCCTGCGGCTGTGACGTAGGCTGTTGCGTCGGGCGCTGCCCGACCCTATGGTGGGCCTGCCCTAGAACGAGAGATGTCGTGAAACAGTCGGCAGTGCGGAAGAGTCGCGCCGGCGGGGTGAAGGCCGGCCTGCTGGTGTTTGTCCTCGTGGCCGTTGCCCTCACGTACCTGGGGTTCGAGTTCCTCGGGCCGCATTGGCGACGGTACAAGCTCGAGGAGGCCGCGGTGCAGGCGCTCGGGTTCGCCGGCCAGGCCACGGACGAGTCGATCCGCGAACGCCTGCTCGACGAGATCGCTGCGATGCACCTGCCGCCCGAAGCCAGCCAACTCCACTTCGTGCACATCGACAACCCCCGCGCCCTGCAGGTCACGATCTCCTATGTGGAGACCGCGAACCTGCTGGTCACCGAAGTGGAGCTCCCGATGTTGGTGGAGGTGCGGCGCGGGTTCTGACCGCTACGGCCGCAGCTCGATGGTGCGGAGCCGGTCCGGTCGGAAGCCGCCCTGGCCGTCCGGGGCGGCATGCCACCAGTGCAGGAACAGGGGGGCGTACGGCGCGAACCAGGCGTCGGGGAGGAGCATCGACGCGTCCGCCTCCACGGCGAGGCTGGGGCAGCCGGGACCGGCGCAGTACAGCCAGAGGATGGTGTCGGGGTCCTCCACGTCGGACACCGCGTAGTGGACCGGCGCGGCGGAACCGTTGTGGAGTAGGAGCGTGTCGCCCCTGAGGCTGGCGACGAAGCCCTCGGCGTCGGGCGCGGCCGCCTCGCCGCAGGCGGCGGCCAGAGCCAGGGTCAGGGTGAGGGTGGCAACGTATGGGCGCATGCGGGCTCCGCAACAGGTCTGCCGGAGATACCCTCGCAGCGGCGCCCGCGTCACGTCCGGGGCGGCGAGCGGCGCTGAGCGCGCCGGCTCAGAACTCCAGGTTGACCCCGATCGTGGGCAGGATGCCCAGCGACTCGTTCGCCTCGGGGGCGCCGGTGCGCGGGTCCCATTGGTAGCCCGACACGTTCTGGCGGCCGTAGACGTTCTGGATGTCGATGTAGACGTCGAGCTGGACGCCACGGAAGCTCCAGCGGCGGTCCACCCGCACGTCGAGCGCGTGGAACAGGGGCAGCCGCTCCGCGTTGTAGCGGGTGAAGTCGAGGCGGCCGGCATCGGGCCCTGAGGCGATGAACGGCGTGGCGGGGAGCCCGGTCGCGAGCCGGAACTTGCCGCTCACCTCCCAGGACCGGCTGATGCGCCAGCCCACGAACAGGCTGCTCAGCAGGCGGCCGTCGTACGCGCCCGCCCGCTCCACGCCGTCGAGCGCCGTGAACCGCGAGCGGCTCACCGCCACGCTGAGCAGACCGTACAGCGGGATCTCGCTCAGCCGCTTCTGCACGAACAGCTCCACACCCATCGCGGTACCGGTCCCGTCGCTCGTGAGCGGCTCCAGCCCGAACGGGATGTCGGTGTTCACGTCCTCGAAGCCCGAGGGGGCGAGCACCGCCTGCGGCCGGAACACGCGCGCGGCGTAGGCGCCGTAACGCTTGTAGTACGTCTCGACCTGCAGCTTGAGGTCGGGCCTGAGCTCCCGCTCGAACCCCAGCACGACCTGATCGGCGCGGATCGGACCCAGCGTCTGCGGGTTTGCCGGGTCGCCGATTAGCCAGATGTAGGACGGCCCCTGGTGATAGCGGCCGGCGCTCAGCAGCCATGCCGTGGAGCGTCCCGTCTCCAGCCGCAGCCCCAATCGCGGGTCGAGGCGGAACGCGCCGTCCAGGTACGCGTACCAGGTGCCGCGCACCCCGACGCTGGCGCGCAGCGCCGCGGTGAGCTGGTAGCCCGCCTCGACGTAGGTCGCGTTGCGCCACGCGGTGAAGCTCGTATCCACGGCCAGCGGTTGTGGCGCCCCGTTCTGGTCGAGCCGCCGCTCTCCGTCGAGCGCCACGTCGTACTCGAGCTTGCTGGCCCAGCGGACCGCGTTCCCCACCGTGAGATCGAGGCGCGGGGCGAGCTCGAGCGTGAGATCCGCACGCAGGGTGTTCTCCCCCTCGGTGGAGTTGCCGCGGAAGATCGGCTGCAGCAATGAGTCGTTCTGCTCGGACTCGAAGCGGACGAAGGTGCGGCCCAGCGTCACCGCGAGGCGCCCCGCCTCGAAGAAGCGCTGCCAGGTGACACCGGCGAAGTACTGGTTCTGCGCGGGGGAGAGAATCCGCGCGTTGTCGTAGCGGTTGTCGGCGTCGTCATTGAAGAAGGTGACCTGGTCGATCGCCCCGATGGCCACGAACGACAGGGTGTTGTCGTCGTCCAGGTGGTGCCGGGTCTTCAGCTGGAAGTCCCAGTACGAGGGCACGAAGCTGAAGCCGGCCGCCTTGAACAGCAGGTCGAGGTAGCTGCGCCGCGCGCTCAGCAGGAACGAGCCCCTGGGCCCCAATGGCCCCTCGGCGATGACCCCGAAGCCGGTAGCCGAGAGGTTCACCTCACCCGAGAGCCGATCCTCGTTGCCCTCGCGCAGCCGGATGTTCGTGAACGACGCCGTGCGGTCGCCGTAACGCGCGCCGTAGCCGCCGGAGGAGAACGCCGTCTCCTGCACGAAGTCGATGTTGATGAGCGACAGCGGTCCCCCGGTCGAGCCCTGCGAGCCGAAGTGGTTGATGTTGGGGACCTCGATCCCGTCCACCACGAACAGGTTCTCGTAGGGCGCGCCGCCCCGCACCGCCAGGTCGTTGCGCCCGGCCTGCGTCACCGCCACGCCGGGGAGCAGCGCGACCGCCCGGATCACGTCCTCCTGCACCCCCGGGGCGCGCCGCGTGTCCTCTGCGCTCAGGGTCTGGGTGCTGGTCACCGTCGCCTCCGGCACCCGAAAGAATGAGGGTACGACCTCGAGTGCCTCGAGCCGGATCGCCTGCGGGGTGAGCCGCACGTCCACCGTGTACGGCTTCCCGCTGCCCACGACCACGTCCGACAGCACGAGCGCGCGGTAGCCGACGGCGCGCACCGTGAGGCGGTAGATGTCGGGAGCGATTCCCTCGAGTCGGAACCGGCCCTGTGCGTCGGTCGCGGCGCGGAGCTGGGTCCCCTCGAGCTCCACCGTGGCGCCCGCCACGCCCCGCTGCGTCACGGCGTCGAGCACGTGGCCGGTCACGCTGCCGCTGGGCGGCGCGGCCTCCTGGGCGGGCAGGCTCGCGGCGGTGGTGAGGGCGAGGCTGAGGGCGAGGCTGAGGGCGAGCGCCGCGCCCACCGCCGTGCGGTGGGTGAAGGGCCGTTCCATGGTCGTCGGGACGCAAACTACACGAGGGATGCGAGCGGCGGTAGCGCCACGGAGCGATCCCCGCTCGGTTCTGATCGGCGCAGCGTCTGCTGAGCGGGACGGCCTCGGGAGCAGCCGGGTCACCGGCGCCGGCCAGCGCGGGTGCGCGGCTTGCGCGCTTCGAGGATCACGGCATACTCTTGCGAGACCTGAAGCGGCACGGTGGCGGAACGACCGGTTCGCGCATCACCATTGGCTGCCGATGCCGCTCGAAGCGTCTGGTTGGCGAGGAGCTCGCCGCGCATCGCGGGACGGCTCTGAGGGGTGTGTCGATAACCGTTGACGGGAGGGATGGGATGATGTTCTCACGTGCCGTTCGCCTCACGGCGATTGCGCTCACGCTGTCGGCCTCGACGGCGGTCGCTCAGGCGACCTTCACGCCGAGCTACAACGCTCCCTATCGAGCGTTCGAATCTCACGAGTTCGGCGGGA
>Ga0209536_100011127_pt1 | contig 13198 bp, 12 predicted proteins | sample DeeMarSeWOR28_12_FD_187461 | JGI IMG/M metagenome (GOLD analysis project Ga0209536, IMG submission 187461) | Marine sediment microbial communities from White Oak River estuary, North Carolina - WOR-2-8_12 (SPAdes) (version 2) | ecosystem: Environmental > Aquatic > Marine > Intertidal zone >...
ACTAAAGGTTCTTCACGTATCTATAGTATCCTTCGAACTATTTTTGCTCCAAAACCTTGAGTTTTTGGATATCTTAACTGTTAAAAACTACACCTGTTACAAAAATGTGAATTTGTATAAGCGTTTAAATAATATGTAATAAATTTCAGTATTATCTAAGAAAAATAATTTGATGGATGTGAAGAATATTGGATATGAAGACATATAAAAAGACATTTAAATTTGTCTGTGATGAATGTGGGGGATTTGCACATACCGAAACGGAATATTGCGAAAGTTGCGGGGAGAAGGCTATAAGGAAGGCAACAAATGAGGATTATAAGAGGTATGAAATGGAAACAATAAGGGACTCTAAAGAACAGAATATAATATCTGAGAAAGCTAGGGAGACTAGGATGATTGCTGAGAGGGCTAAGAAGGTGGCTAAGAAAGCTGAGAAGACAGCTAGAAAAGCTGAGGAAAAAGCCAAGAAAGTGTCTGAGAAGGCAGTTAAGAAACCTAAGGATGCTGATAAGCAAACTGAGAAAGCTGAAGAGATGGCTAAGAAGGTAACTGAGAAAGCTGAGGAGACAGCTAATAAAGCGGAGAAAGCAGTTGAAAAGGCAGCTAAGAAAGCTGAGGGGAAAGCCGAAAAATCTAAGAGGAAAGCTGAGAAAGCTGGGAAGGCAGCTAAAAAAGCGGAGAAGGCAGTTGAAAGAATGAAAGAGGAAACTAAGACAAAGGAAGAGGAAAATTAACTTTTTTTGTGATTTAAATTATTTCTTCGAGAATAGTGATAGTCTAAGAATTTTAGGAGAATTTGGCATTTAGCAACCTAAAACGATTTCATGACTTCATCATCATCTCCTCTCAACAGTTTTATCTAATTTCAGAAATTTTCTTCGTGATGGACTTCAAAAATCAAAAAATTGGGATTGTATTTCTTTTTTAATGCTCCAAAACACTTTTTTTCTGGGATTTCTACCTACAAACAAACGTGTTAAATATGGGAAGAACCGTACCTTCGTTTAGACCAGCATTGGAGCATGAAATTGAGAGCTGGAAGGACTTTAAAAGAGCGCTTCGACCAGAGGAACAAAAAGTATTCAATAAATTAATGAATTATGCTCGGGTACATGCCGATGCGGGTAGTATGAGTGCACGTCCACTGCTTTCAGAAGTATTATTCATTTCTTTTGCAATTGAGCAAGAAAAAAAAATCGAGATGTTGGAAGGGAAAATAAGAAAATTAGAAGAAATAATAAACGGAACAGATTAGACTTTGGAAGTTCGAGAACAGTTTAACGGTTGGCTTCTAGATGTGTCTACCTACGGCAACGGAGTTATTCTTTGGGTGAAAACGAAAAAAGAGCAAAAAATTATAAGAATACTACATGATTTCACCCCTGAATTTTTTGCTGTACCGCGACAGCACACAGGTAAGGATTTCAAAAGATTAACACAGATTCTCAAATCTCATCAGGATATAAAAGATGTCCGAATCTGCGATAAATATGTTAAGCTGGAGCATCATAAGAAGTCCAAAATACTGGGAGTGTCGGTAACAAAACCTTCTGTATTCAAAAAAACTATCAAGGAAATTGATGAAATTGGACTTTTTACTTTATATAATACCGATCTTCCCATCGCTCAGATGTATTTCTATGTAAACAATCTGTTTCCAATGTCTTTGTGTAGTTTTAAGATTAAACGTGAAAAGAATAAGAAACGACAAGGATATACGATGCACCTAGAGTCATTAGAACTAAAAGATGACAATGAAGAGCTGTTTTACGATCTTCCTCCATTAAAAGCAGTGTGGCTCGATATTAAAGTACAGCAGCGTGGGTTGAGGACGTATTTTAATGATCCCCTGCTATACGCGGAAGTCAGCATCGTTGAAAAGGATGAAAACACGAATATTCCAAGAGCAGATGGGAAAAGAAGAAGAAAGATTCTTATCGATAAAGCTGATGAGGCAGAAACTATTAAGGCTATCAGCAAGGTAATTGAGAGGTTAAACCCTGACATCATACTCACTCGTGGAGGAGACGAGTTTATATTTCCGTATTTAGTCGCTCGTGCTTCTGTGAATCGTGTCTCTAAGGATCTGTATTTATCCCGCACCAAGACTCCCCTTAAAAATTGCATTTTCCAACTTTCAGGAAATTCTGACCACTATATGACCTACGGGATAATAATGCGTCGATCAAAGACTCAAGTATACCTGACTGGTCGTTTTCATTTGGATACTACAACCTATGGGAGCCTTCACTTCAGTGAGGGAAATATCCCCGGAGTCATAGAGGTTGCCAGAATCTCTCGAGTTCCCATGCAGAGACTTTGTAGGATAACTATTGGAGGTGCTCTTCAGTCAATACAATATTATAACGCGTACCAGCTAGATCATCTTATCCCCCCGTTTAAGAAGAGTCCGGAAGGGTTTCGAAATGGGATGGATCTGATTGTCAATGATCGAGGAGGGCATATCTTTGAACCTTTAATAGGCGTGTTTGATCAAGTTGTCGAATTAGATTTTTCAAGTATGTATCCTTCCCTCATGGCAAATTTCAATATATCTTCAGAGACGATAAATTGTAAGTGCTGTGAGGATGATGGAACTGGGGTTTCTGTTCCAGGTACAAGCTTCCATATATGTTCTAAACGAGAAGGAATCATCTCAAAATCAATTGCTTTGCCTCTTAGAAAACGCCTCAACTGTAAAGAATACAACAAGACGCATGACGATCTTCGGTATAAATTCACAGATATAGCACTGAAATGGGTACTCGTGGTGAGTTTTGGGTATTTAGGTTTTAAAAATGCTCGTTTTGGAAAAATTGAGGCCCATCAAACAGTGTGTGCCTTCGCTCGTGAGCTCCTGATGCGATCAGCCGAAATTGCCGAGAAATATGGGTGTAAGGTCGTCCATGGAATTGTTGATTCGATGTGGCTTCAAGATACGAAAGGAAGAACTTCTGAAGAATTTATAAACCTGACAAAAAAAATAGCGAATGAAATATCCGAGCAGACGAAAATCCCAATGAGTTGGGATGGTCTTTTTAACACCATTGTTTTTCTGCCCTCAAAGGCAGAGCGTGACGTACCCGCCCTCAGTCATTATTGGGGTATCAAGAACGATGGAGAGGTGAAAGTAAGAGGAATTGAAGTAAGGAGAAGAGACATCCCAAAGATCGTCAAAGACGCCCAATATGCGTTTATTGATGTTTTTCAAGGGGCGAAAACCGTAGAAGAATTTGTTGAAAGACTCCCTAAAGCAAAGAAAAAGCTTTATGAGTACGCAAGAAGAATATATTCGGGAAAGGTATCGAAAGAAGAACTTACTATTCGCCAGAAGATATCACGCAGGCCCTCACAGTATAAAGTAAATTCTTTTCAAGCGGTTGCTGCTCGACAGCTTGAACGATCAGGGGTTGTAGCATCAGCTGGAAAAAATGTGAGATATATAATTCTGAATGCGGAAGCAGACCCTAATTTTCCCGAAAAAAAAGTGATCCTTTCAGAATTGTATGATCCAAAGAAGCACCAATATGACAAAAAGAAGTACATTGAACTTTTAAAACGAGCATTTAAGAGCATTTTTCCTTTTGAATTTCCTGAACTTGAAGAAGAAGCTTCAACTGTTAACCAAAAATCAGTTCAGATGGATTTAATATCATTTCAAAATCGTTTATGAAATAATAATTAAATTTTGAAATATCTTCAGTGCTTAAAGATTTTAATATGATTATTGAAAAAAAATCTTATAGAAGAACCTAGTTTTCTCGACTAGTTATTATCTAATGATTACATCAAAATGATTGAAGAAGTCACCTTAATATAACCAATTAATACTTACCAATTTCGTCTTCATCTATTTCAATGTCAGAGCTTTTCTTACTTACCTTTGATATCTTTTTTATAAAGCGGTAGGGTTCGAGTATTTCTTCTGATACATCCCTAACACTTACACGCGCACCTTGCCCACGAAGAGTATCCTGTAATAAATTGACATCGAGATCTTTTGGACTTATATTGCTTTGAGCAGATAGAGCCGCTGCTGTGCCTGCCGCTTGACCAGTGCACATACTTGGAGTGCAATATCTTAAACCTCCATTGGTGAATAACCCGCAAGATATTGTTGTACCAGCAGCAAGTAAATTATGAATATCTTTGGAAACTATTGAACGATATGGAATGTCATGAGGTAGAATTTCATATCCCCACCTTCCAGTAACCTCCCAAATATCAGGAGGTTGATTATTTATGGCTATAGAATCATCAAATGTCTTTCCTTCGCGCATTTCAGCTACTGTAACCACATGATCTCCCAAGATTCTGTGCATTGTAGTTACTGGATAATTGGCTGTTTTTTCAACGAAAGAGTTCTCAAACCCGGGAATTTGTTCTTTTAATAACTTCTGTACTGCAAAAGCTTGTCTCCTTAAACTAATCTCAAGAGAAGTTTGCTCATCAGCATTCCACAAATGATGTTCTCCTCTCGGGCCATACATGGGATTCATCACCCAAACCCTTCCCCCACCGTGTACACTGTGAAGTGGAGATAAGATTATACTGTCTCCTCTAATATATTCTCCTCTCTCTTTTGCTTCTTTAACCATCCTATGTCCACCATACATTTGGCCCCATTCATCTAAGTGATTAGACCTATATTCCAGCCATCTTTTGACATCTACCCCACTGAGGTAGAAAGCTGTAAGGGAACCCATATGGCGACCTTTACGACGGCCCATAGGTATTTTATCATCTAATACAGCTGCTCCTGATTTCCACGCAATGTCGCCATCACCAGTCGTGTCAATTATTACCTTACTTAAAACTGCTCGTCTCCCCTCTTTTCCCTCAGTTACGACACCTTTGAGAGTGTCACCTTCTCTTATAATCCCTGCTGCAAATGAGTGTAGAAACAACCTAACTCCCGCGTTTTGCATCATTGAATCAAGAAGATACTTATAATATTCGATATCAAAAATACGTTCTCCCCCCCACCATCCTATATTTGTTCTTAGTAACCGTTTTGGCAAACTCTCCTCTCCATAACGCTTTATAAGGCTGGCTCTAAAAGGATTACGGTTTAGTCGTTTCTCATCTGGTTTTCTCATTGCTCCGTCTTCCATAAGACGAGACATAATTTCTTGTATTATTCCGTTATGTATCTCTGGATCTACACGTGAGAAAACTGAATTAAGACCTTGTGTCTGTTGACCACCCAGGCCACCAAAACGTTCTATTAGAACTGTTCTGGCACCAGTTCTAGCAGAAGCTAACGCGGCACCTATCCCTGCTGGTCCTCCACCCACAATAATTACATCAACTTTATCCATTACAGGAATATCTCGTGCTGGTTCTTTAACTGTTTCCATTTTTCAGCCATCTCTCTTTCTATTTGTTGAATTTAAAAATTTTAATATTTGATTATTTTTATATATGAATATTTCCAACCATCTCATATAAAAAAATTAGCTATTTTACATTTCCGACATAAAAAAAATGTCTCTTTATATTGGCGACAAAAAAGCATAATAACCCCTTAATAGTGTCATTTAAATATAATTCAATAACGATATATATTATTCACATCTAACGGTGTGGATGTCGAGAAGAGGTAAAGCAACCTCAATATATGTCACCAATTGAAATACTCTCGAGTATAGCAATTTGGTAAAAATCGGACTTCCCTCACAGGAAGAAAATCTGTATCAATGGATAAAAATTTGTATCTTAGGGTATAGATCTGTATCTAAAGGTATGGAATAGAATGATAGGTTTTCGGATCTGTTATTCAAAACGATTAATATATTGAGAATTTCTAAACTTCGGTTTGGAAAGCATTACCACGCAATGAAAACCTTCGGGGATTCACTGCAACTTCTCGTCCCTTTTATTCTTCCTAACTCTTTATAAACTTAAGCAGTCGCTATCTTCTAGGTAAAGATAATAAAAAAAAAATTAAGGAAGTGTAAAAACTTCGAAGAAATCAAATATAATTATTACCAAAACAATCAGTTCCAAAAAGATCCAGAGATTTCGTTTTATTGATCTTATTGCTTTAAGTGCTTTCCCCGTAAAACTAATGATATTATAAATAAAGATCATTGCCCATGCTATTACCAAAAAGGATATTGGAAGCATCAATGTAATAATTTCACGACCAGCAGAAAATAACAAGTACTCATACCCAAGAAGTGAAAATCCTGAGATAACAAGCGTAAAGCCCAAACCAAATGAATATTCTGCGAATTTTACAAATCGTTCGATCTGATTGTCAGAAGCATTGCCTTGCGTTGCTTCGAAGTGAGCCTTGGAGTTGGCGGAGACAGAATTAACAAAAAAGACAAACGAAATCAGAAGCAAAAATGTACTGGTGACTATGCCATTAGGAGGGGGAACTTGCCAGATTAATGCCAGAATAGTTAACACCGCGCCTATCATGACTGTGCTAAGGGTAATCCAATCTCTTACATTGATTTTAGTGGTTTCTTCATTGCTCATATTCTCAACCATAATTTATTAATTAAATAAGAATACGAGAGAACGAAAATAAAAAGCTTTTGGTCTTCTTCTTAAGATTTTATCTTTAATATAGAAAAAAAAATAGGAAATTAATTTACAAAAGGTTGCCTGATTACGGTTTTCATGGTTGCGGGATTAGCTTTCCTCGGATCACTGAGATAAATTTCATGATGTTTATTGTTATAGCCATCAAAACTTCCTCCTAGCTTCGCAATGAAATCATGTACTTTTTGAACTGTAGGTCCTTCTTCGGAATATGGTCCTATATGCATGATCTGTGCAGCCTTCCCTTCTTTATACTTTTCTAACCGCAGTTTTACGAATAGATCAGCAAGTTCAGGTTTTTTTTCCTTATTTATTATTATGGCTTCATTAATCATCTCTTGTGTAATCCAATCGGGCTGCATAATCATCATGGTCCATTTCCATTTGTCTCTATTCCCCTCTATAAAATCTTCCATCTCATCAGCCCACCAGAGCCCTTCCAAGGGCGGTACCACATAATCTTTACCTTTCGCTTTACTCAAGAACTTAGTTTTAAATGCGATTGGATATAGAACAGCAAGGGCATCTAAATATTCTTGAGAATCTCCAGGGGAGCCCATCCCATCAATCATTAAGAATTGCATTTCAGGTATCTCGACAATTACTACTTCATCTTTACCGGGTAGGTAAAGTTCCTTGAATTTTTTCTTGAAGTCTATTTTCGCAGGCATATTTTGTTCACTGGTTATAATTCATTCTTTTTTACCTAGGCTGAAAACTATTTGTTGGACAATTGCTAGTGTCAAGTGTTGCAGGAACCTCATGACCAAAGCAATCTCCCTTACTTTCATCAAGGGGTTTATAAAACTTACATTCTTTACATTGAGCCATTTTCAAATCACTTATTTTTTTACTTTTAGGAATCTAAGTCATATTAGTATTTGTGACAATAAAAATCTTTGATTATTGCGAAACTTTTTTAAACCATGTCACAAATTATTTTTATAAGAAAATAAACAAATAAGGGAATTTGTATTTGATCGATCAATTTACTCTACTTCTTAATGAGATGGATTTTTCAGATATTCAAATCAATATCTACAGATATTTGTTAAATAATAAATATGGTACTATTAATGATATTAGAAATGAATTAAATTATTCCTATGCCCAGGTATACAATGCATTGCTTTATTTAGAAGACAAAAATTTGATTGATTCTTCATCAAACTCAAAACCGAAATTATATTTGAGGAAAAATCCTAAAATTGCCTTAACAGATCTTCTAGATGTGAAATACATGAACCTTAAGGATGCAGTTATAAAACTGGATGAAGAACTAAAAATTCAGGAGAGTAAATTTGGCAGATGCGTAAAAGATGTAAGTTTTTATATCTATCCCGATGTTTTATTGGGGGTAAATAATCTTTCTGAATTAATTGAAGCGGCAAAAGAGGAAATTATCCTTACATCTCTTCCGCCATCCCTATTAAAGAGATTAGAATCAAGTTTGTACGAGGCTTACCTGAAAGGATTGGTTATTAAAATGTACTTTTCACTTGCTGATTTTGAGAACTATCCTAAATATTTCGAAGAAATCACTAACATTTTAAGAAGAATAAGAATAGAGATAATCCAAACTGAACAAAAAACTTGTCGAGTAATTAGGTATAACGATGAAATCGTCAATATGGGAAATGTATTTATTGATAACATGTATCTAAATTCTGTTACATTTCAAGAAGATGAAGTTTTTCATTTTGATGGAATGGTTGAACCCAATGTTATTAAAAATGCAAAGAAATATCTGGAACCCCCTGTAAAAACAATAATCAAACGGATACAAATTGAATATCCGGAACCAATTCAAAATGTATTAAGTATAATACGGGAAAACCAAGTGATTAAGACTCGAGATCTTAGTAGTAAATCAAAAATTGGAGGTGCAAAGCTACGGGAAATCTTAGAATTTTTAGTAAATCAAGGGATAGTAGAAGAGTCTATAATAAAAGACAATAAAGCAGGTCGTCCAAAACGAGAATATTCTATAATTAATTGAAAAAATCGAAATAAATAATGCCTATAAACCGATTTGTGCCCGATAATTTCGAGATCCCCGACGTACTTGAAACGGATCGGTTTCGTCTTCGGATGTTGTCAGTAAATGATGTTGAAAAGGATTATGAAGCAGTAATTGAAAGCCGGGAGCTTCTCCAAGCCATGTTTGGCGGTACTTGGCCAAGAGTAGGATTTACTCTCGAAGAAAACCTTGCCGACCTGGAAAGACATCAACAAGAGTTCCTTGATCGTGAGGCTTTTGCATATACAGTTGTATCCCTTGATGAAACTAAGGTTCTTGGTTGTCTCTATATAAATCCGCCCCAAAAATATAGCGATAATCCGGAATTTATTGAATATTGGAAAAGAACGGGGTCAGATGCAATTGTTTACATGTGGGTGCGTCAGACTGAATACGATAAAGGATTAGACAAAATTCTATTTAATTCAGTAAAGGATTGGATATGTACGGTCTGGCCATTTAAGAAAGTAGGATACCCAGGTAGAGAATAATTCCGGATTCCTCCAAAATTAGAATCGTAAATGCACCCTTCAGAAAAATTATATAATTTGGGTAATTCAAATTATTAATAAAAAATAGAGCAATTTAGCATTAAAGCTAAGGGAAATTGACGAAAAATGAAAAGAATTGTACTTGATCGTGAACTCCTCAGTGAGAAGGATCTTGAGTTTAAAGAAGAAATAGACGAAATTATTGCGTTAGAAGTAGCCCCTAAAACGCAAGATATGGAGGATGGTAAAATAAATGTGTGGGATGTTTTGGAACCATTAGGGGAAAAGGGATTGCTTGGATTAAGATATCCTAAAGAAATGGGTGGTAGGGGGAGTTCATATATGCAGGAAATGTTATTCTCTGAAGCACTATGTTATGAAAGTTTGGTTTATGACATGGTGCGGGGATCGAGTGTATATCCTGCTGGTTTGATAAGTTTTTTTAGGAAAGAAAAGACTCTAGGGAAATACATTAAACCTCTGGTAACCGGTGAAAAAAAGGGATGTTTTTGTTTTACTGAACCAGATGCGGGATCTGATCTTTCAAGGATGAAAACTATGTATGTAAAAGACGAAAATGGTGATTTCTTACTTAACGGAGAAAAACGATTTATAACTAACGGTAGTGTTGCCGATTTAATGGTCGTTTATGGACGGAATGGAGCTTTTATTGTGGAATCCGACTTCGAAGGATTTGAAATGCTCGAAGAATACAAATTAATGGGCCTGCATGGTTTAAACCTTGGTCATTTAAAATTTACAGATGTAACAGTCCCAAAAGAAAATCTCCTATTCTACAGGGAATTGAAAACTACAACTGAAGGATCTCAGAAGAGGAGAACATCAGCAATTTCAAGTATGCAGCAATTCCTTGGTCCAGAAAGGGTGGCTATGTCTTTACAAGCACTGGCAGTAGCTAGACGTGCTATCGAAATAGCAGTTAAATATTCTCAAGAAAGAGTTCAGTTTAAACAACCAATTAGTGAATTTGAAGGAATAAACTTTAAGATTGCTGAAATGGTTGCTAACTATGAAGCAGGAAAAGCCTTATACCTTAGAGCACACACCAAAGCACAAAATCCTGCGATTGCGGCTGCCTGCAAACTCTTTATTGTCCAAAGTACCCATAAAATTTGTGATGACGCATTACAAATCATGGGAGGGATCGGTTATACAAACAAATACCCCGTAGAACGGTTGCTAAGGGATATAAGGCTCCACCGAATAGGTGGTGGTACTGACGAGATAATGAAATACATTATTCAAAAAGACATATATAAAGGATTCAATACGGAACAGAGAGAGGACGTTGAATCTAAAGGGGATTTTTGGTTCTAATTTTTTTTTTACTATATTTTCCTCTTTTTTTGAAAAAGATAAATCTTAAGACCAAAAAAAGAACTTTTAATACTAACTAGTTAAAAGGTGATTTGAAATAAAGTTCGGTGAGATTCATCATTTCGGCTATGTATATAAAGATGGTGAAGAAGCAGTTAACAAATTCAAAAGTCTTTTTGGAATAGAGAAATTTGCTCGATTTAATTATATCGTAGTAAAAGTAGCACGAGCCATGATTGGATCACTCCAAGTAGATATAATTGAACCTCAAGATAAAAATTCCATATTTTATGAATTTTTAGAGGAAGGAAATATTGGACTTCATCATGTAGGATTTCGAGTTGACGATGTTGATGAGAAAATTAAAGAGTGGGATGCACGAGGGTTTAAACAAGTAAATATAGGAATAATTGGTCCCGCAAAATTCGTCTACTTCGATGCACGAGAAATTCTTGGTTATATCATAGAGTTTGTGCAGGTAAACTATAAAACATCATAACACAGAAAGAGCTTTAAAGAATGTAATAACATTTGTAAAATATTACTTATTTCTTTTTCTTTTTTTTAAGCTATATTATTAACTTTTAAAGTCAATTTACTCCAAAGCTGGGCACCTTTGGTTTTTGAAAAAGTATGATTAATTAGAAAATTATTACACTGTCTTATTTTATTTGGAGATCCTTCAATTATATAAGTATGTCAAAAGCAGTTTCGTATTATGATTGGAATTTATCATTTAAACAGAAGATTCGATCTAAACCGAATGATAAAGATTCAATTAATTCCCTCGGGATGACAGACAATAACTTTAAAAATTTTATGAAAGAATGGAAAGAAAAAAATTTTTTAAATTCTAATTAAATTTTCCTATATTTTCTAAACTATAATCTATACTTCTTCTCCTCTCTTACGAGCTTCTATATCCTTTAGATCCTTTCGCAGAACTTTACCAACAAGGGTTTCTGGTAATTCTTTACGAAAATCAATTTCTTTAGGGATTTTATACGGTGCGACATTTTTCCTGAGAAATTCCTTTATCTCCCCTTTCATCTCATCCGTTTCTCGGTACCCATCTTTTAACACAACGTATGCTTTTACTTTTTCACTACCAGGTAAGTTAGGATCTGGAATTCCTATTACCGCAGCATTTTCAATAGCATCATATTCAAAGAGCACATCTTCAAGTTCTCTTGGATATACTTTAAAACCGCTAACATTTATCATGTCTTTTTTCCTATCCAAAATAAATAGATAACCATCTTCATCTATTTTGCCAATATCACCAGTTAAAAGCCACCCATCTTTCAATTGGTTTGCGGTTTCTTCTGGTTTATTCCAATATCCCTTCATAATTTGGGGACCTTTTATCATAATTTCACCTTGTTCACCGATAGGAACTATTTTAGTATAGTCATCAACTTCAACGATTTTGGTTTCCGTACTTGGTAATGCAAGTCCAACAGAACCAATCTTCCGTTTTCCACCGTAAGGATTAACATGAGTTGCTGGTGAAGCCTCTGTCATTCCATATCCTTCAAGAATCGTAGCACCAGTTCTTTCTTCAAATTCCTTCAGAACTTCAGGAGGCATAGGAGCAGCACCTGTATTGCAAACTTTTATGCATTTTAAATCCTTTGCATAATCTTCAAGATCGTCCCTTTCTAACAACCGCATATACATAGTTGGAACTCCTGGGAAAAATTCAGGACGAGTTTTTTTAATTATTTCGAACAATGTTTTTTGGTCTCGCGGATCGGGTGCTAAAGCAACAGTAATCCCCATATAAATGAAGAAATTCATACATACGTTCATTCCATAGATATGGAAGAGGGGTAAAGTTGACAATACTGTACCCTTTCCCCTTTCGCCTGTACTCTTATTCCATTCATAGATCATAATAACATCTGATACAAGATTCGAATGTGTAAGCATTGCTCCTTTAGGTAAGCCTGTTGTTCCCCCAGTATATTGGAGTACCGCAATATCTTCTTCTGAATTTGTTTCAAATTTTGGTGGTTTTGGTTTTGTTTTATTTATTAAGTTTAGAAGCTGAATAGTACCACTGATTTCTGGGGGTTCTCTTTGACCAAGTGGATTAGCCATAGGAGCATAATCAAATACATTGGTTATTATCACATGTCTAAGACGAGTTCTATCCTTTATGTTATTGATTTTTTCAACTTGATTATCCCAAGCTATAATAATTTCTGCCCCTGAATCATTTAACTGGTAAGCTAATTCGTGCTCTGTATGAAGTACACTGCAAGCGGTAACCGTTGCACCAGCTTTCAATATACCATAAAAACTAAATATAAATTGGGGAAAATTTGGTAACATTATCGCCACAACATCACCCTTTTTAACTCCTAAATCTACAAGAGCAGTAGCCAGTCTATCAGTAATATCTTTCACTTTTTTAAACGAATATTTATGTTCCATAAACCAAATTGCAGTTTTCGAACCAAATTCCTTTGCCGCATCGTCTAGGAATTCGTACACATTCATCTCAGGGAATTCTATTTCCGCTGGAACATCCTTGTCATAATTTTTTAACCAAGGTTTCGCAGCATATGGGTTTTCACTCATAATTAATCAATTCTTTTAAATTTTTGATACAAATTAATATTTTATATTATTTAAAAACTATTAAATGCTATATCGGATAAAAAAACACATTATAATTCTAAATTTAATCTCTCTTTAAGGCAAAACGATAATATTGTCAAATATCAGATTTCAGAAATTCTGTCCAGCGCCTCTAGGGCTACTGTTGCTACTAAATCGGATTTAT
>Ga0209536_100011128_pt1 | contig 13197 bp, 10 predicted proteins | sample DeeMarSeWOR28_12_FD_187461 | JGI IMG/M metagenome (GOLD analysis project Ga0209536, IMG submission 187461) | Marine sediment microbial communities from White Oak River estuary, North Carolina - WOR-2-8_12 (SPAdes) (version 2) | ecosystem: Environmental > Aquatic > Marine > Intertidal zone >...
ATAAGAGGAGACACAATAATCACAATTTCAACAAGCTAAAATGAAAGGAACAAAATCTATGGGTAAAAAATCTGGTAAAAAGACCCATATTAGATGTAGAAGATGCGGACTTCATACTTATCATATCAGGAAAAAAGACTGCAGCTCCTGTGGTTACGGAAAAACCTCAAAAACCAGGTCTTATGCCTGGATGAAAAAGAAAAAACTAACTCATTCTTAGACTAGACAAAATAGTCTATTACTAGATTTTTGTTCAAAGATTGATATAATCCTTATAATAAACCGGAACCGCGGCAAAAGAACTGGAGGGATTTTCATTAAGTTTGTAGTAGGGGATGATATCCTGTCCTTCAGGCAGGTGATTTTCGATAAGCGGGCTGCGATTTCGTAGGATAATGCTGGGTAGCCCTTTGAGTATATCAAGGGCGTTCTGGGGAATAAACTGCTCCGGATAATCGGTCACACGGTGTCTTATGGTGAATTCTTTCTTCTTGTAATTAGCGAAGAGTAGGGTTACGGTATTGGACACCAGTACCTTTTTGATCAGCCGAAGTGAATTATCGAGAAACTTTTGAAATAATTCCTCGACATCCTGATCATTTTCAATTTGCAACCAGTCCTGCTTAGCATCCCCAATATCTTTAAAATCTTGCTCAGGGTCCTCCTCGTCTTCCTCGCCGTAGCTATCTTGATAAACAAGAAAAATGAAAGCGAGGAGAACCAAAAATGTCGTTATTTCAAGCGTTATCCATAAAAAGCTCTGGGGTAACAGGCTAAATATGAATAAGGTGACGACTCCTATCAGAATGATGAGATATCTGATATGATCGGGGAGGGACTGAATGATTGAGTTAAGCATTGATTTTATTTTTTTTGATGTGGCAGAATTTAGAAAATTTCCTGCCACAATTCCAGTCGATTTTCGTAATCGACTGGTTTTCGGTTGGAAAAAATATTATATCTGGTTATTTCCCTTTAACCTGCTGAATATTTTCACGTTTTATTCGCGTCGAATCCGTTACCAGCGAATCGGGTATCAAGGTGGTGCTTTCGTACGTTGATGAACCTGTGCTGGTTGAAGGATTTGATTGCTTCGCAGGGCTTCCCTGAATTTGTGGGGCGGCGGTATTGTACGGGGTATTGGTTTCGGGGTTTTCTGGTGCAGGTGAATTATTAAATACCAGAAACAAACTTACTGTGGCCACCACAATGGCAGATCCCATCGCGGGCAATTTCCAGTTTTGCAGTTGTGAGGGGATAAAACCAGCGGGCTGATTCTGTCTCACAATATTCTGCTGCAATCGACGTTCAAAATCCGGTGACGTGCGCAAGGGAGGCAGGCTTTTCAATTTTCGTTGGATATCACTCATCCGCCGGTAAATCTCATAGCACTCCGGACAAACCGAAAAGTGATCATCCAACTTTTTGCGCTCCTCGAAATGAAGCTCTCCTTCCAGATAATTTGAAAAATTCATTCTAAATTTGTCACAATCCATCATAGGCGGGCCTTTCAGATCTTTCTAGGGTTTCGATTTAGGTTCAGTTTCATATAAAAATTTCAAGTCCTCTTGCAATTTCAATCTTCCTCGGTTCACCCGGGATTTTACCGTTCCCAGAGGGATGTTTAAAATTTGGCTAATTTCCTCATACGCAAATCCCTGGATATCCCGTAAAATGATCACTTCTTTAAACTTTGCGGGTAACTTTTCTATTGCCTTTTGAATAAAACCTTCCTGAATGGCGCTGTCCACTTTTTTTTCGGGGCTGTGATCCCGATCGGGAATATCATAGTCCTTTTCTTCATTAACAAAATTGCTGACAGAAAAAATTTTGTGACGCTTTCTTCTTCTTAACTCTGTCTTTGCCAAATTACCTGCGATGGTATACACCCAGGTTGAGAACTTGGCAATTTCTTTATACATATGTTTGTTCTTATAGACACGTAAGAATGTTTCCTGGACGATATCCTCTGCATCCGTGCGATTTCCCACAAAACGATATACAAAATTTAGCAACTGGTCTTTATATCTTCGGACTAAAATGTCATACGCTTGAAGATCTCCCAGTTGAAATTTGGCTATTAACTGCTCATCACTTACAACTGATTTCGCATCATCTTTGGTCTTTGTTATCATGTAAAAACCGGATTTTTAACGTTATGAGTTTTGCAAAGTTCCCTGTTAATTATTTAAAATTTATTATTCGATAATTCAACATGTCAAGAATTATTTGGGGTTCTAAAGTATTATTTTTTAATTCTCTATCAACATCCTTTAAAAACTGGACAACCCTCATGAGTCTTGCAGGCTTCCAGTTCTTGAGCTGGGTTTTATATTCTTCCACATATTTATAATAAATTTTCAACTGGCTGGCCAGAGTTTCTGTTCTTGTTACCCCCGCTCTCAGGAACCCCTGCATACGCCATAACGCCGTAAAATGCCTCAGCAACTGATTGAGTATATATTGTGGAGACATGCCACTTCCCGACAAACTGGAAAGTACCATGGCCGCCTTATGATATTCTTCATTCGCTATGAGACGACTTAATTCATAGACATCCTGTGTGGCATATACCCCCGCAACCGTCTCCACATGTTTAATATCATAAACCGTTTCTTTACCAAAATAATCATAAATATGACCAATCTGTACTAATAAATCAGAAAGCTGATTTCCCACCATAAAAATCAGCATCTCTACAGCATCATCCGTTATCTGCTTTCCATTTTTCTGGAATTCGTCGCGCACAAAGTTCTTTAGTTCATCGGCCTTCAATGGAAGTATATGTACCACTGCCATTGAATCTTCTAGCTTTTTTAAACGAGATTGATACAACGAGGCAATGGGTGTTTGTAAAATTAATACAATATTGTCTGGTGGATTTTTGAATATATGAGACAGCCGGTCCAAATCCTTTTGCTTCAGGGAGTCTGCCTCTTTCAGTATGATCAGTTTTTTCCGGGAAAACAGACCCAGGCCTGAACTCAAGGTAATAATTTCATCAGATCCGTTTTCCGTGGCATATCGGACAAAGTAATTCAGTTCCGGTTCAACCTCCCCTAAAAAGGCGGATTTTATTTTTTTAATCAGATTTTCGGCGAGCAAGAGTTCCTCACCAAATAAAAGATACAATGGTGCAATTTTAGCGTTCTGAATATCTCTTAATGCCTGCGGATAGTAAATCATAATTCTCCTAAAAACGAACCCTTATTCCGATTTCTCGCGCAGGTAAGCCTTCCCGATAAAATAGAACAGGCCTCCCCAGACAATCAGTAAAATAAAAATCATCGTAAAGATCGCAGTATATTCCATTTTTAGCTCCTGTTCTGCCACATTTTTTTCACGATGAAGGTATTCATAAGAAGTAAAAAGCTGATAACAATCATCCATTGAATAATACAGGTTCCCAGCGAATCGGTAGAAAAGGGATTATACCATCCGTCGGGATTCCACCCAACAGAGCGATACAACCACCAGACGATGAGGATCAGGGCTTCCACGGGAATCAAGTATTTGATGATCATATCAAACCATTTTCCGGCGATGAGATCCCCCCTGACCACATTGATGAATTCCCGCCGGAATTTCTGAACTCCATATCGGATGACCATGATTGTAAAAAAGCTGCCACTGATGATTAGACCCAGCCCCCATACCCAATCCTGGTTCTGAAATATTTTATAAGAAATAGCCGAAGGCAATCCCAGCAGCGCTGTTATACCCGCGACCCAGGGCAGAGCCTTTTTCCGGGTAAATCCAAAATCCATGACAATTCGAGTAGAAAGCTCCAGCATAGCAATCAGCGAGCTTAAAGCTGCCAGGGACAATCCCAGAAAAAACACTGCCGAAAAAAAAGAGGATCCCGGAAGTTGATTAAATATTTGGGGAATAACAATGAAACTGAGTCCGTCATTTCCCATCTGCAAGGCTTTTTCCGCGGCCTCCAGGGTAGGCATCAGTGAAAACAAGGCGGGTATGATGGCCAAGCCGGCCAGCAAAGATGCGGAATTATTACCAAACCCGGTGATAAAAGAGTTCAGCACGATATCTTCCTTCTCCCGCATATACACCGAATAGGTTAGAATCAATCCCCAACCGGCTCCGGTAGACCAGGCAGATTGTGATAACCCTTCCAGCCAGACCTTATAATCCAAAAGATGCTCAGACCGAATATTAAAAAAATAATTGAGTCCCACCGTGGCATTTGGGAGCGTCAAAGCTCGAATAATTCCGATCACCAGGAGAATAATAAGGGTGGGTAAGAGAATCCGATTGGCTTTTTCAAGTCCCCTGGAGATACCGCGGTAAATAATGAAACTTCCCGTCAGCAGGGCCAGTAAGTGAAAAATAATAGGTTGATTGCTGGTTATGAACTGCTGCCAGACCTGGTTGTGATCCATTGTGGATAAATGACCGGAGATTGCCACCAGAAAATATCGTAATGCCCACCCCGTAACCACTGAGTAATAAAACATAATTGCCATGGTGCATAATGCGACAAAACCCCCCATCCACGCATAGCGGGGTCCCATAATGTCTGCGAAAGTTCCAATAACCCCTTTTCGGGTTTTACGACCCAAGGAAAACTCCACCATCAGGAGTGGGATTGACCACAAAAATAAAAAAATGAGCCAGGGGATTAAAAATGCCCCGCCATATTGACCGGCCAGTCGGGGAAACCGCCAGATATTTCCGGCACCTATCGCCATTCCCAGTGCTGCCAGTAACAGGGACCAGCGGGAGGAAAACCGTTCAACTTTTTCCATAAAGTTTTATTAGAAATATACAAACCCGACAGTACCAATAAAATTGAAAAGTAAGGTTATGTCAAGCTTCCCGGGAGGCGGGCAGGTTATTTTTAATGCCGGGATTTTCCAAAACTATTTCAACAAAATCCCTTTCCGGGTAGCCGTGAAGCCCGGTGTGTTGAGACGATAAAAATATACCCCACTGGGATGCTCTGCGGTTTTCCAGGTAATCTGATAGGTCCCCGGAGTTACGTTGTCTTCCAACAGCACTTCCACAATCTGACCATATACATTCAAAATTTCCAACCTCACCCGGGTCTGATAGGGAACCCGAAAGGAAATATGCGTCTGGGGATTGAAGGGATTGGGATAATTTCCAAACAGGTAAAAACCATCTGCAACGCCGTCAGATATCGGATCCGCTATGGAAACCAGCGGGGAGTGATTCATTAAATCATATTGTCTGCCATTCCCCAGGAAATGCAAGGTTGCTCCCACGATGCCGGGATAATTGGTATTCAAGCTGGTATTAAAGCCGGCATGGGTCATATCATAACCATCCAAAATGATCATGAGCTTGTCAACCGTGAGTATTCCCGGATAGGAAACCTGATGGTGCGAATTATCATCAATATAAATGGCGGTATAATGAGGGTGGGTGGCAATCCCATACATGCCGCCGATGAAGCGATTTTCTGCTAAATCCAGGTCATTCCAGAGTTTGGGAATAATAACAGAATGGGGTACAATCGCGGTACCGGCGGTTTGTCCGAGGTATCCTCTCCAGGCATTCAGAGGATCTGATGTCAAGTTAGTGATAACCACTTCGCCAATTTCGGAAGTTTGCTCCAGGGAGCCGTTCAGCACGGTATCCTGAGAAACGCTGGGTGCAGGGGGCAATCCAACAGGCTGCAGAAAGCTTCCCGTATCGATAAATTGTCTGCTTTGAATATTAAATGTGGCCCCATGGATCAACTGATGATAGGCAAGATGGGTAAAGGTAACTGCCTGATTAACAATTGCCGATACATATGATTCCGGCTTTTTATACAGTATGGTGACGGTCCCTTCTCCAAATGCTTTTCCTTCCCCATTGGCTGCGATGCAAAAAGCGGTATTATCGTCCAAACCAATTCCCATGATGTCATCATTACCATGATCCTGGATGCGGCGCGCCATCATGGGGACCAATCTCCCCAGGCGAGCACGGGTATGAAAATGGGAATCGGTGAATATATTGGGAAGTATTTCCAGAAAATCATCCGTAATCGAAACTCGATTATAATAAGGGTTATAAGCAACCTGGTCAGGATAGAGCGATCCGTTCTGTGCATCAAATACAAATTCTCCCAATATCGCCAGACCAGCACTTGTACCTCCAATGGCACCACCATTTTGAAATATATGATGAATGGCCTCTTCGACCAGGGTCCCTTTCCAGTAATCCACATAGGGCCACTGGTTTCCTCCTTCGATAAATATCCCCTTTGCGGAGATTAATTCCAGGTAAGTGGCGCTGTCGTTTGCGACGGTCCTGCTGGGAATCTGTAATTCATGGCTGCTAATTGCAGCACCCAGCCATTTAAAGTAGGCCGGATACCAGCTAGAGGTGGAACTGGCATCGATATTGATAATCTTGCCGGAGTCGGCCATCTGTACGAACCAACCATAAGGTTCATCAGACCAGTCATTATAATTTTCCTGACCTCCTCCCACCATGAGAACCGATCCCTGTCCATACAGACATACCTGGCCCGTCGACAGGAGGACGAATAACACGAATCCTTTAAACATATTCACCTCTGCATGATGAAAAACGCCGGAAACAATTTCCGGCGCTTTTCGCCTTTACCGCACACGCTACGATTCTTCTGACATAACTTATTTCATCAGCATCATTTTGCGACTCAGAACCACTTCCGGTGTTTGTAAGCGATAGAGATAGATACCTGAAGAAACCATCCGGCCCATGTTATCCCTTCCATCCCAATTGACAGTGTGTGGTCCTGCGGAGAATTGCCCGGAGGCTACTGTCTGAATTTTATTTCCCAGAATATCATAAATCACCAGTTCAATGTGAACAGCGCGATTCAAGAAGAAGTCAATATGGGTGTTCGGATTGAAGGGATTGGGATAATTCTGGGCCAGTTGAATCGTCTCGGGAACCAGGTCATTTTGCGGATTATCATCAATGCCCACAATTAATCCTTCAGCGCGCACGATACCGGAATCCGCCGTGCTAAACCACAACACATTATCCTTAATTTCCAGATGGGTAATATTGTCCTGCGGAATTTGACCACTTGTTGAAGCTACGGTGTACTGGGTATAGCTTGCCGTGCTTGGAATGAGATGGACCAAACCGCCCCCGGTTGTTCCCAACCAGAGTTCACCATTAGAATCCGCTTCAAGATCATTAATGGGATATTTCAATACATCGATGGTCGTTGAGTCGTGAACTACCGTGGAAGCATCCGGGAGAATCTCATAAAGTTCCTGGGTATCATTGTCCGGTACCCACATATGATCATTATTATCCATGGTCATGGCATAGGTGTAAGCACCTTCGGTTTCAGTAATGGCATGCCAGACGTTACTGGCATCCCGATAAAAAACTCCATACCAGGTGCACAGCCATAGCTGGCTTTGAGAATCTTCCCGCAGGTCATAAATTTCCGGACGCCCGGAGGCCATGCCAATATCAGACGCGGTCCATTTACTCCAGGTCGCACCCTCATCCGCAGTGATAAAAATGGCCGCTGAATCACGGTCACTCAAGTATACATTACTGGCCTGGTCAACCTCCACGGTCCGGGTGTAATCGCCGTCCGTCCAGGGAATCAGTTCTGCGGTGCCATTACTGCGCAGCACCGACAGGCCATAATGGGTACAGAACCACATATTATTGGAGGCATCACAAGCCATGTAAAACACCCGGTCTTCTGGAAGTGCCAAGTCGTTCTGGTTGTAAACGGTCCAGGTGGAAAGGTCACTGGAGAGTTTTGACACATTGGCAACGCCCACATTATTCTTCTGTCCGCCAAACCAGATATTGCCGTCCTGATCAAAATCGATACAATAGATGCTGTTATAGGGAAGCTGGCTGTTGGCTGAGGTGTACAGCGTGAAGGTCTGTCCAAACGCAGTCAGCGACAGCATCAAACTAATGCTGAAAGACAGTAAAATTAATTTCTTCATAAAAAATTCCTCCTAATATTATAGTGAGTTAGTCTATAAAGATTAAAATGAAAATCCAATACTGAACCGGTGAACATCGCCTAAATAATCAAAAGTGGAAAAGGCATAATCCAGAAGGGTTTTAAATCCCGGAAGACCAATTTTCGCTCCGGCGCCAAGGGAAATTTCACCTATGTCGTAATTGAACCGGTAGGCGCCACGCAGGTAAGCAAATTCACGAAATCCGTATTCCAGACCAAAGATGATTCTTTCCTGATTATCATTGGGTGTTTCCACATCCGTTAGTGCGGTCAGTCGCCAATTTTCAGTATGGATCGGATCGAATGCGATGCCCAGCTGGAAGGTCTGCGGTAGTCGAAAATCCGGTGACAGTCGTTCTATCCGGGGATTGTCCGGGATATTCTGACCGGTTTCAAAATCAATTCGACTATCAATACTCTCGCCCGAAAATCTTACTTTGCCAGCCAGGTTACGAATGGCAATCCCCAGCCGGAGGTGGTAAAAATCTGTGCGATACAAGGACCCGATATCAAGGGCAATTTGATCCGCACTCATGTCATAAATGTCCTCCCGCACATACTTACCGGTCAGTCCGAAGGTAAAGCGATCTGTTAATGCACGAGCATAGGAGAGACCTACCGCGATATCACCGGCACTGTAAAATTGACCGGTTCCATTGCTGGCATATACCGAGGTGATTTCCATATCTTCCATGTAAAAAGAGGTAATGGAAAGGCCGATTGTTCCGATATTCTGGAATTTTTTAGTAATCGCGCCAAAGGCCAGTTTGGTATCGACAAACCAGTTTGTATAAGCAAAAATAATATCAAAATTTTCGGTAGAATTTGCGCCTGCCGGATTCCAATAGAGGGCTGCGGCTCCTTCGGTAACAGCCACCCCGGCCCCGCCTAAACCGGTCCCTCGCGGCTCTACGCCGATCTGCAGAAAATTTGCTCCACTCTGTCCCAGATTTCCCTGTGCAGGTAACAGGGCATATGAAGCCAGGAAAATCAAAATGAAAAGAAATAACGTCTTTTTATGATTCATATGATCACCCTAAATAAATATGATTAGCGTATAATAGCGAACCGACCCACTTTCTCACCCAGAGAGGACTCGACATGGTAAAAATAAATTCCGGAGACCACTGGTCTTTGCTCAGCGCTCAGTAAATTCCACTCCTCGCGTCCGGAGGGATTGGTATGTTCCAGGGTTTTGACCAGGTCTCCATCCACCGTAAAAATTCTAATAGTACAGGGAGAGGGCAGGTGCGTGAATGCAATATTTCTGACCGGTTCACCAAAGATCGAGTTACCCACCCGGGCTTCATCCCAGGGCGCCGAAATGACAAAAGGATTGGGCACAACCCGAATGTTTTCCATATCCGCATCCGTCTGGGCAGCTCCTGTTTTGGGAACCACTGAAATTGCATTGGGCTGGTTATTAATATTATTAATGTCTGATAATCGTGAGGATTCTTCAAATACTCCCGCGGCGGAATATCGATATGCGGTCAGGTTGTAAAAGTAGTTAAAGCCGTTGTATACACCCGATTCGTCCCTAAACCGGTAGGCATCTTCAATAAAGAGACTATCTCCCTTAAATGTCATGGGAATGGTATCCAGGGTCGTCCATTGGCGCAGGGTTTGGTCAGTGGTTCGATATAGGATGTAACCCTCCAGGTCATTTGCCGGCGGATTCAGTGCCGGATTTTCATAATCGATATCGAGAATATTGCTCCAAATCAGTTCCACTTGATTGTCTCCAACCTCAGCATTCAGTTCCGGAGTCGGTAATACGGGTATCCTGAGGCTGTCTTCCCAGTATTCCCAAATCTTATCCGTCACATCCAATAAGTCCTGTTCGGTGTCTCCCACCATCACCGCAACCCAGATTTCAGCCCGTTCTCCAGGCGGGACATCGAAAGGCCCATTGGAAATATAGGCGACCATGGGACCACCGATTAAATTTCCGCCCGCATCGGTAATCCGTGAAGTCTCCGGATCATCATAATGGGTCCCCTTGATGGGATTATCTCCTAAATGGAAGTAATCCGACACCGGAAAATCCCCATGGGTTCTATGCCGGTTGTGGAACCACATCGTATCACTGCGCATCAGGTAATAACTGACTGAATCCCAGATCGCATTGTTCACCGCTACCTCATCAATGGTCACATCAATCCAGTGAAAATCCGTGATACCGGAATCATTGGGGGTTTTCAAAAAGGTGACTCCGGAAAGGAACGGATCCGGTTCACCCCAATCATTACTGTAATTATCTGAGTCATAAAAATAAACCAGCTCACGATCTTTATCTAGATTGACACAATCGTCGGCCCACTCGGCCGCCGCATTATCAATTCCTCCAATGTCGAGGTCAGAGTAATAATTAAAATACATTTCTGTATAGGGTTGATTGCTGGTATTCTCAATTTCAAATTTCAGAATGTGAAATTTGTCCGCTCCCTGGACTGCCCAGGTGTAGATAGTTTGATGCACCCGCATGTCCAGGAGCATATCCAGCTCATTATTGTTATAATAGCGCCAGTTGGTCGAATCGCTGTAGACACAGTAACTGTCCTGTTGAGAGAGAAAGATAGGATTCCCCTCGCTGTCCTGCACCGGCCAGCCAGACTCTGGCCAGGTGGCGGGATTATCGCTGATGGCAATCTCTGCCTCGCCCGCGTCATACCCTCCAATGGCATCGAATTCTTCAAAACGCCCATCAGCTGCGCTGATCACATTCACCGGGACACCAATCATCAGGCATTGCCGATACATACAAATGTGTCCGGAATTAATGGGGTATTCCAGGGTTTTTTCAAACTGACCGCCATAGGGATAAAATTGTCCGATATTGGTGGTGAAATAACCTACTTTATTGATGTTATGGGTGCCAAATGCCCGATCCTCCAGTCCGGCCAGGACATATTGCAGGTGCAGAAACAGCAACATGACCACTATTAATATTAGACTCCAGAGATGTCGGTAATCAGATTTCCTCATTTTATACCTCTCTTCAATTAATATCTGATATCAATACCTAAGTATATCAACCTGGGTGGACCCCAATTTTCGGGATTAGCGGCGAATTCATAGGTTCTGCCAATGCTTTCATCCGGTTTACCGGTAAAAGGATCCACGTAAACGACATTTCTTCTATCCGTGAGGTTGTAAATTTGCAGATAAGGAACCAGAGAGATGCTCTCCAGATTAATTTCCCGATCGATCTTTATATCGATAGTCCAATTTTCAGAGAGCTGGCCATTATTAATTTCATATGGCTCCGTTGCTCCACGGGTACCCATGGTGTAGGGTAGTCCGCTGTGATATTGGAATAAGAATGACACTTTAAAGTATTCCAGAAAATGGATGCCTCCCAGCTTAGGACCTTCATTATTGGCCAGTTTCAGGAAGAGATTCAGGTTTAATTTATGTCGGGCGTCCCAATCGGTGGGGAAAAATTTAAGGCTCTGGCGATTTGCTTCCTCTATGCCGACGCGCTCTAACGGGCCGGAACTGCTGGCTTCCGCCACCGCATAGGTATAGTTGATTTCTCCATACACATACTTACCTCCCATCTTTCGAAACTGCAGCTCTATACCATTGTCATAGCCGAAGTCTTCATTGATAGCCAGGGAAAAAGTTTCGAAATACTCCGGTTTGTCGCCCGGATAGAAGGTTCGGGCACCCACAAAGTTTTTAATCTGCTTACTGTAAGCGGCCACATTCAGGAGATAATCTTCAAAGAGTTGATGACTCAAACCAAATTCATAGGTGATGGTACGTTCCGGTTTTAAATCCGGATTTCCAAAGCGTCCATTCCCGCTGCGCAGACCCATGATCATATTTTCCTTGTAGTTCTCATCGGTCATACTCTTATAGATAAACTGGTACTCAGGGCGTTGAAAATAATGACCGTATCCGAAATGGAAAACGGTTTTCTCAGACACCGGATATGAAATACCAATGCGAGGACTGAATTGATAGTTCACATCCGCTTTTTTAAAGGCTTCATCCCTGTTGTAGTAGGCATCATATGGATTGGGCCAGTAACTGGAATTGGGATCTGTCAGGTCGAATCTTACTCCTGCACTCAAAATGATGCTGGAGAAATTTATTTTATCCTGAATATAGGCTGCAAATTCCCGGGGTTCCCGCGTATAGTCGTCCAGAATATGGTCATCATAATAAGGTGAGCTGATATAGAAACGTTTCAGGCGGTGCTGGCGAAATTCTAAGCCCCCTTTGATTTCATTATTATTATTGGCCTGCCAGAGCATGTCCCATCTCAGCCCCAAGGTCCTTTGCTGGTCTTTCTCATAGGTGGTAACGTAACGCTGAAGATAAAATTCTCTATTTTCATCCAGTTGGTATGCGGGTGTGAGGTCCTGATAGTCATAATCACCAGAATCATAATAATAGTAATTATAGTATGCATTTAATGTATAATACATATTGGGTTTCAGGGTGTGGGTTACACCCAGCTGAAAAATCTGGTTATTCGTCACGGGTTCATACCAGTATTGATCCGGAATATATTTCCAGGAGTGGGAATAACCTTTACGTTTTGCGGTTGACAAGTTCATGGACAGATAGAATTTTACATTCGTGAAGTGGCGATCCGTAACCTTGGCAAAAGCACTCCCCTGTGTCCGATATCCCCAGGGTAAATAATTATCCCGATCATCATATGAGCCGGAAACAAAAAAGTTGGTTTTGGAAGATAACAGGGGCCCGCCAACATTTCCCCAAATGATATTCCGATTATAGTCTTTACTGGCCTGATTGGGCCCCATAGAGGTTGATTTTACATCCAGATTTGCCCGAAGCTTACTCCCGCCTTCCCGGGCGGTAATATTAATAATACCACTCATGGCGTTACCGTATTCAGCGCTGTAGGTTCCACTGATAATCTGCATTTCAGAGATATAATTCTGGTTTATCACCTCGGTGGTGCTAATTTCAGAGAATAATGGATCCACCAGCGCGACGCCATCCACATAATAGGTCACTTCTCCTGATCTTCCCCCCCGGAAGTGCAGCCCGCCCGAGCTGATTACCCCCGGTTGGGTTCTCAGCACATCGCTGACTGTCACGGCGGGCAGGGCCTGGATATCTTCAATACTCACCGTCCGCAGCGTCGCGGCATTGTCTTTTTGCACAATAACCGGGGTCGCGGTTATGACAACTTCTTCCCCGGTAAGCGTCGCGGACTTTAAAGAGACATTTAAATAGGTGATCCGGTT
>Ga0209536_100011130_pt1 | contig 13196 bp, 11 predicted proteins | sample DeeMarSeWOR28_12_FD_187461 | JGI IMG/M metagenome (GOLD analysis project Ga0209536, IMG submission 187461) | Marine sediment microbial communities from White Oak River estuary, North Carolina - WOR-2-8_12 (SPAdes) (version 2) | ecosystem: Environmental > Aquatic > Marine > Intertidal zone >...
AGGACGCCAGGAAGGACGGTTATGAATTTCAGATTGCGGATTGCGGATTTGAGATTGCACGAGACCGAGTTGGACAAAGCAGACGGTGGAAGTTAAAGGTACATTCTTATTTTACTCAAATAACCACTTTGCAGTCAGGCACCCCTCAATCTAAAATCTGAAATCCGAGATCTCGAAGTGGTCACAGCAAGTGATTCATGAAATATCCGGGCTAGGTCAGGCTACGTTGACAGTGAGGTACAGGTCGCCATTCTCGGGAGCGTGGTGCCTACCTTTTCCTGTAAGTCGCAAGCGCGTTCCTGACCGGGTGCCTGGAGGTATTTTCACTTTCACCCTCTCGTTTCCTAGGCCACGGTCAATGGCAATTGTCACCCACGTGCCTCGCTGGGCTTCCTCAGAAGGCAAGGTTAGATTATAGATGAGATCCTGCGGTCGGACGGTAAACTCTTCAGTCTCGTGGGATAGGGCCTTTTGGCCTCCCAAAAAGAGGCGACCGATCTTCTGTCCCAACTGCTTGAAAAATCCAGGAGGTTTGACTTGCTGAGTTTGGTGGGCCTCAACATGTGATCGCTGCCGCGGCCTGCCGATTTTCATCCGTCCGGAACCAAAAGGCCCCCAGACGAAAATACCCCCAAAAAATATGCCACGACCACCGAAAAAGACCTTATCGAAAAAACGCTGGTCGAAGCGAAAGCCAGCCCTCTCAAACTCAGCGAAAAGATCCTGGAAAACACTTCTGAATCTAGGGTCCCTGAAAAGATCCTGGAAAATTTCCTCTTGAGAGTAGGGAAAACCTTGGCCTGCCACCCTCTCCTGGGGTCCAGCTCTCAGCCATTTGTCGTACTCATTACGTTTTACAGGATCTGTCAGAACCCCATAAGCTTCGGCAATCTCCTTGAACCGCTCCTCTGCACCTAGATCACCAGGATTGCGGTCAGGGTGGTACTTGAAGGCAAGCCGGCGATAGGCCTTCCTAATTTGCTCTTCAGAACCGTCTGAAGGTACTTCGAGTATCTTGTAGTAATCTTTCATAGTAATTTATTCCCGAATCTGCCGCCGGAACGGAACATCTCAAGCCACTCCTGGAACACTCCGGTCAGGATAGCAAATATCGAGAGATCGAACAAATACCTTCATTCCTCGTCAAGCCACTCTGAGAGCTTCTCAGTGACCAGCCACTCTATGGTATTTCTCGTCTGCCTGAATGCATCCAACCCCTCCATAAAAGGATCACTCACGCGGTACCGAATCACCTTCCCTTTGAAAGAAGGAAGAATAATGCCTGCCAAGGGGTGGAGGGCAAGGTCCAAAATCAGCTGGAATCGTTCAATATCCACCTCATGAAGTCCTTTGGAATAAAGCCCATTCGTCGAGACCTCGATCTCCTCAAGAACGTGTATGGTTTCAGCGGGAATATGGCCGAGGGCGGTCAAGCCAGCCGAAGCCGCCAGCAAGCGATCACCCCAATGGTGGTTGGCCAACGCTTCGGCCATGATGCTTCTACAGGCGTTTCCATAACAGACGAAAAGAACACCTTTTCTCATAACGCGCTCCATGAAGGGAGACAAGGGCTGCAATTACTCAAAAAAATACTAACAAAAAGGAAGCAACGGCAAAAGATTTCAGAAAGATAAGCACTATTTAGAGTTCCGCAAGGGCTTAATATCATTACACTAGTTTGTTAAGGCGTGAGAAAAGCTGATCAACCCTGTGCTGCGCACTCCTGTGCTCCGCACGAGACGTAAACCTGGAGCCCAGACACGCGAACATCATATCTATGGCCGCAGGAGATTCCTGCCCATCAATGGTTTGGTCTGCACTGGGAAATGTGGAAGAATTGCAGGGTATTGGGTTGGAGTCATGGTTTCGGTAAGGCCAGTCAATTTTCAAACGAAAGAATTCATGTACCAATCGCGAAGCCGGGGGCGCCACAAGTTTTGCCGGGTCTATTTGGAGACCCAATCTCTCTTCAGCCAAACGAAAAAAGCTCCTGGCATAGTTGGCATCACTGATTACCATCCCATAGAGGTACCAGTCATGGATTGTCCCGAGAATGACCCATTTTTCGGCTCTACTCAGCTCCCGATAAGAGCGACAGAAGAAGCCCTGGCAAGCCATAGCGCCGTGAAATGAAAGTCCACGCCAATCTATGGACTGATTACCTTGAGCAAGGGGGTGCAGCATGCAGCCAACCCGGGTTTCTCTACTGTCCAAAAAACCGACAAATTCGCAGGAATAGAATTCAGGATCGAAAAGCCTGGATTTTTCGTTTCTTATGGTTTTTTCTGAAAAGCGTTGGATGGCTGTCAGATTTCTGTCTGTTCTGGCGAATTCCTTGGTTCTGGCTCTCAGTTTATGGACCAGTAAATTTCTGCTCGTATTATGGGTATTGTATAAACCACAGCACCAACCACATGATTTTGGTGATCCTGGTTGGCAGAGATGGAAATCAGAAGGTGGTGGGTCTACATTTTTCTTAATTCCCAAATCCCTCAATTCCTCAATCTCAAATCTTAGGCAACAAATCTCAGGATCTCAGGTGTCGGGTGTCAGGTCTCAGGGAAGAGAAACACAAAAGCTTATACCTGAACACTGAAACCTGAATTATGACTCCTTCTTTTTCGTGCTTTGTGCCTTGTGTCTAGTGTTCCTACTGCCTCGATTCCCTTTACTCATCCGGCGGTGGGGGGAATAGCTTACTAGCGATATCTATTCTCTTTTCGTTGCCATACTTGCGGTCAAATTCTTCTGGGGCATCCTTCCAGAGAATGGAGTTGTAGGCGGCTACCTGAATGACGCTTTCCAGACTCACGGTATGATCCTCAGAGCAAGGATCTCGCGTTTCTAAAATCTTGGTATCCCCAATAATGTCACCACTTTCATTAAAGGGCCGCAGCACTACACAGCCACAATCGAGGTAGGTTAGAGTGATCCCGATTGCTGCTGGTTCCTTCTCATGCAATTCGCTGGTACTGCTTGCTATGGTTTGACCATGGCGTTCCGCTAAATGAGCTGTTATTTTCGCTCGTTCCTCGCTCGTCAGTTCCTTCATTCCCCTCTCCTGTGGACCCGATCAACGCTCCTAACCCTTCATCGTCGGTGCGACGTGAATACCACGTGAGCTTTTCTGCCACGGCCTCCATTTCACTAGCAGAGATGATGACTGGCTCGCCGATATATTTGCTCAGATAATAAATTTCTGCACAAAATTCTATAACTTCTGCGAGATCAAAAACAAAAGGCAAATCCTTTATGCAACCAGAAGCTCGCGCTCCTTTTCAAAAAAATACTCACCTCTCGTAGGCTAAAGCACATTAGGGAAGCATACTTTCGGGAAACCCGAAAAGTCAACCCTGGCGAATTCTCGTATATTAATGGGTGAGAGAAGGAAGTTAGGGTTTACTTTTAGGGCCTGATGGTGTAATAAGGCTGAAGCAGGCAATAATTTGTAATTACTATGTTTTTGGGATAGGAACGTTAGCCGTGAATGAAACATCTATTCTTGCATTTGAGGAGAATCCCGAGCAGGTGGAGCAGGCTGATTGGGTGGTCGGCATCCCCTCTCACAACAACGCTGACAGTATCACTCATCCAACGGCGCAGGCCGCTCAAGGACTTCTAGATCATTTTGGTGACAAGAATTCAGTGGTTATCAACTGTGACAATCACTCGGAGGATGGGACGAAGGAAGCGTTTTTGCAGACCCCTAGCGAGGTTCCCAAGATCTACCTGTCGACACCTCCGGGAGTCGTGGGCCGCGGCTATAGCCTGAGAAACCTAATAGTCAAGGCAGTTGAACTTCAAGCCCAAGCGGTGATAGTGCTAGACGCTGATCTAGAGAGCATTACACCCCAGTGGATCAAGAATCTCGGGGAGCCCATTTCCGCCGGCTTCGGCTTTGTTGCCCCTCTCTACGTGAGACACAAGTACGATGGTGCAGTTGCCAATGGGATCGTGTATCCCCTGACCCGAGCCCTATATGGTCGTCGAGTCAGACAACCAATCGGTGGTGATTTTGCCTTTGCCGCAAATCTGGCGGAGACCTATCTCAACCATCCCAGCTGGAATGATATGGTGAGCCAATTTGGTGTCGACATCTGGATGACTACCCTGGCTATTTGTCAAGGTATTCCCATCTGTCAGTCATTTGTAGGGAAACCAAAAATCTACCAAAACGACAGAAACATCGTGCCTTCTTGGCCGGTTTTTTCTCAGGTCGTGGGCACAGTGTTGAACCTTATGATACATTTTCAGGATTTCTGGGGAAGGGTGAAGTGGAGCAAGCCGACAGCAATTTACGGTTTCGGCATGGGCGAAGTAGAGACACCCACGTCACTCGACATTGCGGATGATGAGCTTCACCAAGTTTTTATCCAGGGCTTTGTCCAGTATAAGCAGCTCTGGCAGAGCTTTCTGGAGAATAACATCTACAATAAATTGGGAGAGATCAGGGAGCTTCCTCTGGCCCACTTCAGCTTTCCTTCGGAAATATGGGCTCGTATTCTTTACAGTTATTCAGCAGCTTACAAGAACGAGGTGGTGGAGCGCGATGCTCTACTGCAATCCCTTGTGCCTCTCTTTGTGGGCAAGACCCTATCGTATGCAAAAAAAACGGAAAGAATGTCAATTCAACAGGCTGAGGAATACATTGAAAACGAATGCATGATCTTCGAGGAAGCGAAGCCGTATTTGCTCAGTAAGTGGTAAACACATGATACGACATCGCAAACCTGATCCTTAGGGCCAGTCTCCGTGTGATTTATGATTGTAGATTGCAGATTGAGGCTGAATGCATTCCTTACCGGTAAAGATTGCGAGCTTTTTTGGAGTACTGAAGGAATAGAAATCCCAAATCACAATGACTGATGTTTCAGTGTTCAGACTTCAGCGTTTTCGCTTTAATTCCCTTAAACCTGACACCTGGCACCTGAATTACACCTGACACCTAAAACCCTGAGATTTGGTGCTTGGAATTTGAGATTTTGTAATGCTTCATCACTCCAGCAGACTGCCGCAAGAGGGGAAAGACCATTGAAACCCCCTCAGGGGGCAGCCCAAAGCCGGGTCCTTTGGGCCCGGATACTTTACTGAGTGACTCACGACTCAACGTAAGAAATCTTCCTGCAGTTTGGAGGGAAATACTATGGCTAAGATCCTGGTTGTTGATGACGAAGAGCACATCCGGTTGCTCTACTCTGAGGAACTAAAAGAAGAGGGCTACGATGTCATAACCGCGGAAGGTGGGCATGGGCTGCTAGAGCGCATTGAACAGGACAGGCCCGACCTTGTAGTCCTGGACATAAAAATGGTGGACTACGATGGCTTAGATCTATTACAGGATATCCGCAATAAATTTTATGACTTGCCCGTAATACTTTCCACTGCTTACGATACCTTCAAAGAGGACATGAAATCCATTGCCGCTGATTTCTATGTAGTAAAATCTTTTGATCTCACTGAACTGAAAAAGAAAATCAAAATGGCTTTGGAAGCAAGTGACGCATCGTGAGAGAATTGTTTTCGCCTCTACTCGTAAGTCAAGCAAACAACCCCCTCGCACCCCTTGGTGGCAGGGGACTGGTTAGCAAGCTCTAATCCCCGCAAGTTAGCCCAGACTATTCACGTATCCGCCAGAGCATCCTGTCAGCCTCTCCGGGAATGCGGGAAGCTCCATCAGAGAAACCCATTGACTCCGGGCTAGTGCCTTGCATGAATAAAGAGGAAGATGCTGGCAATGCCGAAGAAAATATTGGGTATCCAGGCGGCCAGCAGTGGTTGCAGGTTGCCGGTGTAGCCAATACGGAGAACGAACTGAAAAATGAGCAAATAGATGAACGCCAGGGCAACACTTACGGCAACTCCCACCGCAATTCCACCGTGTTTCCCTTGGTAAAACGCAACACCAATGCCCAGGAGTGCCATTATGCACGATGTGAATGGAAAAGCGATTTTGGCGTGGTAGTCTACCTGGTAGCGGGTAGCATCGTATCCCTCGCTTTTTATTTTGGTAACATAGCGGCCAAGCTCACCGAGGGTCATCTCCTCAGGGGCTTTTTCGAGGTGCTGAAAATCCTGCGGACGTTCTTTTAACTGAAAGCGACGGCGCTGAAACCGCTCCATGGAATAGCCGCCATCCGCTGTTCGGTTGATGAATATCCCATCGGAAAATACCCAAGTCTGCCCATCCCACTCACCTCTCCTGGCATCTATTCGTTTGAGCACGTGGAAGGAGTGATCAAACATATGGATTGTAACCCCCTCTAATATCTTGCGCTTTGGGTGTAGTACGCGAATATTGTAAAGGGCTTGATCGCTTCTGTACCATATCTTCTCCTGAGAAAAGCTACTTGGAGTCGGTTGATTCCTGACCTCGACATTCCATATATGGTTTGCGCGACGGCTAGTCAGTGGCACCACAAATTCGGCAAGAGTAAAATCTGTCAGACTCAACAGCAGAGCAAGAGTCAATATTGGTCCGACAAGCAAAGCAGGGCTGACGCCACCGGCCTTCAAGGCCAGGAGCTCATTGCTGCGAGCCATCAAACCCAGGCTAATAAGAGTACCCATGAGAACACCCATGGGAATACCCTGTTGCGCGATGAGCGGGAGCTTCAGCAGGAAGTATTGCAGCGCTAAGGACAGGGGGAGTTTCGCCTCCAGGAAATCATCTATCCGTTCAAAGAAATCGATGACCAGGTACAAGACAATAACGACTCCCAGGCAGATAGCAATGATCTTGATGAGTTCCAAAATGATGTAGCGGCTGATAACCCGCATGGTAATTACTCGCTCGAGGCTTTCTTAAATCTGCATTCTGAAATCATCGAAGCTCCATTACTGTTGAGCCCCCTTGATACTGACACGTCAGGGGTCGAAGGTTTTGTGAGTGTAACGAATGCAAGGTGGTTTGTAAATGGAGTTTTCAGGCGGCTCTCTGCAAACTAAAATCGCTTGACAGTGTTTGAAACGTTGTGCTATTCGTAGGGCAATTTCATAAATCTCTAAGTTCTCTAACTAACTTGGAAATTACAGCCATGGATCACAATTCAGACGACCTAAAGTCCGAGGACAAGGAAGCTCAGGAGACAGGTGGACAAGACTTTGATCTCCAGCTGGATGATCTTGACGACGAAATCATTGATCTGGTTGATCCTGTCGAGGGAGAGGACCCAGCCTCAGATGAGCCGTCCTCTAGCCAGGATGATGTGGATGACGAAAACGAATTTGCTCTGGGAGAGTTGGACCTGGAAGCTGATTTGGGTGAGGATGAGCCCGACTTAGACACAACCCTTGAATTTTTGGAAGGTGAGGAGGAATCTGCTGCCGCTGCCGAAACTGTGGCAGAGGAAACGTCCACAGCACAAGAAGGGACAGCCGATACGGCTGCAGCAGCCGGAGATGATGCACTTTTAGACGGCGACTTGATAACTGATGAGACTCTTGCCGATCTCTTCGCTTCACACGAGAGTGAAGTGGCTCAGCTTTTGGAGGGAGCTTCCGGAACCGGCGGAGAAGATGCTGAGGTAACTTCCGCCCAACAACCAACCCCTGTTTCAGAGGAGGATCTTTCCGAGGATCTTTTTGCCGATCTTGACATGGAGGCAGGGGATGTGAGCGAGGAAGTTGTCAGTGCTGAGGTTCCCCCTGTCTCCGAGGAGGATCTTCCTGAAGATCTTTTTGCCGATCTTGAGACAGAGCTGGGGGATGCGAGTGAGGAGCCTATCGGTGCTGAAGTTCCCCCTGTCTCCGAGGAGGATCTTCCTGAAGATCTTTTTGCCGATCTTGAGACAGAGCTGGGGGATGTGAGTGAGGAGCCTTTCAGGGCTGAAGGCCCCCCTGTCTCCGAGGAGGATCTTCCTGAAGATCTTTTTGCCGATCTTGAGACAGAAGCAGGGGATGTGAGTGAACAAGCCGTTATTGGGGTGTCAGCCATGGTTGCCGGGGAAAAAGTTGCCGGCGATATCGGTACAGACCTTGAAGCGGAGTCAGAGGATATAAGCGAGGAGGCTACGGTGGAGGAACTGTCAGCGGATGCAGCCGAGGAGTTGGCAGCGCTTGTCAGTGCCCAGGTGGAGGCAGTTGTGACCCGTCTGGTAGAGGAACGATTGCCTGCCATTGTGGAGAGTGCAATTGCCCAGGAGATAGAGAAAATTAGGACAAGTTTGGAATCAGAAAAATGATCACTTCCCGCGATTATCGGCGGGTTATGAATGGGGGTTATCTGGATAATCCCCATTTTCTTTTGCCTAGCCTGGATATTTCATGAAATATCCAGGCCAGAACGTCAGTTGTCCGTTGTCAGTTGTCCGTGGTAAAAGAGGGGGTGGTGATTTCGTTTTAGATAAGCTTGGTCTTGAAAGATTGACTGCGGACAATGGATTCCGAGAAGGAAGAAGGCAATGAAGAACTCAGTACTGCCCAAAGCCTACGAACCTGCGGCTGTAGAGGAAAAGTGGTATCAATTCTGGGAGGAGCAGAATTTATTTTGGGCTGACGAAAAGAGTACCGATCCTGCCTATTCTATCGTGATCCCGCCACCAAATGTTACCGGTGATCTCCACATGGGGCATGCCCTCAACAACACGCTCCAGGACATCCTCTGTCGATACAGGCGGATGTATGGAGACAATGTCCTCTGGATGCCAGGAACCGACCACGCTGGCATAGCCACTCAGAATGTGGTGGAACGTCAGCTTACAGAAGAAGGGTTGGATCGGCATCAGTTGGGGCGGGAGAAATTCATCGAAAGAATTTGGCAGTGGCGTGAGCTATATGGCGGGAAAATTATCAATCAGCTCAAGAGACTAGGAGCAAGCTGCGATTGGAGTAGAGAGCGCTTTACTATGGACGAAGGTCTTTCTGAAGCTGTGAGGCGCGTTTTCGTTTCCCTCTATCACGAGGGCATGATCTATCGGGGCCAGCGGATTATCAATTGGTGCCCGCGGTGCGTTACAGCGCTGGCTAACCTGGAGGTGGAGGCGGAAGAAAGGGGTGGTCGCCTTTACCATGTCCGCTATCCTTCCCCTGATGGAACTGACGGCTTGGTAGTGGTCACCACCCGCCCCGAAACTATGCTGGGAGACACCGGAGTCGCGGTACACCCGGAAGACGAGCGTTACCATGATTTCATTGGAAAAAAAGTAATACTCCCGCTCCTCAACCGGGAGTTGCCAGTGATTGCAGATGAGCACGTTGACCGGGAGTTCGGCACAGGCACTCTAAAAGTAACCCCAGCCCACGATCCATACGATTTTGAAATCGGCCAGAGGCACGGGCTGCCAGCGCTCAGGGTGATGGATGATCAAGGCGTGATGAACGAAGAGGCGGGTCCATATGTCGGGCTGGATCGCGATAGTTGTCGTCAGAAGATAGTTGAAGACCTCCAGGGGAAGGGATTTATCGTAAAAGTCGAAGACTACCAGCATAGAGTAGGTCACTGCTACCGTTGTAAGACAATCATCGAGCCCACACTGTCCAAGCAATGGTTTGTGGCGGTGAAACCGATGGCCGAAGCTTCCATGGCGGCGGTGCGTGATGGAAGCACTCGCATCATTCCAGAGATGTGGGAGAAGAACTACTTTGATTGGCTAGAGAACATTGAAGATTGGTGCATCTCACGCCAGATCTGGTGGGGGCACCGTATTCCCGCATGGTATTGCCAAGACTGCGATGAAGTTATTGTTGCCATGGAAGAGCCACAGCAGTGCAGCCGTTGTAGCAGCGTCAACCTGATTCAAGAGAGCGACGTATTGGACACCTGGTTCAGTTCAGCCCTCTGGCCTTTCTCCACCATGGGGTGGCCTGAGAAGACACCAGAGCTTGAGAACTTTTACCCCACCTCTGTTTTGGTGACCGGATTCGATATTCTTTTTTTCTGGGTGGCACGAATGATGATGATGGGCTTGCATTTCATGAAAGAGGTGCCATTCCGAGACGTCTACATTCACGCCCTTGTTAGAGATGCCGAGGGCCTGAAGATGAGCAAATCTAAGGGAAATGTTATCGACCCTCTGGTGATCATGGACCGCTACGGTACTGATGCTTTTCGTTTCACTTTGGCCGCTTTTGCAGCACAGGGAAGAGATGTTCGTCTCTCTGAAGAGCGGATTGAAGGCTACAGGCATTTTGTCAACAAGCTGTGGAATGCCAGCCGTTTTACTCTCATGAACCTCGAAGGAGTGGAGGCCGCCGGGGTGTTACCCGGGCCAAAAAGGTTGGCAGACCGTTGGATGCTGAGCCGGTTGCAGGAAATTGTCCGTCAGGTCAGCGAAGCGCTGGATTCTTATCATTTCAATGAGGCTGCCAGTGTACTCTATCAGTTCACCTGGCACGAGTTCTGCGACTGGTACCTTGAAATGATCAAACCGGTCCTCTACGGCGACAACGAGAAGGAACGCCAAGAAACCCAACAATTTCTCTTTCATGGGCTTTCTTCCATTCTTCGGCTGCTCCATCCCATTATACCTTATGTTACCGAGGAATTATGGCATCATCTGCCCGAAAATGAAGGGAGCATTATGGTGGCAGACTTTCCCAGGCCAGATGCGACCCTGGTGGACTGTCAGGCGGGGGAGCAGATGGCAGTTGTGATGGACGTGACCACGGCCATCAGAAACATTAGGGGAGAGATGAATGTTGCTCCGGCTGCCCAGGTGGAGGCAATGGTTTTTGGCCCAGATAGCCTCACAAGTATTGTGAAGACTCATGGCCATTACATAGAGGATCTGGCCAGGCTGTCAACGCTGGAGTTGGTTCGGAACGGGGAGCGGCCTCGGGTGGCGGCTTCGGCTGTGGTGCGAGAGCTTGAATTGTTTGTGCCACTCGAGGGTGTCCTTGACTTCAAGGGAGAGAGTCGGCGTCTGCAGAAAGAAATCAGCAAGCTGGAGCCTGAACTTGCCAGGACCCAGAAGAAACTGGCCAACAATGTATTTCTCAGTCGGGCCCCTGCGGATATTGTCACCAAAGAAAAAGACAAACTGGAGAGATTGGGCGGCAAACTGGATAAGCTCCAGACACAACTTGAGAAACTAACAAAGCTCAGTGGCGAGGGATAGGGCTTGTTATCTGATGAATTGGAAACATTGATCAGCAGAGCACTGGCCGAGGACATAGGAAGTGGTGATATCACCACTTCTTGCACCGTGTCACCTGGTGCTGAGGGTAGAGGACGCATTGTTGCCAGGGAGCCACTGGTTCTTGCTGGCTCCACCGTAGCCAGACAGATTTTTTTGACAGTTGAGCCCTCCCAGGATGTTACCCTCCCCTTGCAGGACGGCAACCAGGCAAAGGTTGGGGAGACGCTATTGAGGGTGACGGGCAATCTGGCCGCCATGCTTACGGCCGAGCGGACGGCCCTGAACTTCCTGCAAAGACTATCAGGTATTGCAACACTCACCCGCGCCTTCGTGGACAAAGTGGCCGGGACTCCCGCCCGCATCCTAGATACCCGCAAAACTACCCCCGGATATCGTTTGTTAGAGAAAGCTGCAGTTCGAGCCGGGGGTGGCTACAACCACCGCTTTGGGCTCTACGATGGAGTCCTTATCAAAGACAACCACATTGCGGCGGCAGGATCTATTCAGCGGGCCTTGAAGGCAGCACGAGCCTGCATGCCAACCACTCAGAGAGTCGAGGTGGAGGTGGAAACTCTCGATCAACTAGCCGAAGCCATAGCTGCTGGCGCTGACAGCATAATGTTGGACAACATGGATCTGGCAACCATGGCAGAGGCTGTGAGGCGGACTGGGGGAAGGGTCCCTCTTGAGGCTTCGGGCGGAATCACTCTGGAGAATGTCCGGGAAGTGGCTGCTACGGGAGTCGATCTGATATCGGTTGGCGCCCTGACTCATTCAGCCCGGGCCGTTGATATGAGCATGGAGATAGAACCGGCCTAAAAGAGTGATAGTGGTTGACGTTCACCCGTTGGGGAATCGTCCCTCCTTCGCAAGCGGTGAAGAAAAATCCGAAATCCGAATATCGAAACCGGGGCCCCGCCCGGAGGGTGGGGAGTCTGTAGGACAAATCCGAAACAACTCTCCAATTTCAGAAATCCAAATTCCCAAAACATTAAATGCCTTTTTAAATTTGTTTCGTGCTTCGTGCTTCGGGTTTCGGATTTGACAGGCTCCAATCGAGGAATGGAGCCTTTTCTCACTTTTTACCCAGTTCTTCTGATCGCCTGGTAGCAGCCTCCACAGCGCCCATAAGCATGCCACGCATTCCTCCACTTTCCAAGATGGTCAAACCATGGATGGTTGTACCGCCCGGAGAGGTGATCTGATCCTTGAGAGCGCCGGGATGTTTCCCACTCTCTGCTAACAGTCTCGCCGCACCCAAGGTGGTTTGCACTGCTAGGTCCCGCGCTACCGGGCGGGATAGCCCCATCAAAACACCAGCATCTATGAGAGCCTCCACGAACAAATAAACATAGGCAGGGCCGCTACCGCTCAAGCCGGTGACTGCATTCATATGCATCTCATCAACCTCTACGACCACACCAACAGCCTCAAACAATACTCTAGCAACGGCCAGGTGTTCAGACTTGGTGTGGGTGCCGCCAGCAATTGCAGATACACCGGCCAGAACGAGCGCCGGGGCATTGGGCATGACCCTAACCACAGGTACCGGTTTGGCAAGCCCCTGTTCAAGAGAAGCAATCGGCACCCCGGCAGCGATGGAAATCAGCAAGGGCAGGTGTTCAAGGCTTGCATGTGTTTCGGCAAGCACCTCTCCCACTTGTTGGGGTTTCACTGCAAGGACGATCACATCGGAGACTCCAACCAGTTCTCCGTTGTCAGCAAAGATAGATACCTCATATGTGTCCCGGAGGTGGTGGAGCCGATCCTGGCTGATGTCACTGACCCTGATATGGCTGGCAGCAAAATTGCCTGATTTCAGCAGCCCTTTGATAAGGGCCTCACCCATATTTCCCCCACCGATAAATCCTATTGTCTTGGAGGCAACCATAACAGTCTCCCTCTTTTAGCCCGGATATTTCATGAATCACTTGCTGTGACCACTTCGAGATCTCGGATTTCAGATTTTAGATTGAGGGGTGTCTGACTGCAAAGTGGTTATTTGAGTAAAATAAGAATGTGCCTTTAACTTCCACCGTCTGCTTTGTCCAACTCGGTCTCGTGCAATCTCAAATCCGCAATCCGCAATCTGAAATTCATAACCGTCCTTCCTGGCGTCCT
>Ga0209536_100011131_pt1 | contig 13195 bp, 12 predicted proteins | sample DeeMarSeWOR28_12_FD_187461 | JGI IMG/M metagenome (GOLD analysis project Ga0209536, IMG submission 187461) | Marine sediment microbial communities from White Oak River estuary, North Carolina - WOR-2-8_12 (SPAdes) (version 2) | ecosystem: Environmental > Aquatic > Marine > Intertidal zone >...
CCCTGCCATGATACCCTGGTTACCTCGATGATGGCCATGGATTTCCTGGAGATCGGCTGCCGTGATTTCTGCCGCAGTTATTTCTATGATTTTTCCAGGCGGGTTCTGGACAACTGGCAGCTTTTGTATGATTACGGCTATTTTTTCAGCGACAGTCTTGAATTCCCGGATCTGGACTTTTCTTCGGTGTTCCCCGGCGGGGTGCCCTGTTCTTATATTGCAGCTACTATTGATCCCGGCTTTATTGAGCTGGCGGAAACCTCCCCCGATTTTACCGAAAGCCTTGAACTTGTAGCCAGCCAGATATGGAACGAGGACAAAAAAAAGGCGTTGCGCTCCTTTTTTCCCCTGAAACTACCCATAGCGGTCGGGCCGGGCACAGCCGCCATCGATATGATTTCAGGACCCATCCCGGTCATCCTGGATGTCCTGCACCACCTCAAAGAAGAGGTGAGCTGGAAAAAAGGGTTTGAAGAATTCCGCCTCTTTCATGTCGGCAATCTTCGCACCACGGACCCGGCGGAACTGGACCCGGTCATAACCCTGCAGAATGTCATGGACAGCTATGTATCCCGGGAGACCTTTCAGCGCCCGCTCTGCATTGGCGTTTTTGGCCCGCCCGGCTCGGGAAAATCATTTTCAGTCAAAGAGGTGGCCCGGGTCATTTCCAATAAGTTTGACACCAATCCCTTTGATTTTTTCGAGTTCAATCTGACCCAGTTTGATGAGCCCGAGGAAATCAATTCAGCCATAGAGCCGATCCGGGCTTCGGTGGCCCGCAGCAAGGTGCCCATTGTTTTCTGGGATGAATTCGACTGCCGCTATGACAACCACGAGTTCGGCTACCTGCGCTACTTCCTGCCCTCCATGCAGGATGGCGTCACTTATGTGCACGGGACGCCATATTATATAGGCCGCGCCATCTTCGTTTTTGCCGGCGGGGTCAAATCAAGCTGGGCGGGCATGGAGAGCCTGTTGAACCAGAAGGATGCCGGGGAGGCGCAACTTGTCAAAACCCTGAAAATCCCTGACTTCATGAGCCGCCTGCGGGTTGTGCTGGACATCGACGGCATAGAGATAGATGATGGGCTGCTGCGGGAATCAGCCACTGAAGAGCAGCTTGGAGACCTGCATCGAATTCTTCTTAAAAGGGCCTTTATTATTGCGCACCAGATGGATACACACTGGAAAAAAGCGGCCCGTAAGACTTCGGGGCTGCTGCTGCGGCTTTTGCTGGCCCGCTATAAGTTCGGGGCCCGCTCCATCGAGGCGGTGATTGAGGCTTCCAGTGCTTCGGACCGGCTGGTTTACGGCCTGCCGGAGCTTATAGCCCCCTCTGCAGCGCGCATACATGCCGGATGGCGCATCGACCTGGAACGGGAAGTGGACCGTGTCCGCAAGGATCATAAGCTCCGTGCCGTCTGGTAACGTTTAAAGCCTTTCATATAAAGGAATCAATATTGAAAAAACACGTATTGGGGAAAAAAGAAAATGGAAAAAACGGAATACAATTATGACATTGTGAGAAGCTTTGTCAATTGGAGCATTCTCTGGGGGGTGGTTGCCGTTCTCGTCGGGGTAATAGTCTCCTTCCAGATGGTAGAGCCCGGGCTCAATTTCCCACCCTACCTGACCTTTGGGCGCCTGCGCCCGATCCACACCAACGCCGGCATTTACGGATGGGGGGTCGGCGTTATCTTCGCCACTTTCCTCTACATCGTTCAGCGACTCTGCAAAACGCGGCTCTGGAGCGACGGGCTTGCCAAATTTCAGCTCTGGTTCTTCAATGCCACCATCGTTGCCTCGGCGCTGACCCTGCTTCTAGGTTTTACCACCAGCAAGGAATACCACGAGATGGAATGGCCCATCGACGTAATGGTGGTCATCCTCTGGGTGGCGTTTGCCATCAACATCATCATGACCATCATCAAGCGCAGAGAGGAGCACATGTATATCTCTCTCTGGTACATGATGGCATCACTGATCGGCGTGGCAATCCTCTACCTGACAAACTCGGCGGCAATGCCGGTATCATTGTTCAAATCCTACTCGGCCTACGCCGGCACTAATGACGCCAACGTCCACTGGTGGTTCGGACACAACGCCGTGGCCATGGCGCTGACCGCACCACCGCTGGCAATGTTCTATTACTTCCTGCCGAAATCGACAGGCGTGCCCATATTCAGCCACCGGCTTTCGATCATCGCCTTCTGGAGCCTGATCTTTATGTATCTCTGGACAGGAGCTCATCACTTGCTCTGGACGCCGGTGCCGGACTGGATCCAGACCCTGGCCATGGCCTTCTCTGTCATGCTGATCGCCCCTTCATGGGGTTCGGTTTTCAATGGTTATCTTTCTATGAACGGCCAATGGCACCAGATGCGGGAAAACTACCTGGTAAAATTCCTGATCCTCGGCATCACCTTCTACGGCCTGCAGACTCTGCAGGGGCCGATGCAGGCAGTCCGTTCCTTCTCGGCCTTCATCCACTACACTGACTGGGTACCGGCTCACATCCACATGGGGACCATGGGCTGGGTCTCGATGATCAGCTTTGCCAGTATCTACTACCTTATCCCACGGGTCTACGGCAGGAAGCTCTACTCCATTCCATTGGCTAATATGCAGTTCTGGCTGATACTGGTCGGCCAGCTGATCTGGTCATTTTCACTCTGGATTGCCGGAGTACTGCAGGCAGGCATGTGGAATGCCATGAACCCCGACGGCAGCCTGACCTATACCTTCATGGAGACCATGGTCGAGATGTACCCGTACTGGTGGATTCGCGCTGTCGGTGGTTTGATCTATTTTGCTGGCATCATCGTCTTCATCTATAATCTTGTCATGACGGTTCGCGAGGGGGAACCTGTCTTTATCAAAGCTGCTGCTGAAGGGAGGGCCTGATCATGTGGGAAAAAAATCCTGTCCTTTTGCTCGTGCTGGCAACTGCTGCCATACTCGTTGGTACAATTATAACCATGGTTCTGCCCTTTACCTGGGTCAACACCGAGGCCGACCGAATAGAGTCTGTCACCCCGTACACAGCCTTACAGCAGGAAGGACGAGACGTATACATCCGGGAAGGATGCAATAACTGCCACACTCAGACAGTGCGACCGCTGGTTGCCGAGGTGATACGCTACGGCGATTACTCCAAGAGTGGTGAGTTCGTCTACGACCGCCCTTTCCTCTGGGGCTCGAAACGGACCGGTCCCGACCTGGCGCGGCTCGGCGGGAAATATCCCGACGAGTGGCATTACAAGCATATGGAATCACCGCGCGCGATGGTACCGAAAACCAATATGCCAGACTACGGCTGGTTGTCTGCCAACAAACTCGATCCGCAGATGATCAAACGCAAGATGGACGTGCTTGGTTTCCCATACTCAGGTGAAGAGATCAAGGCACTGGAAGAAAAAAATGAGATGGATGCCATCATTGCTTACATGCAGAAACTCGGCAGCGACATTCCTTGGCGCGAAGCCGCGGCGACCACTCTCGTCGGCGAACTGAAAAACCCTTACTCTGGTGTTTCCCATTCAGACATGGAGCCGTGGGAGGATTTGTACTTGGAAAACTGCGCCGCCTGTCACGGGGAGCATTTTGAGGGTGATATCGGCCCGGAACTGGATGGGGCCGGCCTGGAAGAGAATGACCTGTTCGAGATAATTTACAACGGGGTTCCGGATGGCGGCATGCCTCCCTATTCAAGCCTCGGCGCAGACAAGGTCTGGAAACTGGTCAATTTCATAAAATACTACAACCAAGGGGAGGATCATCAGTAAATGGATCTTGCTTCTATCCTTTACCTTGGCATCACCTTTGGGCTTTTTGTGATCTTTGTACTGATCGTCATTCGTACTTACAGCAAGAAACGCAAGGAGCAGGGAGAGATAGCCAAGTACCGTATGCTTGATGATGATTAATTTTTTCGGAGATTGCACACATGACTACTCAGGAGAATATACACAGTGATGAGAACGAATCCTTTGACGGCATCAGGGAAAACAGGGGAAATAAGCCGCCTGCATATTTTAACCTCCTGTTCTATGGCCTGATACTTTGGGGTGTGATTTTTATGAGCTACTACCTGTTAAGCGGATGGAGTTCAGACGCTGAGTTCCAGGAGAAAATGAGCACCCACCGGGAACAGGTATCAAAGGGCCTGCAAAGCGGCAAATAAATAATTGCGGGAGTCCGGATTTTATATTTGCCCTGCTATCAATATAAATTGAACGGTATGGTACCGGGCGGGTTTGTTCTCGCCCGGTTTTTTCATGAAAAATAAAAACCGTATAGGCCCTTGGCGCCGACTGTTTCAATGGGCGACCACCCTGCTGCTCCTGCTCCTTCCCTGGCTGGAGGTTGACGGCAAAAGCCTGCTGCGAATCGATATCCCCGGTCTCAACCTCTACCTGTTCGGCCAGGTCCTGCGGATCCAGGAACTCTACCTTGTCCTGCTGGCCACCCTGATTTTTGTACTCGGCTTCCTGCTTGTCACCGTCGTGCTCGGCCGGGTCTGGTGCGGCTGGCTCTGTCCACAGACTACTCTGTCAGATGTGGCAGAATGGGCGGCCAGGCGCTTGGGCCTCACAGTAAAGCACAACCGCCTGCATGGTCACCTCTCAGGCAAGTTTATTCTGCAGGGGGTGTACCTCTTTCTCGCTTTCCTCGTGGCGGCCAATCTTCTCTGGTACTTTATCACACCGCCTCTTTTTTTTATTCGTCTTGTTACTTTTGATCTGCATTACGTTGCCTGGGTCACCTTTCTTTTGACCGGGCTGCTGGTCTATTTTGACCTGGCCGTGGTGCGGCGTCTGATGTGCAGCGATTTCTGCCCTTACGGTCGCATCCAGACCTCCCTTGTCGACAAGGCGACCCTCGTTCTGCACCTTCCCGATGCTGAGTTGGAGCGCTGTATCGAATGCGGCTCGTGCGTACGGTCCTGTCCGATGGAGATTGACATCCGGCAAGGCTATCAGATTGAGTGTACCAACTGCGGGCGCTGCCTGGATGCCTGCCGCCAGGTAATGGCGAAGCGAAACGAACCGGGGCTCATCCGCTATACTTTCGGTTTGCATGGAGAGGGCGCCATAGGATTGCTTAATCCGCGCGTTCTCCTGCCCGCTGTCTCTATTCTTGCCCTGCTGGTGCTTCTCTGTGTTGCACTGGTAGCCAGGCCGTCCGCATCCTTGAAAATTGCCGTCTCCCATACGGCCGCATCGCGCCGGCTCACCAACGACCAGACCGGAACCTTTTTCAACGCCTGGATCAACAACCGAAGCCAGGAAGCTGCGTCCTACACCCTGCAGGCCCGGGAAAAAAAGTCAGGCGCAGCCCTGACCCTCAAGGGACAGGTGCGGGCCGAACTGGCAGCCGGCGAAAACCGGCGCCTCGATTTCATCCTTGTGACGCCTGCCAATGAATCCCTGACCATCGAATTTGTGCTGGCAGACCCAGAAGGACTGGAATTGTCGGTCGCAGAAGCGTATATTGGAAAAACTGATAAAGAATGAAACTATGACAGAAGCCAGCAAAAAAAATATCTACCCTTTACTTATCCTGCTGCTGCTCGGCGGTTTTCTTATATTTTTAGCCTGGTCGGCTTTCCAGGCAGCCGGGCTTGGCAGTAAAGTGACCGATGCTGACTACTACAGCAAGGGGCTTAAATACAACTCTACAATGATCGAAAAACGGGCGGCGGAGGTTCTCGGCTGGAGCATCGAGACCCGGCTCGATGGACGCACCCTCGAATTCCACCTCATTGATCACGAAGGCGGCGAGGTTGACCGGGCACTCGGCACGCTCTACCTGGTAATTCCAGGCACGGCAGAGAACATCCATCTGCCCTTGCAGGAGGTCGCCTCCGGCTTTTACCGGGTCAATCTTGGTGACAGCATCACCGGCACTATACAGGCCCGCCTTGAATTGGAGCGAGAAGGCGTTCGGCTCAATCGTCAGCTGTTGCTCAACTTCTGACAGTGTAACAAAAAGTACCTTTCTGCTTCACAGTGCCATAAATTATGAATCTTCCCGAGACGTGCATCCACTGCAACCTGCCTATTCCGCCGTCTGATCGAGTGACCGCCCGGATTGACAGCGAAGATCTGCATTTCTGCTGCCAGGGTTGCAGGGGAGCTTATTCCATTATCAAAGGGGCCGGACTTGCTTCGTTCTACGACAAAAGGACCTGGGAAAACCCAGGCATACCTGAAGGGGCTTTTGAATCACGTTATGACGATGCATACCTGCAGCGCTTTATTATGCAAAAGGAAGGCCGGGCTGAAATCTCTCTGCTGCTGGAAGGTATTCGCTGTGCAGCCTGTGTCTGGCTGATCGAAAGGATCCTGTCACGGATGGACGGTGTCCTGGAAGCCAGAGTGAACTACAGTACCCATGGCGCCATGATCCGCTTTGATCCTGACAGGGTCAGCCCGGCAACATTGTTTACTACAATCCACCAATTGGGTTATCTGCCGCGCCCTTTCAGCCAGGACGCAGCCAAACTTGCCGCTGAGAGAGAAAGAAAATCCCTGTTAATCCGTTTTGGCACCGCTGCCTTTCTTTCCATGCACCTCATGGGGTACTCCATTGCGCTTTATGCCGGTTATTTTCAGGGGATGTCCGCTGAGGTCAAGACCCTGCTCCAGTATCTGGCAGGCCTGGTCACAACACCCGTGGTTTTTTACAGCGGTTTTCCTTTTCTGCAGGGTGCTCTGCGCTCCCTGCGCAACCGGGTCCCGAACATGGACCTGCTCATCGGTCTTGGGGTCTTAACAGCATACTTTTACAGCTTTTATGCCATGGTGGCTGGAAAAGAGGTTTATTTCGAGACCGCGGCCATGATCGTCACCCTGATCCTCCTGGGACGCCTCTTTGAACATAACGCCCGGCACCGGGCTGCTGCCGGAATTGACAGGCTGCTGCATCTGGCGCCTGACATTGCCACATTGCTGGCCGGGGATGATTCCATCCAGGTGGAAAGCTCCAAGCTTCAGATTGGCGACCGAATTCTGGTCCGGCCGGGCGAACGGTTTCCTGTCGATGGCAAGGTGGTTGCAGGCGCAAGCGAGGTAGATGAATCTGTGATAACCGGCGAACCATTCCCCGTTGCCAGGAAACCTGGGGACCAGGTTTTGTCAGGCGCCTTGAACCTTGTTGCCGCAATAACGGTCAGGGTTGCGCAAACCGCATCCCATTCATTCGTGGCCCGTGTTGCCCTACTGGTTGAAGAGGCCCAGGCAAGAAAAGCTCCGGTGCAGGCTGTTGCCGACAGGGCAGCCGCAGTCTTTGTACCCTTTGTCCTTCTTCTTGCCCTGGCCACCCTGTTTTATTGGCTGCAAAGCGGTTCCGGCCTGGAGACCGCTCTGCTCAATGGAGTTGCCGTTCTCGTTGTGGCCTGTCCCTGCGCCCTTGGCCTTGCTACGCCAACTGCTGTTTTGGTTGCCACCGGAGCTGGGGCGGCGCACGGCATCCTGTTCCGGGGCGGCGATGTGCTTGAGGCCACCGGCCGCATCACCCTGGCCGGTTTTGACAAAACAGGGACGTTGACAGCTGGGCAGCCGAAGGTGGTCTCCATTCATCCTGTTGCCGGGAGTGCTGATGAATTATTGGAACTGGCCGCCCGGGCTGAAGCTGGTTCAAACCATCCCCTTGCCAGGGCAATTACCCTTAAAGCCAGGCAACAAGGTTTCAGGGTGCAGGCAGAAACTGCAACCACCATACCCGGCCGTGGTGTAGCACTGGATACCCCTGGAGGCATAATCCGTGCTGGAAGCCGGATTTTCATGCTTGAATCAGGGGTGCAGCAGCCCTCCGGCGCCGCAGCCAGGAACACAGAAATCCATGTTGCCTTCAATAATGACTACAAGGGGTCTATCCTGCTTGAAGACCCTATACGTCCAGAAGCTAAATCAGTTTTGCAGGCTATCCGGAAACTGGGTATTAAAACCGTATTGATCACCGGCGACCACCAACAGGCAGGACTGCTTACAGCTGAAAAACTTGGCTTTGAAACATTTTTTGCATCCATGGACCCGGCCGCCAAAGCAGCATGGGTCAAGGAGATGTCAGAAAAGGACGAACAGGTGCTCATGGTCGGCGACGGCATTAATGACTCACCGGCCCTGTCGGCAGCCTCTGTTGGCTGCGCCATGTCAGGCACCACCGATATAGCCCTGGAAACTTCCGACCTGGTCCTGACTAAACAGGACCTGCAAAGGCTGCCCCAGGCTCTTGTCCTGGCCCGCAGGGCCCTTAAGATCATCCGCCAGAACCTCTTTTGGGCTTTTACATACAACCTGGTTGCCCTGCCCCTGGCTGCCATGGGCAAACTGGCCCCGGTTTACGCTGCCGCAGCCATGGCGTTCAGTTCAGTCTGCGTGCTGGGCAATTCACTGCGTTTGGCAGGCAGCAAAGGAAACGATAATGCTTAAGTCTATTCTTGTCCTTATCATTCTGTCTTTATTTCTTGGAACAGCTGCCTGGCTGTTTTTCGTCTGGGCTGTGAAAAAAGGCGCGTTTGATGATGTGGAGCGCGCCAAGTACCGCATGCTGGAAGATGACGATGCAGAGATTGTGAAGCAGCCTGAGAGCAAAACTATGCCTGAAGGAGAGAACATTGAAGAAAAGAATAAATCGAAGGCATCTCCAGCCAGGTGAAAATTAATACTTTGTGGCTCTAAACTTCCATGAACGAACCGCTAATCACCCTGGCATTTCTTACGGGGCTCTTTGGCTCAGGCCACTGCATCGGCATGTGCGGCGGCCTGGTTGCCGCCCTGTCACTCTCTGAAACCGGCAAAAAGGGCGGTCTTTTTTTTCAGCTTCTTTATAATATCGGCCGTATAGCCACCTATACCGGGATCGGCTGGCTGGTCGGCTGGCTGGGTTCCGCCTTTGCCTATGCCAATACCCTTGCGGGTATTACCCGGGCTCTACTCATCGGCTCTGATCTTTTTGTTATTGTCCTGGGACTGGGCAGTGCAGGATTATTCGGGTTTTTAAAAATAAATGTCATGCAGCTGGAATTTCCCGGCCCGATTCAGAAGATAACAGGAGCTGTTACAAAACTAAAAAAGCTTCCCCCGGCACTTTCAGGCCTGCCCCTGGGGCTTATCATGGGGTTTCTGCCCTGTGGTTTTCTCTATGCCATAATAATTGCGGCAGGGCAAAGTGCGGATTCTACAAACGGGGCTCTCATGATGCTTTTTTTCGGCCTGGGCACCATGCCCGCCCTTTTCCTTTTCGGTTCAACCGCCCACTGGCTTACCGCAAAAATGCGCACCGTAATGCTGCGCTGGGCCGGCATAACGGTAGCCCTGATGGGCGCATACAACCTGTACCGGCATCTTGTCCTGGCCCAGTGCTGTCCACCCTTTCTTCCTTTTTCCTGATTGTAACGAATAATGAAAGCTGCAATATGTAACTACCACCATTAAAAAGGGTGAATTATACGTTGACCGTCAAAGGTTTTTTTTTGCGTTCGTCAAAAATGTATTTATGCCGTTTCACGCAGCCGAGCTCCGCGGCAAAGAACGGATCAGCGACTCGGCGGAGCAAAGCGACTTTCCGATGTCGCCCGTTCTTTACAAGGAGCGCAGGGTAGTCCCGCAAGGCGGGACCAAGTGATCGGCTGCACTTTCTTTTGGTTCGTTTTCTTTATGCAAGTAAAGAAAATGAACGAATAATGACTTTAAGTGAATATGCCATGCTATACATATACTCCTCTTAATTTATCTCTAAACTAACTGCATAGCATAGCTGAGACCCAGCAGCCCAGCTGGTGGTTTAAGTTAGAAATTTCAGTGCTCGGCCCAAGTTTATCTGCCGGCATCCTTGATGATATTGGCCCGCAGCAGGCCGGAAAAGTAGGCAATGGTCTTTTCCAGCCCTTCCCGTAAGTCCACCTTGGGCTCCCAGCCGAGCTTTTCCCTGGCCAGGGTTATATCGGGCTGCCGCTGTTTGGGGTCATCCTCCGGCAGGGGCTGAAATTCAACCTCTGACTTGGAGTTGGTGAGATCCTTCACCTGCTCCGCCAGCTCGATCATGGTAAACTCAACAGGATTGCCGAGGTTGACCGGACCGCTGAAGTCGTCCCCGCTCTGCATGAGCCGCAGGAAACCTTCGATCAGGTCATCCACATAGCAGAAAGACCTGGACTGGGAACCGTCGCCGAAAATTGTCAGGGGTTTGTTCTGCAGGGCCTGCAGTATGAAGTTTGACACCACTCTTCCGTCAAAGGGATGCATGTTGGGGCCATAGGTATTGAATATTCTGGCAATCTTTATGCGCAGTTTGTGCTGCCGGAAATAGTCAAAAAAAAGGGTTTCCGCGCAGCGCTTGCCCTCGTCATAGCAGGAGCGCGGCCCGATGGGATTCACAGAGCCGCGGTAACTTTCCGGCTGCGGGTGCACCTCCGGGTCGCCGTATACCTCTGAGGTGGAAGCCTGAAAGATTTTTGCTTTTACGCGCTTGGCCAGGCCCAGCATGTTGATGGCTCCGTGGACATTGACCTTGGTGGTCTGGACCGGATCATTCTGGTAGTGGATCGGCGAAGCAGGGCAGGCGAGGTTGTAGATTTCGTCCACCTCGAGATAGAGGGGGAAGGTTATATCATGCCGCAGGAATTCAAAACTCGGCTTACCCAGCAGGGAATAAATATTTCTCTTGCTCCCTGTGTATAAATTGTCAACACAGATTACCTCTTTTCCCTGTTCCAGAAGTTTCCCGCAGAGATGAGAACCGAGAAACCCTGCTCCTCCGGTCACTAAAACCCGTTTTGCTAAATGCATGGTAGCCGCCTTTCCTTGTCTTGTTTTAAACGTTTCATAAAAATCTAACAGTTGCAGCTAATTTTCGGCTCTGCTCGCACACTTTCTACAATGCTGCAGGCTGCTTTATCATTTCTCTTGCTCTGTTCTCACTCTTTGTTTACAGCTGCCAGCATAAAAGAGACTACCTCGTTAATACTCATCTCCGAGGAGTCTATGACTATCGCGTCAGCAGCAGGCCTCAATGGTGCCAGTGCCCTGCTGCTGTCATCCAGGTCCCGCTTTCGGATCTGGACCAGGAGTTCTTCATAATCAACCTTCAGGCCTTTTTCCCGGAGCTGTTTCTGGCGCCGCAAGGCTCTTTCCTCGGGAGTGGCGTCCAAAAAAAATTTGTACTTTGCATCCGGGAACACGATGGTCCCCATATCGCGGCCCTCAGCAACAATTGTATCCCTGTTGCCGATTGCACGCTGCATCTCCGTGAGCTTTTTACGCACCTGCGGCTCTGCCGAGACCCGTGAGGCCAGCATTGCCATTTCAGGTGTTCTGATGGCATCACTGACATCCTGCCCCTCCAGAAAAACCCTGGTCTCCTGGCCTTCCTCTCCGGGTGCCATCGTCATATCAAGGGTTTCAAGCAGCTGTTCCAGCTTTTTCCCGGCGTTCTCTGCTTCCAGGTCAAGGCCCCGGCGCTCAACCTGCAGGGCCACCACCCGGTACATGGCGCCGGTATCAAGATAAGTATAATGGAGCTTGGCTGCCAGCAGTTTACTGATGGTGCTCTTGCCTGCTCCGGAAGGTCCGTCTATGGTAATGATATTTTTTTTCTCAACCATAGCCCAGTTCTTTCAGGCTTTTGGCAAGGGCCTTTACAAACCGCTGGTTTTCATCACTACGCCCGACAGTGATACGGATATAATTCGGATAGCCATAGGCCTGCATGGGCCTGACGATTACCCCCTGGTGCAGCATGTGCTCATAGAGTTTCCTGCCGTCCCCTTTCACATCAATAAGAAAAAAATTCGTATGTGTCTCCATGGGACGGCAGCCGAGCTTTGCCACCTCCCTGCTCAGCCAGGCAATGCCGTCGCGGCTTTTGTGCAGAGTCATTCTGTAGTGCTCTTCATCTGCCAGGGCAGCCAGGCCTCCCACCTGGGCCAGGGAGTTGACATTGAAAGGCTGGCGCACTCTGTTGAGATAGCCGGCCATTTCCGCATCCATGACACCATATCCCAACCGCAGCCCTGAAAGACCGTAGGCCTTGGAAAATGTGCGGAGGGCCGCCATCGCCCTGCCATCCTTTATATAGCCAAGAACATCTATACGCTGCTCCGGGGCCACAAAGTCCACATAGGCCTCATCAAGGACTACGATGATCTCTTCCGGCAGCTGTTCCATGAATGAAGCAAAATCCTCCCTGTCTATAATGGTCCCTGTCGGATTATTGGGGTTATCGAGAAAGATCATCCTGGTTTTAGCAGATACAGCTTCCAGAATGGCCTTGAGATCATGGTGCATGGTTGCTGTGAGTTCCACCACTTTATTGCTCCCCCCCTGGACCTGCACAAGCTTCTGGTACATGAGAAAGGTGGGGTGGCTGGTGACCACCTCCTCCCCGGGCTGGAGAAAAGCAGCTATCAACAGCCCGATGATCTCGTTTGAGCCGTTGCCAAAGACAATTTCCTCCGGTTTTGCCCCTATTTTGGCTGCCAGGCTTTGCGCCAGGTAATAACAACTGCCGTCAGGATAACGATGCAGGCTGGGCAGTGCATCTTTAATTGCCGCCACGGCCTTGGGTGAAGGCCCCCAGGCATTTTCATTGGAGGCAAGCTTGATGGAGCCGGTTATGCCATACTCCCGCTCCAGTTCCTCAATGGGCTTGCCGGGCGGATAGGGAATCAGGGTGCTGATGTGGGGTGCAACCTTGAGTTTCACATGGACTCCTTGTTCTATTGGATTAAATATTTTCGGGCCGCAGGTGGGAAATGTTCAAGCGCTGCTCAAGATTATAGGCGGCCCGCAGCAGCTTCTCTTCCTGAAAATGGGCCGACTGGATCTGCATACCGATGGGCAGACCCAAACTGCTGAATCCACAGGGTACGGAAATGCCCGGTATCCCTGCCAGATTGGCGGATATGGTCAGGATATCTGAAAGATAGACACTCAGCGGGTCATCTATCTTTTCTGCAAGTTTCCAGGCCGGTGTTGGTGTCACCGGTGAGGCCAGGACATCACAGGCTGCAAAAACCTTTTTAATAATATCAGCAAAATACTCGCAACGCTGCTTATCATCGAGATTTTTGAGGCAAACGACCGACCTTTCAAACGCAAGCTCTCCAATATCATTTGGAAGTTTCTCACTGAATGGAAAAGCAGGAGCATAATAATTAAAATTAAAACCTTTAGGAGAACTGCCCTTTAAA
>Ga0209536_100011132_pt1 | contig 13195 bp, 13 predicted proteins | sample DeeMarSeWOR28_12_FD_187461 | JGI IMG/M metagenome (GOLD analysis project Ga0209536, IMG submission 187461) | Marine sediment microbial communities from White Oak River estuary, North Carolina - WOR-2-8_12 (SPAdes) (version 2) | ecosystem: Environmental > Aquatic > Marine > Intertidal zone >...
CAAGCTCGCCGCCATTCCGAGGTGGGTGATGGATGCGCGTTCAAGAGGCTTCATCGTGAGCTTCGTGATCGAGGATGCCCCAGTTGCTGACGTCCTCGGACGCAAAGAACGAAGACGCTTTCGAAAGGCGAAGCGCGTGGTCCGCAAGTACGCAACCCGCGAGGTTGTCGCGGTCGGAGCCTCCTCGCTGCTTCAGTCCTGGCGAGGCTTCCACCGGTTGCTCGCGCTGAGCCTCGTTTTGCTCGTTCCCGTACACATCGCCGTGGCTTGGATCTACGGCTATCGATGGATCTTTTCCCAATGAGCGGGCGGACGACCGCTATGGTGCTTTTGGGCGCGTGGATGATCGCGGCTGCGATTGCTGGCGTGCTGGTGCCTCGGCCGACCGGCGCTCAGTTCCTATCGCCCGGAAAGCTCACGAGCGCACACGCCGAGCTCGAGGGCGATGCGAATTGCAGTGAATGCCACTCGACCGGCCAGCGGCTCGACACCGATGCCTGTCTGGCTTGCCACGACGACTTGGGGGCACGGATACGCCAGCAGGCAGGTCTCCACGGACGAGAGTATCGCGGACAAGACTGCGGCCAGTGCCACGTCGAGCATCTCGGAAGGAATGCGAAGCTCGTTCGGTGGCCAGGCGGTGGGCAGACGCGTTTCGATCATCGCCTATCGGGCTGGCCGCTCAAGGGGGCTCATGCCTCGGTTCGATGTGAGGACTGTCACGATCGCCGCAACCGTCGCGGTCAAGCGACGTTTCTCGGGCTGAAGACCGACTGTGTGTCCTGCCACGAGGATCCCCACGAGGGCAGATTTGCGGGGGCTGAATGCACGTCGTGCCACAACGAAACCGACTGGAGCCAGGTCACCAACGTCAGGAGCAACCATCCTGGTCTCAGCCTCGCCGGCGGGCATGCGAAAACGAAGTGCGAGGCCTGTCACGACAAAGGCAACACCTCGGCCCCAAGCGCGGGCGCGGCGTGCGTAGCCTGCCATGCGCAGGTTCACGAAGCGAAATTCGGAGATCGATGCGAGAACTGCCATGCCAGCATTCGCTGGACGCGGCTGCCCACCAGGATCGGGCTTCGCGCGCATCCTCTCACTGCGTTTCCCCTCGAAGGCCGGCATCAAGACGTCGCGTGCACTAGCTGCCATTCGCCCAAGCTGCCGATGGAGCGCCGATATCGCCGTCTCGAGTTCGATCAATGCGGGGACTGCCACAAAGATGTGCACCGCGGGAGCCTTGGAAGCGCCGACTGCAAGTCCTGCCACGACGAACACGGGTTCTGGCCGACTTCGTTTGGTGTCGAGCAGCACAGCCGGACCAAGTTCCCTCTCGATGGCAAGCATCAGTCGGTCCCTTGCACGGGCTGTCACCAAGGGAAACGACCTCACTACCGGCTCGAGCTGAAATCGCAGCGTTGTATCGATTGCCACGACAACCCCCACGGCGACCAGTTCGCCAGCGAAATGAGCGATGGGGGCTGCGCGCATTGCCACTCCGAGCGCGGCTGGGACTCACCCAAAATCGACCACAGCACCTGGCCGCTGACCGGCGCGCACTCCGAAGCGGCCTGTGACAGCTGCCATAGCCCCTCGAAAGCGGACCGGCTCAGCGGACGGGGGGCGACCTACCGTGGAGCGCCGCGCGACTGTGCCGGTTGTCACCAGGACACTCACGCCGGACAGTTTCGGCTCAGCGAGCCCAAGCGCGAGTGCGACGCCTGTCATGTCACCGAGTCTTTCGCGATCGAGGCGTTCGCCCACCAGGAGCTCGCCGACTATCCGCTCGAAGGCGCTCACGCCGAGGTCAAGTGCATCGGCTGTCACCAAAAGGAGCGCCTGCGAAGCGGGGCGCAAGTGGTGAGATACAGGCTCGGGTATCGCGAGTGCGCCGATTGTCATGGCAACCCGCACGCGCGCAGAAAGGGGCAGCGATGAACCGCGCCCTGTTGATTAGGCTATTCATCGTTTTGGGCATCGTCGCTCTCGCCGGCATTGCCGGGCTCGCGATCGCCAAAGACCCCGAACGGAACGCGGCCCAAGCCAGGGCTGCCAGCCACAACTCGATCACCGAGGGGCTTGATTGCGGCAACTGCCACACGCCGGCGAGCTGGAAGATGATGGGGGGCAAATCAGGCGAAGGCTTCGACCATTCCCGCACGGGTTTCCCGCTCACAGGGAGACATGAGCCGGCTGCCTGCAATCAGTGTCACAGCGGCGAGCGGCGAGTGACGAGGGAGTGCGGAGCGTGCCACGAAAATCCACACCAGAAACGCCTGAGCGGTCGATGCGACAGCTGCCACTCCTCGAGACGCTGGAACGACATGGAGCCGTTCGAGATCCATCGCCGAACACGCTTCCCCTTGACGGGCATGCACGCGCTGGCCGACTGCACCGAATGCCATCTGCGAAACGGAGAACGGCAGTGGACGACGGTTCAAAGCGACTGCTTCTCCTGTCACGCGGCCGAGTACCTCGATCCAAGCGTCCATCCGAGTCACCGCGGAACCGCCACCTCCGACCCGTTTTCGCGAGATTGCTCTCAGTGCCATCTTGCGAGCGCCTGGAGCCCTGCGTTCATCGACCCCACGTCACTCACCGCCGCGTCGACGAGCTCCGTCAGAGCAGGCATCGGAGGCATGGTCGTCCCTCCCGATCACGACCGATATTTTCCGGTTTCGCACGGCCCGCACCGCGGGGCGCCGTGCAATAGCTGCCACACCTCAGCCCGAACGCCTCGGCTGGTCCGCTGCACGGGTTGCCATGCGCACAACGCCGTCAAGCTCCAGCAGCAGCATGGACGGCGCGTGTCGAGCAGTGGTGCCTCGTGCTTGGGGTGCCACCCAGGAGGGACCGCACGATGAGGCCGACTTGGTTCGCAGCGCTGCTTGCGTGCACGGCCCTCTTCGCCGCGACGACTGCGGCCAACGCCGCATCTGGAAGCCGAGTCAGCGTCAAAGTCGTCGACATTGCGGGCGGACGCGCCTATCTGACGCCAGGCGAAGCAGCGGGGGTCGGAGTAGGGTCCGTCGTGGTTCTTCGTGATCGTCGCTACCGAGTCGTTGGGGTGACAGGCAAGCACGCGGTCATCGAGATGAAAGGACGCGAGCTGCGAGTCGGGATGACCGGCCGGGCAGAGGCCAAGGTCAAACGGACCGTTAGCTCATCACCGTCCAAACCCAAGCCTCTAAGCGCGTACGAGAGCCAATGGCCAGAGCCGGTGCGTCCCGCGACGCGGCAGACGCCGGAGTACGTGCCTCTGGGTACCTGGTCCGATGGGGAGCGAATCGATCTCGCCCTTTCGACAGACGTAGGTGGGACTCTTGCGTTGCGCGACGGGGAGTCCTTCGGCCGCGCATCGCTGCGCGCACGGCTCCACGGCGAGCCTTTCGAGCAGCCTGTGTTCTTCGACGTAGACATCGCCGTGCGGTCCTGGTTCGGAGGCAACATCGGAAATCGCCCGGGCAGCTCCTCCCGGCCAGTGCTCGCGGTCCGGGAGCTGCAATTCGGCTACGGCACGTCGACCAGCCCTCAGCTTGGGCTGGGCAGGCTGCCTTTCGTTGCGGTCGGTGTCGGGCAGCTCGATGGGCTTCGTGTGCGCTCCCCTTCTTGGAAGGGCTTCACGATCGGCGCCTTTGGCGGCACGGTGCCAAACCCGCTCGACTATCTGCCGACCCTGGATACGACGCGATTTGGGGTGGAGCTCGCATACCAAAACGAATCGCTCGATGCCCAGCCTTTCGTGGGCCTGTCCGCACACGCTTCGACGTTCATGGGCGAAATCGACGAGCGACGCCTCAATCTGGAGTTCGACGTGTTTCCCGGAAATGGCAAGATCGGAGGGCACTTCGAGCTCTCGATGCACGACGAGGTCAATCCTTGGCGGGCGCCGCGCTTCGAAGTGAGCGCAGCAGGCTTCGACGCATCGATTCGTGTCGGCCTCTTTCAGCTCGCCGGCCGCTTCGACATGCGGTTACCGGAACGTTCGCTCTGGCTCACTTCGTATCTGCCGTTGGGTTACTTGTGCAACACCGTTCCGGACCCGGCCGCTGGCGGCGGAGACGAGTTGGTCTGCCTCAACAGCAATGACCAGCGATATTTCGGTGGCTTGGATGCAAGCTTCATGTTTTCACGTTTCGCCCTCCATGCTGGCGCAAACATCGTGCACAGCCAGACTGCCGATGAATTCGAGCAACTCTCTGGCTACCTGCAGGCCCGCATCTTGCGTATCGCAGATATCGCTTGGGCGGACCTTTTGGTCGCGGCCTACGCGCGCTCGTTCGTATCGGACTACGCCGCGCGTCTTGGAGCAGGGGTAGACATTCGGCGTGTCGGTGAGATTTCCGCCTACTACCGGGTGTCGATCAACCAGTATGTCGCGTCCCCCACGAGTTGGCTGCAGCATTCGGCCGGCGGCCTCTTGTATTTCGCACTCGGGCACGACCTCGATCTCGGGGTTCGCGTCGACGGAATCTTCGGCGAAGACGTGAGCGTCTTGGTCCTCGGCTCGAATCTGACTTGGCGGCCGTCCTGGTGATCGCGTTAGAACGCGATCCAGCGCCCACGCAGCCCAGCGCTACTTGGTTCGCTCCTTGAGGAGCTCGATCTCCCCTACGAAACCGGTGGCGATATCCTGCAGGTCGGGGACGAGCTCGGTGCAGGCCAGTGCACCGAAACAGAGACGGTCCACAACGCTCATGACCGTGATGTTGAGCCCCGAGCCTTGCTGTACCGGGCCGAGCGGGAACAGGTGGGTGAGCCTGGTGCCCGCCGTGTAGAGGGGAACCGGCGGGCCCGCGATGTTCGAAATGATCAGGTTCCATAGGGGCGGAAGCCGGTCGGCCAGGTGCCGCGACGAAAAGAAGCCGATGAAATGGGTTGCGATCCAAGGGACAGTGATGTTGTTCACCAGGTCGGTGAAGTTCTTGAGGATGTCTCCGCCGCCTCCACTGCTGTGGCGCCTCTTTTGCCGCGATGTCTCTTCGTTGATGGCGATCAGGCGCTCGACCGGGTCGTCGAGTTGGATCGGGAGGTGCACCCGGATCACTGAAACGCGATTGCCGGCCTGCTCGCCGTCGCGCCGAACCGACACTGGCACCGTCGCGACGAGGGGGCGATCGGGAAGGCCGCCGTGGGCGCCAAGCCAAGGTCGGAGCGCTGCGCAACAGCCGGCCAGAACCACATCGTTCACGGTCGTTCCGAAGGCGCTCTTGATCGCCTTCACATCGTCGAACGAGACATCGGCGAACGCGACCGAGCGATTCGGCGTCAGGGCACCGTTGAACATCGTCGGCGGTGCTTCGAAGAGGGGCGGCTTCGCTGTCGCTTCGCGATCGGCGAATGGGGCAGTTTGCGAGCTCCCTTTGCCTCGGACTGCCTCTACTATTTTCGTCGCCGCCTCGACCGCGCGCCGCGGTTTGCCCGCCAGGGTCCGAAGCGTGTCGGCCGCTAGCCAGGGGATCGTCGGCTCTCTATCGGGTAGCCAGGACTCCTCAGGGGAAGCGATGAGCCGACCCTCCGGGCTGGTGTCCATGAGCTCGCCCGCGATGGCCGCACTCCGGCCACCATCCATCGCGGCGTGGTGGATCTTCATCACCAGCGCCAGCTTCCCCCCCTCCAAGCCATCCACGAGCACGGCCTTCCAAAGCGGCCTGTCGCGCTCGAGACGGGCTCCGGCGAAGCTCCCAACGAAGTCGCAAAGCTCTCGCATCCCCCCCGGAGAGGGGAGGGAAACGTGCAGGAGGTGCTTGTCGAGATCGAAAGCCGGGTCTTCGATCCAGTGAGGGTCACCGATCTGCAACGGCCCTTGAACGATTCGTCGCCTAAACGGCGGAATGAGATGGATTCGCTCGGCAAACCGCTGACGAGTCAAATTGAACGCCGAAGCTTCGGGGCCGTCCGCGCCCTGCGAATCCTCTGGCTCGAGAATCAAGATCCCCATCGTGTGCATGGGCATCTCGGGCGTTTCGGCGTAGAGCATCGCCGCGTCGAGCGTCGAGACCGGGATCACGGCTTGCTCCCCGGGTCCAAGAACCCGATGCCCATCATGAAACGAGCCATCTCCGTCAAATATGCGCCGCGGTCGAGGTGGATGCTGTGGCTCCCGGGAAACCAATGCATGCGGCAGCGCTGCCAATGATCCCAGAGCAGCCTGGAATGCTTCGGAGGAGCTAGCCGGTCGCCCGCGCCGCCGACGATCATCAGTCGCTCGCGCGGCAGCACCGCGGGATAGGTGAGGGGGCAGCTCACCGCGAGGAGACGGCGCGCGTCGGCGGAGCTCAAGCCTGAGACCGAGAGCGCGGTTCGCATCAACGCACCAAGTGGCTGCCACTCTAGAACCAAGTCCGCCACGCTGATGATCGGCACGTTGGGCAGCGCGAATGCCAATTTGGGCTCGACGCTGGCGAGCATCGAGGAAATGAAGCCCCCGAGACTCAGGCCGGTCACGCCAACTTGTTGGACGCCTCGTTCACGCTGAAGCCAGTTGAGGAGGATCCTGAAGTCGAATACGGACTGCGCGACCGCTTCGTTGAATCGAGAGGTGCCGCCGGCGAAAAAACCGTGTCCCGAAAACGGCGAGAAGCGCGTCTGGCGAGGACCGTGAAAAGGAAGAGTAAACAAGGCAATGTCACAGCCCATGCGATAGAACCAAGGGAGCGCGAAGAACCACTCGTTGATCAAGTAGCCTTCTGCTGTGAATCCATGAATCGCAACGATGGTCGGTCTCGGCCCGTTCCGGTGCCGAGTCATCCGCGCGAAGGCGACACGGTTTCGGTCGTGCCGCAGATAGGGCCGGTGTTGGTTCGGATGAACCGGCTGAAACGGGCTGTCGAAGCGCAGCACCTCGCACACACCGTCATCCGGTTCGAAACGCGGAAACCAGCGCCCTCTCTCGGCGCGAACGCGTACGCCCGCCGGGGGATCACGAAAGAAGCGGCCACGATCGCCCGACTCCGCCATCTCGGCATACAAGCGCGCGTCTCGCATGGATCGGCGAAGCTCCATCGGATTGAAGCCGAACGGAATGGCCGTTGCGCCTACCATCGTGCCGAAGATGGCCCTCACGACATGGTCGAACGCGGCCGCAGCACCGATTTGGAAGCGATCGGTGCGGGCGAGATCGAACTTCTCTGAGGTTCGGGCAAAATCGTCGTCGAGATGCTCCCACCAGTGCCCGCTGGGTATCAAAGGGGCCTCTCGTTCGTAAGACTCGTGCACAATCCGAGAGACAATCGCGGAGTCTTCCATCCCCGAAGCTTAGCTCACTTAGGGCGGGGCTAGAAGGCGCCGTTATGTTCGTCGAACCATTCGTATGTATCCCGGATGGTCTCTTGGAGGGGACGGCTGACGAAACCGAGCTCCTTTGCCGCCTTGTAGTGGCACACGCTAGGAGAGTACTGGAGTGCGTGCATGGAGTCCGGAGTGACGAGGGGAACTCGGTCCTTCGGGGTGAGTTTGAGGACGAGACGAGCGACACCACTGACCAGTGACGCCGGCACTGAGAGCCGGGGGCCTTTCACGCCAGTGATCCTTGTAGCGAGATCGGCGAGCTCCCGCAGGCTATGGCGGTGGCCGGACATCAGGTAGTTCTCGCCCGTCGTGCCCAAGCGCTCGGCGGCAAGCATCCCTTCCACGAGATCACGCACATCGACGAAGTCGAACGCCCCGCCAATGTTCACGGGGATCTTTCGATCGCGAAACTGGAGCAGTAACTCACCCATTCGCGAGGGGCCGAAGTCGTGAGGTCCGATGATTGCGGTCGGATTCACGATGACGGCATCAAGACCATCCGCGATTGCGGCGCGAACCTCGTTCTCTCCTTCGTTCTTCGACCGGTCATAGAGAGGAACGTGAGCACCGATAGCTCTCGGCGCAGCCTCGGTGAGCTCGGGTCCGCATCGTTGGATGTCGAAGGCGTGGACGGAGCTACAGTGGATGAAGCGCGATACTCCGCACGCCATCGCAGCGCGGGAGGCGTTTCGCGGACCTTCCACGTTGACTCGGTGGACGATCCCCGTTGGGTCACCGGTGATCGAAATGATGGCTGCCAGATGGAACACCGTGTCCGCGCCCGCGAAGGCCTTTTCTAGGGATTCGGGTTCAAGGACGTCGATGAACACGTGCTCGACGTCGAGGCCTGCAAGCGACTCGGCCTGAATCTTGTCGGCGACTCGAACGTCATCGCCTCGATGAAGAAGCGCACGGACGAGGTTGGCGCCGACGAAGCCATAGGCACCCGTGACGACGGCGAGCATTGCTCGAACTGTACCGGGCCAGCTGCCTCTGTCGAGCCATCGCCGACGGGTTCAATGATCTCCGAGAAGCCTTTCTGCTATGGTGAAGGAGTGCTTAGGCTTTCTTCGCTCGGACTGCTTCTGGCTTTCGCTCTGGTTTCTCTCGCCCTCTCATGTGGGGGCGACGTGGCTGCGCAGGAAAGCCCCGAGATCGAAATCATCACCGAGCCGCCTCCGCCATCCGAGCCGACGCCTTCTGTGCCTCCGCCCGATGATGTGCCGTCCAGTGAACCGCCGCCTCAGCTGCCTCCACCCATGCCCGACGAGACCAAGGAACCCCTCGGTCACCTTCGCGTCGGTGGTGGCATCGGCTTTGGCTTCGCGACGGGTTTGATTTCGATCGGCGTGGCGCCGCAAGTTTCCTATATCTTCAAGCGGATCGTCGAGCCAGGTGTCTCGTTTCGATACGAGTTCAGCCGCGACCGGATCGTGATCCCGGAGAGAACCTGGCATAGTTATGGCGGTTCGCTCTTCGTTCGCATCTTTCCCATCAAGCAGCTCTTCTTCCTGGTCGAAGGTGAGCTCATCAACACGGGCTGGAAACAAGGTGGATTCAGCTCCGGTCGCAGGAATTACGGCAACCTGCTCCTCGGCGGCGGACTGCTCATGGGCGTCGGCAAGGGTGTGTTCTTCGCAACCTCGCTCAAGATCGCCGTTTTCAGAAACGAGTTCTACCCCGATGCCTTCCCGATCATTTCGATAGGCGGCGGCTACGCGTTCTAAGGAGCTCCGTCGAACAAGTCCTGGAAGCCGCTTGGCTCGTGTCGACCGAACACCAGGGTTTCGAGGATGCCTATGCCGCTCTCGTCGCCCATCCTCGCACGCACGACGTTGTGCACGTGAATGGAGCAGTATTCGTCGGGCTCCACTTCATCCAGCCTCCAACTCTCATAACCGATCTCGAGCTCGTCGCGCCAGACCGCATGGCCCCATTCTGGGTGCTGGTAGCCGATGCCCATCATCTGGAATCGGAAGATCGGCTCGAGCTCGATTTCGAGCTTCGTCCCGTCGCGCTTCTCGAAACCGAGCGTCGCGCTTTTTGGCCACCGGGTTCCGCTTCGCCATTCGATCGAGTTGGTCGCGGAGGCCATGACCTCTTCCTCGGCTTCGACCAGCTCTCTCGGCACCTCTTCGTCGTCGCCGTAGGTCTTGACGATCGACGCCGAGAGCTCTTGAGGGTGTCCGTCTGGCATCTCCCGCGTCAGGAAGTGCGTGCAGAAGCCGTCGAAATGGATGGGCGACCAGATCCAATACACGGCAGGGTCGCTGGTAAGCCTGCTTGGCGCGCCCTCTTCGTGCTCGCCGACGGGGCGCATGCCCCAGGACTTGTCTCGAAGCCCGATGACCTCTGTTCGCTTCACCTCGAAACGTCGGCCCTTGACCGAGAAATAACCCTCCCAAGTCCCCACCTGGGTGAATCGCTGCGTGTCCATGATGAGCCTGTTCCCGTCGTACATGATGTTCTTCGGCTCTTGAACCGGGGGCGCCTTTGCGTGGAAGGTCAGGTCGCACTCGACTTCGGTCTCATTGGGCTCGATCAGCAGTCGGATCTTTCGCATGGGCTGCAGGACCTCGACCCGCAGTGGTCCCGCGCTCGAGTCCATGGGGTTGTCGGCGATCCGCCGCGATGCATGAAACGAATGCTGCACGCCGTCGAAGGCCACGCTGAAATGCGCATCCTGAACGAAGCGGTTCGGGTACCGGCCGAAGCCAGCCTCGAACAGAAAGGTGCCAGCCTTGTCGAGGCCATTGAACCAATAGCGATCATAGGCGTTCCGGTTGACGATGCCCGGTTGGTTGATGGGGAGCGCAGCCTGATGGATCAAGTAGTCATCGAAATCGGTAATCATATGCGCTTCCTGGCTACTCGAGTGTCACTCCACACTGAAGCAAAATCGCTTCGGTGTCCGCTCCGCGTTCCCGTGCAGGCGTTGGGTCGGAGGGCTTCGTCCTCGAGAAGCGAGGGGCCGCGACGGCGTGCTTGATGCCATCGACTTCGACGAAGGAACGTCGCGCAACATGGTGCGCGTGCTCGAACGCCTCGGCCGCTGCGAGCACGGGCGCGAAGCAAGCGTCGCTGCCTTCGAAGACCTCGCACCATTCGTCGCGCGTCTTTGTGCGGAAGAGCTCTTCGAGAGCAGGCCGGAGCGCGTTCCACTTCGCGGGGTTCAAGTGCTCGCCCACCGCTGGCGCGCTGTCGGCGATGCCAAGCTTCTCGATCAGCTCCTTGTAGAACTGCGGCTCCAGCGAGCCAATCGACACGTACTTGCCATCGCTGGTCTCGTAGACATCGTAGAAGGCGGCGCCAGAATCGAGCAGGTTCTCTCCGCGCTTGTCGGACCAGAAACCCTGCTGCATCCCAGCGTAGATGCTCGCCATCAGGGCGGCGACGCCATCGACCATCGCAGCGTCGACGACCTGACCCTTGCCTGACTTCTTCGTTTCCAGCAGCGCAGCTAGGACGCCGAAGGCCAGTAACAAGCCGCCGCCGCCGAAGTCACCGACCAGGTTCAAGGGAATGGTGGGGCGCTCCCCTTTGCGGCCGATGGCGTGCAGGGCGCCTGCTAACGAGATGTAGTTGATGTCGTGGCCCGCGCGTTGCGCCCAGGGGCCCTCCTGCCCCCAGCCGGTCATCCGCCCGAAAACGAGTCGCGGATTGGCTTCGAGGCAAATTTCAGGACCAATGCCGAGGCGCTCCATGACACCGGGTCGAAAACCTTCGATAAGCGCATCCGCCGTACCGACGAGCTTCAGAAGCGCGGCCTTGTGCTGCGGGTTTTTGAGATCGAGTGTGATGCTCTTCTTGCCCCGGCTCATCACGTCGAAATTCGCCTGCAAGAAGGATGGTTCGGGCCGGCCGACGCGAATCACCTCGGCGCCCAAATCCGACAAGAGCATCCCTGCGAAAGGGCAAGGACCGATGCCTTCGATTTCAATGATTCGTATTCCGTCGAGTGGACCCATTTTCAAAGCTCCGAAAGTGCGCGTCGCAGAGTGATCGATGCCAAGTTTTCATAGTCGAATTCATTCTCTTCATCTATGATTTCGATCTGCTTCATGTATTGTCCGACGCGCGCCATGTTCATCGAGAAACGCGTCAGCGCCAGAATGGAGTAGTACTCGAAGTTCGCAGCGCTGTGGCCAGTGGCTTCTTTCCAGCGCGCGATCGACTCTTCCTTGCCGGGTAAACCGGAAAGGCGCTCGAGCTCCAGGCCCTCGCTGAAGCATCGGTCGGACGCGAGCCACCAGGCGAGGTCCTGCACGGGGTCGCCTAGCCTGGCCATTTCCCAATCGAGCACCGCGACGCAGTCGACTCCGTCGAAGATCTGGTTCGCGAGCCGCGAGTCCCCCCAACAGAGCGCAATCGGCTCTTCCTCGGGCTTGTTTGCCTCGAGGTATTCGAGCGCCCGCGCAATGTCGGGATGTCGAGAAGCCTCCATGCCCCATCGAAAGTACTCCTGCCAGTAGTCGAGCTGCTGGTCGAGAGGCGTATCACCGCGCCTCGGCTCGGCCAGGAAATCAAAGCCGAGAGCCTGCCAGTCGAGGCGATGTACCTGGCACATGGCTTCAAAGCCATTCCACCAGATGGCGGTCCGCTCTGCTTCGGAGGTTTCCTCGGCGAGCCAGCCTTCGTCGTGCATGGGTGGATTGTCCGTCGGGATTCGTCCCTCGATTCGATTCATCACGTAGAACGGAACACCAAGAGCCGATTTGTCCCCCTCGAGCCAGCGCACGATGGGCACGGGAACATCGGTGTCTTCCAGACGCTGCAGGACCTTCGCCTGCAGCCCAACGTCGTAGTACGGAAACATCACGTACTCTTCGGGCTCCAGCCTCACGACCAACCCCTCTCGACGCTCTGCGCCGTCCTTTGGGTAGACGAGATCGAAGAGTAGCGTGTCGCTCGAGAATCCGGTGCTCAGCGGTGCGTCGAGATCCTCGATGCGGATCTCGTCTACGGGCACCGATAGCTTGGGGGCCAGCCAACTCCGCAAGGCGCTCGCGGTTTGCTCGATATCTCGATCTTCGTCTGCAAAGGCCATCGCCCACCTCGTGCGCATTTGACTCGATGCGCGGCTCTGTCATTTACGTCATTGCGCTGCAGAGGTCGAGTCCCAGCGGCGACGAGCCAGGTTAGACATGACTTCGTCCGTATTGAATGAACCGCTGAGCTTGCCTTGCGGAGCGACTCTTCCAAACCGCATCGCCAAGGCTGCGATGAGCGAGCACTTGGCGTCGACCAAGCAGTCGCCAGGGCGAGGCCTAGTCCGGCTCTACGAGCGCTGGTCTGCGGGCGGCGCTGGGCTCTTGATCACGGGCAACGTGATGATCGACCGAGCACATCTGGAGGGGGTCCGAAACGTGGCGATCGGACCCGACTCGAACATCGATCGGTTCCGCGAATGGGCGGAGGCGGGGACGGTCCAGGGCAATCATCTCTGGATGCAGCTGAACCATCCCGGTCGTCAAACGCCACGCCACCTGAATCCAAACCCGGGCGCCCCTTCGGCCGTCGAGCCGGTCAATCTGTTTCGTCGTGCCAAGGCGTTTGGCAAGCCGCACGCGATGGATGAGGCGGAAATCGGACGGGCTATCCGGAGCTTTGCCAGTGCGGCTGCCTTCGCCAAGGCCGCAGGCTTCACGCTCTTCGCGTGGTGCGATTCCGATCAGGCCATCGCTCCAAAGCGTCCACGACGCAAGGGTCCGAAGCGTGACGCATGGTCCAAAGCTTTGCCTACGCTCACGGTTCTGGCTGGCGAAAAGTTTGTGACATGTCCAGAGATTCGCAAGGGTCGTGATTTTGTCACTTGCACGGGAACGAAGGATAGTGTAGCATGTAATATGTGCGTCAATGGTCGCAAGAATGTTCTATTCCCCTGTCACTAGGATATACCATGAAA
>Ga0209536_100011133_pt1 | contig 13195 bp, 8 predicted proteins | sample DeeMarSeWOR28_12_FD_187461 | JGI IMG/M metagenome (GOLD analysis project Ga0209536, IMG submission 187461) | Marine sediment microbial communities from White Oak River estuary, North Carolina - WOR-2-8_12 (SPAdes) (version 2) | ecosystem: Environmental > Aquatic > Marine > Intertidal zone >...
CCCCCCCGGGGTGGCAGCCATTGATGTCCAGGAGTCACTGCTGCTGCAGCTGAAGCGGCTTGAGCTCGATGATACCCTGGCAGCAGAGATCATCAAGGACCACCTGCACAGCCTGGAGTTGAAAAATTACGGGGACATTGCCAGGGCCACCAAGAGACCGATAAAGGAAGTCCTGGCCGCCATAGAGGTTATCACCGGCCTTAATCCCTTTCCCGGAGAGCAGTACACTGAACGTGATGTGCACTATGTCATCCCGGATGTCTTTATTCACAAGGTGGGCGATGAATACCTTATTGTGTTAAACGACGAGGGACTGCCGCGCTTAAAAGTTTCTTCCGATTACGAAAAGATTGTCGACGGCGACACCAATGCTTCACCGGAGACCAAGGCCTACATCAAGGAAAAACTTCGGGACGCGGTCTGGCTCATCAAAAGCATGCAGCAGCGCCAGCGCACTATTTACAAGGTTGTGGAAAGCCTGCTCAAGTTCCAGAAAGACTTCTTTGAAAAAGGGGTCCAGCAGCTCAAGCCGCTTGTATTGCGTGACGTGGCTGAAGATATTGAGATGCACGAATCAACGGTGAGCCGCGTGACCACCAACAAGTACATTCATACCCCGCAGGGCATTTTCGAGCTCAAATACTTCTTTTCCACCGCCATTCCCCAGAAAGACGGGGAGGCCCTGGCAGCAGAGAGCATCAGGCAGCGCATTAAAAACATGATTAAAAATGAAAACCCTGAAAAGCCGCTTACTGACAATGCTATCTCCCAGATCCTTACCCAGAAGAATATCAAGGTCGCCCGCAGGACTGTTGCCAAATACCGGGAACAGCTGGGTATCCTGCCTGTCAAACACAGGCGCAAGCCAAAAATGTAGGCATCCGGCCTGATCCCTGGAGCAGCGGCCTCCGCTCTAAACCTGTCCGGGTTTCCCCGCCTTTGGACCTCAAAACCCTGTCAGCCCTAAACAGGCCCGTTATAGAAATTTCCCCGTCACTTCTCCATATCCTCAAGAAAGCTGACAGACATCCTGCCCTTTTCCGTCCCTGACACCTGGATGATGGCACCGTTATCTATCTTTATTGACCTGAAATGGTTGGTCGCCAATCCCTGAAAATAAAGGACGAGACAGCGCAGAACGACAAGGTGGCTCACCAGCAGCAGATTTTGTCCCTGCGGGCCGGACAGCAGCCGGTTCACGGCCCCGGCCGCCCTTTTTTGCACCTGATCCAGCGTTTCACAGCCCGGCAGATTAAATGTTTGGGGCGCAGAGAGCCAGGCAGGGTATTGCGCCCCGTATTGCTGCCTGATCTCCTCCTTGGTGAGGCCGTCCCAGTGCGGGATCATGATTTCATCGAATTCTGCAAGGGGAGAAACCGGGACATTGAGCAGCGATCCCAGTATTTCAGCTGACTGTACGGTCCGTTTTGCCGGGCCGCAGTATACTGCAGAAATGTTTTTATCCCGTAAGCGCTCCCCCACCTTCCTGATCTGTCCTATGCCTTCAGCATGGAGTTCTTCGCTGGTTCTGCCGGCAAAGCGGTTTTCCTTGTTGGCAGGGGTGATGCCGTGGCGGACGAGGTAGAGTGTGGACATTTAGAGAAGTGAGCTAAAGTTACAAGTTACAAGTGAGCTAAAGTTACGAGTGCCTTGCCTAAAATTTAAGGTACTTCATTGAGGTAGATCCTCAAATTCAAGTATTCTTTTTTGTCCTGACCATATTTATGTAGATTCATATATTTTTCTATTTTTAATTTATAAAACTTTAGGCACTCATAACTTTAGGCACTTTAGTCACTCCGACTACTGTTCCCGTATCAGGTTCAACAGTTCCTCGGCCGAAATTTTGCTGCTTGCATCACTTTCAGCAAGCAGGCTGTTTGCCAGGTCCCTTTTTTCCTGGTGCAGCTTGACAATCTTTTCCTCAATAGTGTGCCGGGTGATAAGCCTGTATATGGTCACAGGACGGACCTGGCCGATCCTGTGGGCCCGGTCCGATGCCTGGTCCTCCACAGCCGGATTCCACCAGGGGTCCATGTGAATAACGTAATCTGCAGCAGTCAGGTTGAGCCCCAGGCCGCCGGCCTTAAGGCTGATAAGGAAGAGGTCGCCCTTGCCGGCCTGAAAGGCCTCAACCTGTTTTTCCCGCTGTTTTACCGGTGTTGCCCCATCGAGATAGCGGTACTCTATCTTTTTTTTGTCGAGAAATGAGCGTATTATCTGCAAATGCCCGACAAACTGGCTGAAAACCAGGGCTTTGTGCCTATTCTCCAGCAATTCATCAACCACCTTCTCAAAAAGGAGCAGCTTTGAACTTTCAATATCGGTTTCAGGCATAACCAGTTTCGGGTTGCAGCAGGCCCGGCGCAGCTTCATGATCTCGGCAAGAATCTTAACAGTATAGCCCTTGCCATTGTTTCGTGCGGCATTAACTCCGGTAGCGGTATTTCCTTTTCCGGGGCCAACAATCAGGCTGTTGTCAACTGCGAGATTTTCTAGGGCCTGGCGGCGCATTGCCTCATAAAATGCAAGTTCATCATCATTCATTTTCACCTGCAGGGTGATCTCAGTGCGCGGCGGCAGCTCCTCCAATACCTGTACCTTGCTGCGCCGCATCATGAAAGGCCCGATAAGCTTCCTCAGCTTTCTCCTGGCCACCTGATCCCCATAACGCTCAATAGGGATACCAAAGCGCTGATTAAAACTTTCCAGTGAACCCAAAAGACCCGGGATAATGAAATTAAAGAGGTTCCATAACTCTCCGAGATGATTTTCAATAGGCGTTCCGGTGGTCAGGAGCTTGAACCTCCCATTAAGGGACATTGCTGCCCGTGAACGCTTGGTTTCCATATTTTTTATGGCCTGTGCCTCATCAAGGACAATGACCTGCCAGTCGATCCCGGCCAGGAGCTTTGCCTCCTGCTGCAGGAGAGTATAGCTTGTCACCAGCACATCGAATTCCTGCAGGGACTGGACCAGCTTCTTTCTGCTCCTGTTCCCCAGCAGGTGCATGTTCAGGGTCGGGGCAAAACGATTGGCCTCCTGCAGCCAATTCATGCAAACCGAGGTTGGAGCAACCACAAGTATCGGCCCATTACAGGTTTTTTCCAGGATAATTGCCAGGGCCTGCAATGTTTTGCCCAGCCCCATATCATCTGCCAGGCAGGCTCCTCCTCCCCAGTGCGCCAGCCTCGACAGCCATTTATAACCCTCGACTTGATAATCACGTAACTCAGCCTGCAGCGTGGAGGGCACCTTGGGATCCAACAACTGTGACTCCCTGATCAACTGTAATTGCTCCATCCATGGTTCATCAGCTTCCAGGCTGCCCATGCCCTGGATAACATTTTCCAGGGCTATTGCTGCCAGGGGATGTATCCGCAGGGAACGATCGGCGGTATCCCGTTTGTTCTGCAATTCAGCAATATAGGAAAAATCATCCAAACGCCGGCGGAGTTCATCGGTCAGTGCAAGAAACTCTCCGTTGCCTAAAGGCAGAAACCTCCCGGAATTCCCGCGGGCCAATTCCACCAGTTTTTTCATATCAATAACCCGGGATTCGTCAATGGACAGGGAGCCGGTCATTGCGAACCATGAAAGCCCCCTGCCGCCCTTCACTCTGCGCACCTGCAGGCTGAGTTTATCCATGGAGTCAAGCTGCCGCACTGCAATACGTTCTCCTTCAGGCCATTCAATGATCACCTTATCCATGACTTCCCGAAGCTCCAGCAGAACATCCAGGCAGATTTCCGTCTCCTGCAGAAGCCACTCCCGTCCTCTTGCCTCAAGTGCTGCCAGGGTCGGGCATGCATTCTCAATCTCCCCGGCTTTCTCTTCCTCCCGGGCCAGGTCCCTCCTGGTCTGGAGCCTTTGGCCGTCAACTTCAGCCATAATATTTTCAGCGCCCTGCCCCGGCCTTAGATAGGGGCCTTTGGGGCCAAAAGGCTTGACGAACATTGCCAGCTTGAAACCTTCCCCCAGGGGGATAAGCTGTATGTAGATCTGCGGACTGGCAGCAACTCCCTGCATCAGGTCTTTTTTGCCGTTCAAGGTATTTATAGCCGCAGTATCAAGGGCAACGGCGGAATGCACCGTCATGAAAGCAGAAAGGTTGCTTACAGCAGCCATGACCTGTTTGCTGTGAGTTGCAGGGATCTTCAGCCCGTTACCGGATATTATCCTGGCGATATCCCTATGTTTTTCAGTCACCGCGATAATTTTAAACCGGGTGGGCGTTTCCCGGATAACCGATATACCTTCTTCTGAAAAATCCTTTAAAAGCCTGATATGCAGCTGATCCTCAAACTTTTCAACAAGCAGCTCCGGCTCGCCTTTGACAAACTCCACAGAAATATCAGGGGCTTCTTCTAGGAAGAGGAGGGGGTGTCCCACCATTGCCGGCAAGGTATGCCTGAGGTCAAAACGGTACCTGACTTTATGGTTGCTCTGTTCCCGTTTCAGCGTTTTGCAGATCCTGCGGTCATGATCCGTCATAAAATCAAGGTTCCGGCCCGAATAGAGCCTGGAAAATGCTATCGGCCTCCCCTTGCTCCAGCCGCTGCCCGCCGCGAACCTCTGCTCCCTGGCCGCTATGGCAATCAAACCTTCCTGGTATCCTACCAGCCAGATCATGCGGCAATTGCCGGAGATTTTTTCCGGCGGGGTCTCCCGATCCCCGGCGATACTGATCAGCGCCTTTAATCTGCGTTTCCAGGGTTCTTCCAGGACCACCACGTCAGCCACAGATGCCATTTCCGTTTTCCGGGCAATATCTGCTGCAATATCCAGCAGCCTCTGATCCTGTACTACCCGGCCGGTGAGTTCGGCAAAGACCATACCAATCCAGAGGAATCCGTTTTCCCGGGCCCTGTTCCCCAGAAGCTTGAATATTCCATAGTCCGCCGCCCCCCCGGCATCTGGTGCCGGCAGGCAGCCGCTCAACCAGAATCGCAACAGTGTGCCAAATAAAACGGTGATGCTGTTTGAACTGAAGGCGGAGGAATCCAGGGCGCGCTCGGCCCTGCCTCTTTCCTGGGCTGAGAGAAAATAGTCCAGCATTTCATAGGCGCCCAAAAGCAAATTGCCTTTCTGCTGCGTCCGGACCGTGTCAATGAATTTGCGTATCCTGCTGAAACTGTTTATATCGCCTCTTTTAAGCAATGCCAGAATAAAAAACAGCCCTGCCAGACTTGGGAAATAGATCCTTTTCCTGGAGCTTATTTGCTGCAACTGCTGCAGATCCCTCTCAAAGTGGACCAGGGCCTGCTCATTCAGGCCCAGCATGAAGTCAATACAGCCTGTCATGCCGCTGGCAAGAAAAGATTCGGGGTTTTCCCGGATAAGTATTTTCACCTCAGCCAGATTGCCGCGCCACAGGAAAAAACCCGCAAGCAGGCGGAGGAACGGAAGCCTCTCTTCAGGCGGTATTGCCTGCAGTGTTTCCCTGCTTTTCAGATAGGCGAAAGGCCTTTCCAGAAGAGTCAGGTAATGCAGGGAATAGTTCACCATCTGGCTCAGGATATAAAACTGCAACGAGGGGGCCAATGTTCTCAGCCAATTTTCATCAAAGGGGTTATTGCAGACGCGCACAGCCGGGAAACGTTTTACAACCTCATCTTCACACTGTTTTTCCAGAAGATCATGCATATTTTCCAGGTGCACCATGTTGCTGGTGTACAAAGCAATCCTGTATTCACGCATGGCACGCTCGCAGCGCTGCGGCCATTTTGACTGGTACTGTGAAAACGGGATCTCATTCTGGACAGCCTGTGCCATATCCCTGAAATTCCCGGCTGCAACTGCAGCCCTGCTTGCAGATTCTACAAGTTCATCGGGGCAGCGGCAGTCGCTGCCCAGCAGCTCAAGATCCTGCAGTTTTTTGATGAAAGGGCCAATGGTTCCCGCAGTGAGCCATTCCCCTTGCGGCCCGGTTATTCCGGCCCGGCGCAGACAGTTGGCAAAGGTGAGACGATTAACGGGCTCATAGATAATGGAGGCAAGGTGAATAAATGACTTCTCAAAAGGTGATAAGGTTTGATAGGCAGCGGGGATGGTTCCTGTGCCTGGCTGGTTTGCTTCTATAATCATGGAAATAAAGAGGATTTTGGATATAATGCCTGCCTTGCAGCATTTTCAACTTATGGTGAAGGGTTTCAGGCCTTCAGCCTGCAGGCTGTGAAGTAAAATATTGCACAATACTGTCGACCAGATCCGGTATCGTATACTCTGCCGGCTGCACATCAACGTGCAAGCCATACTGCGCGGCTGTTTTTGCCGTTATCGGCCCGATAGTAGCAACAGCAACCCCTGTCATGAGCTTCTGCATCTCATCCGGCGTCGTAATATCCAGAAGTGTGACAAAATTCTTTACAGTTGATGAGCTGGTGAATGTCACCATATCAACATCTTTTTCCTGCAGAGCTCGGCGCAGGTCTTCTTTCAGCTGTTCACCGGCGCTGCTCGAGGGTAATACGTTCTGATACACAGGAGCAACGGTGACTTCGGCCCCGGCGCTGCCCAGGGTATCCGGCAGGGTTTCCCGGGCCTTCAGGGCCCTGGGGATAAGGACACGCAAACCCTTGACGCCTGTGGCGATAAGTGTTTCCGCCAGACCGTCCCCGGTAAATTCTTCAGGCAGCAGGTCCGCTTTTATGCCCCTGCCGGCCAGGGCTTCGGCCGTAACCCTGCCTACTGCCGCTATCTTCGGACCCTTAAGATCCCGGACATCCTTATCCAGTTCAAACAGGCGCCTGAAGAAATAATCTACGGCATTGATGGAGGTGAACAACAGCCAATGATAGGTCTCCAATTCTGCCAGGGCCCGGTCCAGAATTTCATACGATGCAACAGGCTCCAGCGAGATAGTTGGATATTCAAGGCATTCCGCCCCGTAATTCTCAAGGAGATTCACCAGTTCACTGGCCTGGTCACGTGTCCGGGTAACCACGACCCGCTTGCTGAACAGCGGCCTCTTTTCATACCAGTTGATGGTATCCCGCAGGTTGACAACCTCGCCGATCACCACCAGCGACGGGGGTTTGATGTTATTTTTCCTTACAACTTCGGCAATATTTTCAAGGTTGCCCACAACGGTTCGCTGTTCCGAGGTGGAGGCCCAGCGCACGACGGCAACCGGTGTCTGCGGGTCGCGGCCGTACTTGATCACCTTTTCAGTGATGGATTGCAGGTTCTTAATGCCCATATACACCACGATGGTGCCGACGCCTGTGGCGATTTTGTCCCAGGCGACATTGCTGTCCGCTTTAGTCGGGTCTTCGTGGCCGGTCACAAAAGCCACGGTTGAGGTATACTGCCTGTGGGTGATTGGGATCCCGGCATAGGTTGCCGCCGCAGTAGCCGATGTGACTCCGGGCACAACCTCAAAGGGTATGCCGGCTTTAACAAGCTCCTCGATCTCTTCACCGCCCCGCCCGAAAATAAAAGGATCGCCGCCCTTCAGCCTGACAACCTTTTTGCCGGACCTGGCCCTGTCAATAAGCATCTGGTTTATTTCGTCCTGGGTATGAGTGTGCTTCGCCCCGCCCCGTTTTCCCGCATAAATGAACTCTGCGTCTTTGGGCACATATTTGAGAAGCTTACTGCTGGCCAGGTAGTCGTATATCAGGACCTCGGCCCTTTCCAACAGCTGTTTGCCCCGGATGGTGATGAGGCCCGGATCGCCCGGCCCGGCCCCTACGAGATAAACCATGGGAGCATTTAGCTTTCCCCGGTTTTTTAACTCCGGCAGCTTGCTGCTGTTCATGTCCGGGCTCTCTTCTTTCAGTTCCCGTTTCATTCCTGGCCATAAACCTCGGCAAGAATCTCTCTGCCGCCCATATCGAGAAGCTTGTTGGCCAGCCGGGTTCCCAGTTCCTGCGCCTCTGCTTCAGGACCGCTGATTGAATCCTTCAGCACCTCCTTGCCGTCAACCGAGGCAACCAGGCCTGTCAACTGCACCTCGCCGTCCTTCACTTCCGCAAAAGCGCCTATGGGCACCTGGCATCCCCCTTCAAGCCGGAATAGGAATGCGCGTTCTGCCGTCACCGCCACAGTTGTTTTGGCATCATTGAGAAAAGCAAGGCCTGCCAGCAGTTCCGCATCATCCTTGCGCAGTTCAATGCCAAGGGCTCCCTGGCCGACTGCTGGCAGCATTTCTTTGGCACTGAAGTATCCCGTTGCCCTCCCGCTCATGCCAAGACGGTTCAAGCCTGCTGCTGCCAGAATAATTGCCTGGAACTGCCCTTCCTCAAGCTTGCGCAGCCTGGTGTCCAGATTGCCGCGCAGATCAACGATGTCAAGGTCGGGCCTCAGGGCGGCAAGCTGTGCCCTGCGCCGCAGGCTGCTGGTGCCAACCGTTGCTCCCTGGGGCAGGTCGGCGATGCCGGCATAACGGGTTGAGATAAAGGCATCATGGGGATTTTCCCGCAAGGGGATAATACCCAAATGCAGTTCCTCAGGCAGTTCAGAGGGTACATCCTTCATGCTGTGGACGGCCAGGTCAACGTCCCTGCGCAGCAGGGCCTCTTCAATCTCTTTTACGAACAAGCCCTTGCCGCCGACCTTGGCCAATGGAACATCGAGGATTTTATCCCCTTTGGTCACAATAATTTCCAGTTCCACCGAAACCCCTGGATGGGCTGCTTCTATCTGGTTTTTGACCCATGTAGACTGGGTAGTTGCCAGGAGGCTGCCGCGGGTGCCAATCTTTATACGCTTTCTCATGTGTAAAATCCTTTTCCGGTTGTTATTTGCACTTTGATTATTCAGGCTGACCGCTGAATTCAGACGGCTTATTTCTCCAGGTTAATGGCATGAGCTGCAGCTGGAGCTGGAACAGCTGGAACAGCCTGAACCGCTGCCCGAACCGCCTGAAGAGGAAGAATCTCCACTGCTCCTGTGCGCAAAGACAGACATCTGCTTTTGCAGATCCTCGCTATCGCATTCCGGGCACCTTGGTTTGCTGCTGCCCATGACCAGGGCTTCAAACTCCCTGCCGCAGGAACGGCAGATAAAATCAAATAAAGGCATTTTTTCTTCTCCCAATTCAATAAAAACATATAACAGCCTTTCAGCAAGGCTGATGCAACAGTGAAATCATTCAAACTCTGCCGGGATCATTGACCATCCCGCAGTATATCCTTATCGGGGAACTATCGTCAAGTTTTTGCCCAAAATGATTCTTTACTGAAAAGTCGCGACAGCAGGAAACATGGTTTATAAGTATTATCATTCTGTTACGTTTTGCAAGGCGCTGCAGGATTTTCCGGGATAAAACAGGAAATGCCCAAACAAAAGCGCGGCAGGTAAAAACTCCTGCCGCGCTTTACATTCATGCTGAAGCCTGTTGTCTAGAGTTGACTCATGATGGCTTCCGAGACCTCGGGAATGGAAGGAGTGCCATCAACCGAAATCACCTTCGGACCTTCAAGCTGCTTGAAGTAATTGACCGCAGCCATGGTGCCGGTAACTTCATCGTAGTAGATATTGTGCCGCTTATCAATGGCAGTGTCATCCTGGTCATCCGGCCTGGTTTTAAGGTCGCCGCCGCATACCCGGCAGACCAGCTTGCCTTCCTTTTCAACAGGTTTTATGGCATCAAAGGCGATATGGTTGGGGTGATTATTGTCATTGACGCAAAGGCGGCGCCCGGTGATGCGCAGCTTGGCAATCTCCCGGTCCAGGACGATCTCTATGACATAGTCGAGATTGATGCCTGCTGCGGCCAGGGCCTTGGCCAGGGTTTCCGCCTGCACCTTGTTGCGCGGGAATCCGTCCAGCAGCCAACCCGTCTTGCAGTCGTCCTCTTTAAGCCTGTCAAGGATCATGGGGATGGTAATGTCATCCGGCACCAGGTCGCCCCTGTCAATATATTCTTTGGCCTTTTTACCGAGTTCTGTGCCGCCGCCGATATTCTTCCGGAAAATAGCGCCGGATTCGATATGGGGCATATTATATTTCTTCTGGACAATGGCGCCCTGGGTGCCCTTGCCGCTTCCATTGGGTCCAAATACCAAGATGTTCATGTGCTGCTCCTTTTTCTATTGATTCTTCCGTTAATCATAAAATACCCTAACCCCTGAAATACAATGCTTTACATGAAACCATGCAACTGAAGCACCATTCATTTTTTGAAAGGGCCACTATATACCATATGAAATTTGATGCAAATAAAATCTTCCAAGTGCCTAAAGTTACGAGTGCCTGTCAATCATCGTCAATCTTTGTATGACGACAAAAGTGAACTAAAGTTTAAAGCCCCTAAAGTTATTTAAAGCTGTTTTTATTCATTTTTCTCCTTCCAACTTTAGGCTTTTTAGCTCACTTCAAACTTTAGGCCCCTCCACCACTAATCTTTTGACATCAGCATTCAAAGAAGGTATTTCTTGTACCCTTGCAGAAAAAATAATTGTATATAGCCTGGCGAAAATCATTCTTTGCAGAATTTTTAAAAATATCTTTTTCCATTTCAGGAGTCTTTGTATGCAGGAGATAAAGATCGGTTTAATCGGCTTTGGCACAGTTGGCAGGGGCCTGGCCCAGGTTCTCTACGAACAGCAAACCAGGCTGGAAAACAGGGTCGGGGCTGCCATACGGCTCACCAAAGTAGCAGATATCATGGTGGAGTCCCTGCCGGACCATATTGCGCAGGGCGGCAAGGTCGCACTCACAAAGGATGCCAACGACATATTCATTGACCCGGAAATCAGCATTGTCGTGGAACTCATCGGCGGTATCGAGCCTGCCAAGTCCTTTATTCTGAAGGCTATTGAACATGGAAAGCATGTGGTAACCGCCAACAAGGCCCTGCTCTCCCAGCACGGGAAAGAAATATTCGAGGCTGCAGCCCGGAAGGGTGTCGAGGTCGGCTTTGAGGCCAGTGTCGGCGGCGGCATCCCTGTGATCAAGTCACTCAAGGAAGGATTGGTTGCGAACAGGATCCTCTCCATCATGGGCATCATGAACGGTACCGCAAACTATATCCTCACGCAGATGACTGACCATGCCACGCCCTTTGAGGAAGTGCTCAGGGATGCCCAGGAAAAAGGTTTTGCCGAGGCGGACCCGACCTATGACATTGAAGGCATCGACACGGCCCATAAGCTGGTAATACTCATGACCATAGCCTACGGGACACATATCCGTCTTGACCAGGTGACCACCGAGGGCATCTCCCGGATACAGCCTATTGATATCGATTTTGCCAGGGAATTCGGCTACCGCATCAAGCTGCTCGCCATCAGCCGCAACCATGGCGACCATGTAGAGGCCCGGGTGCATCCCACCATGGTCCCGGAAAAGCATTTGCTGGCAAATATCAATGGGGCATACAATGCCATCCATTTCAAGGGCGACATGGTCGGCAACGTGGTGCTCTACGGCCTCGGTGCCGGCATGATGCCGACCGGCAGCGCCGTTGTGGCAGATGTCATTGATATTGCAAGAGATATCCTGACCGGCTCGGTGCAGCGTGTACCTTCCCTTTCCTATCTGCCGGAGCATTTTACCGAAAGGGATATCACTCCCCTGGAAGATCTGCGCTGTCCCTATTATTTCAGGATAACCGCCCTGGATAAGCCCAGGGTGCTTTCAACCATATCCGGCATACTCGGCAAATATGACATCAGCATCGAGTCGGTTATCCAGAAAGGCAGGGGCCATAAGGAGTCCGTCCCGCTGGTCATCCTGACCCATGAAGCCGGTGAGGCTGCTGTCCAGAAGGCGATTGCTGAAATCGATGCCCTGGATATAGTGACTGACAAAACCGTCAAGATACGGATCCTTGCGGACAACGGTGAAGAAGAGTAAAGAAAGTGCCTAAAGTTACAAGTGATCTAAAGTGCCTAAAGTTAAAAAGATAAAAACATAGTATAACTTTAGGCACTTTAGCTCACTATAGGCACTTGTAACTTTAAGCACTCGTAACTTTAGGCACTAAAGCAATGAAGTACATCATTCTTGTGGGTGACGGCATGGGTGACCTGCCCCTGTCCGATCTGGGCTCCAGGACCCCGCTTGAGACCGCAAATACCCCGACCATGGACAGCCTCAGCCGCAGCGGCGAACTGTTCAGGCTGCAAACCATTCCGAACGGCATGCAGCCGGGCAGCGATATCGCCAACCTGTCCCTCCTCGGCTATGAACCGCAAGATTTCTACACCGGCCGTGCCCCGCTCGAGGCTGCCAGCATGGGCATCGAACTGTCTGCGGATGAGACTGCCTACCGCTGCAACCTGGTGACCCTGGAAAAAAACGGCCCCGATTCCCTGACCATGGTGGATTTCAGCGCCGGCCATATTCCAACTGCTGAATCAAACATTTTAATCAATGGACTCCAGGAGAAACTGGGCTCCGACCTGTTTCATTTCTATCCGGGCATCAGCTACCGGCACCTGATGATATCCAAGAATAATCTGGATGGCCTCATAACCGTCCCTCCCCATGACTACATAGGCAAAAATGTTGCAGAATACTGGCAACGGTACCTGCAATACCCGGAACTGCGGCTCATGCTGGAATCAGCCGGCCGGCTCCTGGAAAATCATCCTGTCAATAAGCAGCGCCTGCAAAAGGGGAACCCTGCCGCCAATTCCATCTGGCTGTGGGGAGAAGGCAGGGCCCCGACCATGCCCACCCTGGAGGCGCAGTTCGGCCTCAAAGGAAGCCTGATCTCTGCTGTGGACCTGCTCAAAGGCATCGGGATATACAGCGGCCTGGAGATTATCAACGTCCATGGGGCCACAGGCTATCTTGATACAAACTATGCAGGCAAGGCAGCGGCAGCGTTGCAGGCACTGGTTCACCAGGACTTTGTCTTTGTCCACCTGGAAGCGCCGGACGAGGCGGGACACCAGGGCAGCATACCTGAGAAGATCCGCGCCATTGAGGATTTTGACTCCAAGATTGTAAAACCCGTCTTTGAAGGATTGCAGGCCATGAAGAACAGGCCGGATTTTCGCCTGGTAGTCTGCATGGATCACCTGACCCCCATCAGCATCAGGACCCACTCGGACCAGCCGGTGCCGGTGCTGCTGTATGATTCCCGGCAGCAGGGGGTGAAGAGCGGACTCCCCTATTCAGAAAAAAATGCTGAGAAAACCGGTATCCTTCTTTCAAGCGGCCGTGAATTTTTCAATAAACTGCTGCAGCGGGATAGAGAGGGATCATGAACCTGTCCATGCCTGAACCTGTGCATAGA
>Ga0209536_100011134_pt1 | contig 13195 bp, 10 predicted proteins | sample DeeMarSeWOR28_12_FD_187461 | JGI IMG/M metagenome (GOLD analysis project Ga0209536, IMG submission 187461) | Marine sediment microbial communities from White Oak River estuary, North Carolina - WOR-2-8_12 (SPAdes) (version 2) | ecosystem: Environmental > Aquatic > Marine > Intertidal zone >...
CCCGGAGCATGACGCCCATATTGTTGCTGAAATCAATGAGGTCGCGGCGGCTGACAGTGCCGAGCTTCAGCAGCTCCCAGAAGGAATGCAGGGCCTTGAAGCGTGTCCGCTTGTATTCAAGAAGATGCAGTCCTGCCTGGTGCAGGTGGGCGGCCAGTTCCGATTCCGAGGAAGCGGACCGCACTCCCCTGATGATCAAGCCGCTTGCATCGGAGGCTTTGTAGGAAAAATCGGGCATTTGTTTTTTAAGGGTTCAATGTTTTTAGGATTCAAGGGTCAAAAGTTAAAAGCACTAAAAATTCTTTGTACTGATGAATAATTTTATCCTTCAAAATATTGCTCAAACTTTTTCCCTCGACCCCTTGAACCCCTGACCCCTCGAAACCTTTTTCTTTATGTAACTCTCAAAACTTCATCCAGGGTGGTGATTCCTCCGGTGACTTTCTTGAGGCCGTCCTGGCGCATGGTAAACATGCCTTCTTTTTTTGCCTCGGCCAGAAGCATGTTTGCCGGTGACTTTTGCGAAATAAGCTGACTGAGTCCATTGCTTATTTCAAGTATCTCGAAAATTCCTATGCGGCCGTAATAACCGAGATCTTCACAGATATCACAGCCCCTGCCCTGCATGAGCTTCTTGTGTTCCAGGGCCCATTCGCCCAATCCATAAGGCGCCAGCTCCTCCACCTTGACCTCATACTCCACCTTGCAGTTGCGGCAGATGCGGCGCACAAGCCGCTGGGCGATCACGGCTCGCAGCACCGAGGACACAAGATACGGCTCAACACCCAGGTCGAGAAGCCTGGGGATGGTGGAGACCGCATCGTTGGTGTGGATGGTTGACAGGACAAGGTGTCCTGTCATGCCCGCCTGCATGGCTATGCGGGCCGTTTCAAGGTCGCGGATCTCGCCCACCAGGATGACATCAGGATCCTGCCGGAAAAAATGCCTGATCGCTTCTGAAAACGTGAGGCCGGTCACCTCATTGACCTGGGTCTGCTTTATGAACGGCAGGGTGTATTCTATTGGGTCTTCAATGGTAAGGATGTTCCGCTCCAGTGTATTGACCGACTGCAGCATGGCATAAAGCGTGGTAGTTTTGCCGGAACCTGTGGGTCCTGAATTCAATATGATACCGTGGGGTCTTTCCGCGAGCTTCTCAATCGTGACGCGGTCCTTCTCCTCCAAGCCAAGATACTTGAGATCCAGAAGGACCGAACTCTTGTCAAGCAGTCTCAGGACCACGTTTTCGCCATACTTGCAGGGTGAGGTGGACGTCCTGATGTCAATGGCCCTGCCGCCAAGGTCATAGGCCATGCTGCCCTCCTGGGGCAGCCTCTGTTCAGCGATGTTCATGCCCGATGCAATTTTCACCCTGTTGACAATGGGCATATGCAGATGCTTGGGCATGACCATGCCACTGTGCAGTACACCGTCTATGCGGTAGCTCACCCGGAAGGCTTTCTCCTCTGGGGTGAAATGCAGGTCAGTGGCATGATCCTGGACTCCTTTTGAGATGAAAAGGTCCACCAGCCGCACTATGGGCGTCATGGATTCACCGTCGGTGAATGACCCCTTGGCAGCAGACTGGATGTTCAGGTCTATCTCCTCCTCGATTGAACCGGAACCGCCTGCATACATCTCGATAACCTTCTGGATGGCGCAGAGATCGGCACCGAATATCTCAATTTTCTTGCCGGTCTCCCGGCGCAGTTTGTCCAGGGCGTGGATGTCGCTGGGATTTTCCATGGCCACCTGCAGGGCATCATCCCCGAAACCAAAGGGGACCACCATGAAGCTCCTTGCCGTCTCGCCGGACACCAAACGGAACGCCTCGGGATTAATCGGCGTATTGTTCAGAGGGATGAAGGGAACTTCCGCCTGGATGGCGAGTGCCATGGCCAGATCCTTATGGGTGATCACGCCCATGCGCACCAGGACACCACCGATGAGTTCGCCCGTGCGTTTCTGCTCGCCCAGACCGATCTCCAGTTTCTGGGGTGACAGCATCTGGTTTTCAACCAGTATCTCACCGAGAAGTTTAGGCATGAATTAATTAAATTTCTCGTTTACTTTATTAATTTGAAATCTTTGAGTAAATAGCTGTTAGTGCAATAGAAATATTGGCTCAAGGCGCAAGGTACAGGACTCAAGGAAAAGACAAAATTTTTGTTTCTTTGGTTTTTATTTTTTTGAGGGACATACAAAGCTGAGTGACATGTAAATATTTTAAAGGTTTTATCCCTGACTCCTCGACCTCTTGTGTCAATCATCAGCAGTTTCGTATGCTGATAAACCTTGTACCCTTAATCCTGCGCCCTGTGCCTTACGCCTTGAGCTTTGAGCCTTTAATCTATTCTTTTTCCAACACCACATCGAGTTTTATCGGGCTCTTGTTGGGCTTCTGGAAAAATCTGCTGCGCATGAGCTTGTTCAATTCCACGGAACGGGTCCTGTAGCCCTCTGTCTTGAAAAAGACCCAGAAATTTTCAGCTGTAAGGGGCTCAAAAGAAAAACCATAGTTGCCGCCTTCATCGGTTGTTGCTACCACTTCTTCACTGGTTACTGTAAACTCATTTTCTTCGGCCTTGGCCTCTTCCGGATTCTGCTGCTCTTCTTTTTGGGCTGCACGCTTCATAAGAATCACCGAGCAGTTGCCCACAGGTTTATCTTCCTGGTTCAGGACACGCCCGAAAAAATGGTATAATCCCGGTGCTGTCGACATGGCGGAGGATATTTTTGCAGTCATGCAAAATGCAGCAACAAAAAATATTGCTGCTACAGGTATCAACACCTTTGTCTTCTTATCCATTTCGAACCTCTTACTTTTCTCTTTCCGGGATCAGGGTTGTGAATTTTTCACTGCTCCGGCCAGCATTTTTATCCTGTCCGATATATCCCGATAGAGCTGCCGGTCCTTTTTCACGGGATCGAGCACAAGGGAGTCATTGTACAAGGCTATTGCCTCACGGTAACGTCTCTGCTCTTCCAGCAGATGCGCGTACGCCAGGAGGACTTCCAGGTTAGCCGGCGAGATCTGCAGTAGTTGCCTGTAATACATCTCGGTTGCAGGATAGTCCCTCTTCTTCTCAGCCAGGTAAGCAAGATTTACCAGGGCGTTTTCCTCACGGGGGTTGGCAGCCAGGGCTGCCTCAAACTGTTCCGCAGCCTGGGATTCATTACCCTGGTAGAGACTGACCACGCCCATATTGACCAGGGCCTTGCTGTTTGCCGGCTCAATGGCAAAAATTTCCGCCAGGATCTTTTCTGCTTCAGCATAACGCCCCTGCTGCACATAGAGAGCCGAGAGGTTGATCATGGCATCCATATGTTTTGGCATCTCTTCCAGGGCCTTGTTGTAGTATAGTTCCGCTATGCGACCATCCCCTTTATGTTGGGCCTGCAGACCGGCCTGGTAGAATTTTCTGCTTTTCTCGAAAACCGCGGGAGCTTCCCCGGAGGAAGGAGAAGGTTCTGCGCCTAGCGTTGCATTTTCTCCGGGCGCTCCAGAAGATTCAGCTGTGACATCTTCAGCAGCCTTTTCAGGTGCAGGCGAAACAGGAACATTCTGGGGAAAAACTATCTTCCGCTTTGTCCTTTTCAGTACCAGGGGCTGCACTGGTTTTTTCGGCAGAACATCCTGCTTGATGGCCGGAATATTGACAATTTGTCTGTTGATTGTGGTATCAACGACAATGGGTTTCTTTATCTCTGGCGAAACCGGTTTTTTCGGTTGGACCTGCTGCTCAATGACCTGAATTTCTACTGCCTGTCTGTTGCCTCTGGTATCAACGATTTTTGGGAGTTGTCTCTCCGGGGCAATATAGATTTCCTGTGGATCAACCCAATCTGTTGCCGCAGGAGGTTCTGGTGCCGGCAAACTTTCTGCTTCCGGGGAAGGAACTGGTTCAGGCTGAACCAGGCGGAATGGGGCAGCAGGTTCTGGTGCCGGCATGGCATCTGCTTCAGGGCGAGAAGTTACAGGTTCAGCCTGATCTACCTGGGTTTTGTTTACCGGCTCGCTGACAATTGCCACCTGGACATCTCTACCGGTGGTTAAAACCCTGTTGACAAGAAATATGAACAGAACCCCGATAAGGCAGGAGCCGAGAAGCAGCAGGATGAGGGATTGGGTATTGAGCCTGTTGGTGTATCTGCGTTTCAGTGAGGAGGGAATCTCTACATCCGAAAACATCTCTGAGCCGGTTTCCCCTGCTATTTTCAGATAGTCATAGATCAGGCTCATTGTTCTATAATTGTCGGGTTAAGCATTATGACCAGTTCTCTTTTTTCCGAGTCCTTTACCTGGCCGGAAAAGAGAATCTGGCCAAGGTAGGGGATATCACCCAGGACAGGAATGCCGGTGGAATCTTCGCTCATCCGCTCCAGGATAAGGCCGCCCAGAATAATTGTTGAGCCGTTCCGGGCCCTGACGATGGAGTCAGTGGCCCGCATATCGATAATGGGTATGTCCCAGGAATCTCCATCCTGGGTGAACTGCTTGAAGCCGACAAGATCTGTAATGACCGGTACGATGTGCAGAGTGGCTACGCCGTTAGCATCTATCTGCGGTGTAACCCCAAGGGAGATGCCGACCTGGGTGTTCTGCATGGTGGGTACAAGCTGGGTCAGGCGGCCCTGCTGGTCATTGGGGTCCTGGATCGAACTGAGCTGCCAGTCGATATAGGGGATGTTCCTGGCTACGGTGATAAGGGCTGTCTGGTTGTTGACCGCGCTTATCCTGGGGGATGCCAGGACGTTGACATTGCCCTGGGCGGACAGGGCTTCCAGAAAGCCGCCGATAATGTTATTGCCGGTGTCATTGAAAAACTCAAGGGTGATGTTGCCGCCGCCGGTGGTGAAGTCAGAGATGAACTGGAGATCGCCGCCGCTGGAACTCAATAAATCCTGCGCCAGTACATCCCACTTGATGCCGTATCTGAAACTGTCATTCAAAGTGACTTCCAGAATCTTCGCTTCAATGGTGACCTGCCGGCTCAGCACCTTTTCCAGTTCATTAAAATACTCTTCTATGAGGAGCAGATTTTCACGGCGGTCGGTTATCATGATTGTGCCTGCAAGCCTGTTGATCTGCATCCGGCCTTGCTCGCTCAAGAGTCCGTGCTGCCCTTCACTGCCGCCTTTTAAGGCCTGTTCCAGCTGTTTCCAGAGATCAAGGGCGCTGGAGTCCACGCTGGTCTCTATGCTGAACTCGCCCTTCAAATCATTTTCATCTTTCGAATTTGAGCGCCTGTTATTGTTGCTGCCGCCCCTGCTGCTCAGCATGTCGCCGCCGACATTTGAGGTAGGGGTATTGACCATGAGCGGATAATCAAAATGGAAGATCTTTGTTTCCATGGCCTTGATGCGCAGGATATTGCCGTCAATATCATAAAAGTAGCCGTAGGCGTTCAATATCATGTCAAGGACTGTGCCGATGGGCAGATCATAAAGCTCCACGGAAACCGGCTCATCGGAGTCCACCCCTTTTTCAATGACCAGGTTCAGTTCCGCCTGTTTGCTCAGGCCGAGCAGAACATCCCTCAGAGGCGTGCTGCGGGCTGACAGCGAAAAAAGTTTGCTTTCATAGGGCATCTTTTCTGCGGCGGCAATTTTAGGTTTCAATGAGGCCAGGGGCGACAGGGAAGAACGCGGCCTGGTCTCAATTCTGCGGGGGGGCTGATTCTCAAGCGCTGTCGGTTGCTCGGCCTGCGGCTGGATAGAAGGTTGCGGCTGTGGGCCCGAACCTGCACAGCCGGCCAGAAACACGAGGGCCAGCAGACACACAAGATAAATCCGGCGTATGTTGGTTTGTGAATATTGCTGTTGAATCACAATTATCTCCATTCTCAGCCCGGAAACATACTATAATATTATCTTGATGTATATATTTTACTTAATGCCTATAATTAAAGGCTAAAGGAGCAGGACGCAGGGGTTAAGGCTAGATAATTAAGTTAAGAAATATTTGCCATAAGCCCTGCACCATGAGCCTTGTACCCTCAATCTCATTTCTCAACCAGTCCCGGCACCGGTTGGGGCTTACCGTTTTTGTCTACAGTTGCTGCCAGGTAGATGCGCAGTACACCCAGGTCATCAACAAGGAACACCTGCTGACCTTCAATCCTCTTCACCAGGTAACCGAGGTACGTATCACCCTCCTGCACAAAAACATCGTCCAGCAGTGCCTGTTTCCGTCCTTCGCTAATGATCACCATGGAGAGCTGCGGCTGTTTGACTTCCTGTTTGGCCGTCTCTTTTGCCGCCTTTTTAACTGCTTTTTTCTGCTGCGGTTTTACTTCGGGCCAATAAAAGGGATTGCGCTCATTTTCATCTTCAGCATCGGGATAGCGCATATCCACCCTGTTGCCGATTTTTCTCATAACAGCAAGGGTATCGACCGCCACAATCGCATCATCGTGCTCCTGACTTGTCACGATTTCTTCTGTCGGGACCGGGGTTGTCTGTACCGGACCAATTCGCATAAGCGGCATGAGGACAAAGATATTGACCAGGATGAGAACTGCCACCAGGAAAAGCAGTGTTAAACCTATGGTTTTCGTCAGGCGTCCCATCAGCTTCCCTCTTACCTGATGCCAAAAAGCGGTTGTTGCAGACGGGCCGGGATCAGCAGCGAGGTCTGCAGGGCACCTGATATCTTGCGCTCGCCGCTTGAGCGCAGTTCCAGCTTGCGGACAACAAGCGGATAGAGATCCTGCTCCAGAACGAGTGCCAAAAACTTCCTGGCGTCTGACAGGCGGCTGAAGGTAAAATCAAAGGTCATATCATGCTCGAAAAGCGGCACCGGCTTGCTGATATATTTCCTGGCACCCTGCATGGTGACCCCGGCATCCAGCCTGTCAAACTCTGCACCCTTTATATAATCCAGAAAACCTGCCAGCATAACCTCATGGTCTTCATAGCCCTGCAGAATCTTCCCGGGAACCAAGACTGCAATATCGCGGTACTCCTGCTGCAGGGCTTCAAGATACTGTTGCAGCTCCTGTTTTTCAACAGTCAGCTGTGCAACTTCCTGCTGCAGCCGCAGCCTTTCATCCTGTGAAACTGCCAGATTGTTTGACCTGACGGCATTGTAGAACAGCAGCTGGATCAATACCAGCACTCCCACGATGCAGAGAACTGTTTTCGTCACAATATTTATGTTCATTTGTTCTCTCCCCCCGGGATAAACTGCAGTGAAAGCTGAAAACTGATGGTTGCTGCATCCATACCGGCCTGCCCCAGGGAGTGGCTGACATTCTGTATGTCAATATTGGTAAATGCATAGAGGGCCCGGCCGAATTCCCGCAGGGTGCTGAGACGTTCCTGCCAGTTCCGCCCCCTTATCTTGCCTGTTATCGTACAGTTCCAACCGTTTTCCCCCGGAGCCATGCTGAAAGTGTCAAAAATCATGGCAGCAGGAACAGCAGCTGCTATCTGCTGCAGAAATTTTATAAACTCAGGCTTTTTCTTTAGAAAGGCTGACTGGTAATACTTCTTTCTTCCTTCAATGGGTTTGAGCCTTAATATTGACGTTTCAAGTTCATGGATATCCTGCCTCCGTTCCAGAATCTGAGCCTTAAGATCCTGGTGGGACTGCGGCCCTGGAATCCTTAAGGTCCATAATCCGGCCAGGCAGATTAATACCGCCACCCCTATGAGCGCTGCACTAATTATCTTGTCCGCCTTACGTTCCTGTACCTCCTGCAAAGGCAGGAAGTTAAAGGATTCATTTGCACAAAAACTGCCGAGAAGGTGAACATTGCTGTTTAATTCTTCCGGTGAAACTTCCTCAAGCGTACTCCCCGACAGGCCAAAGTGAACTGAAGCCTCAAGATTTTTGATCGGAAAATCTGTAAAAATTGTCTGCAGCTTTTCTTCCCCAAGCACAAAGATATCTGCCGGGGCCTGCTCCCTGAACTTCTGCTTGAAGTAGTTGACGGTCATCATAACTTCCCTGTTTATTTCAGCAGAAAATTTCGAAGCCGCAATATGAGCTGCATCCGGCCCTTCCCCGCCGGGCAGATCACAGGGGAGTGTGCGGGCTATTTTAATCAAACCGTCCGCAGAAACCAGGGCTATGATGACTATATCTTCATGGAACCAGAGCAGCAGAGAGTTGCCTGTTGGTTTTTCCGACCGCAGGAATGCTCCGGCCAGAGCTGTGGGCAGGGTATATATGGATTTTACCTTTTTCCTGAATTTGCCCAAAAGGGAGAAGAATGAATCTATTTCATTTTTCTCAATTGACTGGAAGGTAACCAGCGAGCTGGTCTTGCCGTCCCTGACCACTTCACAGATGTACTGGAACCTGGCACTGACCTTGGTGCCCGGACTTTTTCTCTGGACTGAACCGGTAATAAGGGAGGGGAGATAGCGCTCCTGAACCTTTGGAAAGGTTTCCCATTCATACTGGGCTGTCGGGAAAAGGCTGTTTATGTAAATCTCGTCTGCTCTGGCGCAGGCGGCCTGCAGTGATTCACCAGTCTGGGCATGAGAGGACAATAGGGCGTAGCGGCCGCTCTGTGACCTTTCCACTTCAATAAATTCAGCAGAGCCGTTTATATAGCAGATGCTGAGAATTTTTTTACTCATCATCACCCCCCGTTTACGCAAAATTAAAACACGCTATCATTTAATGTAAGGTGATGCAATAGAATCAAAGAACACTATAAATTTTTGTTGTAAAAATTAAGGCACAGGGAGCAAGGCGCAGGGCACAGGGCGCAGGATTAAGGGTTCAAGGTATCACATCATCCCCATTGCCGGCGATACCGTCGGGGCCTGCGGAAAAAAACCGGTGAAACCGCTGATCTGATGCTGGGTATGTCGATGCATCTCCCCAGACATATTCATTAAGCCAGGGATCAAGCAGAATTGTCTCACCAAGGTCGTAGAACCGGGCAATAAGTTCTGTCGGTGTATCTATTGTTATACCGCAGAAAGAATAAGAAGCAGAGATGGCATCAAGTGTTGCAAAGGAGCAGTTCGGATCATTTGACGTACCGCTTTGCGGGCATCCAATTGCCGGGACGCAACCATCTTCATCAACCCCGGAGCCGGAGTTATTGTCAACTCCGGCAAACATTTTATCCAGGGCCCGCACCTTGTCCTGCAGTATTTCCAGGTCATGCATGGCATGGGCCAGGGCCTGTTCATGGACAGAAATGGGAAGGACGATGTCATCACCGACAGTTGCATACGGACTGCCTGTGTTGACAGCCTCAATAGTCTGGTCCGGACCCCCGCTTACTATGACTCCGGCAACTGTTTTGCTGTCCACCGTGATACCGGTTATATCGGTTCGTAAAGTGAAAACAGGATGCAGGGCCCGGTCATAATGCAGGTATCTGCCCCAGGCATCGAGCCTGTGTTTCTGCACCAGGTTAAGCCCTGATTCTGACACCGGCACCTCATTTGTCCCCACCGGAGCAGGCAGGTCTCTCTGGGTCTGGTAATAGGCAAGGGCCGCCCGCTTTACCCCCCCCATCCTATTTTTGGTCTCATTTATTTTGGCGAGATTCCTGGTGGAATGGGAAATGGAAACAGCAAACACTGCGATAATGCCCAGTATACCAAGGGCCAGCAGCAGTTCTAGGAGGGTAAAACCGGCAGTTTTCAACTTATGATTGCTGATCATATTATTCAATCTCATAAAGCCAGTAACTATTACAATATAGAAGAGAAAGGTTAAAGGGAAAAGATCAAATGGTACTTGGCACAGGGCGCAGGGCACAAGAAAATATGAGTCGGCAAGTTTTCGGAAGTTTTTTATATTTGTCGTCATACAAAATGAGACAACGATTGACCTTTGCCAAACTGATATTGACGTTTCAAATTTTTTCCTTAAGCCTTGCACCCTGTGCCCTGTGCCTCATTTTTTTCCGGTGCAGCAACCAGGGCGCAAAGGACTGTAAATAACATGGCATTGGCCGGGATATGCAGGTTAAAATCCACAAAACTGTGAAAGAGTATAGCAACTATACCTGCCATGCAGCCAAGGGATAAAGCCCGAATAATGAGAGTGCGGCTTTTCAGCTTCATAAATCCCTGTCTGAATAATGCAATGATCGCCCAGATCATGATTACAGGGAAGATTATTCCCAGTTCTGCTGTGAAATGGACATAATCGTTATGGGCCATGTTGTACCAGCCCTGAATGCCGGCTGGCTGGTATTTTAAAAAAGAATAGGCAAAGGTGCCGGGCCCAAATCCCAGGAGCGGTCGGTCCGCTATCATTACACCGGCCGCTTTTGTCACCTGCATGCGACCATCCAGACCACCCGCCCTATCCATAACTGCCTGGATTGTCAAAAGTTCCTGCACGGCAGGAAAGGAGGAGAGCAGCACCAGAACAAGCACTATGGCGCTGACAACCATGGCAATTACCGTTTTGCGTCGCGGGAATTCGCGGCTGAAGGCAAGGATCGTGACAAAATACACCAGGCCTATCGTAGCGCAGGTCCAGCCTCCCCGTGACAGGGAAAGGATCAGTGCCATCCCGAACAGGATCATAATGGAAATATAGCGTTTCAGGCTGCGGCTTTCCTTTTTTTCGACCAGCAGCATACCAAGGACAAGGGGAATGGCCATTTCGAAAAATCCGGCGATATTATTCGGGTTGCCATAGGTTGAAGTGAGAGCACCAAAATCAGGAAGGTCCCGGTATTCCCACCAGGAAAAAAGTGGCAGGCCTGAAAAACTGATGAGACCCAGAATTGCCAGCAATACCCCGATGCTGACCACGACCCAGGCCGTTTTCCACATTTGTTCAGGGCTCCGGGTTAGATGAATTACCAGATAGTATACTATCACGTAATTGATCAGCAGGAGAAATGCCCATATACTGCTTGTCCGATGCACTGAAAATACGGTGGCGAAAAATGTTATGACCAGGAGAGCAATAACGGGGTAGTCCAGCGGTGTTTTAATCCAGGCCCAGTCCCAGTCCAGGGACTTCTGCACAAGATGGATGGTACATGCTGCCAGGGTAATGATATGGATGACGGCAACAGCCCAACCCTCTACGCCGCCCCGGGCCAGGGACGCAAACACCAGCAACCCACAGATGAGCAAAAAAATTATTTTCGATGTTTTGTTGTTCATAAGTTAAGTAAGGGCTCAAGGCTCCGGGCTAAATTTATCTTTTCACGCCATACTTTTTATCGAGCCTCTCCAGGCTCTGAGTATACGTTTTGTTCCCTGGTTCCAGTTCCATTGCCTTCAGGTAATACCCTGCAGCTTCATCAACTCTTCCCATCTTCTCGGCAGCATCACCTGCATGAAAATAAAAGGACGCTTTTCCCGGATCGATTGTAAGAGCTTGGAGCCAGTCCTCAAGGGCGCCCTTGTGATCATTGATCCGCATCCTGAGGGCAGCGCGGTGGTGATAAAGCCCGGCAGAAACGTTATCTGTATAATCTATTGCCAGGCCTGCTTCCTTTTCCGCCCGCTCATATTTCTGCAGCCTTGTCAGCACCTGCGAGAATCTGAGGTGGTACCTTGCATTCTGTGGATCATGCAGGGTTGCCTTCTGGATCATTAATTCTAAAGCATCCCAATCCTGTTCCGCTTCTGCAATCCGTGAAAGCCAGTAGTAGGCATCACCATCTTGGCTCAGCGTGTTCGCTTCCTGTAAAACTGTTTTTGCCTGCTCATACTTCTTCAGATCAAACAGGTACCGGGCTGCAGCAATATCCATATTTGCTGAATTTCCGTATAGTTTACCGGCCCGGCCATAGAACACTATCAGGCTGTCCGGACTGTCAGCATACTTGCAGACCTGCATGATAGTAATAATGTCTTTTTCAATGTCATTACTGACGGCAAGCGCCTGAAAAAAATGAACCAGAGCCTGATCTTGTTCATCAGCCATCAGATAGAAGGTGCCCTGGCGGATAAAGTCCGATGCCCTGTTTAAAGAAGATTGAACCGACATGCCCTGCTGTCTGAAGTTGATGGCCTGGGGCCAGTTCTTTTCTTCTGCCATTAATTCAGAGGCAGCAAGAAGTGATTGGCGCGGTGTTATTCCCTGCGCTATTGCTTGCTCAACACCTGAAAAAAATTCCTGTCTGGCAGCAGGCGACCAGAAAGATTCACCCCGGAGTGCCCCATAGAGGGATGGCTGTAAACGGCCCAGGTTGCTCATTTCCGCCAGGAGCTTATCAGATTCATCGTATAGGTAAAGATACCGCGCATAGGCCAGGCGGTAAATTGTGCTGGCCGGCCGGAGTGCTATGGCTTGTTCCAGGGCGCTCTTTGCCGGAGCTTTGTTCAGGGGCGGACTGCCTTTGCCCGACAGGTAGTTTATTTTTTCAATGAGAATTTCAGTCCTGGCGAGTCCATAGGCAGAACGAGCATCCAGGGGATGCAGCCGGAGTGCCTCCTGAAAGTGTTCCTTTGCTTTCTCCAACAGCTGCAGGCCATTGCTGCTTTCCTGGTCTTTATTGCCCAGTTTATAATAGATATTCCCCAGTTCATTATGGACCCGGAAGTTATTGGGCTCCAACCCGACAGCTTTCCGGAGCTCCCCGAGTGCTGCCGTGTATTGCAATGCTGCGATACTTTTTCCTGCTGAACTCAGATGCAGCTGGGAAAGCAAACGGACGCTGAGAGGATAAAGGGCGGAAACAGCAAGGAGGAGGATAAGAAAGGCAGTAAAAATTCTGACCGGAGACGGGGGGGATTTTTCCATGAAAAAGTTAGATTTGGCACGTGGGGGTTATTAGTTGAAATCTGATCCAAGCCCCTTGCTTCTTGATGTTTGTTTTCCAACTTTAGTCACTTTAGTCACTTTAGGCACTTGTAACTTTAATCACTTACGTACAAACTATTGTCCAGAAGATTGCTCCCCGTAGTATCCACTGTAATACTTGTGATAATAACTTGAATACCCAGCTTTATTTAAATCCACGTCATTTAAGACAACGCCAAGGACATTGGCCTGTGCCAGCTCCAGATGTTCCACGGCTTTTAGCACCATATCCCTGTTCAGCAGACCGGCCTTGACCACCAGGAGGACTCCATCAGTATGCGGTGAGACCAGAAGGGCATCACTGGCAGGCAGAATAGGCGGACTGTCAATTATGATGACATCAAACATATTCTGGAGGTAGTGCAGCAGAAACTCCATACGGGCTGAACCTAGAATTTCGCTGGGGTTGGGTGGCAGAGGCCCGCTGGGCAGCAGGAAAAGATT
>Ga0209536_100011135_pt1 | contig 13194 bp, 8 predicted proteins | sample DeeMarSeWOR28_12_FD_187461 | JGI IMG/M metagenome (GOLD analysis project Ga0209536, IMG submission 187461) | Marine sediment microbial communities from White Oak River estuary, North Carolina - WOR-2-8_12 (SPAdes) (version 2) | ecosystem: Environmental > Aquatic > Marine > Intertidal zone >...
GCCGTTCTATGTTTATGCAGACAGTGCCTCGGTTGCCAACCACTTTATTCCTTCGGGCTGGATGGGTGATTACGGCGATATAAAATACGACGGCTCATCCAAGGAGGACCCTTATTTAGGCACTACCTGCATCAAGGTAGCTTATAGCGGACAGGGGTCACAAGGTGCGCGTTGGGCAGGAATATTCTGGCAGAATCCTGCCAATAACTGGGGCACCGTGGATAAGGGTTTTGATTTATCCAAGGCCACCAAACTTACCTTCTGGGCACGCGGAGCCAAGGGTGGCGAGCGCATAGAAGAGTTTAAAGTCGGCGGGATTATGGGTGAGTTCTCTGACTCGGATTCTGCCAGCATCAGCCCGGTAATCCTTACCCCCGAATGGACGCAATATAGTATCGATTTGTCAGGTAAGGATATGTCTTACATCATCGGCGGTTTTTGCTGGGCGACCAACGTGGACGTGAATCCTCAAGGCGCCACCTTCTATCTGGATGAAATCAAGTTCGAATAAAACTCTCACTCTTAGGGACGGTTCTCAAGACAATCGGGAAGTGTCCCCCTTAGGGGGACACTTCTGCTTTGTGGTGAGAACCGTCCCTATAGTTTTGGCTATTTTGATCGGTGTAGCTGGCTGCTCCCATGTAGAGCGGCAGACCAGTCCAGTGGATAAGGCTGCACAGTCTAAGATTTACATCAAAACGCTGCGCGATAACCATTATCAACTGATAGTAGACCGCAAGCCCTATATCGTAAAAGGGGTCTGCTACAATCCTATTCCCATCGGCCAGAATCACGAGTATGATTGGTGGTCTGACCCCGGCAAGCCCTGGATTGCCGACGGTAAGCTGATGAAGGAGATGGGGATAAATACCGTCCGTATTTATCAACCCGGCGCTAACGTTGAGGCAGTCAGGAATGTAATCAGGGATTTATACCAGCTTTACGGTATCCGTACCATACTGGGGCACTGGTTGTGTTTCTGGGAATACCCTTGTCCTTTTTACGGCGACCAGGATTTCCAGGAAAAAGTAAAAAAAGAAGTTTTAGAGATGGTCTCTGCCTACAAAGACGAAGAGGGATTACTCCTGTGGATTCTGGGTAACGAAAATAATTATTCTTTTGCCGGCAGAGTAAACCCCTGGTCTAACGAAGAGATAGACAGCGAGCCTGATCCGCAAAAGCAGATTGCCCTGCGGGCTAAGATATATTATTCCTTTGTCAACGAGCTGATAAAAGAGATTAAAAAAATCGATTCCGTTCATCCGGTGGCTCTGGGTAACGGCGAATTAGTCGGCCTGGAAAAAGCCAATGAGTACTGCCCGCAAGCGGATTTAGTGGCTTGTATTATTTATCGCGGAAAGAGTTTCGGCAATATTTTTAGTAACCTGCGCAATGTCTTTGACCGGCCGATACTGTTATCGGAATTCGGGGCCGATGCCTTTGATGCTTATAAGAAAAAAGAGGACCAGAACATGCAGGCTTTTTTCCTGGAAGCGCAGTGGCGCCAGATATACGAGAACCTCGCCGGCAATAAAAAGGGGGCGGGTAATTGCCTGGGGGGAGCGTTTTTCGAATGGACGGATGAGTGGTGGAAGCATAATGAATGGGCGCAGGACAGCTGGTCAGTGCATGATACCGGATCAAACTGGTCTAACGGCGCTTATTATTTGGATATAAAGGCAGACGGTAACAAGAACATGAACGAGGAATGGTTTGGCATTGTCGGTCTTTCTGAAGAATTGGAAAACGGTATTAACAAGCGTACTCCCCGTAAGGCCTATTATGTAATCAGGGAATTCTGGAAAAATCCCGCCAAAAGCCCAAAGCCAGAAGCAAAAAGCAAAAAATAAAATGAAGAAAACAATTTTTAAAATTTTTCTAGCCTCAATTATAGTTTTTAACTCGCATTTTTTAGGCCGGGGCTTATTCGCTAAAGAAGATAAGGAATTAACCAGGCAGGTGATAGAGGCCAAGAATAACCAGGAGGCCAGACTTCCTCTGGAAGAGTTAAGAAAACTCTATGCCCAAGAAAATAAGTATAACGAATTCGTAGATTTTTTAAACTCTCTAAAAAAACAAAAGAAAGGCATAGAGCAGGCAATAAATTTTTACATCGGTTTTACGCGTTACAACCAACTGCGATACCTGGAAGAGAATCAGAGCTGGGATGAATATTTCAGCCAGGGGAATACCTATCGCAGCGAAATCGATGCCTCTTTGGAAAAAGCCATAGACGCACTTAGCGAAACAGACATTTTCAGTATTTATGCCAGGTTGATACTTTGGAAGTTTCACCAGGCCCAGCAGGATACCCTTGCGGAAGATGCGCTAAATCAGTTGATGGCTGCTACCTTGGCCTGTGCTGAAACTTGCACGAGTTTACTGCCGGTTAAGCAGGTTGCCGATGAATTGTCGTCTGCGGGGGAAAAGTCGAAATCCAGGCAATTGTACAAAATTTATGTAGAAAGAATTTCTGCTTCCGATATAAAAGACCAGGATTTAAAGAATATCGCCCAGGGTTTTTACGCAGAAAAAAATCTGGAACTGGCCCAGGCACTCTACGATGCTTACCTGGATAGAGTGATGAAGTCTACTTCCCAGGATGAGGTAATTTCCGATTTACTTGAAATAGGAAAAGCATTTTTACCCGCCGAAGAAAGAACCGGCGATATATTTTATGCGGAAAAGATTTTTAAAAGAATTGAGGGCTTAACCGGAAAAGAAGTTTTTGGCGAAGAACTTACTTACGCGCGCGCCTTTCATTTGGAAAAGGCCAAAGAGTATGCGCAGGCAAAGGAAATCTATCTGGATTTATCTAATCGTTTTCCGGCAAGCATTCATTACGATGAGGCGCTTTTTAAGGCGGCAATGATTTATACCTACGTATTGCGCGACATAGAGAAAGGGCGCGGTTATTTTAAGGACTTAGCCGATAAAGAAAAAATATCTCCGGCAGTAATTGCCAGCATATATCAACTGGGCCTTTTGGCGCAGTGGCAACAAGATTTCACTGCTGCCAAGGGCTATTATGAGAATTTGCTGGATAAGGCAGGCAGGGCCTTTGGCGACCGTAAGGCACTTACAAAAATCAGGCTTAAGGAGATTGCCGAGGCAAAGCCCTTGGAATACAATTTGAAAAAATTTTTAGATGTTTCTCTGGACAAGGAAAATCTTATTTTTAATATGAGCAAGGTAGAGTTAAAGTCTTCCCTTCCCAGGCTTGAGACCAGGCAAGATGCCGAGGTCTTTGCCACCAGCGCTATGCCGGCAAGCGGCTGCATGGAGGTAATGGTTGACTATCTCTGGTCAGGCAATCTAGGTAGCGTAACTCCATCCCTGGATAAATCTTCGTTTGCCGTGAGCTATACTTATGCGGGGACCAAGGAGATAAATTTAGTGGTGGTTTCATCCTCAGGTGTTGTTGACCGCAGCATTATTTTTCTAGACGTATATTAATCCGCGCTTAATCCCCTCGCGCCCTCCGCGCAAACACTCAACAACTCATTAAAAATACTTGACTTATGTTATCTTTATTAGTAATATAGTGGTAATAATTTCTTTTTATTTTAAAATCTTTACAAAAGTAATAAAAAATTTTATAATCTTAATTGTAGACGCCACGGAGAAAGGCAAAAGCCTTAATGCGGCAGATATCTTTGGAGAGTGGAGAGTTTAACGAAAAAGAAAAGCGCTACTTAAGCATCCTGGAAATTTTAAGAAAAAGGGGGCCCATCAGCCGGCCGGAAATTTCTAAAGAGATGGGCATTAATGTAGTTACGGTTTCAAATTACCTTGATGATTTTATAAAACATAATATAGTTTATGAAAAGGAATTAGATATTTCCGAGGGCGGAAGAAGGCCGGTCCTCTTAGACTTGAATCCTCAGGCGGGCCTGGTTATCGGGGCGGGCCTGAACCTTTTAAATACGGTCGGTCTTTTGGTTGATCTTAAGGGTAACATCATTACCAAGACGCAAAGCGCGCGACCGCGGGCATCGGTAAAAGATATTGCCGAGGGCCTTTTGGAAACCATCCGGGAGGTACTCCGGCGCTCCAAGGATCATTTTTCGCAAATCAAAGGTATCGGGGTGGGGCTGGCGGGTCTGGTGAATAAAAAAGACGGCTCTATTCATTGGCCGCAGAAGATGGACCACTATTATACTTATGCCTCGGTAGACCTGCCGTTAAAAGAACTCATCGAGAAAGAATTTAATCTTCCGGTTTTAATCGAAAACGACGCCACCTCGGCCTGTTTTGGCGAATATTGGTTTGGCTTAGAGCACGGTTATAAGAATATCATCTATATGTTTTCCGGCGTGGGCTGCGGGATGATGATGGACGGTGAAATTTACTCCGGGGCCCTGGGGTATGCCGGAGAAGTGTCCATTTATAATTATAAAGAAGAGGATGCATTTAACTGCAGTCTGGCGCATAATTGTTTTTTAAAGCGCTGGGAGGCTGACCTGGGGATTACCAGCGAGGTAAAAGGGATGTTGGCTAAGGATAAGGAATTAGCCGCGCGTTTCTTTTATCTCACCGGAATAGATAATATTGACAGCGTGGACCTAAAAAGCGTTTTTGTGGCTGCCCGCGCAAAGAATGTCATCGCCCTCTCCAGTTTAGACAATGCCGCAAAGCGTTTAGGCATAAAAATTGCTTTTCTGGTTAACTTATTAAATCCGGAAGTAGTAATAATCGGTGGAGGCCTGGAAGAGGCCGGAGAAGATTTCTTGAATCGGGTGCGCGAGACGGTAAAAGAATGGAGTTTTCGCGAGACCACCGCTGACTTAAAGATTGTCTTTTCCCAGCTGCGGGAAAACGCCGTTTCTTTGGGGGCAGCAAGCTTGGTGATGCAGCGGGTGTTTACGCAGTTGTGCTAAACTAAGAGAAAAGGCCATGGAGCAAAAAACAAAATTTATCATTCTGGGTTTAGTGCTTGTTTCGCTTGTAAGTTTTGTGATGAGCCTGCAGATGATGAGTTCACGCAAGGCATTGGAAGATGCCAAGCTGGAGCTTGAAAGAGAGAATCAGTCATTGGCAGAGAAGGCCCGGGCCATGGAGGCTGCTCTTGACGAGAAGAAAAGGGCGGAAGAAAGACTGATGAGGGAGCTAGATGAGGTAACCGCGGAAAGAGATGATATCCAGACTAAATATTTCCAGTTAGAGGGCGAAAAAACAAAGCTTGCCGAAGAAATCAAATCCCTAAAGGCGCTATCGGTTAAGGTTTCAGAAAAGCCTCAGCCGATAGAGGGGACGGATACCTACTGGGCGGGCATCCTCAAGTCCAAAATAGACCTGGAGTTAAAGCTGGAAAAATTGAGCGAACAATTAAAGGAAGTAAATATCAGCAACGACCAATTAAAGCGGCAGGGCCTTACCTTGGACCTTGAGTTAAAGAATATAAAACGCGAGAGGGATGATCTGGCGCGCGGAGTCGAATACAGCCAGAGGATGGTGGATAGTCTTTCCGCGGAGCTGGTAAGAGAAAAGAAGGATAAGGTCAGCATCAAGGATACCTTAAAGTCGATCAGGAATGAAAATTCCGTACTGCGTTCGCAATTGCGCAGCCTGAGCTCCCGCAAGGTTAGCCTGGAGAGAATGTTACAGTCTTTGGAGAAGGAAAAGCAAGGCCTGGAGCGCAAGCTCGTGCAGATGGAGACAGTTTTGACCGACCAAGTGGCTAATATTAACGTGCTCAGAGACCAGCTGGAAATTGTGCGTGAGACCGTGCCTAGAGCAACTACTTCTGCGGATCCGTCGGTAGAGTTACCGCCGATAGTCGTGCAGCCGCAGGGACAGAGTTATGGTCAAAGGCAGGGGGCTGCGCTGGGAGAGGTTCTCTCGGTAGATAAAGAAAATAATTTCCTGGTTATTGATTTAGGCGAAGGCGCCGGCCTGAAAGTAGGGGACCGTTTGAATGTCTATCGCCAGGATAAGGTCATTGGCGTAGTGAAGGTTATTCGCACGCGAAAGACAATTTCTGCGTGTGATATTGAAAGAGAGCTCTTACCTATAAGAATAGGTGATTTAGTAAAATAATTCCTCAGCCGCCCTTATCGCACAAGTGGCGGGATTCCCATAAATCTTAATGGTCCGCAGAAAGAAAGATACTTCCCGGGGTAATTCCATAAAAGACGTAGCCGATCTGGCCGGTGTTTCCATAGCTACGGTTTCCCGCGTAATCAACAAGCTTCCTTCCGTAAAAGAAAAAAATCGGCGCAAAGTGCTGGAGGCGATAAAAGAGCTAAGATTTAATCCTTCGGTCGTGGCGCAGCGCCTGGCCACCGGAAAGAGTAATGTCGTGGCCTTGGTCATTCCGCGATACGAAGGTATATTTTATTCGTTTTATGCCTTGGAGCTTATTCGCGGCGTGGGTACGCTCTGCGATGCCTTAAAAATGGATTTGCTGTTAAATCTTACTGACATGCGCTCTTCTATAAATTTAAGGAACGTAGGTGGTGTGATTTTTGCCGATGTCATTGGAAATCGCACGCAGTTAGAAGAAGCCTTGGCCGACGGAATTCCCTGTGTTGTAGTCAACTGTTACGTCCGGGATTTGCCGGTAAGTTGCATTGCCATAGATAATTTAAAGGGTGCGGCGGAGGCGGTAAGTTATCTGATCAGTTTAGGGCATAAGAGGATTGCCCACATCGCCGGTGATTTAGTTACTCAGGCCGCAAGCGAGCGCTTAGAGGGGTATAAGCAGGCTTTAAAGAAGCACGGTTTGAGCTTGGAAGAAAAGCTTATTTTTAAAACCGATTATTCGCGCGGACAGGCGCGGTCAGCCGCCGAGCAGTTGATTAAAATGTCTCACCCTCCGACGGCAGTGTTTGTGGCTTCGGATTCCATGGCCTTGGAAGTGATGACTGTGGCCAGGGAGCTGGGCAAAAAAATTCCGCAGGATTTATCAATCGTGGGCTTTGACGATAATCCCTCGGGTCTCTATGGTCCGGTGGCCCTGACTACGGTGCGGCAACCTTTGATTAAAATGGCCCAGGAGAGCGTAAAGGAATTAAGCCTTTTGATGGCTAAGAAAAAAACTAAACCCGGAAAGATTATTTTGCCCGCGGAATTGGTGATTAGGGAATCGTGTCAAAAAATAGCTTAACCCACCTGTTCTAACCCAATTTCTTGTGTGTTTACAGACGAGTGAATACCATATATTGTATTTTTACCTTGACAAAAGAATTTTGTCAGAGGTATAATACTTAAGCGTATAATTTTACTGGCACTGATGTATTGGTTTTTTATCGGAGGTGTGTAATGCAGCTTAAGCTTTCAGAGAATGCCCTCAAGGTCTTAGAGCGCCGATACCTGGAAAAAGACGAAGAGGGCAATATTATCGAGACCCCGGAGGGGATGTTTCGCCGCGTGGCCAGGGCTATCGCCCGAGCTGACCGCTCCTACGGCAGGCATAAAAAAGAAATCTGCGAATTAGAGGAATCATTTTACCGTATTATGGCAGAGCTAGAATTTATGCCTAATTCACCGGCCTTGATGAATGCCGGCAGAGAACTGGGACAGCTTTCTGCCTGTTTTACTTTACCAATCGATGATTCGATGGATTCGATATTCGAGATTTTAAAGGCCACGGCGATGGTTCATAAATCCGGCGGAGGAACCGGATTTTCTTTTTCGCGCCTTAGGCCAAAAAATGCGGTAGTGAAAACTACCGGCGGCATTGCCTCCGGCCCGGTTTCGTTTATGAAAGTTTATGATTCGGCTACCGAAGCGGTAAAGCAGGGCGGGACCAGGCGCGGTGCGAATATGGGTTTGCTCAGGATTGAACATCCGGACATCATGGAGTTTATCACCTGCAAAGAGAAAAACAAGGAAATCACCAACTTCAATATTTCGGTTTCGATTACCGATGATTTTATGCAGAAATTAGAAAACGGCCAGGATTATGAGTTGGTTGATCCGCATACAAAGAAGCCGGTTAAAGCCGTGAATAGCGGGGAGGTATTTGATTTAATCGTAAAGCAGGCGCATAAAAACGGCGAGCCGGGAATAGTTTTTATCGACCGCATGAATGCCTTTAATCCTACTCCGAAGTTAGGAAAGTATGAATCTACCAACCCCTGCGGCGAGCAGGTGCTCTTGCCGTTTGAGAGCTGTGATTTGGGTTCGATTAATCTGCTGCGTATGTGCAAGAAAGTCGATACCCATTACGAGATTGATTGGGATAAATTAAAAGATGTGACGCGCCTGGCAGTACATTTTCTGGATAATCTAATCGATGTAAATAAATTTCCCCTGCCGCAGATTGAAAAGGCTACCAGATTGACGCGTAAGATTGGCTTAGGGGTGATGGGTTGGGCAAGTTTATTGATCCGCCTGGAAATAGCTTATGACAGCGAGGAGGCGGTTAGTTTGGCGGAAAAGGTCATGGGCTTTATTTTAAGCGAGGCCGCCAAGAAGAGCCAGGAGTTAGCTAAAGAAAAAGGGGTCTTTCCGGCTTTTAAGGGGAGTATTTATGATAAAAAAGAGGCAATGTTAAAGATGCGTAATGCTACCCTGACTACCATTGCTCCTACGGGCACGATCAGCATTATTGCCGGGCCTTGTTCTTCCGGCATCGAGCCTCTCTTTGCCATTAGCTATTATAGGAACGTAATGGATAATGATAAATTAGTGGAAGTGGATCCTTTGTTCCAGGAGATCGCCCAGCAAAGAGGCTTTTATAGCCGCGAGCTAATGGAAAAAATTGCCGAGGCAGGGTCCCTTCAGCACATCGATGGTATCCCCGCAGATGTCAGAAAGATATTTGTTACGGCTCATGATATTTCTCCGGAGTGGCACGTACGCATGCAGGCGGCCTTCCAGAAATATGTGCACAACGCCACCTCCAAGACGATAAATTTTCCCAATAAGGCTACGGTTGATGATGTGCGCAAGGCCTATTTATTAGCTTATCAACTGGGTTGTAAAGGTATCACCGTTTATCGCGACGGAAGCCGCGAAGAGCAGGTTTTGAATATCATGCGCAAGGAGCAAAAGAAAGATAACCCCGGACATGATAAGCCCGGACAAAAAGTAATGGATAAGGGTAAAATTGCGCCGCGTCCCCGACCAGAGGTGATTATCGGGACGACGACCAAGGTGGCCACCGGGTGCGGTAATCTTTACGTTACGATTAATCTTGATGAACAGGGAAAGGCCTTTGAATTGTTTACCCAGATGGGTAAGGCCGGCGGTTGCGCGGCCAGCCAGTTGGAGGCTATTGGGCGTTTGGTTTCTTTGGCCTTTCGTTCTTCTATTGAGGTGAAGTCTATTATTGAGCAGTTGCGCAATATTCGCTGTCCTTCGCCCTCCTGGGAAAAGGGCCAGCGCATATTTTCCTGCGCAGACGCGATTGCCCGCGTGATTGAAAAGCGTTTAGTCGCTTCGGCAATGGCAGTTCCTGCTGATTTTGCACTTGAGACTACCAAAGTGGCGATGAAACATTCTTCGGAGGATGAGTCCGCGACTGTCAAACAGGCAGGTGCAACCCATGGCGAGATTGTGGGAGTATGTCCGGATTGCGGAGGGGCCTTGCGTCACGAAGAAGGCTGCATGAAGTGTTATGTCTGCGGTTTTTCCAAGTGTTAAAAACGCCTTAATTCCTCACTAGCGTTATTTTCGATACAAAGAATATAAATAACCCTGATAAAAATTGGACAAAACAATGAAAAAAATACTGTATATAGTTTTAGACGGCTTAGGTGATTTACCGATTAAGGAGTTGGGCGATAAGACTCCGCTTGAGGCAGCTAATACCCCGAATATGGACAGGCTGGCGCAGCAGGGTAAGAGCGGTTTGGTTTATCCGGTAGGAAAAGATATCGCTCCGGAGTCGGATATTGCGGTAATCAGTCTCTTGGGATATGATGCCCACAAGTATTATACCGGCAGGGGTCCCTTGGAGGCGTTTGCCGAAGGTCTGGACATTCAGGATGGAAACCTCGCCCTGCGGGTAAATTTTGCTACCGCTGAAGCTGACGGCAAGGCTATAAAGGACCGCCGAGTAGGAAGAAATCTCACTACCGAAGAGGCGACCCTCCTGTCTAAAGAAATAAATTCCAAAGTGACTCTGAGCAATGCCACTTTTGAGTTTAAAAACACTATCGGCCATCGCGGGGTGCTGGTAATCAGGGGTATGCATTCTAAATTATCCGGCTGGATAACTAATACCGATCCGGCTTATGACCGCGAGGGGGTTTTTGGCGTAGCTAAAGAGAAATTTGAAAAAATACTGGCAGTTTCACAGCCGATGCCGGGATACGAGAATAGCCTGGAGGCAAAAGAGGCAGCCTTGCTTTTGAATGAGTTTACCGAGAAATCCCATCAGATTTTAAACGCTTCGGAAATTAACAAAAAGAGAATCAGTGAGAATAAGCTGGCGGGGAATTTGATTTTATCGCGTGATGCCGGAGACCAGCTGCCGAAATTTCCCGATATCTCAAAGCAGTATAATATGAAATTCGGTTCGTTCGTGCAGATGCCTGTCGAGAAAGGTATCGCTCTTTTAACCGGCATAGAGATAATTGACGTGCCCGTATCCAGCGGACATCTGGATGTAGATTATCCGATTTGGGCAAAGCTGGCTATAGATTCCCTTAACAAGTACGATTGTATTTATATCCACATCAAGGGCCCGGATGAGCCGGCGCACGACGGGGATTTTCGCAAGAAAAAAGAGATTGTCGAAGCCATAGATAAATTTTTCTTTGCCAGGCTTCTTCCCAAGCTGGATTTAAACAGCACCTTGATTGCCGTAACCGCGGACCATTCTACGGTATGTGCCATAAAGGCGCATTCCGCTGATCCCGTGCCTTTGCTGGTTTCCGGCGCCGGCATGGAACCCGATGGGACGCTTTCTTTTTCGGAAAAAGCCGCCCGGCATGGCTCCATCGGTGAGATTAAAGGCCGCGACATCATGCCTTTTCTTATAAAAGCAAAGTAGGGACGGTTCTCAAGCCGTTCGGGGACGGTTCTCGAGACAATCGAGAAGTGTCCCCTTTTTATTTATTCTAATGAGAATAGGTTGTCTAGGATGGCGCTATTGGTCTTTCTGAAATTGTGGCTGCTCCAGGGATATTCTTCTATGGTTTGTGTTAAGGATGCCCTGACCGGATTGGATTCAATATAACTTATACATTCTAAAAGGTATCTATCCCCGTCTATAATTTTGCTTTTGAATCTATCCTGCCAAAGATGGCCGACTTTATCATATTTTGAATTAAAGTATAAGGTATAACTTAGATTCAAACACTTCATAATTTTGCTTAATAGGGGAGGTTTATTAATCCCCATAACCAGATGGATATGGTTAGGCATTAAGCAAAAGCAGTAGAGCCTGAATTTATACTCTTTTTTGTATTTTGATAAAATCGCGAGGTACTTTTGCAAATCCCCGGCCTCTTTGAATACAGGTTGTTTTTGGTTTCCCCGCGTGATAATATGGTAATAGGCATTTTTTTCAACTATACGTGGTCTTCTTGGCATTTTTTCACCTCTCATATACAATAGACGTAATAAAAGCGTACATCTAACATAAAAATTTCATGTGATAAAGGAGAGGGGACACTTTTCGAGCACAACAGCACCCGGCCATATCGGATTGGCCGGTGCGCCGCCCGGTGCGGCGAGAACCGTCCCCGATTGTGATGAGAACCGTCCCTATAATAATTATTGGAGCAGGGCATGCGGGAATTGAGGCAGCCCTGGCCGCAAGCCGGATGGGCGTAAAGACGCTTTTGGTGACGCGCGAAAAAAATACCATCGGCCTGATGAGCTGTAATCCGGCAATCGGAGGCGTAGGTAAAGGCCAATTAGTCAAGGAGATAGACGCCCTGGGCGGCCAGATGGGCGTGGCCGCCGATGCCTGCGGTATCCAATTCAGAACCCTTAACGCTTCAAAAGGCGCGGCAGTGCAATCATCGCGGGCGCAGGTCGATATGTTCGCATATAATAAATATATGCGCAAGATTATCCAGGCGCAACCCGGCCTTTATTTAAAAGAGGCAGAGGCTACGGGTTTAATAGTTGAGAATAACCTTGCCCAAGGAATTATTACCTCGGATGGCGAGAAGATCCTTGCGCAATGCATCGTCATTTCTCCGGGGACTTTTTTAGATGGCTTGATTCATCTGGGGCTTAAGCATTTTCCTGCCGGAAGGATTAACGAGCCGCCCAGCATCCAATTAGCCCAAAACCTTAGGCAGTTAGGTTTTAAAATGCTCAAGTTTAAAACCGGCACCTGTCCCCGCCTGGACAAAAGAACCATAGATTTTTCCCGCTTGATTATCCAGAAAGGCGATATGCCCCCACGCGCGTTTTCTTTTTCCACTAGAAAAGTTACCCGCAAGCAACAGCCATGCTATATTACCTATACTAATAAGCGCACCCATGAAATTATCCTGAAAAACCTGGATCGCTCCCCGCTTTATACCGGAATCATCCAGGCTACGGGGGTAAGGTATTGTCCTTCGATCGAAGATAAGATAGTAAAGTTCAGCGATAAACCCAGGCATCAGATATTCCTGGAGCCTGAGGGGAAAAACACAAACGAGATTTATCCCAACGGCCTGGCGACGAGTTTACCCGAAGACGTGCAACTTGCCATGTTGCATTCTATTGAGGGCTTGGAAAAAGCAAAGGTGGTCCGTTTTGGATACGGCATAGAGCATGCGGTGGTAGAGCCCACGCAGCTTTATGCAACCCTGGAGACCAAGCCAGTGAGGAATTTATTTTTGGCCGGCCAGATAAACGGGACTACCGGTTACGAAGAGGCAGCAGCTCAAGGGTTGATTGCCGGAATTAACGCAGGCCTTAGGGTGCAGAATAAAGCACCGCTGGTCTTAGACCGCTCCAGCAGTTACATCGGAGTATTAATCGATGACCTGACCACCAAGGGAACGCTTGAGCCTTACCGTATGTTTACCTCGCGGGTGGAATACCGCCTGATTTTACGCGAGGATAACGCGGATTTACGCTTAAGAAAGATTGGTTACCGGATAGGCCTGGCGAGTAAAAAAGATTATCTTCAAACAGAGAAAAAACTAAAGGCTATCGAGAGGGGCAGAAAATTTTTAAGCAACACGTACTTAAAGCCCAATACGAAGGTAAATGATATTCTGTTGCGTTTGGGTACGGCGCCGCTTAATAAGCCTCAAAGCCTCGAGCAGATTCTCAGGCGTCCCGGCGTCAGGA
>Ga0209536_100011136_pt1 | contig 13193 bp, 9 predicted proteins | sample DeeMarSeWOR28_12_FD_187461 | JGI IMG/M metagenome (GOLD analysis project Ga0209536, IMG submission 187461) | Marine sediment microbial communities from White Oak River estuary, North Carolina - WOR-2-8_12 (SPAdes) (version 2) | ecosystem: Environmental > Aquatic > Marine > Intertidal zone >...
TAGATAATTTGAGTGCCATTGCCATAATTTTGGCACTTGGTAGATATCTTAAAAAACATAAAGAAATCATTCCAGAAGGCTATGAAATAAGGTTAATATCCTTCGGGTCCGAAGAGGCTTTTTTGAGAGGTGCATTCCGTTATGTTGAGACGCATTTAGATGAATTAGAGGAATTTGATGCTGAATGTATTAATATGGATGCAATTCAAAGTAAAAAATCCATCTCTTTTTCAAATAAGGAACCTACCACAAGAACTGTTCATAGTAAGGAAGTTGTAGAAAAATTAATGCGAGCAGCTGAAACTGTTAACGTGAAAACAATGATAGCAAGTTTAGGAGGTGGAAGCTTCATTGAAAAAATTGCGGGGCAGCTAAGTGGGGGGACTGATGCTGCGGCCTTTTCAAAATCAAAAATTAAGGCAAGTACTATTACGGGGTTGAGTTTATTAAAAATGGGGCAATTTTACCATCAAGAGACAGACACTCCAGATATGATAGAAGAAGGAGCTTTAGAAGATGTATTGAAGATCTGCATCGGTTTTTTGATTAATGAGTCTAAAAAAGATTAATATAAAAGGGAATTAGTTATATTTAACGTTCGATATCTTTGCTGGAATAAATCAATTTTAACAATAGGATAACTAGTATCATTGGGAAAACTCCAATGGCAATTATCGCAAATAAAGATTCTCTAAAAATGCTAGAAAAATTACCCATGAAGAAAATCTGACCTACTGAATTCACTAAATAATGCACTAATATACATGGAATTAAGCTCTTTGTTTTCATAAAAACATATGCTAAAGTAATACCTAAACAACTAGCATAGATAACCTGTACAATCGTACCAAACCAATCGAATCCCCATATCAGGTTAACGAGATGAAATAAACCAAAGATTATTCCATTAAGAATAATTACTGTTGTTTCTGTGTATTTTTTTCTTTGTAAATTTAATATCACTCCCCGAAAAGCTATTTCTTCCCATATCCCTGGTATCAACATGAAAATGAATAAAAACCATCCTAGATAAAGAGGAAACGGTGCTGGATAAGGATTTTCCAAATACCAATGCACGAAATTTATTTCCCCTAATAAAAGAGTGAAATAAAGAGCTGATAAGACGTATATACAGAAAATTCCCACCCCGAGTAAAATGTTTTGCCATACGGGTTTAATTTTTCTTAAACCTATTGTTTGAGTGAATTCTTTAAAAGTTTCCTTCTTAGGCAATTTTAATCCATAGGGAACAACTATTAGCCAAAGCAACGCTATGAACCCAAAATTTAGAATAAAATCGATGACAATTAATCCAGTAAATGGAACATTGGAAAGTAATGGTGAAATGAGTAATACGATAGGAAATAGAAGAAAACCCCAAATAAAATATATAGCCAATAACACAATAGTTCCTACATTTACGTGTTCCCTTAGAAAACCACCTGTTTCATATTCTGCCATTTTTTCAAATCTGGGGAACATCCGAGTAAAAGCGAATATTAGAGATAATACACTCCCAATACCAATTATCATTAAAATAAGTAAAGCCGTGAAAATATTGAATATAATAAGCAAGACGATACCTATCATCAAAATTCCAAAGTAGATTCCGCCTTCAATTAAAACCATGAGAATCCATTTTAGATATTTATGTTCCTTATTGAGCTCTTCAATAACATACTTGTACTTCATCTTACCGAACAAATGTATTTTTATTTCGAACATAACTAACACTAAAGTCCATGCAATTGGGAGGGTTGCTAATAATAGCACGAAGATCAACGTAGAATTTGTCATTAAGGCTAAAGTGATAGACATCACGATAAGTGATAATCCTTGGATTCCTAGCATCAAAATTAACTTTGCTTTGGCTTGATCTCGAGGGAGTATGGGAAGTGACGCAACAGTAGAGGAACCTGATTCTTCAAGGTTCAAGAATCCAGCAACTAACATAGGGGGTATAAATAAGTACACTCCTAGTATAATCGACCATAACATTAATATCCCCCCAGTTGAAGTAATCTCGTTAATGACTCCTGCTTGTAATGTCAATACCAGAATTAGAGGGTAAAAAATCGGAAAGAAAATAAACATGAATGATTGGATATCACGGATACTTGATACTAGATCTTTCTTAATGTAGGCTAAAATTGATGGAGTTCTTTTAATTTCAACATGAATCTCTTTTGATTCTTCTCTTTCTATTGTTATCTCTGAGGAGATAGTACTTCGTAAAGCCCGTCTAGCTACACTTAATAATCCCCACGTAATCAGCCCATATAAACCAACACCAATGAGGGTAGTTATTACTACCTCCGAAGGAAATTGAAGGGGCATAGTACTTAATGTAAGAAGATATCCTGGCGCAAATGGGAATGGAATTAAACTTAATACACTATTGAGGATCGTAGGAGGTTCTGTTGACTCGAAAATATTGAGGAATGTATCAATAGCATTGAAACCATAAGTAAACATTAAACCTGATCCGAAAGCAATTGCAAAATATCCCATCATAGTTATCATTCTAACCACATTTACTCTCTTGGATTTACCCCGAGTTTCAGAAAATATTGAGCTTAATTTTTCCCCAACAATGACAAGTAAGCTAAAATTAAAAACTATATTAAGCAATGAGATTAGGAACGTCGTAAAAAATATCAATACGTTCCCGGTAAAGATTAGCATTGTAATAGGAAAGGAAAATAGTAAAACTATAAGTGGGATATCAAGGTTGCGGAATAGTGTCATAAATCCAATATTCTTTAACTCTTTTTTCGAAAAGGGAAGGGTTTGTAACCATTTGAATGAGTTTCCTGACATGAAAGAGCTGGTTGAAACCATACCAAACATGAGCATGTATAGTAACGTAATTATAAAGTAAATAGTCAAAATAAAACTCGAAATAAAAGTAATCGTGGGTACTGAGTAGGTACTGCCCCCAAGTTCCTCAGCGACCCGCAAATAAGTAATCAATGGAAGTAAAGGCAAAAAGACAAACATAAAAGTGAAAACCAGTTTAAGAGCAAGAAATTGGTTTCTGATGAAATTCTTGTTTTTCTTAAACTTTTCGATAAGTCTCGCTTGGTGGGCACCTGCACTTGCAATCTGACCTTCCATCAAAATTTCAAAAGTCGGAAATTTAGCTAACTTATAATATTTTAACTTTCGTTCTTCCATCTTTAAGTTCCCTGTGGATTACTCGTTTTAAAGGATGCGCTTAATTTTTTAACTATCTCATTAACAGACGTGTCCTGCTCAGTTAATCTTAGAAACACATCTTCTAGACTGGCTCCCACCTTATCAGCCTGCTTACGAAGTTCTTCAATTGTTCCGATACCAACCATTTTTCCTTTATTAATAATCCCAATACGATTACATAAATCTTGAGCAATTTCCATAATATGTGTTGAAAATAGAACCGTTCCACCGCGTTGAGTATGAAGTTCTAGAATAGATTTGACAACTCGTACAGATTTCGCGTCAAGTCCCGCAATTGGTTCGTCTAAAATTAAAAGATCTGGTTCATGAAGGATAGCAGCAATAATTTGCAATTTCTGTTTATTTCCATGGGATAAAGTAGCAATTAGCTGATCGTAATATTCAATTGCCTCCAAACTCTCTAGATACTCTCTAGCAAGATCAGTTGTTCTTTTCTCATCCAAACCCCTAACTGACGCAATAAAATTAAAGAGGTTTTTAGGTGTGAGTGATTTAAATATTAAAGGTTCCTCACTAACATAGCCAATTCGACGTTTGATTTCAACCTCATTCCGTTCTGGATTAAGCCCAAACACACTCAGCTCACCAGCATCTACTTCAAGTAAACCCAAAAGGAGTTTAATGGTAGTAGTTTTTCCCGCACCGTTAGGACCTAATAATCCAAAAACCTCTCCTTGGTGAACATTAAAGGAAAGGCCGTTTACAGCTTTAGTTTCACCAAAAAATTTCTTTAATTGGTTAACTTTAATTATTTCATTATTAGACATCTTGAGTGATAACAATTTATTAGTTTTGATAAATCTTTTTTAAAATTAAAAATGCAACGATATATTTCGTTATATATTTACATATATTACTAAATTTAAATGTTGCGAACCTTCTCCAAATCAAGAGCAAAAATCCTTTTCTGCTAGAATTTCATAGTCTTTATTATATATAGATATATATATTCTTTCAAAATGATAATTCTTCTGGCTCAATACTCACTTGACCTTTTTTCTGATTTACAATCACTATTATCGAAATAATTACTAGTATTACCCCAATTAAGTGAAAAATCGTAAACCTATCCCCTAGAAAAATTGTGGCAAAAATTGCAGCAGTTATAGGAGTAGGGGCAAAAATTGTGCTTGCTTTAGACACATCTAAATAAGAAAGTGTTTTATACCAGCAAACTAAACCAAAGCCATACACTGCTCCCATTATAGCGAAAAAAATTAGGTTATCAATATCCAACCATATACTGAAATCTAATGGAAAGAAAATAAAATAAGTAACTATTAAGAAAAGTCCAGAAATAAAGTTGCGGAGAAAAACCATTTGTATTGGGGTAGCCTCTTCTCTGTTAAAAATCGGTTTAGTCATAGTATGACCAACCATCCATAAGAAGGAGATACCTAGTAGTACACCTACTCCAATTAAAATATTGATATTAAAATCAACGAGTGAGAAGAATTGAGTAATTGCGATTGTTAATCCTAAAAATAAAACAATCGAGAAAATAATTTGTAGTCTCGTTATCTTTTCTTTAAGGAGAATATATCCAAGGAACATAGCAAAAAATACAGTAGTTTTCTGGGTTATAGCACCATTAATAGCCCCCGCCATGTCATACCCTACAAAATAAAAAATTTGGTTTACCCCAAAAATCAAACCAATAAATATTAACAACCAGGAATTCTTTTTCCAGTTTGTTAACACATGACTTTTAGAATTATTTTCTTTCCCATTCTTTCTAATATTTTGATATTCGATTATCACCAGAGGAAAGAAAATTAGAACTTCAACTAAGCAAGTCATTGCTGCTGACAAATAAGCATCAAGACCACTAGATCTTGATTTTGCAACGATTGGTTGAAGTCCAGCGAAAATTACTCCAATTGTTCCAAAAAAAAGACCTTTTTTAGTTTTACTATCCAAGATAATTACTGAAAAGCTAATAGCAATTAAAATTTTTTTAGAATCCAGCTTTGTTATTTTTGGTATGATTAAAGTTTAAAAACATAATAAAAAGAAATAGGAATTGAATTCCTATAAAACATATTAAAGGAAATTTATTTAAAATAATTACCAAATTGGGGAATTTTTTTTAAATCATCTGAACTAAAAATTGGACCTTCTTTGCACACAGAAATATTATTTTTTTCCCCTATACAGCATGAGCCACATAATCCAACACCACATTTCATTTTTCTTTCAAGAGAAGCTTCAATTTTAATATTTTTGGATTCAGCAATATCAAGTACTTTTTTCATCATCTCTTCTGGTCCACAAGTAAGAATTAAATCAATGTTATTAGCGGAAATAATTTCGTCAATACTTTCAGTTACGAAGCATTTTCGACCAAAGGATCCATCATCAGTAGTGCACATGGTATTAGGGATGAGTTCCAATAATCTATCCTCAAACATTAAGGAAGCTTTATCTTTAGCGCCGATAGCAATAAATATATTTTTATCTGTATCTTTTAAAGACTCAACTAAAGAAGTTAATGCCGCAATTCCCATTCCTCCTCCCACAATAAGTATGTTAGTAGCATCTTGATAATTCCATGAGTTCCCAAATGGTCCTCTGATACCAATGGGATCCCCTATCGCTAACTCAAATAATTTAGTTGTCCCATCACCAATTCTCTGAACGGTAATTTCAATTTGATTCCCTTCTACTTTCGAAATCGACATTGGTAAGAAATCTACATCTGGAAGCCACAAGAACACGAACATTCCTGGCTGATATGCTTTTGCAATCTTTTGATTTCTCACTATAAAGCTCTTGATATCCGGTGAATGCTCTACTAAAGATTCAATTTTAACCATATCAGTTTTGGTTCGAGTGATTTCCAATACTAGTTCTTCATTTGATTTTGACAGAGAATTTGCCTTAAGATATCCTTTTTCAACGGCTAAATCAAAAATCTCTTTTCCTCTCTCTGTTCTAATGATTAAAGTTCTCCATTCCTTCTCGCTTCCTATATTCCCTACAGAAATATCTGCAAAGGAACTTGTATAATCAGAACATGAAAAACAAGCATTTCGAATAGATTTATCGTAAAGATAATTTAAAGGAATATCCTTTGTCTCCGAGTTCGAATGTACTTTCATTTTAAACTCTTCTTTATCTGCATTAATTTTAACAATCTCTTCATTTTTAATGCCATAATCTTGAAAACACTGGGAAATAAGTTGATTATTATAGGTCCCAAAACAAAAGGTCCCAATAGCTAACGTAATAAGATCATGTGCCTCAAAATCAAATATTGGGTGATTCTGTAATTTTCGCAACGATTGGATTTGACAAGGGGTGCCTACTACGGCAATATCTGTATAATCTTTATTGATTGCATCTCCCACTAGCGATATCGTGGGGCTTTGACAGGGTTTATACCCAATTCCGCTAAATAGCTCTTTTTGATTTTCCGCAATCATGGGAAAGGGGAGGAAGTTCTCATCCTTGTCTGTTATTACTGCACAATCAATTAAACCAGCTCCCATCGCTGCAAATAATAAAGTAGTAATTGGTCCCGCATCTACAGGTAATTTTTCTTTGGCTTTATCTGTTAGTTTTACCGTTACAATTTCTAAATAATGCCCTAAAATTCTGTCATGTTCTTTCCCAAATACCCATTTATCTAGTAATGACAATGGGATCTGTTCTGTTTCTGTTTTTGGGCACAAATTATAGCATATCCCAAAACCATCTCTACAAGTGTTACTATCTTTACAAGAACCATCTTCGATTGGAATTTCTTTAGTAATATCAAATTTGATGTTCTCACAAAATGCTCCACATGCCCCACAATATACACATTTACCGGTTTTAATTATTTCTGAATCAAGTTCCTGCCAACCTTTTTTGATTTTAGTGACATACATACTTCTAATTTCCCTCCTTTAATTTTGTAATAAAGTCCTGCGCTTCTTTTTTCCCAAGTTCGAATGCTTCCATATTCTTATCTAATGTTGAGCTTGGCACAAATTTTTTCAGAGTCTCAATAGCAGATTCTTCTGAAATTATTCCAGAGAGTATGGTAAATGCCCCAAAGAGAATTGAATTACCAAACACGATATTTCCAAATTTCTCTACTGCTATTTTTTGAACGGGAATGCTCAATGATTTTTGAATTTGTTTTGCAACTTGAAAATCCTTGATTGTGGAAGGATCCCAGATTAAGTATCCCGTGTTTTCTTCAGTCTTAAAATGACTAGGGCTAACACGAGCAGCAGATTCCCCAGAAAGTACAATTAAAAAATCATAAGGCTGCAAAGCTTGAGGATAATCGATAGTGTTAACATTTTTATCTAATTCTACTACGACTTCTGCCCAACATGCTCCTCCTCTAGCACTAGCTGAATAAGCCTCTGTTTGAGTAGCTGCTAAGTTTTCATAAAGTGAAGCAGCAGTAATTATCATTTTTGATAACGTAATTACTCCTTGTCCTCCGAATCCTGCAATACGTATTTCATACCGAGTCAACTTTTACTTCTCCCCCATAGCAATTTTCTTTATTTTTTCGTATTCTTCAGAATATTCTGGCTTGGTCGGATCATATCTGAATTCCCCGATTATGTATTTATTCATCAATTCGTCTTCTGTCATAAATTTCGCTTGGTTAATACGCACACTGTTTCTTTTTATCCAATCAATCATAATACCAGTATTATCCATTTTCTGACCTTTTATACCTAGATTTTCTGCTCCCAAACTATCGAGGTTTTTTCTACCAAAATATGTAATACAAGGCGTAATAATTTCGATAACAGCGGTACCTTTATGCTTTAAACCCTTTCTAAAATACTTCATTAATGTCCGTGGGTGAGCCACTGTTGTTCTTGCAACATAAGAAGCACCAGCGGTGAGTGCTAGTTTTACTCCATCAACTCGGGGTTCAAACATTTTATAGGGTGTAGTTGAACTCATTGCTCCAAATAAAGTTGTTGGAGCTCCTTGTCCCCCAGTCATAGCATAGATGCTATTGTTAAAAATCAGTATAACACAATCAAGATTTCTTCGGCATATATGCATAAAATGATTTCCTCCAATCCCTAAACTATCTCCATCTCCAGTAAAAATAATTGGTTTCATTTTTGGGTTTGCCATCTTCATTCCTGTCGCTAGTGCCGGTGCCCGACCATGCAAAGTTAATATTCTCTGTGTAGCATGATGTAAAGTCAATAAAATTTGTCCATAACATCCTATCCCTATAACTACTGGATGTAATTTAGGATCTACTTTTTCATCTTCAAATACCCGATTAAAAAGATGACCTATTATTCCATACCCGCATCCTGCACAGAAAAGTGATAAATATCTCTTGAAAAATTTTCCTGGCATTGAAATAGAAAGGTATGGATGTTCCGGTTGTTCACTTGGATAAGCTGACATTATTTTGCCACCTCCTTAATAACTTTTAGAATATCATCTGGGTGATGGAATTCACATATTTTAGGAATTTTTATTATAGGGATATTTAAATCTGTGACTCTCTCAACTTGTTCTGCAATTATGCCGATGTAGTTTAGTTCAGGAACGATAACAGCTTTTGCATCTTTTACTATATCCTTTACTTTCTCATCTGGAAATGGCCACAAAGTAATCAGTCTAAGAATCCCAACTTTAATCCCCTCTTTGCGTGCTATATCAACAGCACGATAACTAGTTCTTACGGGTAATCCATAAGAAATAATAATTATTTCAGCGTCATCAATTTTATATTCTTCAGTTATAGAAATTTTATCTATATTCGTGGTAAGTTTATCAGTTAGCATCTTTGTAAAAGGAAGTGCCTCTCGTTGAGAAGACATTCCACTAGAATTATGTGCTTGATGGAGAAACATTAAAGGGACGTAATCTGTACCCATAATTGGTGGTTTAGGGATGATGTAGGTTTTAGTTTTATTATCAAAATAAGTAAATTTATGCGTAAGATCATCAGGTAATTCACGAGGAATTACTTTCTTGATAATCTCTTCCTTTGGTGGAATAATCAATGGTTCATGAAGATGCCCTAAATAGGCATCAGAAACAATAAAAACAGGACAACGGTATGTCTCAGCAAAGTTGAACGCATTAATTGTTAAGTCGAAAAGTTCTTGACAATTCATTGGAGCCAAAGCAATAACACCAAATTCTCCATTACCCGCAAAGCGCATTAATCCTAGATCATTGTGATGAGGTTCAGTAACAAATCCAGTACCCGGTCCATTTCTTTGAACATCACAGAATACAAAGGGAATTTCTAAACAGGCAGCCATGCTAATAGTTTCAACCATCAGAGAAAACCCTGGACCAGAGGTTGCTGTCATCGATTTTGCACCAACTAACGAAGCACCCATCACGGCATTTATTGACGCCAATTCATCCTCCATTTGCATGCACACCCCACCCACTTCGGGCATTCTCCTAGCCAAATGTTCAATAACTTCCGTGCTTGGAGTTATGGGATACCCCCCAAAAAAATCAAGGCCTGCTGCTAAAGCTCCCTCAGACATAGCGACATTACCCATCATAACATGCTTACCTTCCGGCAAATACCTCTTACCTTTTATATTACTCATTCTTTTCACCTCATTAAGTTTTTGCTTTCTCACTCGGACTTTCTTTTTCATCTAAGACATAGATACACCAATCAGGACAAGCAAATTCACAGCGTTTGCATCCTGTACAATACTTTTCCTTCCCCTCCTTAACTTTTGGAACATAAGCAATTCTGTAATTCAATTCATCACTGAGTTCCAAAATACCTGTAGGGCACACAGCTATGCATGCTCTACATCCACCACATCTACCTTTGTTTAAAAACAATGAGAACTTCTTTTCCTTATTCTCGATTAATTTTGGAATGTTGTATCATCTTCCTAAATATTTAATTATTTGTAAAGAAATATTTTAACAATTATAAATATCAATCTATTTCAAAAGAATTGAAAATTATAATGCAAAATAAGCAGGATATAAGAAGATTTAAATCTTATTATAAGAAAATTTAAGTAATGCTACTAAAACCAATGGAACCATACGGTTTAGCTTTAAAGGAGTATTTTGAAGGTAATCGAAATGCTAAAGCTATTTTTCATCGAGACGATGGACAAACAGAAAACCATTTTGTTGCGAATTATTTTCGAGACAAAAGTCAATTTTCTTCTCTCGATAAGCAAGCCATTTCATTATCACGTGGAAACGTGTTAGATATTGGCGCTGGTGTAGGTCCTCACGCTCTTGAACTGCAAGCTTTAGGTTTAAATGTGTTAGGAATAGATATCTCATCTATTGCTTGTGAAATTATGAAAAAGAGAGGAGTTAAGAATGTAAAATGCACCTCCGTTTATGACCTGAAGGAAGGTGGTTTTGACACGATTTTACTAATGGGTCGGGCTATTGGATTTGTTGAGGATTTATCAGGTTTAAAGAAGTTTTTAGAATTCTCAAGCACTTTACTTAATTCAAATGGGTGTATTATCCTAGATTCCTTAGATGTCCGTATTACAACCAATCCAGAACACCTTAAGTATCAAGAGAAAAATCTCCAAATGGGTTGCTATTTTGGAGAAATTAGACTTCAAATAGAATATAAAGGGTTAAAGGGAGAAGAATTTAGGATCTTATTTGTTGATCCTCAAACGCTAAAAAAGATTTCTCTGGACACTGGTCATTCTTGTAAAATTGTAGCAAGTTATGAAAATGGAGATTATTTAGCAGAAATTACCTAAATATTAAATTAGAGCGAACTTTCTGCTATAGTTTTTAAATCTTTTGCCAAATTTTCATTAATAGATTTGATGGGGGGTTTCATAAGTAAGTTTGATGCGATTTCTTTCGCCCTATTTCTTGCTGATTTAGAGCCATTTTCCTTCCATGATTCCCTTGTCATCCTATCAATAATAGGACTCGGAAGGAATAGTTCTTTTCTAAAGTATTTCAAGGTAGATGGGTGTGATAATAGTTCTTCTTTTTCCTCATAATCTTTTAATATTGTTGTTGCAAAGGGTGCACCGTAATCTTCAATACCATTAAGTAATCTTTTAACCATTCCTGCGATTTCATTATCTATTACCAGTTTCTCTATGCTTTGAGTGGATTCAAAATCAAGCATTCCAGGACCAGATATCATATTAATTCCGGCAAGACCAGCAAGTAATGCTCCCATTCCTGCTTCAAAACCGGCTTGACCATCGGGAATTTTTGAATCGCTAAGGCTCATATATGCATGAGTAGGTAATTTCAAAAATTTTCCCATCTCAACATCTCCTAAATTGATCATCATTGTTTCAATGGCGCCCATGGGGGTGGTCCCATGTTTCATATCAAACACTGCAGGGGATCCTCCCCAAATTAAAGGGGCTCCCTGTTTAGCTAACTGGACTATTACTACACCTGCAAGGCATTCCGCACAGTGTTGGGTGATTGATCCAATCAGAGTAATTGGAGCACTCGCTCCCGCTAAAGGCATTGATACAAACTCAGAGGGAATCATACTTTTTGCAGCATCAATTAAGGATTGGGTCGTTAAATCAGACCATTTCAGAGGGGGACTAGGACACGCATCAAATATTGCTAAAGGTTTTCTCGCAAGATCATCTTCTGAATTTCTACATGCGAGTAGCATTTCTTTCATAATAGAAAAGCTTTCTTTTCGAAATGTCCCGGTAACTATGGGTTTATGACAATTAAACAATGCTAGATATAATCGATGCCAATCTTGAGCATCTTTTGGAACATCTTGATAAATCAAAGCAGTGCTTTGTGCTTCAATATACTTTAATTGCTCTACGACTTTTGAAAACCTAATAAAATCTGCAGATTTTCCTTCCCTTATCTCTCTTGTGTTTTCATCAAGAATAAAAATGGCTGCAGAGCCTGGGTCAAAATGAACCTGATCCTCTTTTAAATCAATATGCTCCTTACCCTCCCTATCAAATAACTTAATTTGATGAGGAGTAGTCCCCAGACATTTCTCTACCAAATCTGATGGAATAAAATAACGTTTATCTTCATGATTTAATCCAAGCTTATCAAACATTGCGATTGCTTGCTGATTTTCAATGAAGACTCCTTGAGTTTCTATAATTGATTTGGCTTCTTCTAAAATTAATCTTTTATGTTCATCATCCAAAACTTTAATTTGCGGTCTAATTATTGGCATCTAAGGTGCTCCTCGTTAAATAAATCTAGATTGAATCAATAATTTTTCGAATTTCATTAATTGTCTGTGGTGTTGTTCCACAACATCCACCAACAATCTTTGCCCCTAAATTTATCATTTTTTGAATATCCTGGGCAAAATCTTGTACAGGTTGATCATAATAAGTATTAATGCCCTCGACTCGAGGCTGACCCGCATTAGGCTTAACAGAAAGTGGTTTCTCTGTAAGAGTAACAGCTTGTTCTAATAAATCAATCATATCCGCTGAACCAAGAGTGCAATTTGCTCCTATTACATTAACATTTTCCATTTCTAACGCGTTAATACATTTTTCTAATGAATCCCCCATGATGGTAAAGTAACCCCTCTTCGTCTTCTTATATGTTACAGAAGCAATAATGGGTTTGCTTGATACTTCTTTTAATGCTTGGATGGCTGTTATTATTTCCTGTAAATCCGATATGGTTTCTATATGAAACAAGTCAACTCCTTTTTCTAACAATTTTGCCTGAGTAGTGAAGCTAGAATGCCATTCTTCGCTTGTTGCTTCTCCCACCGGAGGTCTAAATTCTCCTGTTGGACCAATATCCCCAACAATTAATTTTTCTGTCGGACAAACTTCTTTTATATTATCCAATGCCTTTTCAATTATTTCTCCAATTCTTTCTTCAAGGTTATGACGACGTAAATTTAATGGAGTCGATCCAAATGTATTAGTTTGACACATATCAGAACCAGCATCATAATATGATTTATGAATCTCTTTAATCATATCTGGTGTTTCAATATTGAGTTTGTCAGGAAGCGTTCCTGATTTTAAACCTCGCTTGATCAG
>Ga0209536_100011137_pt1 | contig 13192 bp, 9 predicted proteins | sample DeeMarSeWOR28_12_FD_187461 | JGI IMG/M metagenome (GOLD analysis project Ga0209536, IMG submission 187461) | Marine sediment microbial communities from White Oak River estuary, North Carolina - WOR-2-8_12 (SPAdes) (version 2) | ecosystem: Environmental > Aquatic > Marine > Intertidal zone >...
CGACGACGACCACTGTCAAATGGGGCAAGGTTCGCATGCAGCAGGGAGACAGGACCGTCACTTTGACCGATCCTGTCATAACGGTGGCGAATCCCATTGTCGATTCGGGAGCTAGACTTGCGAACTTCAATGACGACTACGCCGGAAAGGCGCCCGACCTGGGCGCTTTCGAACTGGGACGACCGCCGATACGTTTCGGCCGAAGGGCAATGGGTAATATATGGGCGCCTTGGGAACTGTACTGACATTTTGCCGCGGAAGGACCTATTATGATGTTAAAGGAGAAGTGTCAACTATACCCTGCAGGGTAGTAAATTCCCGCGAGTAAGATCATGAACTGTACTTGTAAAGCTACTACCTATGGCACAAGTTACCCGCGCAAAAACCCGAGAATTCGATCGTGAGCACCATAATATGGAAAGGAGTTGAACCATGATACCGATACTTGCTGAACTCGAGGGGCAGGGACTTGAAGTGACGTTGTTTCTGTTCCTGGCTGCTGCCTTATTGGTATTGAGTGTCGTGATCCTGCGGTTTGTGAAGGAGAACGGATACAGGCTTATTCTGTTGGCTCTTTTGACCGCTACGGCGGGGATTGGCTGTGGTGCTTTTCTTCCCAATGCGGCACTCGTTGGATCAGGAATGCTGATGAAGATTGCCTTTATCACGGCCCTCGGCGGCGTGGGCAGTCTTCTGCTTTCCAGCCGGGAGACGGCGGCTGTTAACGCTCCCACAAAGGAGAAGGGAGCCAAAGATGCGGACTAAAGAGATACTACTCAAGCCGATCGTCATATTTGCTGCTCTTGTCTTCGTCTACTTTGTGGCCTTTCCCGCAGACCTGCAAACCCTGATCGAGCCTCTGTCTGCAGTGGTGACTCTTACCGGTTCTATCCTGGTCTTGTCGGGCGCCGTGTCTCCCTGGCTGTATATGCTGCTGGCTGTTGCGGTTCTTGCCAGGACCGTCACGCGCATCTGGGCTGGCCGTGGAAGGTAAATGGACGCGGCGTGTCATTCAGATGATACATCAAAGCCGCCAGGGGCTTCGCGTCGGTCGGCTGAGCATACGGTTCGCCTCGGCGTCATTGGCAAAGCTCTCGGTATCCGGGTTCCATCTGAGCCTTCGTCCGGTCAGCATGGCTATATTGCCAAGATGACAAATTGAGGCGGAGCGATGTCCAATTTCGGCGTGTGCAATCGGATCCGTGCGGTCTCTGACGCAATAGAGGAAGTCCTGCTTGTGGTCGCTGCTCTCGTAGAGATGAATCTCATCCGGGCCAATGACCGATGTCAGCAGCGATTTGGGATGCGCATCAAACGGTGAGCTTTGTATCCATCCGGCGCTGCCCTCGAAACGTACGCCGCTCTTGCCGGAACTGAAAAGCAATTTGACACCGTCGGCGTATACGTATTCGATGTTCCAGCTCGTTGGCGTCTCGAACAGTCCGTCTTTGGGGAACTCGCCACAGCCTTCGATCTCGACCGGGCCGGTCAGGTCGGTGCCGTTGGCCCACTGGACGAAATCCAGCGCGTGCACGCCGTTGTTTGTGACCTGTCCGCCGGCGTAATCCCATATAAAGCGAAAATAGTAGTGACAGCGTTTTTCCGCATACGGTGCCCAGGGGGCTTGGCCGAGCCACATGTCGTAGTCGAAACCCTCGGGCACCGGCATCTCGGCCTGAGGCTCGCAGGCCGGTCCGCCGCCGATACTGCACCTGATCGTATGCAATTTGCCGATTCTTCCATTGCGAATCAGTTCGCATATGAAGCGGCGTCTCGAGTTGGAACGATGCTGAGTGCCGGTCTGGAGTATTCGTCCGTAGCGTCGCACGGCGTCGGCAAGAACACGCCCTTCGCGTATGGTCAGGCTCAACGGTTTTTCACAATATACGTCCTTTCCGGCCCTGACCGCCGCCAGCGCTATCGGTACGTGCCAGTGGTCGGGGGTCGTAACGACGACCGCGTCGATATCCGTCCGCGCGACCAGATCCCGGAAGTCTCTGTAGCCCTGACAGCCCTTGAACCGACCACTCCGGCGATTGCCTGAATAGTATTGCTCAACGGTTTGCAGAGCGGGCTCGCGCCCCAGGTCCTTGCCCTTATTGCCGTAGCCGTTGGCGTTCGGGCCGTATTCGGTCCGACCCGATGTGACAACATCACAGACGGCCACGATCTGGGTGCCGTTCTTGTTTAAGAAGCCTCTCAGGTTGCCCATCCCCATCCCGCCGACGCCGACGCAGCCGATGGTGATCTTGTTGCTCGGGGCGTCAGAACCAAATACTGTAGAGGGCACCACCGTCGGCGCGGTGAGCGCCGCCATGACCGATGCGCCCTTTCGCAGAAATCCCCTTCGTGTTGTCCTTGTATCGGCGGCCGCCATTGTTGCTTCCCTATTTTGGGCGCGTCTTCTGTGAACGGCGTTCTTCGTTGAGCTTGCGGGCCTGTTCTATAAGCTCGGCCACAGAGACGGCCTCGCCGTTCTGAGATTTCGAGACGTCGGCAGCGCTCATAAAGGCATAGATCTCAATCGTCTCTTGTTCCGAAACGGGGACCTTACCTGTCTTGAAGAAGCGAACGATCTCGTCCACGAGCGGTTTGTAGCCGGCCGACTCGGCTTCGATCATGCCCTTGGTTCCGTAGATGCGAACCGAGGCGCTGCTCTTGCCGCCGCGCAGGTCCCTGAATGTCCCGATTCGCCCATCGGCCCAGGTCCCGACGACCATGTCCAGGTTCTCTGTTCTAAACCGCGTGACCTGCCGGCATCCGGTTCCCATGACCGCATATAGTGCTGTCACCGGGTGTATGCCGTACAGATAGAGGTCGGGATGATGCTCGGCCCAGGAGCTTGAGCCGAAGACGTCGCAGCTCTTTACCTCTCCGAGGTCCGCATTGTCCTCAATTGCGACAATTCCCCTGCCGTACCGGTAGGCGGAACTCGACCAGCAGGGGACATTATTTTCTTTGGCCAGTCGGAATATCTCGATCACATCCGGCAGACTTGCCGCCACTGGCTTATCGACAAACAGCGGTTTGCTTGCCGCAATTACCGGCCTGGCCTGTTTTAGATGAGGCCGTCCGTCGACACTCTCGAGTAGCACGCCGTCAACCTTTTCGCAAAGCTGCTCGATGGTATCGACAATTTCCACGCCGAACTTGTCACGCAGTTGATTCGTGAATTTCTCGACTCGGTCCGCAGAGGCCGGCATGTCAGGAGAACCTCCGGGGTAACCGGCGACGACTTTGCAGCCATAGTTGTTCTTGGGATTATTGATGATCTGGGTGAAGGCTATCACGTGAGATGTGTCGAGGCCGATCATCCCAAGACGAAAAATCCTTTCCTCTGTCTGGGCAGGAAGTGTCCGGGCCAGGATTGCCGTCAGCAACAATGCTTTTGCGAGAACCGTACGATTCATAGCAGGACTCCTCTTGTTTAAATAGTATCTCCTATCAGAGCAAACCAAATCCACCGACATGATGTCTTGTCCGGATGCTTTCGTCAAGTACCATCACGTGAAAGCCGCGCTCTTATTGGCGCGCGGCCACGACGGCGTCTTCTGCCTGTGCGAGCGGCCGGCCTTTGACGCTGCTCAGGCAGAGCACGTCGCCTTCAAGGGTCGACACATAGAGCCGCCCATTGGCTGCGATCAGTCCGTCGAATCGCGGGACAAAGTCGAGGCGGTAGGCTGCGAGCTTGTTTCCGTCGTCCGGAGAGACAGCGAGAAGCAGCGCTCCGCGTTTGCCCTCGAAGGCGGCCGATTGCTCGGCGAGTTTCTTCTGTGTCTCAGGATCGAGCAGCGTCTTGACGGCTGCCTCTTCGTCAGCTACATCCGGCGGGCCGGCGGCAAACAGCGCGCCGTCGGTCAGCACCATGGAGGTGACCTGCACCGAAATGTCGTCGGACCAGTCCTGGGCGAATCGCGTGACCGGCGCCGGCCTTGTCCCGACCCGCTTGCCGCTCTTCTTGACGGCTTTTCGCTCAGTGCCTGCCTTGACAATCTCGGGCTGCTTCTTGGCCGCAAAGAGGCTGAACTCGAGCGGTGTCGTCCAGCGGTAGTATTGCCAAAGTCTGCCGTAGCCGTAGACCGTTTCATCGTCGAATACGAGCGGCCGGCCTGCGGGAATTACCCGTCCGGCCTGGTGGTAGCCGCCGGCGCCGGATGCCCATGCGCGGCCGTAGCCCCAGTACGTCCTGTGCCAGAGAGAATCGTCAAGAAAACCCGTGGGGCAGAAGAGATGCAGGTCGTCACCTTGCTGTTCACTGACCGGAACGTAAGTGACGAACTTTCGTTTGCCCTGAAGATCGAACGGCAGCGATCTCATGTAAACGTATTTGCCGTCACTCGACAGAATATCCGGCAGCGCCACAGGCATGTTGAGACGATCGATGTGAACCTGGAGATTCTCTCCTGTCTGGGGGTCCTTGTCGTCGAGGATCGTCTCGGAGAGTTTGCGTCCCGTTTTCGGATCGAGGCGCAGCATTCTCAGTCCGCCGTCAACGAACATTGAGCGGCCCGCAACGCAGTAAAGCACCGCCTGCCCTGAGCCTGCCGAAGGTTCGTTCAGCACCAGCACGCTGCCGTGCACAGGCCATACAGACTCGATTTGCTCGAAGGCCATCATCCGCTGTTCCTCCGGCGCAGCGCGATACCGCCACGCGAGCCTGCCGTCGTTTGCCGCTAGGCAATAGACGTGACCGTCGGCCGAGCCGAACAGCGCCCGGCCCTGCCAGATCGTCGGTGGCGAGTCCACGCGACCGCCGGTCGTGAAACTCCACAAGTGCTCGCCCGTCACGGCATCAAGCGCGTGCACGCTATGGGTATCGGCCGAGGCGACAAATAGTCTGCCGTCGGCGACGACCGGTGTGCTGAGCTTGCCGCCCAGGTTCGTGCCCCACGTGCGCTTCAGATCGGTCGCCCTGACCGTTGTCTTGACGGCTCCGCTGCGCTCGGTATCGTGCCGGAACGTCGGCCAGTCATCCGTCGCTCGTTTCTCGTCGCTCGTCTCTCGTATTTGGCCGTAGGCCGGGCCCCGCGCGAGGCGCTCCCGGTCGGGCACTTCGCGGCGCGGCTGCATTGTCGACGACGGCGGTGCCAGGGCAGTGAAACCGTAGAGCTTCGCCTCGATGTAACATGCACAGGGATGCTGCGGTGCGTAGATGAGACCGTTGCAGGGCATGATGCCATAGTGGCACGCGCCGCGGACCCAGTGGTGACAGATCCAGTTCTCAGCGGCATAGTCGATAAACTCGATGCCCGTGCGTGAAAAGAGCAGATACTTATCCGTTGCTTTGGCCCGGTAGCAGCGGTGGTGGAACCAGTGGGTCTCGACGTTGGGCGCAAACTCGCTCTTGATCTGACCTGTGTGCAGATCGCGGCCGGTCATAATGCCAGAGTCGTTACCTTTTGCCACGGCGCCGTTCCATACCAGTCCACCGGCGACGAGGATGTCGTCGGGCGTCCCCATGTGCCCGCACGGATGGTGCGGCACCTTCCACAACGTCTTGCCATCCTTGACCGACAGGGCAAACATGCTGGTGGTGCCCTGTTTCGGTTTCTCTGGGACCTGTCCGCTGTACAAGACCACGTCGTCGTACAGGACCAAAGTCGCGCCGCCTGAGCTTCGCATATTCTCTTTCCTGGGTAGCGACTCTGATGCCCAAAGCGGCTCGCCGCTGCGCCGGTCGAGGCAGCGGATTCTCTCGCCGTCGTGGAAGAGGACGCGTTGGCCGCCCGCTGCCAGCGACAGCGAAACCAGGTCCGATTCCTTCTCCCAGAGCACCCGGCCCGAGTCGGCATCGAGCGCCATGATAGTCCGGGGTGCCTGCGTCCACAGCGGGTTTGTGACATCCTTGTTCATCTCGGTCAGCGAACTGTAGCGTTTTCTAGGATCGCTGCGCAGAGGCTGACCCTCGCCGGCGACCGACAGGATCAGCACACCGTCGACTAGCAGGACCTCCTCGGTCGCCTTCGTGCCCTCGTAGGTGCGGATCGTTTTGCCCGTTGCCGCATCCAGCGCCGACAGCGGCGCTTCGATCCCCAGGGTGACATAGACCCGATCACCTGATGCCACCAACCGGCGAGCCAGCATCTGAGGACCGCTCTTTAGCCGCCACAGGTGCGGATGCCACAGTTCGATCTGTCGCTGCCAGAGGTGCTTGCCGTTGAATGCGTCGCGTGCTATCAGCCTCCACCTGGGCGGTATGAGAATGGAAGCTCGTGGAGCGTCGTCGAAGATATAGAAGAGGCGCCCGTTCGCCGAGACTACCGCACTGACGCTCGACATGTGGTCGTGCTGCCGGGAGTAACGCTGGCCAGCAATCCACTGATACCTGCTTGGCGGCTCGATGACGCTGTCGTGAGCGACGGCGTTGTTGCTGGGATCGTGCAGGTAGTGCGTCCACTCGTCGATCTCGCTTGGCCGAGTCTTAACCGTCCTGGCCCATTGCCCGGCCGACCTTACATAGGCTGAACCATCGGGAACCAGGACGCGCATCAGTTCGGATTCGGGCACGCCGCCCAGATCATCGGAGACGATAAGGTTGACCGAGTTGTCGATGTAGGGCAGACGGTTGCCTGACCACTGCTCGACGGCGACGCTGCCGTATTCGGCGAGCGACCGGATGTACTCGCGGGCCGCGGCGATATTTGCCGGGTCACTGTCGAGGCCGTGAACCACGTAGCTAGCGCCGGCTCGCAGCGCCGCGGTCAGTTTGCCGTCTCCGCAGCCGATGTGTACGACCAGACCGCCTTTCAAATTGGTCGAATCCAGGATTCGTCTGGCCTGCTGTCTGCGATCTGTAGACTGAGCACCGCAAACCGGTATTGCGGCCGATACCAGCAGAAGAAACGCAGAGCTAGTGATGAATCGTGTGTGCCAGTTCATAGGTTGGCCTCCTTCAAGTAAATAGCCACATCGAGAGTTCTTTCTGCCAACGATTCTAACGACAAGAGATCACCATTGCAACCGCAGCAGATCTGCATTTTTCGTTTCCACTGCCTGCGACGGTTTCGCCCCGTCGTACACTTGTTGACTCACACCGATCTAAGTGATAGCATTTGTTATCAAATTGTCAGCGCACGTGAGCGGGGCCGACGTTGCTGAAGCCTCGCGGCGAGTGTTCAGCAGTTTCCAAGAACCTCTATTGTGGAAAGGGACGTAAAATGAATCGCATTCGAAAGTGTTTGGATATGCACGGGCCTGCTGAAGGCCGTTCTGTTACGCGTCGCGAAATCCTCACGACCGCAGCGGCGGTCGTTGGCGCCTCATCGGTGCTTGCCGGATTGCCCCGGGCGGCATCGGGCCAGGTGGGGAAAGTCGTCAAGAAGGGCCGCATCAAACAGTCCATTTGCAGGGGCTGTCTGGGAAAGCTCAAGCTCAGTCGCGAGCAGCAAGCCGCGATGGCTGCCAAGATGGGCCTGGCGGGTTTGGATCTCGTCGGTCGCGGCGACTGGGACGCGGTCAAGAAGCATGGCCTGGTCGCGACGATGGTGTCCGGCGCCGGATCGATCAGGGACGGCCTCAACAACAAATCGCGACACCCAGAGTTCCTCAAGACTTTCAGGGAGAACATAAAGGCCGCAGCCGAGTACAAGTGGCCAAACGTGATCTGTATGGCCGGAGATCGTAAAGGGATCAGCGATGAGGAGGGTATGGACAACTGCCACCTCATCCTCAGAGAGGCGGTCAAGATCGCCGAGGATTCGGGCGTCACTATCTGCATGGAGCTGCTCAACAGCAGGGTAAATCACCCCGGGTACATGTGCGACAAATCCGCGTGGGGCTTCGAGCTGTGCCGGCGCGTAAACTCACCGCGTTTCAAGATGCTGTACGACATTTACCACATGCAGATCATGGAGGGCGACCTGATCGCGACCATCACCAAGAACATCGATATGATAGGTCATTTCCACACCGCCGGCGTGCCTGGCCGCCACGAACTGGACGAAAACCAGGAGATCTACTATCCCGCGGTGGCCAGAGCGATTGCCAAGACTGGATACAGCGGGTATGTGGCCCATGAGTACTCGCCCCAGGGCGACCCGGTAGAGTCGCTCGTACAGGCAATCAAGGCTTGTGATGTGTAAGCGGCTTGCAGATTGGCGCAGGTAAGCGTTTCTGTGGAAAATAATAGTTGCAGTTATCTGAAATCCACTTATAATGCTTCATGTCAAGTGGAAAGCCGACGAATGAAAGGAAAATACGCTTATGGGTACTCGACTATACATTGGCAATCTCTCTTATGATGCCATGGAAAACGATCTGCGGGCCTTGTTTGAGCAAGAAGGCAGCGTGGTAGCGTGTGATATCATGATCGACAGGCGTACGGGTCAGTCAAAAGGGTTTGCCTTTGTGGAGATGGCTTCTCAGGCAGACGCCGATAAGGCTATCGAAACATGTAACGGCAAGGACTTCGAGGGACGACCGTTGACTGTTAATGAGGCCCGGCCTCGTGCCGAGCGGCCGCCGCAGAATTTCGGTGGTGGGGGCGGTGGTTATGATCCGCGTGGCGGTGGCGGTTCCAGCGGAAAACGCCGCTCCGGCAAGGGGAGCCGGCGCGGATTGCGCAATGAAAAACGCAGTCGCAAGGGGATGTTCTAATCACGACAGCGGCAAGACACTCGCCATGACGCCGAATAGAGGGATGGGTCGGTCAGATCGAAGCCTCTTGTGCTGACTCCAAAACGATGCTATCTTGTTGACATTGCATCGTGTCGCTGTGACTCGATCACGCATCCAGTTGCGCTACTGAAATCTGTCGGAACATGGAAGTCTTCCCGGACCACGTCAAATTTCAAAAGACATGGCGACCATATCAGGCACGAGTGCTGTCAGAACTCAAAGAGCATTTGGATGACGATCATTTGCATGTTATCGCTGCGCCCGGTTCCGGCAAGACTGTGCTGGGGCTTGAGGTCGCCCGCAGGCTCAACAGAGCTACACTGATCTTCGCCCCTACCTTGGCGGTAAGGGACCAGTGGGTGGAGCGTTTGATTTCCCTGTTCCTTGACCACGAGCACGTTGCAGTTGACTGGATCTCACGAGACGTTCGCAATCCCAAATTCCTCACGGTATCCACATACCAGGGTCTGCACAGTGCTTTCACAGGCAAGACGCAGCCAGAACCTGATGAAGGAGATGACGAAACGTGCGCCCGAGAAGAGGACGGCCATCAACGCAATTGCGGCCGAGGCACCAACCGCGCAGGTCTCTTGAGAGGGCTGAAGGCGGCCAGGATAGGGACGCTTGTCCTCGATGAGGCCCATCACCTTAGAAACGAGTGGTGGCAATGTCTGATCGATGTAAAGAAGCACCTGGATGATCCGAAAATAGTCGCACTGACAGCCACGCCACCGCTCGATGTATCGCCACAGGAGTGGGACCGATACGTCGATTTGTGCGGCCCCGTTGATGCGGAAATATGTGTTCCCGAACTCGTTCAAGAAAGAAATCTCTGTCCACATCAAGACTATGCTTATGTCTCGGCGCCATCGAAGGCCGAGCGCAGGCAGCTAGAAGAGTTTCGAAGTGAGATTCAGAGATTCATCGACGAACTGCTTTCAAATCAGGATTTCACCCTGGCTTTGGAGAAACATCCTTGTATCAGTAATTCGGGGTCGCATGTGGAAGAGATCCTGTCGGATCCGGGCTTCTACTCGAGCATGGCTGTCTTCCTGAAGCGGGTCAGAGGCCGGCCGCCAAAGAAACCTCTGCGGGTCATCGGTGTTCGGCGCCAAAGATGCCCAGGTCTAGACTTTGGGTGGTTGGAGGTTCTTCTGACAGGATGTTTGTACGGGCATAGAGAGGGTTTCGTCGATTGCGACGAGCTTTTCGACGAAATCTCTCGACGGCTCAAGCGAATAGGCGCGATTGAAAGAAGGAAGGTTGCCCTAAAGAGCAACGACAGGATCGCGAAGCTATTGGTTTCGAGTATTTCCAAGCTCAAGAGTATCGAGCAAATCGTCCGGCTTGAGAATGAATCACTTGGAACTGATCTGAGGATGGTCATCTTGACCGACTACATTCGCAAGTCAGCCTTCCCGAAAAACCAAGAAGATACTGAGTCTCCGAAACGCATAGGTGTTGTGCCCATTTTTGAGACAGTGCGCAGAAGCTCAATCAGCGGTATTGGGCTGGGTATTCTTAGCGGGACTCTGGTTGTCGTACCTTGCCAGGCCAAAGATCTGCTGGAGAAGATCGCCGCAAGCATGGGCATTGAGTCAAGTGCGATGAGGTATTCTCCGCTGCCTCACGATGAAGACTACTGTTGCCTGGAGATGGTTGGAACCAACAGACAAAGAATGGTCAGACTGATTACACGTCTGTTTAGCCAGGGCGGTATTAACGTTCTGGTTGGAACCAAGTCTCTGTTGGGAGAAGGCTGGGATGCTCCTTCAATCAATTCGTTGATTCTGGCAAGTTTCGTTGGCTCATTCATGCTCTCCAATCAAATGAGAGGGCGGGCGATTCGAACCCAAGAGGGTAATCCTGACAAGACAGCGAACATCTGGCACCTGGTCTGTGTTGAACAGGGTCAGAGGGGATTGAGTGAGGATATGCAGATGCTCGCGAGGCGTTTCAAGTCCTTCGTGGGGATATCCTTCAAAGACAATACCATTGAGAACGGCATAGATCGCCTGGATCTTGGCGAGCCGCCATTTGGCACCAAGAGAATCGAGACTATCTGTTCAATGATGAAGCAGAAGGCCCAGGACAGAGGTAGACTGCGGGCAGAATGGCAGCAGGCTCTTGAGGCCGGCGAAACGGGACGGCTGTCCGAAGAGATCACAAGCCCGTATCGTGCTCTGCCTCGCAGTTTCGTATTCGCCAATACGATACTTGCACTCTTATGGCAGGGATTGTTCTGCGGAGCTTTTACTTTTTCACTAATCATGAGGGCGTCCAGTGGATCAGCCGAGAAGGCAACGCTGAGGGGGCTGCTGTTGTTGGTTGCAGCAGCAAGTGTCATTTCCGCTTTGGCAGCGCTGCCGAAATGCCTCAAGGCGCTGTATTTGTTTCTCAGGCATGCGCCGGTGTCGTCCAGTATGAAGCAGATAGGAAAGGCCCTTGTCAGAAGCCTGGCTCATGCTGATCTGATTGAGAGCCGTCTCTCAAAGCTGAAGGTTGTGACGACCTCACACGAGCACGGCCTTGTCAGTTGTTCATTGAGAGGCGGAACTACGTATGAGAAGTCGCTTTTTCTGGATTCGATGCAAGAGATCCTCGGGCCTATCCGTAATCCTCGTTACATCATGGTTCGAAAGACGCCACTCGGACGATTGATCAGAAGAGACTATCACGTTGTCCCCCAGGCCCTGGGAAGAAACAAGGAGCTTGCCGAGTACTTCAAGAAAATGTGGTCCAAGTACGTGGGTCCTGCAGAACTTGTGTATACAAGAACTGTTAAAGGTCGCAGAGTTCTGCTCCGGGCCAGGGCCCGTGCAATGTCGACAAGCTTCCAGAGACGTGCCGAGCGGACAAGAGTCTGGAAGTAGCTGTTCGATCAGACAGAGCCTGGTAACCGACTGCGGTGACTGCTCTATGCCGGACCATTGTCGGATTTCAGTTTTCGGCTTTGGCGTCCCCGATGCAGATCAGGTGGTTAAGGGTGCGGATGTACATTCGCCCGTTGGCGATCGCGGGGGTCGCGTCCGATTTCTCGCCCAATGTGTTCCTGGCCAGGACTTTGTATTCACCTCCTGCCTCGAGCACGATCACCTCGCCATCACGGGTCAGAAGGTAGATCCGCCTGTTGACGCAGACGGGTGAGGCGTAGAAGTTCTGGTTCAGGTCCTCCTTCCACACCTGCTGGCCCGTGGCAGCCACCACACAGGTCATCACGCCAGAGTCGCTAAGGATGTACAGGTACTCGCCGATCGCGATCGGCGTGCAGACATACGGCAGGTCACTGTCCAGCTTCCAGGCCACCGTCGCCTTGGGCCCGGGCAGCTTGTCGGGCGGGCGAACGGCCGCCGATTCCCGACCCCTGCCGCCCGTCCCGGCCGTTGCGAAGATCAGGCTTCCGGCCACTACGGGCGACGAGACACTCTTGAGCGTAAACAGCTTGTCACTCTCCCACTTCTTCTGCCCGCTTGCCGGATCGACCGCCGTTATACCGTGCGCCTCGCTGACGAAGACCACTTCCGGCTCGCCGTTTTTCGGGCGGTACACCGCGGGGGTGATGTAGGATGTCATCTTGCTGCTGCGCTCGATCTGCCAGACCGTTTCGCCCGTCCTGCCGTCCAAGGCGGCCAGGAAACTGTTCTGCATATTGTCATTGGCGATGATCATCACCCCGTCCAGGGCGATGGGTGAGGCGCCCGCGCCGTGTCTGGCCTTGAAATCGCCCACCTCCCGCCGCCAGAGCTTATTGCCCGCGTGGTCGAGAGCAAGAGCTACGAACGTACCGCCCGAAATCCAGTTGATGTACACACGCTGGGCGTCGACCGCCGGTGTTGAGGCGGCGAAGCTGTTCCGCTGATTGTGCTTGTACGGTGTGAACGGCATTTTCGTCGACCAGAGCGTCTTGCCCGATCTTGCATCGAGACAGACGACTTCGCGCTGCTCTTGCGCGTCGTGCGTACAGGTCAGAAAGATGCGCCGGCCCCACAGTGCGGGTGACGAGTGCCCCGGCCCCGGGAGTTTGACCTTCCAGAGATAGTCGGCCTCAGTAAAGGATACGGGAATCGACTCACCCTTGCCTATGCCTGTCCCATCGGGTCCGCGGAACCGCGTCCACTCCTGCCCGTCCGCTACCCCGCACAAAACGACGAAGACCATCAGACATACACCACACCTCATCAATCGCCTGTTCATAGTACAATTCTCCTGATCCGAGACATACCCTTCAGGGTAGTAAATTCCCGCGAACAAAACCATATCCTGTTGTTGTAAAACCATTTGCCCGCGCAAGAACGCGAATTTTCAATCAGGATCAACATATTTTGGATAAGTTCGTGCCGGCATGTCCTTCTAAAGAACGTGAACTTGGCTGATGCCAATGGCTAGTGCCAAGCCCCCTGAACACCCAACAACCATCCATTCTATGAGAATATTCGGCAGAATGCAACATTGAAAAAACCAGGTCCATGCGGCGACATTGTCTGCTCATCCCTCGCAGTGCATTCCTCCGCTCTTGATCCGCTTTTCCTTGGGCGGTACAATCATTATCATGATTGAAATGTCACAACTCCTACCC
>Ga0209536_100011138_pt1 | contig 13192 bp, 13 predicted proteins | sample DeeMarSeWOR28_12_FD_187461 | JGI IMG/M metagenome (GOLD analysis project Ga0209536, IMG submission 187461) | Marine sediment microbial communities from White Oak River estuary, North Carolina - WOR-2-8_12 (SPAdes) (version 2) | ecosystem: Environmental > Aquatic > Marine > Intertidal zone >...
GCCTCGATACGGATGAAGAACTGGCGCCGAGGCCAGCAGGACTACGAGTACCTCTGGCTGGCGCGGGAGTGGGGTATCCCGACGACATCGATCGTAGACTGGGTTGTGCCCGCGGCGTTCAATGACTACAACGGGTCAGCCTACACCAATCAGGATCAGCAGCCTCTCTGGGCGACGCGGGGCTATCAGTTCGAAGTCGCACGGAGAGAACTGGCCCAACACCTGGCCAGGAAATGACCGCTGAAAAGCCTCCACAGAGCCACCCCTCGACGCGTATCCGCTGGAACGAAAAGGGCGCACGATCGTGCGCCCTTTGTTACACCTCTATCTATGTCGCGGAATGGTTCCGGTCTACATGTTAAACCCGAGGGTCAAACCAAAGAGGTTTGCGGTGCTCTTATACGTTCCTCGCGCCAGTGGGGCGAGGGACGATGTTGGATCAGACGGGGTTGGCGCATCCCTGTCCGAGGAGAGTATCAGCTGATATGCCGCGTCAACGACGACGTTCTCGGAAATCTTGAATCCGACTCCGAGCGTGAACTCTATTCGGTTCGCGTCGGGAACAAGAGGCTCCACGGACATGTCCGGCTGCGGTGTCTTATCGTAGATGAAACCTGCCCGGAGGGCGACCGATTCGAGCTGGTACTCGCCGCCGACACGGATCATCCAGGCGTCCTCCCAGTCCCTCCCGGTCTTCGAGGCGGTCTGCAGGGGTCCGCCGGTGAGAGGAAAGGAGGGGCCGTCCGGTATGTTGATTGCCAGCGTATCATATGTAGACCACATAATGTACTGGAAATCTGCCTCCAGGATGAGCTCAGGAGTAGCCTGAATGGCAATGCCGGCAAAGATGTTGTTCGGCATCTCGATGGTGGTCTTCCCATCACCACCCGGGAACCAAAATCCAAGGGCCTGCATCTGTGAAAACGTTGCGGTTCCCTCGTAGTCGATTTCGGTCGAGTGGCGATAGGAAACGCCAAGGGAGACCTGCTCATTCGGTTTGTAGATCAACCCCGCGTTCCAGTTCACGGCGGTCCCATCGGCCTCCAGGCTCACTTCTCCGTCAGTTGAGGATGGAACCGGGGGAGGTCCAACACTGCTATAGGTGCCTACGTTCCGCCTGAGTTTAACGTTGGAGAAGACATAGCTCACGCCGGCGCCCAGGGAGAACTGGTCACTGATCTTGTATGCGACCGAAGGGTTGATGAAGAACGTCTGGAGGTCTGTCTTGAGTGCTGCATAACGGCCCGTCCAGCCAGGCTTCCACTCCGTGCCTAGACCAAAAGGCGCGTAGAATCCTACACCGACAGTCCAGCCGGCCGGGTCCCCGTAAGAAACGTACGCGTGCGGCGGGAAGAAGACCTGGCTCTCCATCTTCTCCTCGGAGCCCGAGGGGCTGGTCCAGCTGGTCGATGGCGCGATCAACGTTGCGCCGGCCATGACCTTGAAACCCTGCTGGAATCCCAGACCGGCGGGGTTGTAGTACATAGCCGAGCCGTCGGATGCCTGCGCGGAGAACGCTCCTCCCATGCCCATAGCCTTTGTGCCGTGCTCGTTGATCTGAAATCCCCCTGCATGCAAGGCGCAAGGCACGACGGCCAGAATGATAACAAGAACAACGCAGTACCTTATGAGTCTCATAAGATACCTCCTGTTGAAGTGAGTAGAATGGATGGTTTGAAAGGAGAACAGTCGTGAGCGCGGGCTGACCCAGCCAAATTGTGCCCCCCCATCGTACCCGCGTCGCAATGACGTGGACGAAGGTACAAAATCTCTTCAAAAAAGTCATCCTCGATTCCAAGAAACTTCGCATAGGCTCAAGGACGGACGCTTCTGCCGGAAAATGCTGATTCTGGGCTGGTTTTCTATCGAAATCGGTCGAAGATCGGAGGCGGAAAGACCGGCCCTTGACCTGCTCGGTGAGTTTGATTGCCGGCCGAATCAACCGGGCGAGGCTACCCTTCGAGATGAGGTTCTCTCTTGTGCGAAGCAGGCCTACGGAGAGAGGTCTCTTGCCCCGGGGGGGTGTCGCTCTTCGCCAGATGGTGGCTCTGGCCTCCGCTGCGCGTCCCCCCCCAGTCTGAGATCGTCTGTCGCGCCCCGGACAAAAAGGTCAGGGAAAAGAGCGATCCTCCTCTGTGGCAGCCCTCACTCCTCGCCTGGGGAGACAAGGCACTGATGGTTCACGGAGGAGACCTGGAGAGCGGCGATCCGAGTCTGTTCGCGGTCAGGGAAAGAGAGCTTTCCCCTGCCTGAGGAGACCAGTGGTGTGACAGTGGCCTCGTGCGTTTGTCTGAAGCTCGGTCCGTGCAGAAGACGGTTCCCCGGGCGGTGCGGTGAAGCTCATCGCATAAGAGTGAGGATCGACGAGCTCAGGATCTTTCGTTCTGAGCAGTTTCCGCCTAGTGCCCGGAATGGGCTACTGGAGGCTGGTGGCTGGAGAGGTCGCTCCGGATCTCCTTCCCTGGCGGGAAAAGAGTCGTCCGGCGTCTCTCAGCCGGAGGGTGGAGAGAAAGAACTGACCCTTTGTTCCCTGGACGCCCCTCCGGAAGAGCGTCGCCCGGGAGTACCAGGAGATGTTTCCCCCGAGCCGGAACTTGTAGTCGCTGGTTCCTTCAAGCAGATCGCATAGACGATATCCCTGCTCAATCGCATCCTGAAAAACAAGGCTCATCAGGACGGTGCCGGGGCTATAACGGCCCAGCTCATGGTTTGGCAACCGGCCGCTCAGGTAGACGCTGAAGAGATCGTGTGTCGCATAGGTCAGCAGCCCCGCAATCCGCAGGCCTCTATGGGTACAGAAGTAGAGACGGGCCATTCCCTTCCGCAGCAGGCGTTCTGTTGCGTCCCGGTGAAACTGTTCGAACCGATGTCGTGTGTTGAAGAAGCCGCCCTCTCCCTTGCTCTCCCAGACGGCCGTGTGGAGCGCCACGAAGTCGTCAAACGCCTGCGGATCTTCGGGACCGCTCACGACCTCAAATGACGCGCCGCTTTTTTCCAGCGCCCGGCGACGCTTTCGAAGCAGTCCCCGCTGGTGATAGGACAGTCCTTCAAGGTACGTCTTCCAGTCCGGCGGGTTCTGCATCATGACCCGGGGGAGACTCCGCTCTACATAGTTTACGGCGATGCCGCGTTGCTTCAGCTGGCAGAGAAGGCCGGCGAGAAAGAGGGACGGCGAAAAATGGTGGAAATCTATGAAATTGCATCTCTGCTCGTTCAATTCCTCGGCCAGGAACCCGGCCGCAACCCGCATTACCGGTGTCTCGTACTCGGGGAGCACCAGGGGGCTATACTCTCCCAGGACGGAGTGCTCTCCAAGCATCCGGAGACACGACACTCTTGTGATCTTCAGGTTGTGTCTTTCGATATAACAGGGGAACGTTGCCACGAGTCGCCGTCCGTTCCACACCGTTAAGAGGCGCAGGCGGAAGAGGTCTCCGAAGGTGCTCCACCATTGGTGGAGCCAGTCGAACGATTGATATACGGTCCCCCGAAGGGCGGCGTGGAGTTCCTCCCACGGTTCGCGAAGGGCGGAGAAGTCTCGACTGTCTGTAATGATCAGCTTTTCCATTGCCGAAATATACGCAGGCCCAGCGGGAGAGGAGTTGCGCTGCGACACACGCGGCCCCCCATCTGCTTGATTTTGTACGGCCCCTTTGTTAAGGTAGACTCATGGTACACATGGGATACACGCCCTGCGGTCTTCCCCGCCACTCTCGCAAGGGGCAACAGCGATGATCATCGTCATGGAGTCCCGTGCGACTGATGAGGATGTCCAGACAGTCCTGGATGCGATCAACGGGGCCGGACTCCAGCCCCACGTTTCGCGAGGGGTGGAACGGACGATCATTGGCGTCATCGGAGACGAGCGTCTCATCAGAAGGGAACGCTTTGCCCTCCTGCCGCGCGTTGAAAATGTCATTCCCATACTCAAGCCCTTCAAGCTTGCCAGCCGGGAGTTCAAACGGGAGAACACGGTCGTTGACGTCGCAAACGTACGGATAGGCGGTAAGGCGGTGGCTGTCATTGCAGGCCCCTGTTCGGTGGAGAGTGAGGAGCAGGTGTTTGCGACGGCCGAGAGGGTAAAGGCAGCCGGCGCGCATCTTCTGCGGGGAGGGGCCTACAAACCCAGAACGAGCCCCTATGCGTTCCAGGGGCTTGGCGTGGATGGCCTGAAGATCCTGGGAAGGGTCCGGGATGCCACAGGGCTGGGGATCGTTACAGAGGTGATGGAGTCGGCGGAGGCTGAGATCGTCGCCGAGTACGCGGATATGCTTCAGGTGGGTGCCCGGAACATGCATAATTCCAAGCTCCTCCGTGCGCTTGCCCGGATCAACAAGCCCGTCCTCCTGAAGAGGAACTTCTCTGCCACATTCAACGAGTTTCTCATGAGCGCCGAGTATCTCCTCTCGGGTGGAAACAGCCGCGTTGTGCTCTGTGAGAGAGGCATCCGGACATTTGTCGAGTACACAAGAAACACGCTCGATTTGAACGTAATCCCGGCGGTCCATGAAGTGTCCCATCTCCCGATCATCGTCGACCCGAGCCACGGAACGGGGAGGCACGAGCTTGTCCTTCCCATGAGTCTCGCCGCTCTGGGGGCTGGAGCAGACGGACTCATCGTGGAAGTCCACCCCGAACCTGCCCAGGCTCTCTCTGACGGAGAACAGTCCATTACCCCGGACGAATTCGACCAGCTCATGTCCCGTGTCAGGACTCTGGCCGCTGCACTTGGCAGGGCATGAGAGACCTCCCCGGCATGGAGCACCCCTCCTCCAGGTTTTCCCCCATGAAACGCACGAGACGATGAAAACGCTCTCCACACTGATCTTCTTTGCGGTGTTCTTTACCGTCTACGGGCTGGTCAACTACTACATCTTCACCCGTGGGTGGCAGGCGATGCCCCTGACGGGAGGGGGGAGGATCTGGTATCTCATAGTTTTCCTCTTTCTTGCGCTGAGTTTCATCGCGGGAAGATTTCTCGAGCGGGTGTGGCTCTCACACCTCAGTTCGCTCCTCGTCTGGGTGGGATCCTTCTGGCTTGCCGCGATGGTCTACCTCTTCCTTGCAGCTGTTCTGTTCGATCTCCTCCGACTGACGAACGGCCTTCTGCATTTTCTCCCCCCCTCCTCGCTTGATGCACACGGACCTGGCAGGGGGTGGTCTGCAATCGTTGCCCTCGGGTGCACGCTCCTTCTCCTCCTCGGGGGCTACCTGAACGCGTTGCATCCGGAAATCCGACGGATCTCTCTCACGGTGGCAAAACCCGGCATGGGCGATTCGACGCTCCACATAGTGGCAGCCTCTGACATACACCTTGGCACGATTGTCGGACGTCACCGGTTCGACCGGATAGTCCGGACAATAAACGCACTGGAGCCCGATCTCATACTGCTGCCGGGAGACGTCGTTGACGAAGATCTGGCTCCTGTCATCCGGGAGAATATCGGAGAGAGCCTGCGTCTGCTCAGATCCAGGTATGGTGTTCTCGCGGTGACGGGGAACCATGAGTACATAGGAGGTGCCGAGGAAGCCTGCTCATACCTGGAAGCCCACGGCGTGCATGTCCTGCGTGACACCGCTCTCCGCCTTGCGAACGGCGTGACTATCATCGGCCGGGAGGACCGGAGTATTCAACAGTTTTCCGGGAGAAAGCGGAAGCCCTTGAGCGTACTCCTGGCCGGCGTCGACCGCTCGTCCCCCATGATCCTCATGGACCATCAGCCATTCGGACTGGAGGAGGCGGCGAATGCAGGCGTTGACCTCCAGCTCTCGGGCCATACGCACCACGGTCAGCTGTGGCCATTCAACTTCATTACGCGGGCGGTCTATGAGGTGAGCTGGGGATACGTGAAGAAAGCCGGTACGCATATCTACGTGTCGAGTGGAGTCGGGACCTGGGGACCACCTGTGCGAACGGGGAACAGGCCGGAGATTGTGAGCATCAGATTGGCGTTCAGCGGGACAGGACGGTAGCGGGGGGCGAGGGAAGAGACCACCACGCCGGGCGGAGGGCATCAGGACGAGGGGCAGCTGCTGAGGTCAACCCTTCTCGAGGAGACGTGAGGAAACTGGGAGATCCCATCCCGCAATGGTCGACGTGATGCCCGGCAGCGACCCGAGGAGCCAGAGCGATGCGCCGGGAAGGAAGACCAGAATCGTGACGCAAGGGGGGGAATGCCCCCGGTACAGTCAAGTATTGCCCGTCCCCATCCCTTGAGCGACCGCAATGCAATTGCACCTGGGGTATTTGAGATGCCTTCTATGACGGAGAATGTCCGAGAATGAGTGTCAACGTCACGGCGCCGCCCATCGGGCGCTTCAGCGTCACCGTGCCTGCGAGCAGACTGAGAGTAGAGCTCATGATCTTCCATGCGCATCGCCGCTCCTTCTCGTGGCGAACGCCTCAAAGAACCTGAAGAGAGCTCCGGAAACAAGCACCCAGGCGACTAACATGACGATGCCTGCTGGTGCGGCAAGCGAATAGTCAATGGCGCATCTGCCCGCGATGAGATACAGCATTCCCAGAACAGGAAGCACCCCCCAGCCCTTCCTCATCTCCTGGGCGATTGCGGTTGACGGTGCCTCGATCACGGGCGTCTCTCCCGGCTGTCTCTGTCCGAGGGTTGACGTTGTGGTACATCCGGGAGTGAAAGGCGAGACCAACCGTACTATGGAGCGCGAGACGGTGCACCTCAGGCAGAAGCCCGACTGTTCGGCAACGGAAGACGTTCTGGAGGTCTCATGAGGCAGGCACCGATCGCTTCACTGCTGCTCTGCAGCCTCCTTCTCCATGTCAGTCCCTCCGAGGGTGAGGTTCTGATCGCTCCGGTGGAGGTGGGGGGGTTTTCCGCCTTGACCTCATACGGGGAGCTGGGGAGCTTCCTCCGCGACCTGGAGTCTCGCCCCGGATTCCAGGTCCAGTCGATCGGACGTTCCCGGCAGGGAAGGGAGGTGTTGGCCGTCCGTCTCGGCAGCGCAAAGTCCGCCGAACCGGATGGCGGCAGGCTCCGGATCCTTCTGTTTGCGCAACAGCACGGTGACGAGCCGTCCGGAAAAGAGGCCCTGACGTTGTTCCTTGCCCGATGCGCCTCGGGGGAATACGATGAGGAGCTCCAGATGGTCAACATCATGGTGATTCCGCAGGTGAACCCTGACGGGGCAGAACTCCGCCAGAGGCTGACGACGGACAGCATCGACCTGAACCGCTCCCACCTCCTCCTGAATTCGCCGGAAGTCCGCGGACTGCACGATCTGTTTCTCGCGTGGATGCCGGAGGTAACCGTCGACATCCATGAATATGGCTCGTTCACGGATCCGTGGGTCCAGGCGGGAATCATCAAGACGGGTGATGTGCAGATGGGACTCCTCTCGAATCTCAACTGTTCCGAAGCGATCAGGGCGTACCAGAAAGAACGGGTCCTCCCGTTTCTCAGGTCGCATCTCGAAGAGAGAGGATTCTCCTTCCACGAGTACCTCGTTGGGTCTCCTCCAGGCCGTATCCGGTACAGCACGACGGAGATCAACGATGGCAGGCAGGGTTTTGGGATGTTCAACACCATGTCCTTCATCCAGGAGGGGAGGACCTGGCGGGCGCTGGACGACCAGCTCGAACGCAGAACACGCTCTCAACTGGCTGCCCTGGAGGGCCTGGTGCGATACTGTGCTGAGTTCGCCGGGGAGATACAGTCGCTTGTCACCGCTGAACGCCAGAGGCTGAGCAATCGCGCCGGGAGCAACTTTGTCACTATTATGGAATATGGAGGCAGCGGGGATTCACTCCTGATCCCCGCTCTGGATCTCACTTCGAACAGGGAAGTCACCTGGAGGGTAGAGCCGTTTCACGGCACGGTCCGGGCGATTGCGTCCTGCAACCTCCCATTGGCCTACGTGGTGCCGCGGGAGCTGACCGGCATTCTGGATCTGCTGCGCGCGCATGGTACAGCTATGGATACGATCCGGCGCATGACGACGACACCAGGGAAGGTCTTCCATATTGACAGCCTCACGACCCAGATCCTGCAGGACGAGGATCACCTGCGGGTATGGGGCGGCGGTTTTGCCAGGAGAGTGGTTCTTCGTCCCGGGGACATCGTCGTCCCGGTGAATCAGGCGCACTCGCTCTTTGTCGCGACGCTCCTCGAGCCTGAATCGATGTGGGGGCTGTCGCGGTACCGTCAGTTTGAGCAGCTCTTCCAGGGCGCACACTATCCCATTATGACGCTCCCTGTGTTGCGATGATGGCGGCGGCTTCGTTGCGTTTCTCTGGACGAAACGATAGATTGTCTCTACGGTGGGTGATCGAGCGGCCATAGTGCTATCCCTTCTCCTCGTCGGATGCGCCGGTTCGCAGGAGAGAACGCAGGAGAGCTACGGCTACACGACATGCATGACGATTGATCAGATCGAGGAGCTGCGGTCAGTAGAGGCGCTGCTCCCCATTGCGCCGGACAGTGTCGTTGAACGATACCGCCGGTACACACCCGACACCTTCTACCGGACCTTCCAGCCGACGATCCTCCAGGTTGCGCAGTACATCGATTCGATGAACAGCGCACTCGACCCGGATGTGAGAATCGATACCCTCGCCATCGATCATACCTTCGAGCATATCGGTGAAGCGGCCCGTCTCGGAGGACGCCTCTACCTCTCCAGCAGCTACTTCTTCATGTTCGAGAGTCCAGCTGTTCTTCGGTCAGTGGTGGCGCACGAGTTCGGTCACATTCACTATGAGTTGCTGTCGGATGAGCAACATCGGGAGCTTGAGGATGTCTGGCGCCGGCTGGAGCAATCCGCGCTCTTCTATGTGTTTCATGACGGAGAGTACTCGGCAAATGCCCGATTCGGAGGTCACCCGGAGGAAAGCCCGGAGGAGCTCTTCGCATCCGCGTTCAACCTCTTCCGCAATAACGAGGAGGAGCTGGCCGCACGCCTGGAGTATGTGGATCGGCGGCACCACGAACTGGTGCGCCGTCTGAGAGTCATTGCGCTCCCCTCGGCACCGGGGGAGGCCAGCAACCGCGCAGAAAGCCCCCCTTGAGACGGCCCTGCCGCCCTGGCCTAACAATTCCGTAACATTTCAATAGCATTCACTTCACACTAAAAGGGTACGTTCAGGTGAACCCTACAACCGCGCCTGCTCCGGTGCGGAAGCACGGGGCCACTGATTGTCTGCCAACTCCACAGAGGCGATGCATGCGGCCATTGATGATCGCTCACATCTCTGATCTCCACCTGCATGGGCAGTACAGGTGGGAGAATATCCGCAAGACAAAGCGGCTCCTGGAGTACATAAGCCGGAAGCAGGTGGATCATCTGGTCGTTACAGGTGATATCACCTCCAACGCAGACGTGCATGGATGTGATCTCGGGAGGTCGTTGTTTGCGGGGGTTGGACTGCTTGACACGACGCGGTTATCGGTTGTCATCGGCAATCACGACATCTATGGAGGCGCGCACACGGCGGAAGACATTCTCATGTTTCCCCATCGGTGTCGGACAACCGATTACGACGCGAAGGTGACAGAGTTCAGAGAGCACTACCAGGAAACATTTGAGCGATGCATTGTTGCGTCGCAACCCCGCGTCTTTCCGTCTGCAAAGCTCGTCGGCGACGCTCTGATCGTAGGCCTGAATTCGATCGCCCGCTACTCCGGCATCAAGAACCCGCTGGGTGCAAACGGCAAGATCGACGACCGGTAGTTTGACCGGCTCAGCAGAATCCTCTCATCTCCCCTCTTCAGCGACAGGCAGAAGATCATTCTGGTTCATCATCACTTCTCCCCCACCGAGGGTCTCGGCTCCGGAACGATGCACAGCATCTGGAACGGCAAACGATGGAACTGCGGGGAAAGAATGACCTGCTGGAGCTGTTTCGGAGGAACGGCGTGAGGATCGTGTTGCACGGACACGATCACAGGAACGCACAGTACAGGAGGAAGAGTGTGCGCTTCCTCAATGGTGGGGGCTCGGTCATCGACCGGGAGGGAGGAGGGCTTCGTGTCAACCTTCTCCATCTCTGGCCCGATGGGATTCTGTCGGAGATACACCGACTCCCCGAGCAGTCGGGCCTGCCGGTCCGCACCGCCGAGATCATCGAGCGTCGTGAGATCACCGAGCCTGTGGCCGCGTAGTTCCTCCCTAGCACCCGTCCCCTGAGGCATGAGGACCGGGGGTTTCAATCCCCTTCCGAACCGGCCGGTTCTCTCCGTCTGTGAAGACCACAGTAGGCCGGAAACTGTCGGTCATCGACTCAGGAACGTCAGCAAACGCTGCCACGATGAGTATCTCGCCGGGGGAGGCAAGGTGGGCTGCCGCTCCGTTGACGCAGATGCTTCCCGTTCCCTCGATCCCCGCTATGGCGTACGTCTCAAACCGGGTTCCGCGGGTCACGTTCCACACGCTCACTGCTTCGTATTCTTTGATGTCGGCGAGCTCGAGGAGCTCCGGAGGGATGGTGAGACTTCCTTCATAGTGGAGGTCTGCATCGGTGACCACGACACGGTGGATTTTTGCTCGAAGCATCCTGCGGTAGGTTTCCAATATCGTCTCCGGATCTGACTGGGAGCCAGCTGCTCACGGAATCTAGGAAGAAATTCCGATCCACACAAACACCGGGACGTTCCCATCGGTCCCCCCTCGGCGGCAGGCTGAGGGGATCGTCTGGCGACTCAGTTGGCGGAGGCTCGGAGACTGAAGCGTGGGATTGTCACCCTGAAGGATTCCCCGTTCGATCGCAGCATCAGATAGGTGCCGTCCATCGATCCTTCGAAGGTTTCGAGGATGCAGTAGCTGTTGTACTCGTGGGCTTCTCCCGGGGGGATGACCGGCTGTTTCCCGACGACTCCCTCTCCGTCGACCTCCTTGATGTCCCCCAGGGCATCACGGATAAACCAGTGCCGGCGAAGGAGTTGAACGTCATCGATTCCGTTGTTCTCGATCCTGACGAAGTAGGCAAAGACGAAGCGCCGGGCAAGAACGTCAGACTGCCCGTCAAGATACACCGGCTGGACGATGACGGTGATATCCTCGGTGGTAGCAACGTACGGATTCATTGGTGTCGGACCTCCCCTGTCCGTGCGGAAGCGTAGTGCGGGTGGTGGGTTCTTACAGATGGAAAGCTACCACGGTAATTTGTAGAAAAGATCACCCGAGGTCAAGGCCTGGAGCAACTTTTTTTTGACGGAGTGCCCTCGAACACAGAACGATGTATGGAAATGGGTGATGGGTGACTGTTGGGCTAGAAACTGAAACCAAGACCTGCGTTGACGAACAGGCCCTCCACCGATTGGGCCGCTACAGCGGAGAAGAGAAATTCCCGGCTCAAGGGGGCGAACCAGAGCCCGAGACCAGCATTGGTGTGCCAGTTCCCCTCGGACTCGCCCTTCCACCAGACCCGTCCGGCGTCGGCAAGAAGGATCAGTCCGATGTCAGTCGGAATGATGATGTAGTACCTCCCCAGTGACAGACGGACTTCGACAGACCCGAAGAGGGAGGCATCGCCCGTGAATCTCTGTGAGTAGTACCCGCGCAGAGACTGCCCACCCCCCAGGGACGCTGCCTCGTATACCGGGGGAAACCCGAAGATCTTCTCTCCTCCCGCGCGGAGCGCCAGCTCGACGTCCGTTAGGAGCCTGCCTCCAAGGTGGAAACGAATGTCGCCCGTCACCTTCTGAAAAGGCTCTTTCTCTGTAAACAGATAGAAGTGATTGAAGGCCGAAAGATAGAGGTAGACGCCGGAAGCTGGAAAGGTCCCATGGCCCCGGGTGTCGATCCGGAACTGGAGTCCGATCCCGGTATTCGCCCTGTTGTCATCAAGCGTGTCCAGGCCCTCGTCCTGGTATTTTCTTCTCTCTGTCCCTCGGACTCTGAAGTGCTTGAACCAGAGACCGAGCCCCACGGTGCTTCTCCCGAACAGGCTGTGGTAGAGCGTTGGCTGGAGCCAGAATTCCTGAGAGGGAACTCTGTAGAAGTCGCTCTCCTCCTGAACCGGGTCCCGCGGTGCGTTGTTTCCCAACCCGTAGAAGTTTCTGACTTCCAGCTGGGAGAAGTGCGTGTAGAGATCCAGGGAGAGCGTCCTGCTCAGCTGGGGCATCCCGAGCGTGTAGACAAGTTTGACCCTGCCGGTGGCAATCGCTATGCCCCCGACGAGCTGCATCCGGAATGCGTAGGGGAATTTCCTGAATCCGAACTCGTAGAGGATCGGCCCGGCCCCGAGCAGAAGGCCGTCCTCAGGTGTCAGGCCAAAGAGCGTGCCCAGTCTCCAGTCGTGGCCGTAGTCCCGTGGCGGCTCATAGAGACGCATGAATTCCTCTCTCCAGCCTGGGACGGTTGCGTCATCGTTTGTCTCCCCACTGGTCTCCTGGGATACTGCAACCGATCTGCAGGCGATCAGGATGGAGATGAGAGTCAGATATGTCAGATGCCTTCTCATCGAGGGCCGGTCTCCCGAACCGGGCGTATCTCTAGTATTGAAATCCGCCCCCGGGGACGGGTGTGTACGGATCTGTGTCTACGGACGTGCTGCGACCTGCAACGATGGTGTTCTTTCCGCGGTCGTCGTAGAAGTAGGTCATTGTCTCAGCCTCAGGGATAAACGGGATGATCCCAAGGAACCACCCCTTGACGAGGGATTCGTCGATGAGTTCGTCATCGCCTTTTCCACCTACTACCCGGACGGGAATGCTGCATTCCACAGTCCCCCGCACCCTCACCCTGTCATCCTTTCCCAGTGTGTAGAGCCGGATCTCCTTCGTTTCATTCCGCTCGAAGATACGGTGGTAAACAGGTGTTCCTTCCTTATCGCCCGTGTCCTTGTCCCGGCGCCACGCCGTTACCTCGACGCGCTCGTCATCCAGGCGTAGAACCTCCACGTACTCCTGCTTGTCGCTCAGGTAGATGTCGACATAGTCGGCGAGCTGTTGGTAGTACTGCGACGCGGCTTCCGCGAACGCATCACGCCTGGATTTCAGCGCGTGTTCCAGACGGGCTCCGTCCAGCGCATAGTACGCGGGCGGGAGCCGTCTAACCGCCCCCTCGATGATCACGTCCGTGAGATGGTTGATGAACGAGGTTGCCACGCTGTCCCAGGTCTGCCGGTCAACCCCTACCAGGAGGCGGCGATCGAGGTATCGTCCTGAAAAACTGATCTTGGAGATGCTGTGGAAGCGGTCGTCGAAGTGCTCAAATTGGCTGA
>Ga0209536_100011139_pt1 | contig 13191 bp, 10 predicted proteins | sample DeeMarSeWOR28_12_FD_187461 | JGI IMG/M metagenome (GOLD analysis project Ga0209536, IMG submission 187461) | Marine sediment microbial communities from White Oak River estuary, North Carolina - WOR-2-8_12 (SPAdes) (version 2) | ecosystem: Environmental > Aquatic > Marine > Intertidal zone >...
CCCCTTCATCCCTGTTAATTTTGCCGCCCTTACAAGAGTAGTAATAATGCATTCCAGGTCTTCGCCCGGAATGACAAGCGTGGTTGTTTTCTGTATTACAGCTTTCCTCCGCGTCTTGGCGACTCTGCGTGAGTCAGGTTTTTACGCTTTTACAGAAACCGCTCTTTCCCCCAGTTTTCAGGTTTCCTCTGCGTCCCTCCGCGTACTCTGCGGTTAGTGATAACGTTTTTTACAGCAATAAAAGGAATCCGCCGAGCAATAGGCACGCACCTATCCCCAGCGGGATCGTCTTGCGCAGGATCTCCCCCTCTTCCCCGGCGGCGCCGCACATGCTGGCGGCAAACGCCACTTTGAAGGGGCTCGAGATCCCGCCGATGCTCGCCCCTACGGCGAGGGCCGACACGAAAAGGATGGGGGAGTGCCCCATCTTTGCAGCGATGCCCATTTGAAGAGCCGCGAAGAGCATGATGGAAGCCACACCGTACCCCGTCAGGAAGGTGCCCACCCACCCCAGGAACGGGACCAGTAAAGGGTACACCGGACCGAAAATCCTGAGGCTTTCGGACACGATGCGGGGGATATTGCCCGCCTGCTCGATAGCAGGCCCGGACACAAGGTCGGAACCGGTGAAGGAGAGAACCTGCCCCATGGCAGCGAAGAGGGCCATGGAGAGGACCGCCCGCCAACCCTGCACGGTCCCCTTCCGGAGAGCCCCGGAAAGGCTCTGCCCGCGCTGGTGCAGGAAATGAGCCAGGATGAAGGCCGCAAAGAGATAGAGGTAGGCGTCAGACAGGGGCCGGAAGTGGATGACCCGTCCAGGGATCATCGAAACGCCGAAAGCCAACCGATCCCGTGCAATCTCCCTTATGCCCGGCATGGTGTTGACCGCAACGATCCCCAACCCCATGACCACCAGCGGCAGAGCGTCTCTGATCACCTCTCCCGTGACCTTGAGGCGCCGGATACCCGGCAGCACCAGCAGGAGGGTGAGCACCACTCCCCCGGTCAGTTCCCCCACCTGGTGCCCCATCCAGACCACCCCTCCCCATGCGGCAAGACCGGGGATGAGCCCCACAAAAGTGAGGTAAGCCAGGCGGGTCGGTTTGAAACCATCTCTGCCCGCGAAGAACGGCATGGCCCATGCCATGAGAACGGAGGCCGGAACCGACAGAACAGCCACTTCTCTGGCCAGAGCGCCGGTGTCAAAACCGGTCACGGCTGCGAGCACAGTGATGATCACTCCCCCCAGACCGAGGGTCATGAGGCCGCTGTAACCTATGATGGAAAGGGCTGCCGAGGCTTGCGGCGCTAGGCCAGATGCCCGCAGCATGGGAGCGGCCACCGGTTCAGCGATGATCCCCGCCCCTTCGAGGCTGTTCCCCATACCCAGCGCCAGGAGACTCAAACGGCCCCACTCCCCTCTGACGACGCCCGTGAACCAGGCTGCCAGACGCGGCAGTGAACCGGATCCGATGAGCACCGAGGCGAGAAGAATACCCCCATAAACCACCAGTAGAAGGGGCAGGGTGACGAGGAACCCGTCCAATGCCGAGAGCACCACCGCTGCAGCGGGGGTATCAAAGATGACAACAGCGATAAAAGCGGTCCAGGCTGTTCCCGCGATGGAAAGCTCCAGGGCGCTTCTGCGGAAAAAAACAGCCAGGACAAGAAGGAGGAGGACGGGGGACCAGGCTAAAAAGGTTAGCATCAGTCTAGACTTTTTAGCCTGGAGACGCGGTGACGCGGCGACGCGGAGAAGAGATCTCTTTCCCCGTGTCCCCGTGTCCCCGTATCCCCGTGTCTATTTCTCAAGTTGTCCGTTCCTCGTACGGGTAGACGACTTGAGCAATGTCCTGAGCGTCGAGCACTAACATAGCCAGCCGGTCCATCCCCAGGGAGACCCCGGCGCAGGGAGGCAGTTCAGCCATAGCTTCCAGAAACTCATCGTCGATAGTCAGCCCCTCCGCACCCTCTCTGGTCAGGTCAGCCAGGACTTTTTCCATTCGGCCTGCAAGCTCCACTGCATCATTGAGCTCCGTATATCCGTTGGCAAGCTCAAGCCCCGCGATGTAAACTTCGAACCTTTCCAGCAGGTCCGGATCGTCCTCCCTGGATCTGGCCATGGTACCCAGGAAAGAGGGATAATCCTTGACGATGGTGGGCCTCTCAACTCCGAGGGAAGGCTCCACGGCGTCAACGTAAACATGGTAAAAAAGATCCTCGGTGGTGGATCCGGGGCTCACCTTGTAACCCAGATCCTCAAGGGCCCCGGCAAGATCGTCATGGCTGAGGGAACCAACCCCGGCGTAGCGGTCAAACGCCTCTGCCATGGTGATCTCCTCCCACCGGTCGGCAAGATCGTAATGCCGGCCTCTAAAAGTCAGCCCCTCCTCATCTGTCACAGCCCGGCATACGGCCCGAACGACCCGTATGATGTCCCTGATGGCATCCTCGTAGCCGGCATCGACCTGGTACCACTCCAGCATGGAAAACTCGCGTCGATGAAGCTGGGAATGCTCCTCATCCCTGAAGACCGGAGTTATCTGGTAGATGCTTCCTGACTCCCTTGCCACAAGCTTTTTCATGGACAGTTCCGGAGATGTGTGAAGCCAGAGGGGCTGGGGCTCCCCTGAAAGATCGGAGAGACTCACAGGAACTGGAAGGATGTTGGGGTCGAGGTTGGGATGCGGGACCATGACTGGAGTCGTCACTTCGACAAACCCCTCCTGGTTAAAATAGGCCCGGACAGCATCTTCCATCGCTGCCCGGGCCTCGAGGAGCTTGCGTAACGTACCTGGGGGTCTCCGGCTTGATCCCTCCCGGAATTTATGTCTTGTCATCAGGTCGAATCTGACGGGTCGTCGGGGCTCGCCATGCAGAAGATCATTTGATGATCAGGATCGGCACCTGCGCCATCCTCACGACTCTCTCTGCCACACTGCCGAAAATGGCCCTTTCCAGCCCTGTCCGGCCGTGACTGCCCATGACGATCATGTCCACTTCCAGTTCCTCGGCCGCCTTGAGGATCTCCTCGTGGGGCTTCCCCTTCCTGATGTGGATCTCGCCAGCCAGCTTTTCCCCTCCCGCTTCATGGTAGATGGACTTCAGTTTCTCCTCGGCCCGTTTTTCCCACTTGGCCACGGACTCTTCCAGGGGCTCGATAGTGATGTGCACCGCTCCGGAAAGGAAGTCCGTGTCCAAAACGTGGATGAGGTGCAGCTCCCCATCCCAGCAGCTGACCATTTCCCTGGCATAGACAAAGGCCTTGTTGGAGGTGCTTGAAAAATCCACGGGAACAAGGATCTTGCGCATGTTTTCTTTCAATTGAGGCTCCTTTCCGGCCATCAGGCAGAGTCTATTTTTTCGGCGGCTCAGCAGGTTCGATTCTCGCAGGGGACCGCTGAGCCATCCCCTGCAGGCCATAAACCCTGAGCAGGTCGTTGATGTCGGTTGTCTTGAGGTTGATTCCGCCCTCGGAAACGGGGAGAAGGTAGATCTTCTTGCCCTGGAGCGCCTCGGCGATCCTCAGCTTTACCAGGATCTCACCCCCTGTTCCTCCCAGGGCTTCGTTCATGGCCTTGATCCCCTTTGCGTCGGCGATCCCTTCCGCCTCGATGGCTTTTGCGATGCTCTCCTGCTGCTGGAAATAGGCATCGGCCTGAAGTTTGGATTTTGCGTACTCCCCATCGGCCGCGGCGATCCTGGTATTCACCTGCCCCTGGGCATCGGCCACCTTCCTTCGGTATTCCTCTTCCGCGGCCTTGGCCTGGGATTTGTTCTTTTCTGCCAACTGCTCGGCTACTTTGCGGTCCTCGATGGCCTGCTGGTAGGCCGGCGGGAACCTGTAATCCTTGGTGGAAACCGTCTCCACAATAACCCCGTAGGGTTCCAGGATCTCGTTGAGCGCTTCCTTGGCTTTCTCGGCCTTTTCCTGTCTCTGGCTGGCGATGTAAAAGCCCTCTGTTTTAAGCTCACCGAAGATATCCCGCGGCCTGCTCCTGGCCACGGCGCGGACGATATTCTGCCTGAGGAGAAGGTCATCGCTTGCCACGTTCTGGAGGATGAAAGGAGCCCTGGTCGGATCGATGCGGTACTGGATGATGACATCAAGGCTGATGTCGTTCCCATCGGTGGTCTTGAACAGGAGGTCGTCGCGCGCCCGAAGGTCCCCCCTCTTGGGGTCGAAGGTCATCTCCACGGTCTGCAGTTTTACGTCGAAGGTGTTCCAGTCATTGATGATAGGCAGAAAGAAATAGGTCTTGCCCGGAGCATAGTATGTCTGGTCTACGCCCCTCTTCTTGAAGATCCCGAACTTGACGGTTCGAACGCCCACTTCCGTGGGTCCGGCCTGGTGAGGCCAGCATCCGGATACGAGGAAAGAGCTGAGGCCAGCCAGGAGGACCATGTATTTAAATGATCTCATCTGGAGCCTCCTTTCCTGACCTCGAACATCTTCAGAGTATTTTCCAGGTCCAGCGGGTTCACACCGCCGGGGCCGTCCGATGACAGGATGATCGCTTCAAGCCCTTCGTAGACTTCGGCCATCTTGAGGCCAACCAGGCGTTCGGAACCGGTTCCCCTCAACGCAGCGTTCTTAAGCTCTGTTTTCCTGGCCTCAGCGAGCTTTTCAAGAAGGTCTCCGTTAGCATGCTTCGTCCTGACGTAAAGGTCACGCTCTGCGAGACGCTTGACCTCGTAAGCCTCTCCTTCCTGCAGCTTCACCTTGACCAGAGCCTCTCCTTCAGCCACCACTTTGCTGAGTTTGGCGGCCTCTTCAGCGGCCTTTCTCTCCGCCTGGTTCTTGAAAACCAGCTGGTCCTGGAGCTTCTTGGCCTCGATGTTCTTCTGGATCTCCTCGCTGTACAGGAAGTACCTCACCAGGACATGGTCCACCTGGAGCCCCTTGGGGTTTACTTCCGCGTTGAGAAGGTCCTTGGCCTTGAGGGTCTTTTCCACCCTCAGGGGGCTGTCGTAAAACTCTTCCGTGGACAATTCACCGAGAGCCTGTTTAAGGACCGGCACCGTTTTGGGAATGATTCCGTTGTCCTCGAAAAGCTTCCCCGGACCCACGGTCGTAAAAACAAGGTAGGGATCCACGATCCGGAAAATGATGGAGAGATCCACATCAACAAAGAAACCGTCCGAGGTCTGGATGTGGGCCGCGTTCTCGTACCTGTGCAGTCGCGTGGCGGCCGTGGGGAAGCTGGTCATCTCGAAGACCTGCAGGTCTCTGGGGAATGTGTGCATGACCTCCATGCCGGGGATCACCAGGTGAAGACCGGCCTCGTAAACCTTCTTCTGTATCCCCCGGTTGATCCCGATCTTGACCTGCTTGATCCCGTATTCGTTGGGGCCTACGTACACCAGAAGAATGTTGTAGATAAACGCGGCCATGATGAGGACCGCCACGACCAGAGCCGTGGGTTTCCGCCTCCCGAGGGGTAGCTTGAAATTGGGAAGCTTGGGTAATCCCGGCATTTTAGGTCGCTTCTTCCCGAAGATCGGGGTGTCCTGGAACGGCCCCTGGGAGCCACCGTTACCCTTGTCGTTCATTTGCTCTCCCTTCTGGTGTTTTAGGGAACTTTGAATGTATCACGGCAGCCGGATCAGCCTTCCTGCCAGGGATCACAAAAACAGTATAACCCAAAAGACAGCGAAAACTAAGTACTATGCATGGTCCAGGTCCAGATGTGATCCTGTGCCGCACCTCATCAGGTTCAACGTTCTACGTTCCAGGTTCAACGTGCCAGGAAGTGCATGAGTGCATTGATCGGCTTTTGCACGTCTGCTCTTTCATGTCCTTCATCCCTTGTAAGCGCCCATTGGTCGGTTTATACTTGAGTGATGATTTACCTTGGCCACTTTAAATCCACTCCCTTTCCAACGGCAAGAGCAGGGTTTTTTTTACTTATTTTCGGCGCCCTGTCAGGAATCCTCCCGGCTCACACTGTCGCCAACAGCGATGTTTATAGGGTTCTGCCTGCCGACACAAGGATCCTTCAGTACAGCCTTGCAGACTTTGACGGGGATGCACGGGAGGAGCTTGCCGTCCTGTACACAACATCCGATGAAACGCGTCTCACCGTTTTCAAGGAGGATTCGGGACGCTGGACAAGGTGGTGGGACGATAACGGGACCATCAGCGGGAAGGCGGGGATCGCGCCGCGGTCCCTGGAAACTGTGGACACCAACGGGGATGGAAGGGACGACATCATCACCTACTCCCTGACCGCGGGAAACATTGCCATGGCGGCCCGGATCCTCACCCTGGACAACCGGGATCCTGTCCGACCGGTTTTCGACGTGATCCTCGAGGACATGACCGCCCCGCCGGGTTACCCGATCCTTGGCACCGAAGGACCATCCTCCAGCGTGACCTTCCTGAAAATGGCAACCGTGGAGGCCGACGGGTACCAGCGCGTCTACTGCTGGGACGGTGAAAAGTTCGAGAAGTGCAGGGAAGTGGAGTGGAAAAACCCGTAAGGACGATCTCAGATCTCAGATCTCAGATCTCAGATCTCAGAATCAGGCGTTACCAATACTTTAGGGAATCTTGGCAAGAAGTTCATTGGCTAACATATCAGAATTAGATTAATTATTAGAAGAAACCACATAAAACATTCCAGTTCCCGTATTCTGACTGATCTTTTTGAGATTTGAGATATGAGATTTGAGATTAATTTCCCTCGAGGTGTCCCATGAACAAGCTCGTCAAATATTCGCTGAGTATCGGCGGAATCCTTGTACTGCTCATAATAGTGGTCCTTGTCGCAGCTCCGTACCTCCTCAACCTGGACGCGTTGAGAGAGTGGGGGGAAAGGCAGGCCACCGCATATCTGGGCCGGGAAGTGACTATCGAGGACGCAAGCTTCAGCTGGTCAGGTCCAAAAGTCCGGCTTTCCGGCTTTTCCATCGCTGAGGCTGACGGTGAAGGGGATGATCCCTTTGCCAGATTCGATTCCTTCGACCTGAAACTTCGCCTTGTGGATCTATTCCGCCTGCGTCTTTCAGTTGAGCACATCGTGCTGTCAGAACCGAGGATCAGGGTCCTCAGGGACAAAAGCGGCCGGTTCAATTTCGACGACATCCTCGAGCATTTGAACAGGCAAACGGCTGTGGCTGCCCTTCCCTACGCAGCCATGGACCCGGCGGCCGACGGCATAAAAGCCCCTCCCATAGATCTTTTTGTAGAGGAGATCCGTATGGAATCCGGGGAGGTTTTCTACTCGGATGCCGCAAACAACAGACTTTCAAAAGGGATCACCCTGGAGGGGATCGATCTCACCTTGAGGGATCTTTCTCTTGAAAGTCCCATCACCATTGACGCCGCTCTCGGGGTGGGCAGCGATTCCAGGGATGTGCAGTTCAGCGGCACAATGGGGCCTGTGGGCAAAACGATCGTACCCGGCACGATACCCTTCGACCTGAAACTCGAACTCCTCCCCTTCGAACTGGCCCGTCTTTCCAGGATCATCGGCCCCCTTCCCGTTGGTCTCTCTGGTGTGGTGAGCGCTACTGAAACCATCAGGGGCAGCATAAGCGGCGGGATCAGCCTCGACATGGATGAGACTCTTGAGAAACTGAACATAAACGGTTCGGACAATAAGCCCCTGGTGACCGAATTCAGCGGTTTCATCAGACAGAGGAGCCGTATCGATCTGAATAACAGGAAAATGACGCTTGATGCCTTTACCCTGGAAGCATATCAGGCCGTGTTCGAGGCAACCGGAGTGGTCGGCAACCTCGGAACGTCGCCCCTGGTGGACCTTGCCATAAAGTCAAACGCCATCCCCCTCGCAGGCTGGGAAAAGGTGCTCCCTGACCTGGGTCCCCTGCTGGAACTGAGCGGCGATCTGACCTTTGAGGGAAAGCTGACGGGCACCGTCGGCAAGGATCTTTCAGCGGATCTGGCACTTACCTCCGACCACTTCGAGATGGACAGAGGCCCCGGCCTCATGAAACGAAGTTCATCGGAAGCAGTCGTTCCGCCGATAGGTGCGGAACCGTTAAAGCCCATGAAAGCCCCGCCCATAACCGTTAACGGCAGGATCAAAGTTGAAGAGGGCAGGTTTGAGAAGATAGCCTTTACAGGCCTTACGGCCGTCCTGGCTCAAAGGGAGAGCCTCTTTTCTCTGGAGGAACTCAAGCTGGAGGCCTTTTCCGGGCGGCTTGCCGGCTCCGCCTGGGCTGATCTGGGCGTCCTCCCCCTTGCCTACGGAACGAAGATGATGATGACCGGAGTCCAGGTGAACGACGCCCTGTCCGCCGTTGCCAATCTCGATGGGGTCGTTTACGGGAAGGCCACTGTCGATATTTCCCTGGAGGGCAAGGGAACGCAGCTGACGGACCTCGAGGAATACCTCTCCGGCAAGGGAGCCGTCAAAACCTCCGATGGGCGCCTGACCACCGCCAACCTGGGCGGCGGGGCTGCCCAGGCGGCATCCCTTCTGGGAATCGGGGGCAATGAGGGAGAGACCCGGTTCGAGGATATGGACGCCAGCTTCACCATAGAGGAGGGCAAGGTGAAGGTGAGCAACATGCGCATCCAGACAGGGGAGTATTCCCTCAAGGCGCGAGGAGATATAGGGCTCGACAGGTCCCTTGACATGTCCTCTCTCCTGACCCTTTCCCGCGACAAGAGCGATCAGATCCCCGCGAATCGCCGCAGGCTTTTCCCCAGTGAACCGGACGGCAGGGTCCAGATCCCCCTCAGGATCAAAGGCAGCGTCACGAAACCTTCCATCGGACTCGACTCTTCCGCCATGAACCAGGCGGCAAAGGAAGAGGTGAAAAAGGAGGTCAAGGAGAAGACAGAAAAGATCAAAGAGAAGATCGAGGAAAAACTTGGAGATCAATTGAAAAACCTGTTTCCGAAAAACTAACAGGTAACAGGGAACAGCGTTAGAAGAACTGCCATAAGGAATGAAATAACCAGGGGCGGCCGTTGCAGACCGCCCCTTTTGAATCTTGAATTTTGAATTGTTTACTCTATCCTCACAGCCGCTCCCATGCTGAACCGGGGCGCCGCATCCACCGTACTGCTTACATCGGGGACATTGCCGCTGTCGAGGGGCGACCAGAACAAGATCGTATTGCCCCCCTTGTCGAGCACCAGCTTCGCCACGACCGTGGAAGAACCCGCCGACTGAGTAACGTGGAAAAGGGGAAGTGGAATGGCGGTTCCTGAAGGGTTGGAAAGGAGGTTGCCGACCTCGTAAAACTCCGTGGCCGCGATCACGTCCCCTGAACCTGTATCTGAGGATATGGTCTGGGTGATGATATCCTTGTCAGTAAAGTCCCATGATATGCCACCCACCCCGTCGAACTCGATCAACCCGAAGGTGTTGAGAAGTTGGTACTCTTCGTCTCCGGTGTACCAGGTCCCGTCATCACCTTCACTGCCCTCCCAGTTAACACCCATGAGAGCCCACCTGCCCGTGAGATCGGCCACGGTGGGTGAGGGGTCCGCTTCTATGATGAAACCGTTGTTCAGCCTGTGCTCCCCCTCTTCCTCCTCGGCGCCTTGGCCGGCGAACAGGCCCAGATACCCGGCCGTGCCGTCGCCGCCCATAGCGAGGAACATCTCGTTGTTTTCGGGAGCTGAGGTGGCAAAACCGCTGGCGTTAAAGGCAAGGAGGCTGCTGATCCCCGTCTGGTATTCGCTGTCTTCCTCGGGGGCCAGCCCGTATACGTTATCGATTACGCTATCCCCCCCGTAATCGTATTCCAGTTCCATGTTGGTGCGCCAGTTAAACAAGTCGTCGGCGGCCCCTCCACGAAGGATGACGATCTCACCGTTGAACCCGACCTGTAGGGCGGGATGGGGAGACGAAACGGATGTATCATAACGGAAGTCAATTTGAGGGGATACAATGACGAAGGTCCCGGCGGGCAGTTCCGCAGGGAACCCTGCGGCCTTCTTGATGGCGAAGACCACGTCACTGTTGTCCACACCGGCGATGTTGACCATGATGAAGGAGCGCCCGTCATCGGCAATGTACCCCTCCATTACTGAACTGCCGCCGAGTTTCAGAAAGATGTGATTGCCGGTCAGCTGATAGGTTCCCTGGAAGGGAAGCTCCGGCGAGGTTTCATAGTATCCCTCGTCGCTGGAAGTGTCCCAACGGGCGAAGTTGTGGCGGTGCTCGCCTAACCCGCCGCTTCTCCAACTGGCGTCGATGATCTCCCACGAGCCCACCCCTGTAACGGCATCCGGAGCGTTGAGTGTAAGGCTGCCCCACCCCGTGCCGCCGAGGATCCGGTTGAGGAGGACGTCCACAGTGGCGGTTTCGGGATCGATCCAATCTGCTGTAGATTCGTCGAACAGGTGTGCGTTGAGGTTGAAATGAGAGAACCAGTACTCACCCTCCGGACTCACAACCCGGGGTTCACCCTCGATGAAGCTGGCCACTGAGATCGTTGGAGGCCGGATTTCCACATCCGTTCCGCCCTTACACACCAGGCTCCCCGAGGTGTAGAAGGCCAAACGCACCACGGTGGTCTCCCCCGCTTCCACGACGATGGGGCTCATCATGAGAAAAGGTGTGCCTGCCGATCCGTCCGCCAGGATCATGCTGTCGCCGCCGTCCTGTGCTGTCGCGAAGTAGACCTGTACCTGGGAGTCGGGAGGGAGCCCATCGTCAATGCGGAATGTGCCCGCGTAGGCAGCCAGGTTGCAGGGATTCGTCCCGGCAACGGAGACCAGGTTGGCCAGAGTCAACTTCATCCGGTTGTAGGTTCCCTCAGGGACATCACCCTCGCCGAAAACGTCACCCGGATTATTCACCAGGTCCACGCTAGCAGCCACCCCGGCACCGTCGAAAACGTTCACGGGTGAGGGATCACCGGCGCCCGTCAAGAGATCGGTACGGTGAAGCCCCACCTCGAAGCTGGTGGGGTCGTACTCCTCGGCAGTGAGAACCCCGTGCAGTCCCAGTGCCAGGACACAGAGGGCAGCGGTGACAACGGAAATTTTTATCTTTCCACTTCTGGTCATCATCCACCTCCCTCAGTTGGAATCGCCTACGATCCTGACGGTCCCTGTCTTTTCCGCCTTGTCACTACCCCCACCGCCGCAGGAGATGAAGATCGCCGCCCCCGCGAGGATGACCACACCTAAAAGAAACAGACGCTTCATGGGACCCTCCCTTCTCTCAATCAAGCCTAGGACCTGAAAAGTGAGAAAGGCCTGTCTCCCCTTGAATGGGATCCGGCCTTTCGGATAGTCATCAGTTCACTCACCTGGTTCCCCCTGGTAAAGTGCTGAGGAAATTATACCATACAGATCTCCAGCCAATGGAAATTTCACCCTCATCCCTTCTGCACCAGTGAATTTTGCCTGTTTCCTGCGTGCCTCGAGGCCGGTGCCATTGGTGCTCTGACCTTATTTAGGGTAGGCTGAGAGAGATTTTTCAATCCGACGGCTGTAACAATCAGAGTGGCATACTCTTTGTTGAATCTTGAACCCTGGAATTTGAATCGTATCAGTATGGAATCTGAAATTTGAGATCTGAAACCCGTCTCTCCCCCAAATTTATCTCCGCCGTCCTTTCCTGGTACGACGCCAGCAGACGCGACCTGCCGTGGAGGAAAATCCAGGGTACCGCCTGTGCCGATCCTGCCGAGGCATACTCTGTTCTCGTTTCCGAGGTCATGCTGCAGCAGACCACCGTTCCCGCAGTTCTTTCCTACTTTGACAAATGGATGAAGAAATACCCGACCATCGAGCAGCTCGCACGGGCCGACCTGGATGAGGTCCTTCTCCAGTGGGAAGGCCTCGGGTACTACTCCAGGGCCCGCAATCTGCACGCCGCCGCGCGGGAGATCGTCGCCAAATACAAGGGCCGGATCCCCCCGGATCCCCGCGAACTCAAAAAGCTCCCCGGCATCGGCGATTACACGGCCGCCGCGGTGGCCTCCATCGCTTTCGGCGTCCGGGCTCCCGCCCTGGACGCCAACAACCTGCGGGTCTGGTCACGCCTGCTGGCTTCCTCCGACAAAAAGAGGATCATCGGAGTGTTTTCCAGGGTGCTTCCATCGGAACGACCGGGTGATTTTAACCAGGCCCTCATGGACCTGGGAACATCCGTTTGCACGAGCGGCGATCCCACATGCCCCCTGTGCCCCCTTTCCCCGTGGTGTCGGGCCTTTAATGCCGGAAGGGTGACCGAATTTCCGGAAAAGAAAGCCCGGCCCGATACGATACGCGTCAAGGCCGCCATAGGGATCATCCTGAAAGACGGGAAGATCCTGGTGCAAAGACGCCCGGAGGATGGACTCATGGCGGGGCTGTGGGAGTTCCCGGGAGGGAAGATCGGAAGGGCAGCCAGACGCGGTGACACGGAGACTCGGAGACACGGGGAAAAAGCTGGTATCGGAGAGCCGGAGTATCGGGGTGTCGGAGGAAATTCCCTGGAAACACCGGAGGAGGCCGTCGTCAGGGAGGTAAGAGAGGAAACGGGGCTAAAGGTCCAGGTGTGCGAGAAGATCGGAGTGTTCAACCACGCGTACACCCGTTTCCGGGTCAAACTGCACGTCTTTATATGCAGGCGCAAGGCGGGCACGGTGCACAACCCGTCGGCCCGGTGGGTGACGCTGGAGGAGCTGGAGGGGCTGGCCATGCCGAGTGTTAATCGTCGCATCGTGAAAAAACTCGAGGAACAACTAAAGGCCGAATGCGACGATTAACACAGAATGTAGAATGCAGAATGGAGAATGCGGGAGGGGAGAGCAATTCCAGATTCCAGATTCCAAATTTTCAAAAAACACTTTTTCTTTGGACTTTGGACTTTGGGCTGTTTTATCCCCTTCATCCCTGTTAAATAAGATTTTCTCTGCGTTCTCTGTGATCTCTGTGTGAGACAACTCCTCCCGCTTTTAAGGCAACCGCGCATTAATTTTGGATCTTGGATTTTGGATCTTGGATCTGTTCCAGCAGACCTTTCCATGTGTGAGATGGGGTCAGAGCTCAGATTCTCATATTAAACACCGTAGCCCTGTGAACCCATAATTCTAAGACCGGTTTTTTACAGGGATGAAAGGCTTTTCTCTGTGTTCTCTGCATCTCTGCGTGGAACAGCTTTTGCCGCTATTAAGGATCCCGGGGCTTAATTTTGGATCTTGGATTTTGGATCTTGGATCTGTTCCAGCAGCCCTTTCCCCGCGGACCAGTACGCCTCCCTCCCCACCATA
>Ga0209536_100011140_pt1 | contig 13191 bp, 14 predicted proteins | sample DeeMarSeWOR28_12_FD_187461 | JGI IMG/M metagenome (GOLD analysis project Ga0209536, IMG submission 187461) | Marine sediment microbial communities from White Oak River estuary, North Carolina - WOR-2-8_12 (SPAdes) (version 2) | ecosystem: Environmental > Aquatic > Marine > Intertidal zone >...
GCGTTCGGCGAGAATGCTCCAGGGAACGAGGGCGCGTTCGTAGTTTTCCGTCGACAGGCTGGCCCAGCCCGCACTGAGCAGGGCCTGGTTCGAGAACGGTCCGTCGAGACGGACACGGTTCAGATAGGGCATCGCGCTGTCGTAGTCGCCGTCCTCGAGCAGGATCGTGCCCAGCACGAGATTGGCCTTGTCCCGGATCGCAAGCTCTGCCGGGTCGTTGGTGGCGATCTGCCCGGCGCGGTCCAGCTGCTCGATGGCTTGCTCGCGCTGACCGTCCTGCAGATAGGCTATCCCCAGGTTGTACGCCGCGAACCCGCCGAAGCTCTTCGACCCCTGCAGGCGTTTCAGGACCTCGAAGGATTCCGCCGGTTTTTCCTGCGCCAGGTAGACGTTGGCGCGCAGGAACTCGATGTCCTCACGGATCGACTCCGGAATCTTGCCGTTGATGCGTTCCAGCGCGAGCAGCGCGTCCTCCATCTGGCCTTTCTGGAAATGAATCCTGGCGAGACGGTAAGCCGCGTCGTTGCGGACGACTTCGTCGACGGCGCCTTCGAGCACTGCCGTGATCGCGCGGCCCGCACGATGGTGCATGCGGTAGCGCAGCTCGAAATCGCCGAGCGAAAACTCCGCGTCGTCCATGTGATAGGTAAGGGTGTCGAGCTCGGGTTCGTCGAGCCCGTTGTGCTGGCTGACTTCGGTGTCGAGCCGCTCCAGCGCCTCGAAATAATGGCCCTGGTACGCGTAATAGAGCGCCTCGCCGAAGTACAGATCCTTCAGCTCTTCGCTATGTACGGGACTCGATGCCAGGCTGGCGAGCAGCAGGAGCCCGATCCCTGAGAGCGGTGCTCGATACATGGACTACCAGTCTCCGACCTGAATTCCGCTCTTGCCGAGGCCGGGGCCGGCCAGCGTAATACCGAGCGCCTTGGGCTCGACGCCCTTGGCGAACGAGAATTCGTCGGTCTTGTTGAACTCCGTGCCGTTCTTCAGCTTGCCGATCATCGTGACGCTGAGCTGGTGATCGCCCGTCGCCACGTTACCGGTGTAGATGCGCTGCACGCCGCCCTTCTGCAGGGCTTCGAGTTCCTTGAAGCTGTAAATGTGATGCGTCGCGAGTTCGCCGTTGATCTCGATCTTCACGGCATCGAGACGAAAGTCTTCGTCTTCCTCGACGGCCACGAACAGCGCTACCTGCGTGTTCGACGGATACAGCAGGCGCTCCTCGAGATTGCTGAGATCGGAGGCGATACTGAGGACGTCGGACTTAATTTCCTGGACCTGTCCGTCCAGACTCCGCATATCGTCCCGCGATATGTCCTGCGCTGCACCTGTCGCGAACGGGCCGCAGGCGATTACCAGCAACGTTATCGTGCGAATAAGTCTCGACATCGTATTAAGTCCCTTTCTGTATTACATAATCCGTATGCAATTTCCGCCATCCAGCGCTGTCACGCCTGCATAACGGACAGTCGCTAGTGTTTAGTAAACCGCTTGGTTTATCTGTGAACTGCGCCGCAAATCCACGGATGACAGTAGTGTGAATCCCGTCACTGTGCGTCCATCCCGTTCGCCGCATAGTTCCTTTCATACGGACATGATTAGTAACTGGCTCAACACTCTTCGCGAAATCGGCAGCCTCGTCCGCGAGATTTACCTCGTGCCGGGGGACTTCGTGCTGTCGAAATTTGCCGAACTCGCGCCGGTAACGGCCGCGAACTGGAACGTCGCCGGCAACGGCGATTCGATCATGGTGGCTGCCGTTATCTCGGGGTTCTTCTGGTTGCTGATGTCGATCGTCGCGTGGCGCCTGTACCGTTATGGCAGCAGCTTTACGCGAAACCTCATCGCCCTGCTTCACACGGCCTGGTACCGAATCCGGCAGGCGGCGGGAAGCCTGAAAACACTGATCGTTTGCAGACTCCGCGAATTCACTCCGAGCCATCGGGATGACGGCATCGACGCGGTGCCCGAAATCGACTTCGACGATCTCGACCTCACCGTGCTGCGCTCCGCCGCCGCGCGCGGACCCGGCCTCGCGACGTCCGCGCCGGAGATTGCGGAGAAATTCAGGCTGCGCCCATCGGAGGTCCAGCGCAGCATCGAAAAGCTGCGCCGGAACAGGATGCTGGATACCGTCATAGGGTCGACGGACGGCTACGGCAACTTCCGCCTGTCACCGTACGGCGCGACGTTCGTGGCGATGTGGCAGCGCCAGCACGAAACCTGACGGCCATAACTTGATGTAGCCGGGCCACTGCGCCCACAATCGCTACTCCGCTGCAACGCGTCCACGAAAGAGCTCCATGGCAGGCTGGCTGTTCCTGTTGGTTTCCCTTGCCGGCACGGCGATCGTCGTCAATGCGGCGAGGCCGTCTCGCGGTCCGATATCGCTCGTGCCCAGCTGGCTGCTCGCGTTTCTCACGCTGGATCTCGCACTTTTTCACATCGGCCTGGCGCTGCTGATCGCGGGCGGCTTTGCTTTGGCCGGCGGGCTCGAGACCTTGCCCGGCAAGCTGGGGCTGCTGCTGACGCTCGCTTCCAGCGCGGTGCTGTTCGTGCTGTGGCTGCCCAGCCTGCGGGCCGCGTCGGCCGCGGACGCCGTCGCGGCCGAACTCGAGCTCGACGAGGTCGAGCGCATACCGCGGCGCCTGTTCCTGAATCCGGTGCCCCGGGTGCGGGACGGGGTTTCCGTGCTTCGCGACGTGCCGTTCGCGCAGCGCGACGGGCGTGTTCTTGGCATGGACATCTACCGCGGTTCGAATCACGACGGCCGGCGGCCGGGCCTCGTGTTCCTGCACGGCGGCGGCTGGGTCCTCGGTGACAAACGGTCGCAGGGACTGCCACTTTGCAATCATCTCGCCACGCTCGGCTGGGTCTGCGCCAACGCCAATTACAGGCTGAGTCCGGGAGCGACCTATCCCGATCATGTCGTCGACGCGGAAAGCGCCGTCGCCTGGCTGCGCGAACACGCGGACGAGTACGGCGTGGATCCGGATTTCATCGCGATCGCCGGCAATTCGGCGGGCGCCCACATCGCCGCGATGACCGCGCTCACCGGCGACTCGGTGCAGGCCATCGTCACCTTTTATGGCGTGTACGACCTCACGAACCGGCTCGGCGTGCATGGTTCCGCATTCCTGGATCGGCTGATCGGGCCACACGTGGTCAAGGCTTTCTTCGATACCGAGCCCGAGCGTTTCCATGCCGCGTCGCCGATGGACCACGTCGAGCGCGCATCGATTCCCTGGCTCCTCGTGCAGGGCGATTGCGACAGCCTGACCCCCGCGGCCGAAGCGCGTGAGTTCGCGCGCAGGCTTCGCGAGCACTCGAAGCACGTCGTGGGGTATGCCGAGCTGCCCGGTGCCCAGCACGCGTGCGACATCTACTACTCGCTGCGGACCTTCGCCACCGTCGAACTTGCGGCGCGCTTCCTGGTAACGGCGTACCGCCGGGCCAGGCACTCGTAACGGAACGCCGTATCAGGCGATGTAGTGGTCGATCGAATTCTCGATTGCCGAGCGGATGGGCTCACGCAGCATCATCATCGCGAAGCCGACGTGTACATGCACTTCGACGCTGTCGTTGGAGACGAGTATGCGGCCGGAGACGCCCTTGCCGTGGACACGAAGGTGGTCGCCTTCCCACTCCGAGGTGAGCCCCAGTTTGCCGCCGAGTTCTTCGGCAACCTGGTCGACGCGGTGCCTGGCTTCGTCGACGCCGAGTGAATGTTGGCGTTTGATTTTCAATTTGCTGCCATTGGATGCCCGGTCGCGCTTCCGCGCGCGATCCACCGAAGTGTTTAAATTAGCAGCTTCCCTCCCGGCATCACAACGAAAAAAGGGTGGACCGCCATGCGGCCCACCCCCAGCCGGAGTTTACGATTACCGGTACTGTCTGCGGCGCAGCAACACGAGCAGCGTCAGCAGGAGCGGCAACCCGGTGGTGCCACCACCGCCCGCGTCCGTCGATTCGGCAAGCAGCGGATTCGTGCCGAACACGTTGACTTCGTCACCGTCCGACTTGCCGTCATCGTCCGAGTCAGGATCTTTCGGGTCGGTGCCGCGATCGTGTTCCTCGCCATCGTCGAGCCCGTCATCATCGGTATCTTCGTCACGCGGATCGGTACCGTCTTCACGCTCTTCGTCGTCGCTGCGGCCGTCGTTGTCGTCGTCGTGGTCGACATCGTCATCGATACCGTCGTCGTCGAAATCATGGTCGTGGCCGGCGAGAAAATCGGCGATCGCATCGACGTCCGAACGCGGCATGCAGGCCAGGTAGTTCATCTCTTCTTCGTCGAAGATGGCCTCCCAGGTCTCGTCCGCGGACTCGCCGTGCACGTCTTCGCCGGTCCGGCCGCCGGAGCCGTCATTGCCGTGGCAACCGGCGCAGGTGGTCACGTAGCGCTGCTCGCCGCTGGTGTCTCGCGAGTTCAGGTACTCGGCCATCCTCTCGATATCGGCATCCGACACAAGACTCGCGAGACCGCGCATCTCGGGAACGCCGTCGGGGAACACACTCGTGCCGAAAATGGACCCGGCGATATTGCAGCTGCGCGCACCGGCGACACGCCGCAACCCCGGCAGCTCGTCGTCAACGGCCGGGCCCGCCCAGGGATCGCCATGGCATCCCAGGCAGTACGTATCGTAGAGGGATGTGTCATCCGGTTGACTCGCGACGAGGATCACGACATCGACCGTCGTGGTTGCCGCCGCGCTGTCGAGTTCACCGTCGTTGACGACGAGGCTGATCCCGTAGGTCCCTGCAGCCGCGTAACTGTGTGTCGGCGTCGCGCCGCTGCCGGTCGAACCGTCACCAAAGTCCCAGCTGTACGTCAGCGCATCGCCGTTCGGGTCTGTCGACGCGGAACCGTCGAAGGTGATCGTCTGCCCGGGCTCGCCCGAGTAAGGGCCGCCCGGATCCGCAACAGGCGCGATATTGGTGGGCGGCGCCGAGATCGCCGCCGAGGCTACGGACGGCTCGCTATTAGCCTGGCCGTCATTGACCACCACTCGGACCTCGTAGTTGCCGGCCGCCGAGTAGGTATGTGTCGGCATCATGCCGGATGCCGTACTGCCGTCGCCGAAGTCCCAGGCGAAACCGAGTTCATCCCCGTCGGGATCGCTCGATCCCGAGCCGTCGAACTGGATCAGGGTCGTGCCGGCCTCACCCGAGTAAGGCCCGCCGGCGTCTGCGAGCGGCGGGGTGTTCGCGGGGGACGCAGGCTGCGGGTCGAGGGCCACGCCTGGCGGCGTGCCGCCGGAATTACTGCACGCCGCATTCTGCGTGTCGCACCAGCCGGGCTGGGTGTTTGCGCTGATTTCAACCAGGTTCGAATTGCCTTCCCCGTCGGAGTCCAGGCTCTCGATAGCCGCCAGCACGGCAGCAAAATTAACGCCCGTACAGGCCGGTCCTGCACCCGATGCGCCGTTCGACAGCATATCGTTGCCGTAAACGTTGAAATTGCCGCCGCCGCCGGACGACTGGTGACAGGTCTGGCAACCGCCGTTGTTTTCGGTCGTGGAACCCGGGTAGGTGGCCGCAAAGACATCCGTGCAGTTCGGCCATGCTTCTGCATCGCTGGCTGCCATCAGCGCCATCGCCAGCACCGCCGGTACCAGCAAGAATCTGTTCCCTCTGCTCATTTCAATATCCTTTCGCCGCTGTTCCGGCTGTAGTTTGTTTACCCAAAACGAAGTTTTCTCGGGTCGCTCACCGGGTTACACGTGATCGCGCGCCCGAAAGTTCCGGCATCAGCAGGGGAATCGGGTAGGTATTTCTACGCATGCCTTGCCGGGCGGCGGGGCGAAAGGAGAAATGGCCGGCGGCCAGGATGCCGCCGGCCCGAGTGCCGGCCTATTGCTTGACGGGACAGGTGCTGATGCCGAGCAGCGAGTAGACCGGGCAATTGCCGAGCAGGCCGGTCACGAGCGGCACCACGCCGATCCAGCCCCACGGGGTCTCGGGGCCGACAAAGACCAGGCTCACGAGCGCTGCGCCGCCAACGACGCGCAATACCCGATCAATCGTACCTTCATTCTTGAATGCCATGATGAGTCTCCCTATTCGTTCAATACGAGGTTTCGAATACGGCCTCGATATTGTTCCATGAGCGTCGCCGCGTCAGTGACTCAGTCACCAGGCGCCGGGCGGGCCAGCGCCTCGATCCGCGCGCGATCGGTGAGCGCCACCTGGCCGCGGCCCAGGCGCACCCAGCCCTCGCTCTCGAAACGCTTGAGATGGCGGGAAACGACCTCTCGAGCGGTGCCGAGTTCGACCGCGATGTCCTGGTGCGTGATCTTCTCGATGCCGTTCTGGTCCAGCGCCAGCAGCACGCCGGCCAGCCGGACGTCGATGGCCGTAAACGCAATCTGTTCGATCTTCTGGATCACGCTGGTCAGGCGCCTGGAGAACCCGTCGAAGACTAAACGGCGAAACCACCGAGAACTGTCGAGCGCCGACTGGAAACTCGAGACCGGAAGCGCGAGGGCTTCAACATCAGACTCCGCAATGGCTTCGGCGGGGTAGTGTTCGTTACTGAGCAGGCAGGAGGTAGTGAGGATGCACGATCCGCCCGGGCCGATACGATACAGGGTTATTTCGCGCCCGTTCGCCGAGGTGAGCTGCACTCTCACCGCGCCGTCCAGCAGTATCAGGAACGCCTGGCACAGGTCTCCCGCATGAAACACGAAACGGTCGCGATCGAGCTTCACGACCTGGGCGCTCTCGAGCAGCTGCTCGAGCAACGCGTCGTCGGCATCCGCCAGCCCGGGAACGGCTGTCACAAGCCGGCTCTTGAGATTAGACTTGTCAGCTCCGCGAGCAACCACCACGAGCACCTTCGATAATGGATCTGAAAGTTCTTTTCGTCGTCTTCGGCACTGTATTCCTGGCCGAACTGGGAGACAAGACGCAGCTTGCGACCGTCCTTTTCGCGAGCAAGCCGTCGGTCAGCCTCGTTACCGTCTTCGTGGGCGCTTCGCTCGCGCTGATCCTGTCATCGCTGATCGCGGTCGCCGCCGGCTCCGTCGTATCGCAATACGTCGACCCTCGCTACCTGTCCTATATCGCCGGTGCGGGGTTTATCGCCATCGGCATCTGGACGATTCTGCAGGCCATATAAGCCGGTTCAGTCGTCTGTGTGCCACGCGACGTGGTACAGCGCATAACCGGGCAGAACCGGTCTCGAGAACGCCATTCCGATGATCTCGCCGGACGCGCTCGACACTACGGTGTGCGTCTCGTCGGTAAGCGGATCGATTATCCGGCCGAGCGTTTCTCCCTTCTTCACGGTGTCTCCGATCACTGCTTCAGGAAAGAAGAATCCACCCTCACGCCTCGACACGCGCACCCATCGCGAGCGCTCATAGACCCTGGCTTCGGGGACTTCCTGTGTGGGCCGGTCCGCCATGCTGAAATAAGCCATCACACTTTCGATTCCCGCCACGCCGCGCGCAATTTCGTGTTCCTGGAAGCGGTGCGGCGCGCCCGCCTCGTAAATAATGGCCGGAATGCCCGCTTTCGCCGCCTCGCGGCGCAAGCTGCCCTCGGGTCCCTTGCCCGCGATGACGATGCCCGTGCCGAAATGAATTGCGAGCTCCCGGATCTCGGGATCCGAAATATCGGCACGAATCTGCGGCAGGTTCGTGCGCTTGTCCGAAGCGGTATGCAGATCGACAAGTGCATCACAATGCACCAGGACCTCGGTAAATAACCGATAAGCAATCAGCCTGGCGACGCTGCCGCCTTCGCTGCCGGGAAACGCCCTGTTCAGGTCACGCCGGTCGGACAGGTAGCGATTACCGCTACGAACGCCCTCTGCGTTGATCGCCGGTAATGCGATGACGGTGCCGCGCAGCGTTGCAGCATCGATGCCCGAGAAAGCGCGCCTCGCAATCTCGACGCCGTTCAGCTCGTCACCGTGCACGCCTGCGGCAAGGCAAAGCGTCGGCCCCGCCGCCGCACCCCTCGCGACGAACACCGGCATGTTCAGATAAGAAGCTTCGAACGTCCTGTCGGGGACAAAAGGAAACCGCTGGCTCGTGCCTGCCTCTATCGTGCGTCCGAGCAGCTGCATCGCGCCCCACTCGCCGGCCCATGCCGTGCTCGCGATCGCGGCAAGACACAGCGCGGCGCAGAGCCGTCCCACAGCCTGACGGGCGGGGCCGCCCATTATTCCCACATTACCGAGACGCCCTCACGTTGCGCCGCTTCGAGCATCTCGATGAGCGGCACTGCGCGGTTGTGCAGGCTTACGGGACGCTCTTCACCTTCTTCCTCGTCGTGCGGCGGCTGGTCCTCGAGCGCGGCATCGGCATCGGCCACTGCCTTGCGGAGCAACGCCAGCGCCGCCGGGATGTCTTCTGCACCGATGGCGCTCGGCACCGTGCCGCGCCGTCCCATCATCTTGAGAAGTTTCAAGCCCACATCGCCGAACATGGTGATCTCGGGATAGGAGGCAGTGGTTTTGAACTTTATGAGCATGGGTTTCTTCCTTTTTCGTTCAGAATCGCCAGACGACGCCGAGTGACGGCACCAGCGGCAGCCAGTTCGATTCGCGGCTGTTCAACGAACCGTCGGGCAGCACAGAATACTCGGTGCAGCAGGGGTTTGCCCGATCATACAGGTTGGTAATCTCGAGGAACGCGGTCAGGTCGCCGCGCGCCAGCTCGAACTCCCGGCTTACCCGCACGTCCACCGCATGAAAGACAGAGTAACGCGAATCGTTTCTTTCCGACACGTCGAGAACGAGGCCGGTGCCGCCGCCGGGCAACGTCATGATCTCGCCCGTCATCACAGTCTTCGGCCAGCCGGTGTGGACCTCCCCGGCGGCGCTGAAATTCCACGGCCCCCAGCGCCAGCTCATGCCACCTTTTACCGTGTGCGTCTGGTCCCAGCTCCGCTTGATGTCGCCGTCCGGCGTGGCGTCTTCAACTTCCGACCAGGCGTAGCCGATCCACCACAGCAGGTCTTCTTCGGATGATCCCTGGTTCAGCGTGATTTCGGCGCCAAGCGCCTCCGCGCCGGACGCGTCCACCCGGACGCGGTCGAACTGCAGCTCCGGTAATAGCGTCAGCGTGTTGAAGCTGTTCTCGAAGCGGGGGCGCAGCGAACGAAAGCTCTTCCGGTAAACCGAGAAACTGGCGTTGATGCCCGAGCGGAATGCGTGCTGCAGGTTCAGGACGAAGTGCTCGGCATGCTGCGCGGGAAAGAAGTCGGCCACGCCGTCGCTGACCTGCAGTTCATTGATCTCCTGGGCCTGGTAATACTGACCCCATCCGAAACGGATTTCCGTGCGGTCGCCAGGCTCGTAAAGAATGCCTGCGCGCGGACTGTACTGCTTGTCGTCCTCGGCCGTCGTGTAATTTTGCTGATCCCAGCGCAGGCCCAGGTCGATCGTCCATGCGTCCGAGAATCGCCAGCGAAACTCCGTGTAGGCCGCGTACTGCGCCCCGGCGGGATCGAGATCGAAATCGAAGGCGCTGGAGGCCTGGTTGTCGAGAATGCCGTCGAAGGGCGGTTCGACCGTCTTCGCGGACGACAACCGGTACTCGGCATCGAGGTCCTTCAGGTCGACACCGAAGCGCAGCATCCGGTTGGGCGACATCACCCAGGTCCAGTCCTGGCGAAATTCCAGCGCGAGGAAATCTCGAACCTCGTCGAGGCGGCCCGAGACAATGCCGGGCAGAGCGAGGCTGCCATTGCGAGTGTCGGCTATTTCGCTCACGGCCGCGATCGTTTCGCTGCTCAAAGCGTCATTCCACTCCGCCCCCCACTTCAGCCAGAACACGTGATTCCTGTAGTCGGCCGTGGCCTGCTCGCCGCGAGCGGCGTCCGCCAGCGCGAGCTTGTCATCCGATACCAGGAAGCTGGCACTCAGCACCGCCCGCGGCCCGAACTCCCAGCCGACGTGCCCCAGGAAGTCGCGGTAGTCGGGGCTGCCGAAATCCGGGTCGATGACATCGACGATGAGATCGAGATTGCCGCGCCTCGCCGACAGCAGCCAGTTGCCCTGTTGCTCGCGGCCGAAGCTGCCGAGCGAAACGATGGATGCATTGAAAAAACTGAGCGCGAGTTCCGTCTCCACGGGTTTTTCCGCTTCGCGCAGTTCGATGCTCAGCACACCGCTCATCCTGTCACCGAAGTGCGCGGGATAAGCGCCGGTATAGAAGTCCATGCCGCCGATCGCGCTCGAATTCACGATCGTCGCGACCGACTGGAAATCCTTGAGGTGATAGGGCTCGTAAAGCCTGAGGCCATCGAGCAGGAAAAGCACCTCGTTGACCTCGCCGCCGCGGATGTGATTGCGCGAGGAGACGCCGCCGTTGGCGGTTCCCGGAAGACGATTGGTGAGGCGCACGGCCTCCTCGGCCGTTGTGGGAATTCGCGTGGCCAGTTCCCGGTCGAGATAGCTGTGGGTCAGGGGCGGCGAGTACTCGAGCCGGTGCAGGCTCGACGTCACGATAACCTCGGGTATTGCCACGTCGGCAGGTGCCGCATCGCTCGATGCAGCCTCGGCCTGCCTTGGCAGCTGTACGACCAGAATGCTGTCGGCCGGCCCCGCCTTGACGGTCAATCCGAACGCGCGCAGCAGTTCGGCAAGCCCCTCCGCAGATGCGCTGCCGGTCGGCTCGACCGACAACAGCATGTCGTCGGCAACCAGGTCGCTCGTGTAGATGATTCTCGAACCCTGGTCGTTCAGGAAATCGAGGTAATCCGAGAGTTTCCGGCCTTGCCAGGTGACGTCCGCCGCGGCCAGCCGGAAGACAGCGACGAGGGCCAGCGCCGCAATACAGGAAGTTGCAGACCGCATGTTGCGATCTTAGAGCAAGCACTGCGTGCTGCCAACGCGCTTCAGCGTTCGATGATGATCCTGTCCGCCTGTATGCGATAGCGGAAATTCGTCGCGGTGAGCACCGATTCCGCGGCCTCGAGCGGCTCGAAGTCCGATACCGATCCGTGCAGGTCGGTGCGCATGGCGGACATCCGCAGTTCATTGTCTTCGAAAACCAGCTCACGGCCGGTTTCGCGGGCGACCCAGCGCAGGAAATCCAGCAGCGACTTGTTCTCGATATCGAAAGCCGGCGCAAGCGATGCCGTCCACTCCCAGTACGGATCGTGCGGCTCAATCGCAGCGACCGCCGGTTCGTCATCCTCGACAAGGCTCAGTCGTTCGCCGGCCACGGCGACAAATTCACTCGGGCCGCGGCTGACGTCGACGCGGCCCTCTCTCACGGCAACGTCCAGCTGCTCCGCGGCCACCTGCACGGCAAACTGGGTACCGACGTCGGTTACGGTTCCCATTGCCGTATGGATCACCAGGCCGCCGTCCCGGTACATGAAGTCACCCGTATCGGCATAGATACGGCCCGAGTCCAGCCTGAACTCGTCTTTTGCCACGAATGCGAGCGTCGTATTCTGGTCCAGTCGCAGCGACTCGGCGTTATTGATGACGACGCTCAGCTTCTGCCCGCTGCCCGTGGTCAGGACCTCGCCGGTATACACGGGTTCGCCAATCGCGGGCAGCGCGGCAGTGCCGGTGTCGCCGACCACCCGTGCAATCGTGCCGATCGCTATCCTGTCCGGCGCCGACGGCGGCGGTTGCAGCAGCATCGTCACGGCAATCACGACCGATGCCGCAAGCGCTATGGGCACGGCCCAGCGCCGGTAGCGCCGCCTCGCCGCATCCTTCTGCCATTCCTTGCGTACGTGTGTATACACGCGTGCTCCGTCGGGTCGCTGCGAGCTGGCCTGCCATTCGCGATGGACACGATCATAAACGCGAGCCGCGATGTCCTCGGGTACCTGGGCACGCGGACCGGCGAGACGCAGCAATCGCTGCATCGTCTCGTCGTCGCGATCCGTTGCAAAACCCTGACTCGTCTTGTCGTTCATTCTGCCTTCTTGCGCATTGCGCTGTTGTCGTGCCGGGCGTCGCTCAGTCGACGACGAAACCCGGCTCAAAATCCCAAAGTGAGCGGAAGCCGTCCTTGAACGAACTTCGCGCGCGACTCAATACGGATTCGGCTGCCTTCTCGCCGACACCCAACCGCTCCGCGATCTCGGCAACGCTGTTGCCGTTGATGTACTTCATCTCGAGGGCGATCGCGTATTTCGCCGGTAGATGCTCCAGCGTTGCCCGCACGAACCCGGCGATTTCATCCCGTCGCTGCAGCGACTCCGGATGAAAGTCGTTGCCGCCGATCGACTCGAGCGCCGCCTGCACCGCCGGGTGGTCTTCGATCGGTACATCGGCCCTGAATTCTTCCCCGTGCTGGCGATACACCGCGTGCATCTCGTTGCGGCAAATCTGGCACAGCCAGGTGAACAGCAGCGCCTCGCCCCGGTAGTTGCCCATTTTCCTTACGACGATGCACATCGTGCGCTGCACGATTTCCTCGGCGAGTTCGGGGTTGTTGTCGACACGGGTCAGCGTGAAGCGGAACAACCGCGGGAAATACTCTTTGAAGAACTCGTCGAACGCGCCCTGATCGCCACCGGCCACGCGGCGGGCAAGCGATCGGTCCTGCTCTATCTGGGGTCGTTCCGTATTCACCGTGAAATTCCCGGGGACTTCCAGCTATTAGAGTGGAAAATGCCGAAAATCCTTCGCCGTCCGGGAACCCCGGCGGCGTCCACTACGACCTCGAGTAGGTGCCCACCAGGCGATTCATGCCGATGACGCTCGGCTCGATCTTGTCCAGCAGCTCCCACATCGACAGGCCGGCCTCGAGATTCGGCTCGGAATCCAGGGCGAGCAGCCAGAAGAAGTAATGATGCGTGCCGTGACCCTCCGGGGGCATCGGGCCGCCGTACCCGGCGTTGCCGAAGTTGTTGACGCCCTTGACGTAGTCGGCAATGCCCTCGGGCAATTCCGTAACGGAGCCCGGAATTCCGTACAGGACCCAGTGAACGAATCCATAGGTCCCGGGCGACACCAGCGGTGCGTCCGGATCGTGGCAGATCAGCGCGAAGGAGCGCGCACCTTCCGGCACCTTGCTCCACGACAGCGCGGGCGAGACGTCTTCGCCTTCACCGGTGTGCCGGGCCGGTATGGGCCCGCCGTCTTCGAAAGCGGAGCTCGTCAGCGTCATATCCGACAGTGCAAATCCCATGATGACTTCCCCTTTCTCTGTTCTGGAGGACCGATGCTCCCACAAGCGCTTTGCCGATGAAATAGCATTGTTTACGTAC
>Ga0209536_100011141_pt1 | contig 13191 bp, 15 predicted proteins | sample DeeMarSeWOR28_12_FD_187461 | JGI IMG/M metagenome (GOLD analysis project Ga0209536, IMG submission 187461) | Marine sediment microbial communities from White Oak River estuary, North Carolina - WOR-2-8_12 (SPAdes) (version 2) | ecosystem: Environmental > Aquatic > Marine > Intertidal zone >...
TTTAGATTGGATTTTCGCAAACCCTGTTCTATCAGGTTCCGTCTCCACTTTCAATTATTTTTCGGATAGGTTCTTAGTTAAATTCCGTTTCTTGATCTTTCTAGTTCTGTCATGACTTTCGTAAAAGAGGCGTGTACCCCTCGTCCCAGCTTGGGCGTTCCACGGTCAGGTTATTGCGCTGGAATAAGCACTGGCAGGTTTTGTCCACTTGATAGGGCGGGTTATTTGCTGCCAATTGCTTGACATACAACTTGGAAAGAAAAATCTTCAATGAAATCCTGCCTCACATTCTACTCGCGGTCTTCACTGCCTGCAAAATATTCTGGTACGAACCACAACGGCACAGATTCCCTGCCAGGTATTCACGGATTTCATTGTCACTTGGCGAGGGATTTTCAGCCAACAAAGCTACAGTGGTCAGCACAAAACCAGGCGTGCAATATGCACACTGGAATGCACCCTCATCGAGGAATGCCTGCTGGACAGGATGCAGGGTTTCCGCGCTTCCCAGCCCCTCGATAGTCAGGATTTCCGCCCCCGCCACTTGCTCAGCCAGCACCAGACAACTGCTGATTGGTTTTCCATCAACCAGGACTGTACATGCTCCGCACATGCCGACTCCACAGCCTTCTTTCGTGCCCGCCAGACCCAGGTCATCGCGCAGGACATCCAGCAGCGTGCGCGTCTTTGCTTGGATCTCGTACTTGCTCCCGTTCACCATCAGAATCATAGCTTTGACATCTCCTGTCATACTAGCAAAATATTATCATCAAAGTCAAGCGAAATTAACTGAAATCGTATCGATTGGCTCAAGTAAATAGGTAATAGCTTCCTTCAACTCAATCCAAAGCGGCGGGACGATAGAGCCTGTGATGATTACATCGCCTGCACGCAAAGTTTCTCCAAACATGGAAAGCGTATTCGCAACACAGCCTACAACATCAACCAAACCGCCCGTTAATGCTTGTGGGTCTGTAACAGGCGGTAGTACTGTTTCATTGTGTGAAATATGGCCGATTATTCCATTCAGGTTACAACCAGCCCGTGAGGAATCTGCACGGCCTAAAATGACATGGCGGTTATAAATATTGTCCGCGAGGATCGCCTCCACATCGTCAGGTGGAAAACGCACATCCGCGAGTTCAATCGCAGGTCCGAGAGATGCAATGGCAGCCTGGGCCGTTTCGCGGTCTGAGCCTCCAAACAAATCTTTTCCCATGGTAACGGCAATTTCAGGTTCCATTGCAGGTTTTGTCCAGCCTTCGACAGAGACCGTCGCGTTCGTTGGGAGGAGAATCTTGTCGGTCAGGAAACCAACCAGGGGTCCATCAAGACGCAAATTTTCCAGTGAGGTGGGCGCGCCGAATCCAACCTTCCACCCAATGGGTTTCTCTCCCGCGCTCAGGCGAGCCTGCCGGAGTCTCAACTGCTTTTCCATACCTCGCATAATGCGTGGGTCGTCAATAGAATTATTCATGGTTATGGGCGTGGTGGTCTTCGTTCGATACTTCGTAGCCCGCAGATTCGAGAGAACCCGCACCACTCCAACCCCAAACAAGAACAACTTCATCCTCTGATGTATTGTTGAACCCATGCCAGTGGCCGCGCGTTGTGAACACCACGTCACCCTCTTCTGCCAGTTCGTTGCCTTCATCAGTATAAATCTCGCCGTATCCCTTTATTACCAACAAAAATTCTTCTGCATGAAAGTGACGATGACGTTCATGGCGTGCACCTGGCGGCAAAACGGTCCAGCCGAGGACTAATTTATCCGAGTTAGCTGTTTTCTCATCGATCAAAAACTGAACTTGCATGTTGATCCAGCCATCTCTGGGTGACAGCCCTTCAACAAGGGGAACATCTCGAAGATTGGTGCGGTAAGGTTTCATTTGGACATTCCTCCTAACATACGATAGACCTCATGCGCGGTAACAAAGTCGCGATGGTCAATACCGAGGCCGCGGCAGGCATTCATCATCTCATTGGCCGCAGCAGCTAGCGGAACAGGGGAACCTAATTTACGTCCCTGCTCTAACACGAGTAACATATCTTTTTGCTGCAAGTTGACATCCGCCAGTGGAGTCTCCGGCATTCCACCTTCAATGATGAACGGCCCGCGATACCCGAGCACGGGCGAGGCCGCCACACTGTTCAACATGGCCTCGACCGCGACATCTCGCGTAACGCCACCCTTTTCAGCCAGGGCGATTCCTTCTCCAAATGCAATTACTTCAACCATCAGCACAAGATTGATGGCAAGTTTCATTTGCACAGCCAGGCCGCTATCACCGATGTAGGTGGCTATCGCCCCAATATCGAGCAAAACAGGTCGAACGCGCTCAAATGACTTTTTATCGCCTCCGACCATGATCGAGGCTTTACCTTGATTGAGCGTAATTGGGCTGCCTGATATAGGAGCATCAAGCATGATCCGTCCTATCTTTTTGAACTCAAATGCGATCTCGCGACTCGATCCGGGTGCGATGGTACTCATATCGAGATAAATGCCAGTCTCCGGTAATCCTGAAACGATCCCATCCGGGCCGAGCGCTACATCCCGCACAGCCACTGCGTCGGTAACGATAGAGAATACAATTTCTGATTGAGTCGCCACTTCACGCGGACTCTCCGCCCATTTCATTCCATCCTGAAGCAATGCTTCAGCCTTCGACCTTGTGCGATTCCAGCCTATGACGGTATGTCCTGCCCCGAGTAACCGCGATACGATCCCCCCGCCCATTGCACCAAGTCCTACAAATCCAATTTTCATGATTTCTCCTTCAACGCCCATAAAACTTTTTCCGCTGTGATCGGTAAATCCTTAATACGCACCCCGACCGCATCTTCGATAGCATTCGCGATAGCAGGTGCAACTGGTGGCAAGGTCATTTCACCAATGCCATGCAACTCACCTTCCTCGGATTCGATACAAACACTGATCAGTTCAGGCGGGATATCACGAATGGAAGGGATGGCATAATCCGCCAAATTGGGATTTGTGGGCTGTCCGCCATCCAGTACGATTTCTTCCATAACAGCAGGGCCAAGACCGTAGATCACATTACCGTCATTTTGCAGTTTCGCCAAGCGCGGGTTAACCACCCGTCCAGCAAATGATGCCGCAGAATAGCGCAAAACCGTAACCCGGCCCGTTTCAATATCCACCTCCACTTCTGCCGCACCCGCGCCCTGGTGCCAGTGCGGAGTGGAAACCCCCAGTCCGGTTTCGGGATCCATTTTGAACGCGGTGGCAAACTCGCCCGATTCATCCAGGGATCCGAGACCATTACGCTTGAGAACATCCCCAAATGAAATTGATGCTTCTTTAGCCACAACCCAGCCGTTTTCCACACGCAGCTCGCCAGGAGGCGTTTCCAACAAGGGCACAGTCAATTCGATAAGTTTCATCATCAGGGCTTTCCCCGCTGCCATAACCGCATTTCCCATCATGCTAGTCGCGCGACTGGCAGATGTGGTTGAATCAAACGGTGTCACCTCGGTATCAGGCCCGAGCACGCGAATCATTTCTACAGGTACATCCAACGTTTCAGCGGCAATTTGGGCCATGGCTGTGTGCGCCCCCTGCCCCATCTCAACTGTACTGATGAACAACGTAACGATTCCATCGTTGGTAAGTCTTATGCGCGCCTCAGACTTGGAAGTAGCAATTGTACTTTTCATCATCACGCTATACCCATGACCAATTCGACGAGTGCCGCTGTTTGGTTTTGCACCGAGTGATTTGGCCGATTCTTCCAAACATTCAATGAAATGCACATCATGCAAGGTCTCACCTGTAGAAAACTGGTCACCTGAAACAAACAGATTTTTCAAACGAAATTCGAGCGGATCCCAACCCATTTTTCGCGCGATGATATCCATTTGTGATTCATAGGCCCAGGTTGCCTGGGAACTCATCGCACCACGATAGGCTCCCGCAGGTGGCAGGTTTGTGTAGATACCATACGAGTCCACATGCACTGCTGGGATGCGGTATGGCCCAATTGAGCGTACCATTCCCTGCGGTATGAGCAGGGGGCTGGCATCCGCATACGCGCCGCTATTCCAGTGAATTGTCACCTGGCGGGCGGTAAACGTACCATCTCGTTTCACACCCGTTTTGAGCGTGATCGAGGCGGCATGCTTTGTCACCGTGACGAACTCCTCTGCGCGCGAAAGCACGAACTTGACAGGTCTCCCGTCTGTCTTTCGCGCCATTGCAGCCACAATCGGCTCGATGCGGACGTGTCCTTTGCCCCCATATCCGCCTCCTAACGGCGGAACGATCACGCGTACCGCATCCTGTTCAATGCCAAGGATGCCTGCCACCACGCGCCGCACCATGTAAGGGGCTTGCGTACCTGTCCACAAGGTCAGCTTTTTGCTATCCCATTGCGCAGCAGCTACATGTGGCTCCAACGAGGCTTGCTGGGCAGGCGGGCTTGCGAAAGTATCTTCGAAGATTTCGTCGGCCTCGGCAAAGGCAGCCTCTATATCGACGTACCGCATTTTGGAATGAACGAAAATATTATTGGGGTAATCATCATGCAAAACCGATGCGCCCGGCTGGGTGGCCTCATGTCCATCAAATACGGCAGGCAGTTCCTCGTATTCGATATCGAGCAACATGGCCGCTTCTTCAGCAGCTTCCTCGCTCTCTGCAGCTATTGCGGCAATCGGCTCACCGACATATCGGACACGATCTATTGCTACAACACTCTGATCTTTGATCGCTGCGCCGTAAAGAGAATTAGGCCCCAAGTCTGCGCCCGTTAGAATGGCAACTACGCCAGACACTTGCAACGCATCGGTTGTGTCCACTTTCAATAATTTGGCGTGCGGTGCTTGGCTGCGTACGATCTTGCCTACCAACATGTTTGGCAAGCGCAGGTTAACCATATAATCTAATGTGCCAGTTATACGTGCCAGGCCGTCGAGCATGGGAACCGATTTACCGATAGCCATCTCTCACCTCTTCCAGAGCACGCTTCACAAACACGCGAATCATTTCTTCTCGGTACCAGGCTGAACCACGTATATCCGATAATGGGTCGAGCGTTCGGGCGTATTCCTCTGCAATAGCGGCTACCAATTCATCGGTCAGGGTTTGACCGCGCGCCATCCCTTCGGCGCTGTCCACACGTTGTGGCGTTTCTACCGCTGCACCAACTGCAACTCGTAAATCCTGGCATTTCCCGTTCTCATCGAAATCTGCAAGCGCGCCGACCGCTACACAGGGGCGTCCTTCAGCAGAAATCGATGTGTATTTGAAATAGGCAGCATGGGATGTTTCGGGGAGGGTAGGAATAATGACTTCAGTGAGAATCTCGGCGGGCGCGAGAACGGTGGTGTAGAAGCCGAGGAAGAATTCGGAAAGGGGGACATCTCGCTTCCCCTCGGGACCGAGAAGCCTGGCACGCGCGCCCAGAGCTGTTAACATGGCTGGAGGGTCGGCCGCGTAATCCGCAACAGACAGGTTGCCTCCCAACGTGGCCTGATTTCGTACACGAACATTTCCGACAACGCTAAAGGTATGTGCCAGCGCAGGGCAAAATTGGTGTAACACTGGTGATAGTTCAGCCTCGCGCAGGCTGGTGAGTGCGCCTATGTGCAAACCGTCTTGCTCCACACAGATGAAGTTCCAACCTGATACGCGCCTAAGGCTAATAAGTACGCTGGGCGCGATAAATTTCTGCTGCAGCATAAGCACAACGGAGGTGCCGCCCGCAATTACTTTGGCTTCGTCGCCATATTCGGACAGCAGCGCTATGGCTTCGGAAAAATCGGTTGGTTCGAGAAAGTTTATTGAGGCCATAATCTCGAAATAGGGGATGTCAAACTATGTGAAGCGAAGCATCTCTGTCCAAGCAATCGAGACTCTTCGCTTCGCTCAGAGTGACGTAGTTCATGAAAGTTATTACTCAAGTTGTGCTCTCAAATTCTTGGCAAACTCAGCCGTTATTTTTTTAGCGGTAGCGCTGATGACCGGACCGCCAAACTGCGCCAGGCGCCCTCGCAGGTTCACGTCTATCACGAAAGCAGCTTCAGTGCCCGTATTTACTGGCGTTAGCGTACCGGTGAAACCGGCTTTTACGGAAGACATACTGGCTTTGTCATCACCTTCAACAGTACCCTCAATTTTATGAGGCTCCACTACATCGGTCAGAGTGACGGTACCGCTGAACTGCGACTTGATCGGCCCGACTTTAATAACAAGCTTGCCGCGATAGGTTTTGTCGTCCACAACTTCCACCGACTCAACGCCTGGTACACACTGGCTCAGGCGTGGAATATCGAACATCAATTCCCAAACCTTTTCCTGTGGGGCTGCGATGGTAAAGGAATCTTTGATCTGCATACATCTCTCTTTCTACAACACTACACTTTACTTCGACTAATCGTTACTGGCGACGGCAGATCATCCACCGGCAATAGGCGGCATAATCACCACCCTATCTCCAGGCAAAAGTACGTGCTCCAGCCCGACTTGTTCATCGTCAACAAGAAATGTGACAAATGGCGTCCCATCACTCTCTCGCACCAGCCGCTCACGAACTGTTTCTCCGTATTCATTCAGCAGGCAGGCAAGCAAATCACCGACCGTGCTTCCTGATAACAATTCGGCTTCCAATGGTTCCGACCCCGGAGTGAGGCCAGTTGGAAAAAGGTAATCCACGACAACTCGCATACCGTCTGTTCACCAGACATCTGATAAATGGAAGATGTCTACTCGATTTCCAGCGCTTGCTGCGTGGCTTCAGTAACTTGTCCATTCGAGTTCCAGCCACGCAAGGCATAGTATTCTTGCACCATTCCTGCCAGGCCATCGGGGTCAATTGTCTTGTTTGCTGATTTACCCCTCGGCATGGCTTCCTTGAAAAACCGTTTGGGAAGTGTATCTTCCACACTGGTAATTCCACAGTGATTACTGAACACGCGAGCCAGGCTGATGGCACGCTCGCCAATCCGCATCAATTTCTCCGGCGTAAATTCGATGCCAGTCAAGTCTGTCATCAGTGAAGCTTGATCTTCTGGTTGCATCTCGAAGAATGTAGGCACATAATCACACAAAACCATCGAATGTTCGTAGCCGCGCTTATCTTCCTGGGATTTCACCGTTTCAGCTTTGCCTTGATAAGAGTAGCGCAGAGCTTCGCTTTTGCTCTCAGCCATTATTGGTCTGGCACGGCGGTGACAAGCGCCTCGGTCTGAGACAGCATACGCTAAAGCATATCCAATCGTACCGCGCGGGTCATAACCGGGCAACTCCATACCCTTAACATGGATTGCCATACCCGGGTCAAGGTAGTACTCTTCTGCAAATCCTTTCACGCCTAAAGCCAATCCAGCGCCGATGCCCTGCCGAGTCGCGGTTTGCTGAAGAAGGGTCTCCATTGCATCTACATCGCCCCATTTCAGTTCCAGACCACCGGTATCACGCGGAGTGATCAATCCTTTTTCATAGGCTTCTACGGCGTAGCCAAGTACGTTACCGGCTGTGATCGTATCCATACCCAGGGTATCGCATACATAGTTCAAATGAGCAATGCCCTCTAGTGAATCGATACCCAGATTGGCGCCGATCAGCGCCAGTGTCTCGTATTCCGGTCCGCCAACGTTCTCAGTCTTGCCTTTCCACTCGTAACGGCTATGTTTGCCACACGGCATGGGGCACCCCATGCAGGTTAGGTCATCAACAACATACTCTTCTTCAATACGGACGGCATTGACCATCTTGTAACCATCGTAGAATCCATCCTGGAAATTCCGTACTGGCACAACGCCCAAATTCTGCGTCATATCCAGAGTAGTTAAAGTTCCATATTTTGAGCGGAATTTGACCCGTTCGCTCTGAAGGGCTTTGCGCATCCACTCTGCACAACCCCGCTTAAACGCATCCGGGTTAGCGACTGGCACTCGCATTCGTCCAAAGGCAATGATCGCCTTGATATTTTTCGATCCCAGTACAGCACCAGCCCCACCCCGCCCGGCCTGATGGTACCAGTCGTTGGTACAGCAGGCAAACGAAACCATGTTCTCGCCTGCTGGGCCTATGGTAAGCACTGAGCCTTTTCCCTTCCAACCGTGTCTCTCGCGCAGGAGATCCTCAGTCTCAAAAGAATTTAGCCCCCACAGATCGTCGGCGGGTAGAATCTGTACCTTCTCGTCCTCGATGTGTATATAACTGGGGCGTTCTGCACGGCCTTTGATTATTACGCCATCATAGCCGCTGCGTTTAAGCGCGTTTGAAAGCCGCCCACCCGTAGCCGAGTCGAGATAAATCCCCGTGAGCGGGGAACGGGTGGCAATGATGGCTTTGGCTGCGCCCGGGAATTGCGTTCCACTGACCGGACCCAGCATAATCATGAACACATTTTCAGGGCTGAGTGGCTCCACCTCATATAACCGAAAATCGTTGAGCAGGCGGCCAGCCATCGCCTTGCCGCCCAGATAGCGCTCATAATATTCCGGCGGCGGCTGCCACGAGTCGATTGTAAGCGTGTTGAGGTCAATGGAAAGGAAGCGGTTCCAGACGCCTTGTATGGAGGGTGTCATCAGGGTTTCTCCAATCTATTAGGTGCTATTGACAAATAGTAAATGTATCATTCTGCTGGCGCGCGGCATACCAGAACTTCAAGCTGCTCAGTGCCAGCCTCCAGCGTAAACGTATCTCCCGGATCGATCCACAACATGGACTCGGGCGCAAGCGAGAACGTCTCATCGCTAACATACGCCTGGCCCGAACCCTGGATCACATACAAAAAACGTTCTGCATCCACCGCACTGGCTAATCCAGACGTTTTGCCTGCATCTAATGAAACACGCTCTACTTGCAGGGCGTCTGCTCCCAGCATGGCAGCGTTGGCAAGTGTTGTGTACGTCACACCATCTTGGTTTCTAATTGGTAGATCATTTGGTTCAAAAATAGTCGGCATAACTTCTCCAATCACGGTTCCAGGACAACACGCCCGATGATCTCTTGTGCCCGCAAGCGCTGATGAATGGCTTCAGCATCTTCGAGTGGATAAGTACCTGTTACAATCGGACGGATGCGTCCAGCCGCAACCAGGTTCACCACTTCCACCAATTCACGCTTGGACACATTGCGCGAACCCAGAATCTCCCATTCGTTGGCAATCATCGCCTGCGGACTAGTGGTCAACGTGGTGCCCGTATGCGAGCCAATGATCACCATCCGGCCGCCGCGTGCCAGGGATTTGATGGCTGAGTCAAATGTGGCTGTCCCAACAAGTTCTAGGATCACATCGGCGCCTTCGTCGTTTGTCCACTCTCGTGCGACGACCGAGAAATCGCCCTTCGAAGCATCGAATACCACTTCCGCACCCAACTCGCGAGCTAGCGAAAGTTTTTCATCACCAATATCTACAGCCATGACGAAAGCGCCCATCATGCGTGCCAGTTGCACAGCATGGGCGCCAACGCCGCCGCCCGCACCCGTAACGATGATTCGTTCTCCAGGTTGCAGCCGAGCGCGTTTGGTCAAGGCGTGGAAGGGCGTACCAATCGCGTTGGCAAGCACACTGCCATCGGGAAAGGATATCGACTCGGGTATCTTGACCAAGTTGACGACCGGCACTGTCGTGTATTCTGCATACGCGCCTGGCGTATGGATGCCAATATAGCCTTTGAAATCGGCACAAATGGTCTCACGGCCTGTCAGGCAATAGCGGCATTTCCCACAGGTCAGGTAGAGAGTGCTGGTCACTCTGTCACCCACGACAACAGATGTCACGTTCGCACCGACCGCTTCGACCACGCCTGCAATCTCGTGTCCGAGAATAATGGGAACTTTGTTCGCCATAGCAAACTTCCCTTCACGGATAGTTAGATCAAACTGATCCACTGCGCAAGCTTTGACACGGATCAAGGCTTCGTCCGCGGCGGGTTGCGGAACAGGAACGTCTTCCAAGATCAACGGACCGCCAAACTCTTTGACAATCAGTGCTCTCATTTCGCAACTGCCTCCGAAGCATGAACAGGATTGGAAATTGTAAAGTAGGCAATGACAGCGCCGAGAGCAAGCAAGGCTGTGGCAAGACCATATCCGCTGGGAAGGCCAAGTCCATCTGTAAGAAACCCTGCCGCTAACGGGGCAATCGTTGTACCGATGAAACGGGCAAAGAATTGAAGTGCACCTGCTGTACCGCGCATGGCGGGGAAGTAATCCACCATGATGTTTAGTTGTGCGGCAAAGCCGTAACCAGCAGTCAAACCAAATGCGAGCAATGCTACCGCGACAACTATCGGTGACATGCTTGAACTTGCAATCGCGCTAATAAACGTCAACGCAAGAAATGCCAGCGTGGCTCCAGTCACCCCAGTAATCAGTGTGAAGCGCATCCCACGTTGATCGGAAGCGCGTCCACCCACATATGTGCCAATGATAACCCCGATGGCGGTCATTGTAGCTATCGCTCCAATGCCACCCTCGTGTAAATCCATTTTATCGGCCAGCAGGATCGGGGTCAGGGTATGAATCGTATAGAGTCCATAGAAATGGACAAAACCAAGGGTGAGTGCACCGAAGGTTGGACGCGTCCGCGCGATCAGCCACATATCCCTTAGTCCGACAATTTGACCATGAACGGGTTGAGCGGGTAGCTGAAAAAATGTGAAAAACAACAGAACAACAGTTACGATTGCAAGGATCAAAAAATCAGCGCGCCAACTAAACCAGACCGCAATAAGACCGCCAATCACAGGCCCCGATGCCGCGCCTGCAGAATTGAACATGGAGAAGATTCCCATGGCACGGCCACGCTCGTTCGTAGAGAATAAATCTGAAATCAGTGCGATCCCAACGCCAGCCGCGGCGGCAATACCGAGCGCCTGAAAACTTCGCGCTACGAGAAGCAATCCAATGCCACGAGTAAAAAATGCCATCAGGTTTCCAAAAAGATACACTACCAGACCAATCAGCAATATGCGTTTACTATCGAAACGATCCACGATCGGGCCATATGCGATCTGCGCAAAGGCCAGGCACAACCCGTAAACAGAGAGTGTCATGCCAATCATGGCCGTGGTGGTATCTAACTCTGTGCGCATGACCGAGAGCGAAGGCACATAAATCACCTGCGCGAAGGAACGCAGGAAGGCCGCGAAAGAAACAATGTAAAGGACTTTCGTTTTTAAGTTCACAATCGCTCCCAAGTAACATCAAAGTCTGGCACAGCAACACGGATCAGGCTCTGCACGGGGCAGTATTTCTCTGCCAGTTCGATCAAGCGCTGGATACGCTCATCCGATTCGCCCGTCTTTAGTTTGACATGCAAACGGACGCTGCTGAAATGGACAGGTACGTTCGCTTCGCCCTTGCGCCCACGGATATCGAGCACACCTTCAGCAGAAGCTTCAAGCCCTTGCAAGTCAAAGCGTATCTTTTCGGCCATCCTGGCCGTTGAGACACCTGTTCAGGCACATAAACCCGAAAGTGTGATTTCCAGCGGGGTTGGACCTGTATTCGTACCTTCGTTGTGTGGCGGCTCGTCCGAACGCATGATAGGAAAATCGCGGATAAAAAGATCGTTCACCCGACCGCCGAGCCAGGTGCCACGGGCACGGATCGTTTTCAGATAATCAGGCTGTTCCATCGCTATCCTTTCGCAACAATAAATTTCATCGGATATTTCTGCATACTGACCGCACCATTCTGGGTCACACGCGTCAGAGCGCCGACCTGCAAGCCCATGCGTTCGTCAGGTGTGATAGGGTTGGGCTGCACCACCATAGCCATATCTTCAACAAAGGATCTGCCAGGGGGTGCGGGATGGGCATCATCCCAGGGCCAATAAGCGCAGCATGAACTATCAATCAAAGGAGGATGGATATCAACGCCGTAACCATGGATCAGGTCATCGTAGATGCGATAGCCTGACTCGCCAATGATGGATGAGGCTTTGATCACGTCTCCTTCAGTTGCCCCTGGACAGATCGCTTCACACATCTGATCGTAAGCCTGAACGCCAATATCAAACAGTTTCTGCCACTCAGACGTTGGGTCGCTCCCTACTGCTATCGGACGATGAATCTGCCCCGAATAACCCCAGTAACTGGCGCTGATCTCCATAATGATGACATCACCTTTTTGAATAATGCGGTCGGTGACATTCTGGGCAGGCACGCAGGCAGTCGGGGCATTCATAGGCATGGAGCGTAGGAATGCGATGTGCGGTTGGCCGCCTTTGCGTCTATAAGAACCTTCGATGATCCCCATCAGATCGTGCTCGGTCAACCCTGGCTTGGTTTCGGCTTCCAGCGCCTCGATGGTCAAATCTGTAAAGTCCGCTGCTTTCTGAAGCCATTCGAACTCTTCTTCGCTCTTAACTGTGCGCAGACGGGCAAAGTCGCGGGTTAAATCCACCCACTCAACTTCTGGAAGTTCTTCCTTCAAAGTCGCAAAATGCTGGTAGGGCATGCCCATCCCAAAAGTAGCGTTGACACCCACCAACCCCAAGCGATCCTTACCGATCCCCGCCTGTTTCAGTTTGGCAACGATTTCTTTGGCGGGATTATAGGTACCCCAACGCGTATCCTCAATCACTGCAATCGCACGTGCATTGGGCACGTGGTTGACGAGACCCGTCAACAGGGTTGGTTCGCCATCCAGCGGAAAGACCAGGTAATTGTGGTGCAGATCAAGGTAATTCGTCAGCCAGAAGACATTGGCTTCATTGTGACGGTTTATGCCCGAGTTTCCGAACACCACCAGTGCTGACAATCCCTCGCGACGCATCAGGTCGCGAGCAAGGGCATAGCGGCGATGAAACTCAGCCTCAGAAAAGCGTGGATAACTCATCCAAGCTTCTCCTTGAGCCAGTCAGCGGTCAGCGGACGATATTTATACGGGATATTGTTGCAGACGTGATTACCATCTTCAAACATGGCTAATTGCGCGTTTGAGCCAACCGCGTCTACAATCTTGTGAGCATGCTGCCAGGGAATTAGACGGTCAAGCTTGCCGTGGATAATAAGCAACGGTTGTTTAATATTCTGTGCTACGCCATCCAGCGACAATTTGTTAGCGCGCACTCTCGCATCTTCCATATCGCTGGCTCCAGAGTGATACAGGAAGGCAGAACGCGTCAGTGCTGGCAGGTTGTCCCAACATTCACCGAAGTTCCAGGGGCCGCAATTGCCAACTGTCGCCTTGATACGTGGCTCAAAGGC
>Ga0209536_100011143_pt1 | contig 13190 bp, 17 predicted proteins | sample DeeMarSeWOR28_12_FD_187461 | JGI IMG/M metagenome (GOLD analysis project Ga0209536, IMG submission 187461) | Marine sediment microbial communities from White Oak River estuary, North Carolina - WOR-2-8_12 (SPAdes) (version 2) | ecosystem: Environmental > Aquatic > Marine > Intertidal zone >...
ACTGAATTTAGTGATTCCGGTGAACAGATTACATTGAAACACACTTGGAATGAGGAAGGTAATTACCTTATAAAAGCAAAGTCAAAGGATATTAATGATGTCGAAAGTGGTTGGTCGGAGTTTGAAATAGAAATTCCAAGGATCAAGTATACATTTACCTCTTTTTTCCATTGGTTTTTAGAACGATTCACAATTCTGGAGAGACTGCTAAATCTTTAAAAATTAAAGCTGAGTATAAGAATCACATTTGAGGTTAAAAATATTAAAATCAATAATTTAAGATAGAGCTAGGTTCTTTATTTATATAACCCAGTCAATAGCTCGTCCCCTGCATTTTTTAACTTCTTAGTAATCTAATAATTCCAAGTAAAAAGTTTGCTCTTGGTACCTTTTGCATATACTTTTTATAATCATCTCCAAATTTTCCAATCGCGTCTTTATCTGCTTTAACTAGATCAATATATGTTAATGGTATAACTGGTATGCCTAAAAGAATAACAATCCAATGCTGAAAAAGTAGCATACCCGCAAGTGCCCACAGCATAAATGTTACATATTGCGGATGGCGTACAATAGAATATATGCCAGTATCAACAAGTTTGGTAGTATGAATATAACTTTTACCCTTTTTCACTTTACCTTTTTTACGGAATTCAAATATTGGGAGCATACCAAAAACTATGCCTGAAAAAACATAGAGTCCTATACCAGTATATGCTAAAATTTCAATTTGCGAAACCTCAGATAGTAAATATAAACCAACTACGATTTGTAAGATGAAAAGCAAACTTGCTAAAGTTGAGGGAATGACATTTATCCATGAGTAACTTTTTTTTATCATTTTTTACCCCATCTTTTCAATTCTAAAATAAATTAATTGCTCATAAATCTAATCTTTTTTTAACAATATGTTATATAATTTATTTTTTAATTGCTTTTACAACCATCCCTTTTGGCACAATATATCCTTTTATTGGAATCCAAACTGCTTCAAAATAGTCTATCACAATATCATTGAACCCAGCCTTTTTTAGCAATTTTTCCATTTCTTCTCCACTATACAACTTAAGGTTCATTTTTTTAATATACTTCTTATGATCTACACCATCATCCTTATTAAAGGCCATTTCTATAATCAATCTTCCACCAGGTTTTAACACTCTAAATATTTCTACAAGTGTTTTTTCTGTTTCATTTAAGAAAAAAAATACTTCAATTGCTGCAACAACAGTAAATTCATTATCATCCCAGGGCAATGACGATGCATTACCTTGCTTAAATTCAGCTTTTCCTGATTCAACAAGCTTTTTATTGATATCAGATGCTAATTTAACCATATCATCTGAGTGGTCAATACCCGCTATTCTTGAAACATGAGACATATATTTTTTTATAAAAATACCTGACCCAAATCCAATCTCAAGGTATTTATCATCCTTTGTTGGATTAATTGCTTTTAAGGCATTTTTATAGAATTCTTTATGACCTCGAGCCATACCTTTTGCTAGTGTTTTTCCAAAGAAACCTATGGGTTTTGCAAATTGTGACATTATCACTATCCCTTATAGAATACCTTTTAATCACAAATATCTTTTTTATAATTTTGTAAAAAGTTGCTAACTAAAGAAAACATGGTTTTTTTCAAGAAGAGATTTTAACTTGGAATCAAAGTCTCGTCATTTGCATTATCTATTAATTAGGTTTATAAAGATTTATATTTCAGCAAACGGAAAAGTCCTTTGGATGGTTTGTAAACCTTATCAGGAAATCTTTCAGCAAGTTTCCAGATGCATCCGTTGACTGTCTTCGGATGTAAGTTGGGATCTGTTAACTTAATTTTTGAGAGCAGTTCTGACCAACGTATGCCCTCTGGATGCTTTTCAAGTAGCTCAAATGCTATTGTGTTTATACGATGTGTAACTTTGGAGGACTTTACAATATCAACCCCTTTTGATTTAGTTTTAGGCCTAAGTTTGTTTATCAATTACTTAATTTAAATTTTCTTAAAATTAATTTTTCTCTGATGCAACCTAGTCTGAATCTCGATTGATTTAAAAGCTGGATATTTACTCTTTTGGTTTATTCTCTTTGACGAATTTTTTGATATCTTCAATGTGTTCTATAATCAGCATGGCCTTCCAATATCCAAATCTAAATGGATAATTATCATCTTCACTTCTTTTTAGAACTATCAGCTTATTTCCTTTATATTCACCTGTTTCAAATACCATTAAGATCCCTTTTTCCAATATCTGGTATATAATCTGGGCTTTATAGGAGCTTGTATTTTTGAAAAATAAAATGATTAATAAATTGAAATAATATCTCGGTCGGTTAAGATAAAAAATGATATGGTGATAATATATGAAATACGAGATTCATAGATTTGAGATTAATATGGAAAAAGACCAGGATAAATTAAAACAGTTTCTAAACAATCTCAGAGGGGAAGTAGTTTCAATTATTCCAAATGTCAAACCAACCTTCAAACCAATGGGAGCAACTGCAAAAGTTGATTTTCTATTGATAATTGAAAAAATATGAAATTTAAACCTCTTTTAAAAAGAAAATTCTCATTAGTATTTATCAAAATGATGAAAATCACTAATTTAAAATATCTTATTTTGAATTATTAAAACCAGGGGAGACTATGAAAGCAGTTGTATATGAAAAATATGGACCGCCAGAGGTTCTTAAAATAAAAGAAGTAGAAAAACCAACTCCAAAGGATGATGAAGTACTTATAAAAAATTATTCAACAACAGTTCATGTTGGGGATACAAGGATGCGAGGTTTTAGAGTTCCAAAAAAACATTGGCTACTTATGCGTTTGTTTTTAGGTATTACAAAACCAAAGAGGCAAATATTAGGCATGGAGGTTTCTGGTGTTATTGAATCAGTGGGAAAAAACGTTAAAGATTTTAAAAAAGGTGACGCGGTCTTTGCATTAACTGGCTTTGGCGGTGGAGGTTATGCAGAGTATTCATCTGTACCTGCAATAAATGGTGATGAAAAAAAAGGAATGGTTGTGTCAAAACCCTCAAATATATCATTTGAAGAAGCGGCAGCTGTTCCAGCAGGAGCATTGACAGCACTATTACATATTCAGAAGGTAGATGTCCAAAAAGGAAAAAAGATTCTGATATATGGTGCATCTGGTAGTGTTGGAACATATGCGGTACAGATTGCAAAATATTATGGTGGAGAGGTTACAGGTGTTTGCAGTACATCAAATTTAGAACTAGTAAAATCAATTGGAGCTGAAAAAGTAATTGATTATACAAAGAAGGATTTTACAAAAAACGGTGAGGTCTACGATATTGTATTTGATGCAGTATTTAAGATATCAAAATCAAAATGTAAAAATATTCTAAAAGAAAACGGAATATTTGATTCGTCTCATGCGAAAATTCCAGAACCTAAGACTAAAGATCTAATCTTTATAAAAGAACTAATTGAAAAAAACAAATTAAAACCCGTCATTGATCGAACATATAAAATGGAACAAATCGTTGAAGGACATCGTTATGTTGACAAAGGACATAAAAAAGGAAATGTAGTTGTAAAAATATAATATCGAATTATTGAAAGGAGAGAAAATTATGGAAGATATAAGAATTATTCTTGCAGGAACTTGGATAGCTCTAATGCTTACCTATCTTTTAGGCGATGTGATGAGAATATTTGCAGGTGACTTTACAGCAGGACAAATAGGAAATATGCAGATATCTCAGGGGATGTTGTTATTCATGGCAATAATCATGCTTTTCCCAATAGTTATGCTTCTATTGTCTTTGACCTTGACTTATCCATTAATTCGTTGGTTAAGCATTGTCATAGCAATATTCTTGTTTATATTCAATATAATTGGTTTACCCGGTTATCCTGGGTTGTATGATAAATTTTTGATAGTTGTTGGACTAGTTTTTAACGTTATGACAGTTTGGTATGCATGGTCATGGACATGAATATGAATAATAGTGGGAATTGGTTTTCTAGAGCAAAAAGAGAAGCTAAAAAAGATTTACCTCGAAATGAGCGAGTTTTTGGTATTGGTATTGTCGTCTTTTGCTTCTTGATGATTATCTTCTTTCTTGCTCATCAGATGAATTCAACCGGTTTTTTTACTTCAGAATTTGTAGCTTTAGAAATGCTGTTTTTTTATGGTTTTTGGATTTTTTGGATTACAACAGCAAGTTTAGAAGCAATATTAAGTCAAAGGCTTCTATCCCGGATTGTCGATACATTTGGTGGAATTATTTTTGCTACAATAAGCTTAGCATTACTTTTAGTCTTATTTCCCTTTGAATTTTCTTATTTATCTGACGTTTTACCGGAATCAATTAGATTTCTTGTTCAGTGGATTTCAAATGACATCGCTCGGATAATAATGGGGATTCTAATTATTCTACATCTTACTGCAGCAATTTATAGCCCATTTGCATACAAGTTTGTTGATAAAAAACGATTCAAACGCAAAATAATTTCTGATTAAGGGACGTTTCAATAATGAAATCTCTAATAATTGTAATTTCAATTCATCATGATAATACTATCAAAATTGGAAATGTTATTGCAAAAGGTCTTGATGCACAAATAAAAAAACCATCGCAAATTAATCCTGAAAAACTCAAAGAATATGATCTTATTGGATTCGGTTCAGGGATTTATGGTGCCAATCTACATAAATCTCTATTTAACCTTGTTGATAAACTACCAAAAGTTAAAAACAAGAAAGCTTTCCTTTTCTCAACTAGCGGAATTACAGGAAAAACAAAAGCTGCTAAAGATCATTTACATATAAAGGAAAAACTAGAATCCAAAGGTTATCTAATTGTAGATGAGTTTCAGTGCAAAGGTTTTAACACTAATAGCTTTTTAAAATATTTTGGAGGAATGAATAAAGGTAGACCTAATGCTGAAGATCTAAAAAATGCAGAGGAGTTTGCTAAAAATTTAAAAAATATGAAATGAATATGATGGAGATACCATGACCATTATTCAAATTTTAGCAATTTGCGGGATGTTGAGTCCAATTTTTTACACTGCAATGTGGATTGTTGGTGGAAAACTACAATCAGATTATAGTCATATAAAAAATGACATCAGCTCACTATTTGCTGTTGGAGCTCCAAATAAACGATTAATGCAGTCTTTTATTATTGTATCTAGTGTTCTACTTTTTCTATTTTATTTAGGACTTCATGAAGGTCTAAATGATGGAGGTTCAATATTAGGACCCTATTTGTTTATTCTAGCTTCAATTTTTGGAATCTTAATTGGTTTTTTCTTCCCACTTGATGAAGGTGGAGAAATGATAACTTGGCGAGGAAAAATGCATTTAATAATAGTTATTTTAATGGGAATAATTACTATTGCTGGAATGATTTTATTATGGCTCAGGTTAAAAGAGGTTAATGGATGGGAAGTTTTTGCAATATATTCACTTGTATCAGCAATAAGTGCATTGATTTTATTAATTATCTCAGGAATTTTTATACAGGGAAAATACAGAGGTCTACTTGAAAGAGTTGGTGTTACACCATTTCAACTTTTCTATTTTATTTTACCATTGATGATATTTTTGAATAACTAAATTATTGAATAATAAATTAGTGAACCTCCTAAGATTAATTCAAAAAGTAAAATTAACAGACCACCTAGGTTCCAAATAGCCTTTAAGTTTGTTTTTACAATATATAATCCATTACCAAATCCATAAATAAAGCTCGAAACAATTCCAAACCATCCAATAAATACTGGTATAATACCATAAATAACAAACAAAATTGAATATGATAGTGTACCAATACAGAAAAATATTTGAGCAGATATAAAATTTGACTGTTTAGATTTGAGTATATTTAGACGTAAATTATCCAATGATTTCTTCTCATCACCAAAAGCAGTTGAATATTTTTTTGCTATTTTGAGAAGCCCCCAATATCTTTTTTTATTGTATATTTGAATCAAACCTTCTGTTGATCGGCTGATAGTCCAAATAATAGCGAGATATAAATTATATGATTTAAAATTAAAAAACAATGTTAAAGCAAGTAAAATTATGATAAAATGCTCAAAAAGGATTAATACAAAGGCAATTTTAAATTTTTTTGGATATTTACCAATCTCTTCAAATTTCGCTTCTTTTTTTAAATCACCAAATGTTTGATAACCAAATCTATTACTTGCAAGGTTAGTAATTATTATCAAAAGAAATAATAAACCAGAAAGCATCATTTCAGTTATCAAAGCAAACCCTCCAATTTATTAAATTATTGAATAATAAATTAGCCATATACCAATGATTATTTCAAATACAATTGCAAACAAGGCACCAACAAGTGCAAGCTTAATCTTTGGTTTTACAAGTTTAATTGCAGTTCCAATACCAACAAGAATGCTGGCAATAATACCTAACCATCCAATAAAAACAGGTACAAATCCAGAGTTAACTAACACAATTGAAAAAGCAAATGTTCCAATAGACCAACAAATCATTGCATATTTGAATCTAGTATCTTTTCCATTAAAAATGCTACGAGCATTATTACTTAATGATTTTTTTTCAGTATTACTGGCAGTTGAGTATTTTTTTGCTATACTGATAAGTTTCCAGTAGTATGGTTCGTTATAAAACTGAATCAAACCTTCTAGGGTTCGAAAAATTCCCCAAACGATTCCTAGCAACAGAAAATAAGGGCTAAAAGTAATGAACAACAATATTGTTAGTGCAATCACGCAACCATGTTCAATTAGTGCTAATCCAATTCCTATTTTGAATTTTTTAGGATTTTTATTAATCTTTGTTAGGTCTTTATCTGGATCGTAGGTATCTTTTTCCATTAGATAACCAAGTGCTCCCATTACAAGGTTTAAAGCTAAAATAAATAGAAAAAGAAAACCAGATAACATCATTTCTATACTCAAAAGAAGTCCTCCAATTTAATGGTGATGATTACCGCCGATATCTGGATTAATCTGTTTCATTATTGCAAGTGTATTACGTGTTTCCCAGATTTCAACAATTCTTTCATTTTCTATTCGATACATCGAGCTTCCAGTATATTTTACAATTTCTCCAGATGGCTGCAACATTAAAAAATTACCTTTTGATGTTCCCTTGGCTTTCCAATTTACTGCGACTATATCACCTTCGGCAACAGTAAAATAATCAGTAAATGTTAGATCAGGAAATGATTTCCACTGATTATTAAGCCAAGCTTCAATACCCTCAGGTCCATAAAAACTAGATTCACAAGGCATTGCTGTAGGATGAATAAGAATATTTGATGAAACAATCTGTGAAAGCATATCTATATTATGGCCATTTATGACATTTTTTATAAATTGTTGTACTAAAGATCTGCTTAGCTCTTTATCTGAAGAAGGATTTCCATTATAAGGAGGATTTGTTACAAACTCATTTAAATAATCAAGCTTAAAAGATCCATTAATATTTTTATAAATTTCAATCTTTCTTGTAGATGTTTCCTCTTTGTGTTGAGGTGGACCTAGAGCCGCTACAGCATTACCAAAAGCAGTTAAATTATCAAAACTATCTTTTTCACAAATAGTCTTTTTAAATAATTCTAGATTATTTTTTTCCACAGAAGTAAGTTGACGAGATGGAAACTGAGGAATTGTTCCCATTTGTTGTTGTTCGACAAGAGGATCCATACCAAACCAATTCTCAGCAATTTTACCATTTTCAAAACGTACGATATTTATCATTCCATATTCCAACCATTTACCAGTCGGTGGACTACCATGATATGGTTTACCTGTAAAATGACCATAAGTTGGAAGTAGAACTGCTAAAAAATTATCTTCAGCAATCATAATCGGTATAGGATGCCAGGAGTCAGGAAGTGAAGCTTTAAAATCAGCCCATACACCAACCATTCCTTCAGGCCCTGCCTGAACAGTACCCCCAATCGGATGATGAAAAATAAAGTTTGGAGCAATAACTTCTCTAACAGTATTCCAACTATTGTTATTAAACGCTTTAATATAACGAGTTGCGATTTCTTTGTTTTTATCAGTATTATTGTTCATAAGATTTCCTCAATAAATATAATCCCAAAACAGGTAATCATTTATAAATTAATTTCTTTAAGTTCAACTGGAGAAAAATATATATTTTAGCGCAAAAATCGAATTCAAATCTCAACCTCCGATTTTTTTATAATAATACATATAATAAAAAATCATTTTTACCACACATTCTCATGAGTAATCTTATCTAGTGGTTTTCTTTTTTTACTTTGGGTAACTACTTTTGCAATTTTACCAATTATTTGTTTTTTTTCTGCAACGTAACCTAGTGGCGTTAAAGCTATTACTCTGATATTTTTTGGGATTTTTAGTATTTTTTTTACTTTTTTTTCATTAAAACCACCTATCCAACAAGTTCCTAATCCTTTATCAGTTGCTGCTAGAACAATATGTTCTAAAGCAATAGATATATCTACAATATAATATTGTATATCATTTCTAAAACCACTTTGTTTTGGATCACCACATGCAACAATAATTACTGGGGCATTTTTTAACCAGCGATTTATGATACTTGTTTTTGATAAATCATTAATAATTTTTTTATCTTTTACTATTATAAAATGCCAACATTGTTTATTTGTCCAAGAAGGTGAAAATCTTGCACATTCAAGCACAAAATTAATCTTTTCATCTTCAACTTTTTTATCTGAATAATCTCTAATGCTTTCTCTTAATTTAATAACATTTTCAAATTCCATTAATAATCACTAATCTTAAATTTCTTTTAATAAATTAATTTAACAGTTTTAAAGTTAGTTATATAGGAAAATGTTAATAATGTTTTATTCATTTGAAACTCTGTTTTGGGTGAGGTATTATTATGAATAAGAATAGTAAATGCCCTGTTACCGGTAGGTCTCACAAAGCTATTTCTGGTGGTGGTACGTCAAATCGGGACTGGTGGCCGAATCAATTGAACCTTAGGATTCTTCATCAGCACTGCAAAAGAGGCAACCCGATGGGCAGAGATTTCAATTACACTGAGGAATTTAAAAAACTTGATCTGAAAGCCTTGAAGAAAGATCTTTATGCATTAATGACTGACTCAAAGGACTTTTGGCCTGCAGATTACGGTCACTACGGTGGTCTTTTCATCCGTATGGCATGGCACAGTGCTGGTACCTACCGTATGGGTGACGGCCGTGGTGGGGCAGGGTCTGGTAACCAACGTTTACCACCCATCAATAGCTGGCCTGATAATGTGAACCTTGACAAGGCACGTCGACTGCTGTGGCCGATTAAACAAAAATATGGTAAAAAGATTTCCTGGGCTGATTTGATGATTCTAGCGGGTAACTGTGCACTAGAATCGATGGGTTTTAAGACATTTGGTTTTGCTGGCGGACGAGAGGATATCTGGGAACCAGAGGATGATATCTATTGGGGTAGCGAGGACACTTGGCTCGGTGATAATCGTTACAGTGGTGACCGCGACCTTGAAAACCCGCTTGCTGCGGTACAGATGGGACTTATTTACGTAAATCCCGAAGGTCCGAACGGTAATCCGGATCCTGTAGCATCAGGTATCGATGTCCGGGAGACATTCGCACGTATGGCAATGAATGACGAAGAGACTGTCGCACTGGTTGCAGGTGGACACACATTCGGCAAATGTCATGGTGCAGGCGATCCATCTCATGTTGGTCCTGAGCCAGAAGGTGCAGGAATTGATCAACAGGGACTCGGCTGGAAGAGCACTTACAAAAGTGGTAAGGGTGATGACACTATCTCCAGTGGTATTGAAGGTGCATGGACTCCCAAGCCAACTAAGTGGGACATGGGATATTTTGATATGTTGTTTGGTTATGAGTGGGAAAAGGTAAAAAGCCCTGCAGGAGCCTGGCAATGGGTCGCAAAGGATGTCGCTGAGAAAGACAAGGTACCAGCTGCACATGATAAATCGAAACGCTATCCACCCATCATGACTACTGCAGACCTTTCACTTCGTTTCGATCCAATCTATGAGCCAATAGCACGGAGGTTTCATAAAAATCCAGAAGAGTTTGCTGATGCATTTGCTCGCGCATGGTTTAAGCTGACACACCGAGACATGGGTCCTAAATCCCGCTATCTTGGTCCTGAGGTTCCAGAAGAGGAACTTATCTGGCAAGATCCAGTACCCGCAGTCGATCATGAACTTATTGATGAGAAGAATATAACTAATCTAAAAAATAAAATACTTGCCTCTGGACTTTCTATTTCAGAACTGGTTTCAACTGCCTGGGCATCGGCATCTACTTTCCGCGGTTCTGACAAACGTGGTGGTGCCAATGGTGCTCGCATTCGTCTTGCACCTCAAAATGATTGGGAAGTCAACCAACCAGAACAACTTAAGAAAGTGCTGCAAACTCTCGAAAATATCCAAAAGGATTTCAATAGCTCACAATCAGGAAATAAGAAAATCTCACTTGCCGACTTAATTGTCCTTGGAGGTTGTGCAGGTATCGAAAAAGCAGCAAAGAATGCAGGTCATAATATAATTGTCCCGTTTTCACCTGGACGCACAGATGCTTTGCAAGAACAAACCGACGTAAAGTCATTTTCAGTTCTCGAACCGAAAGCTGATGGATTCCGTAACTATATGAAAGCCAAATACTCAGTATCAGCTGAAGAACTTTTGGTAGATAGAGCACAACTGCTAACACTAACTGCCCCTGAGATGACGGTTCTAATTGGTGGTATGCGTGTATTAAATGCAAACTTCAGACAATCCCAGCATGGCGTTTTCACCAAAAAGCCAGAGGTGCTAACCAATGACTTCTTCGTAAATCTTCTAGACATGAATACAACATGGAAGCCATCCTCAAAAGACGAAGATCTGTTCGAGGGTTATGATGGTAAAACTGGAGAACTGAAATGGACCGGCACCAGAGTTGACCTAATCTTTGGTTCAAATTCACAGCTTCGAGCAATCGCAGAGGTCTATGCTTGTGACGACTCTCAAAAAAAGTTTGTTCACGACTTCGTGGCAGCCTGGAACAAGGTTATGAACACAGATCGTTTCGATATTTCTTCTAAATAAAGCTATTAAAATCATATGAAAGATACTATACTAAATAAGATATTGGTAATTTCAGGAACGTTTTTTCTTTTAATTGGTTTAATTGGAATTATCATTCCAATTCTTCCAACTACTCCATTTTTGCTTCTATCTGCTGCTTGTTATGCAAGAGGTTCAAAAAAATTCTACAATTGGCTGATAAATAATAAATGGTTGGGTGAATATATAAAAAATTATCGAGAAGGTAGGGGAATTCCAATTAATGTAAAAATTCTTACAATTGTATTTTTATGGATAACAATTTTATTTTCAACATTCATAATCATTTCAAATTATTTGATACAAATAATTCTAATAATTATAGCAATATCTGTAACAGTACACATTCTTACAATCAAAACCAAGAAAAAAAAGATTAAAAGATGATATTGAGGAATTTAAAATGAAGAATGATGAATGTACAATTTATATCATAACTAAAAATGGTTCGAAACAAAGTTTTCGAAAAGAGAAAGATAGTTGGATACAAACAAGTTCAAAAGGAATAGTTAGAAAATGTTCTGCCGAACAGGTATTATCCCATGTTTTAACACCATTAGCTTTTGGTCATGTTACTATTAAAGTAGTTCCTGACAAATTAAAAGATAAGATTGGATAAGTGATTTAATCACTAAGTCAATAAAAACTAATAAATTTCCTGCCCACTAGACTTTTTAATAAGTAAAATACCTATGATATTGTAACTTATTATAAAAATATCAAGAGTATTTTCAATATTCCAAATTATAATTATTATTTATATGATATACAAATAAATAACGACATCATATACTTACAAACATTCCATTGATATTATTTTGCCTTCAATACTTTTTTTTGTATTTCTTGGAATAGTATAATATTTCAGAAAGAAAGAAAAGATTGCTGAAAGAGAAAATTATAAACATTGATTAATGTTCGATTATAGATTAAGAGGTTTTATAATGAGTTCACAAACAATTCCGGATATAGAAATAATTAACTTAACCCCTGAAAATATTTCAGATTACGGTGTATGTGGATATAAGGATGTAGAAAAGCATCTGGAGCTTAGAAGAAAAATTGATTGGTATAAAAAATACTATCCTAAAGGCCTAAGAATTAAGGTGCTCTTTTCAAAAAAAGGTGGCTATCAGGGAATGCTTGAATATGTTCCTGGTAAGTATGCACACCGCCCAGTTGATTCAGAAGATTATATGTTTATTCATTGTGTTTTTGTCGGATTTAAAAAAGAATACAAGGGAAGAGGCTATGCTTCATTTTTAATTGGTGAATGTATAAAAGAGGCAAAAGATGTAAATATGCATGGGGTTGCAGTAGTTACAAGAAAAGGGCCTTTCATGGTAGGTAAGGATATTTTCCTGAAGAAAGGTTTTGTTCAAGTTGATGAAGCAAAACCTGATTTTGAATTGTTAGTTTTGAAGTTTAATCAAAATGTAGATGATCCAAAATTCAAGGAAATGTCAACTGAAAAATATTCAAAAGGACTTACAATTATCCGCTCTGCACAATGTCCATATTCAGTAAAAAATGTAAATGGAATACTTGAGACGGCTAAGAAATTGAAAATAAATGCAAATTTAGTCGAATTAGAAGAAGCAAAAGATGCACAACAGACTCCTTGTGCATTTGGTTCTTTTTGTATAATTTATAATGGTGAAGTGATAAGCCATCATCCTATTAGTAATACAAGATTTGAAAACATAATGAAAAAAAAGATGTAAAAAAATTTTGGAGATATTAAAAAATCATATCTCCATTATATGTTTTTATATGTGTTTCATTCCAAATATTACTGGACCGAATAGAAAACATTCTGCTCTTTGAAGAAGATCTAAAGCTCTAATTGAAACTTTTGCTGTTATTTTTGTTTTCCCAAAACCTAACATAATACCAGATTGGATTTCTACTTTTTCTCCAGCGGGGATTTTAACAGTTCCACTTGTTAATGGTCCAAAAGGTACAAAACCTTCTGCTTCAATTGACCAGGAGACTTCTGGTAGATCATACTCTGCATAATTTGTAATCGTTGCGTGAACGTATATATCAAAAGGACGAAGGGTGATAATCAATCTAAATGGTTGAAATG
>Ga0209536_100011144_pt1 | contig 13190 bp, 13 predicted proteins | sample DeeMarSeWOR28_12_FD_187461 | JGI IMG/M metagenome (GOLD analysis project Ga0209536, IMG submission 187461) | Marine sediment microbial communities from White Oak River estuary, North Carolina - WOR-2-8_12 (SPAdes) (version 2) | ecosystem: Environmental > Aquatic > Marine > Intertidal zone >...
TGAGGCCTCCAGCATCTTGGTGCTGACATTCAATCGGCGCAGCTGATAAATTAAAGAAGCAATATCTTTGCCGAAACAGCTTCCCCCGGCGCCATTGCTGACAAAAGAGCCCCAGGTGCTAATTCTGTCATCCGCGGTGACCCCCAGTCGCAGGTCGTCGATATTCACATTTGGAATTTTTTCGCCGAGTTTCGCGCCGACCCCGTTCCAGAAGGAAATGTAGGTCAACAGCATTGTGTTGGCCACATATTTGATTGCTTCGGCCGTTTCAGGCGTGGTTTCGATATATTTGATGCGAACGTGATGAACAAATTGTGAATAAACGCGGCGAAGAATTTTAAAATCTTCACCATGGTCACAGCCCACCACCACACGATCCGGTCTGCGGGCCTGGTTCACAGCGGTTCCTTCAGCCAGAAACTCTGGATTGGAAGCGACGCCAAAATTTTCGACACCGTGCTTTTTCATAATGCCTTCCAGACGCCGGGCGGTTCCGATCGGCACCGTGCTCTTGCTGACCAGGACAATGCGGCGTTTATCTTTTCTGGTCGCTAAAATTTCGGCTATTTGCTCGGCGGCAGAATCAAAATAAGTAAGATTGGTAGAACCGTCCAGATTGGATGGCGTCGGCAGACATAAAAAAATCGCATCCGCACCTTCAATGATGGACTTCAGGTCACTGGAAAAGAACAGTGATTTACCGTGCGTTTCACGTATAATATTGGACAAACCCGGCTCCATGACATATTTTTCAATTTCATCGGCCTGCCCGGTTGAAAATGCGTCAATTTTGGCCTGATCGACATCATAGGCGTAAACTTCATGACCGTATTCTGAACAAACGGCAGCCTGGACAAGTCCGACGTAACCGGTACCCGCAACAATTAGTTTCATACTCACCTCTTATCTCAATTTATCTAAGCCTGGCAGAAGCAGACACATCGCAGCAAAAAACCAGTTTAAAAATGGAGGAACGTTCACCGTGATTGATGGAAAAATTCGACGGTTGCCTCGTCCTAATAAACGCCCAGATCTTTCAACAATTCATTGATGCCGAGCTTCTGAAGTTTCAATCTTAAAAATTCGGAAATGGTCGGCTGGACGGGCCTGACATTGAGGAACATATTTGCTTCTCTGGGTGTTTGATGACCCTTTTTGATATTGCAGGGCTTGCAGGCTGCCACACAATTTTCAAAATTGGACTGGCCACCTCTTGATTTTGGAATAATATGATCGATGGTAAGCCGAAGCTTCTCGGTACCGCAATAGGCACACTTGAACCCATCTCTGATAAAAACGTTCTTTTTGCAGAAAGCAACCCCGGTGCGGTAAAGGGTACGGATCAGTTTGATCAGGCGCATAACTGCCGGGACTTTGAAAATAGCACCGCTGGCGCTTCTGACCGTTTTGGCAGAATTTTTTAAAACCTCAACCTTACCTTTGGCCTGAAGACACATGGCCCGTTTCCAATGAACCACATTCAGATAGGTGTAATCTGCATTCAGTAAAATGCAATGTGTCATTGCGTACTCCATTTATGAATCCTTGCCGGGCGTTTGCAAGCATTCACCTCCGATTGCTTCCCGTCAAACGCCACAGGCGCCTGCTGCGGGCTCTGTTAAAATTTTAATATAGCCCACTTTAAAAATCAATCCTATATTGCGCTTTGCAATTTTATATCATAATTACAACATATGGATCATTTTGATTTCATCGCACCGCTATACGATCGCCTGGCCGGGACGCCTGACAGGGCCCGTTTTCAGAAAATGTTGAATTTACCGTGTGCGGGTCGTTTGCTGGATGCCGGCGGCGGAACTGCCAGAATCTCGTCCATATTAAGCGATATGATCGGGCAGGTGGTCGTCAACGATCTGTCCCATCACATGTTACAGCATGCCAGCAAAAAAGCAGTTCTGCCTGTCAGGTCGCTTGCCGAACAGCTCCCTTTCGCTGATCAAACCTTTGAGCGTATCTTAATTGTTGACGCCCTGCATCACTTTAAGGACCAGCATCGGTCAATCCATGAACTGTTAAGGGTCTTAAAAAGCGGCGGGCGTTTGGCAATAGAAGAATATGATCTAAATCACAAGGTCGTCAAGCTGTTGGCGCTGGCTGAAAAAGTGATGGGAATGCGCAGCCGGTTTTTAAAACCTGCTGAAATTCAACAAATGATGGGCTCAAACCACATATTCACTAAAATTGAGCACCCCAACCGCTACACCGCCTGGATCATCGCAGATAAAAATTGAAAACCGTAAAGGCGGCATTCAGCCGGGTCTGCTAATCGTGGCTGTGTCGAGTCTCGCGAAGATTTAATCGTTCGGTGATGGTTTGTTCGAATCGCAATCTATCGCCAGTGAACATTCTTCGGAATTATCAGTGAATACCGTAATGGCATTGCCGGATGAGACCGGTGCCTCATCAAAATATAATACTTCTTCATGTGTGAAGCACGCCCGCCGGATGAAATTGATAATGGTCTCTTCGCCTCTGATAAATCGGTAGCTTTCAGCGTCTTTTACGACGAGGACCGGTACACTGTCGATTGCCATTACTTCCAGAATCAGGCGGTTAATTTCGGGAGAAAACTGTTGATTGAGTTCAAGCCCTGAAAGATGCAACGACGTTACGGCATCAATTGGATTTAAATATAAATCGCAGCTGTTGCAATTGTACAATGTTTCGATAACCTTTTGGCAATGCGGGCAATCAGAGGAAAATATCAGATAAATTTCTTTGGTGGGTGACGAGCAGGATTTTACCCCGTAAGAGGCTGTTTTAAGCGAATAGGTTTTTGACTTTGCGCCCACCGGGAAAAAGGTCAACATAGAAAAGGACAGGCCAACCGCGGATAAAATCGCGATCCCCATTGCCATCTGACGCAAACCATAGAGCAGCGTCAGAATAATCATCAAAGCAAAAATAATCAGGCAGTAGCCGCAAAAGATCCGGGCAACAAAGATTTGATAAGCCATCAGTGCTGCGTCAAAGACAAGCCCTGATACAAGCATCAATCCAATCAGATCAATATCAAACCAATATGTCGGCTTCAGATTGAACAGGAGCCAAAAAAGCACGAAGAAATAAATCAGGCCTAAAATGTTCAGATATAAAGGCGAAATGGTCGTCAACTGATCGACAATTTTACACCCTGCATTTAGACAGAAGTTTGAACCCGTTATCAAGTGAATCGCGACTTGAAGGGCGATCATCGTCGTTGCGCCGATGGCGATGCCGCGCATGATTTTGAATTTGGTCTTCTGTGCCATCATAATGTAATTTCGGTCCCCGCCTGGCCTTTTACGGCCGATTCAATTGCCTCGATCGAGGTGATCACAGCGCGTTTACCCCCGTCACGCACAAATTGGACCGCAGCCTCGACCTTAGGACGCATTGATCCGTCAGAGAAATGGCCTTCGGCGATGAATTGCGCTGCTGACCCGATTTTTAACCGGCGCAAAAATTTTTCATCTTTGGTACCATAATTTAACGCCACCCCCACCACATCGGTTGCGATCACGAAGATGTCAACACCCACCTCTTCGGCCAGTTTGGCACTGGCCAGATCTTTGTCGATTACGGCATCAACTCCCTGAAAAGCCCTGCCCTCCCGCACCACGGGAATGCCTCCACCGCCGCAACAAATGACGATAAAATCTGTTGCAATTAATTTTTTGATTTCGCGTTTTTCTATGATTGTTACCGGTTTCGGAGACACCACCACTCGCCGGAAACCTTTGGCAGTCTTGACAACAGGATAACCGGATGGCGCCTTCTTTTTTGATGCATAGATCGGACCGATGGGTTTGGTTGGATTCGAGAAGGCCGGATCCTCCTCGGAAACCACCACGTAAGTAATCAGGCTAACCAGCGGCTTGATGTGAACCCCCAAATCCATGAGCTGGCTGTCCAAGGTAGATTCAATCATGTATCCGATTTGGCCCTGGGTTTGGGCAACCAGAATTTCGAGGGGCAGCCTGGGGACATCAGAGCAGCTTTCCTGCTGCAATAAAAGGTTGCCGACCTGCGGGCCGTTGCCGTGGGTGATAATAATCCTGTAGTCCTGGGAAAGCCGGGTGATTTGCCGAATGGGCAGTACCAGGTTTTTAAACTGCTGGGCCACCGTGCCCTTCTCCCCTTTACGAATGAGAGCGTTGCCTCCGAGGGCCACCAGCAGTATCGGTTTTTGCGTCTCTTTCATTTCGATTTACCAGTCGTTGGATTAAATCTTAGCACACGCATTCTCTCCAACCGCTGAAACCCGGCTTGCCCGCACAAAGCTTAAGTCAAATCATTCCAAACGCGCGGTGATGAGCTCTTCAAGCGTCGGTTGTCCGTGGTCTTGATACTCGTACCTTACCCGTAGAGTCGGTTTTTGAATATTCAGCACCAGTGGAAGGTGAATGGGAGTGGCAAATAAGACCAGGTCGCAATCCGATTGATTGATGGTGTTTTCGAGATCGCTGATCTGGTCAGGTGTGTACCCCATTGCCGGGATCACATTTCCGATGTGCGGATAACGGGTGAAGGTTTCATTCAAAGAGCCGACAGCATACGGGCGCGGATCGATAATCTCTGCTGCTTTGAATGTTTCGGCGGCGACAATTCCAGCACCGAAAGGCATTTCACCGTGTGTCAGTGTCGGCCCATCTTCAATCACCAGGACACGTTTGCCCTGAATCATATCCGGATTCTTGACGACCAGCGAAGATTCCGCCAAAACAATCTGGGCCCCGGGGGCGTATTCTTCAATATTTTTTCTAACCTGCCAGACTTTTTGTGCCGGTGCTGAATCGACCTTATTGATGACGGCAATATCCGCCATAATCATGTTGGTTTCTCCTGGAAAATACAGCAATTCGTGACCCGCCCGGTGTGGATCGAAAAGCACAATATGCAGATCCGGCTTGTAAAAAGGCGTGTCGTTGTTGCCACCGTCCCAGATGATCACATCGGCTTCTTTCTCGGCCTCGGATAAAATTTTGCCGTAGTCGATACCGGCATACACCACGATGCCCTGTTCGACCAGAGGTTCATATTCTTCTCTTTCTTCAAGGGTGCATTGGTTTTTTTTAAAATCGTCATAGGTCGAATAGCGCTGCACAACCTGATTCCTGAGATCACCATAAGGCATCGGGTGGCGAACAACTACGACCTTTTTCCCGATCTTTTTAATAATTTCACAAACCTTGCGAGTGGTCTGTGATTTGCCGCATCCGGTTCTTACCGCGCATACGGCCACAATCGGTTTTTGAGATTTAAGCATTGTATAAGGGGCACCGATCAGAATAAAATCGGCCCCTTCCGCCATCGCTAAAGAAGCCTTATGCATGACTTCGACATGGGGCACATCGCTGTAGGAAAAGGCTACCAGATCCACCTTGTTTTTGCGGATCAACTCGGCAAGGTTGTCTTCCGGATAAATGGGTATCCCCTGGGGGTAGAGATCCCCGGCAAGCTCAGGGGGATACAATCGGCCGGCAATATCCGGGATTTGAGCGGCGGTGAAAGCGACAACATCGTAACGCGCATTGTCCTTAAAATAAATATTGAAATTATGAAAATCCCGACCGGCTGCCCCCATAATGACGACTTTTTCGATCATGTCTGCGCCTTTCATTTAACAATGGGATAGTTATTTTTTTTTATAGTATATACTAAAAAGTGAAAACTAGCCACCTCAAGATATATGCTTCTGGTCGCTGGCTGCTTGTTGCTGACGATGAATTGAAGACGTGGTGATCTATGAACCACTGATATGAGTTCAGCCGTGTGGAGACTTCAAAAGGGGGGGCATAGAAGCCAAGTGCCAGTCGCCAGAGGCCCGCAGCGAATGAAATAATATTTTGATCGGGCATACCAAACCGGGTGCTTGGCACCCGGTTTCACCCGCAAGGCCAGGGGCGCTCCGCGCCCCGGGCTTTTCCTGCCTATGGCGGCAAAATCCAAGCCACCCGCTGTGCGGGTGGTCGTTGACTCAAAATCTATTTTATATTAGATAACGAAACATCCCATCATCAGCACGGAAATCAGAAATGACCCAACCACTTTTTCTGCAGAATATTATTGCCTGTATCTGGGACTTTGATAAAACCCTGATTCCCGGATACATGCAGGCACCCATATTTGAACACCATAAGGTCGATGCCAAAAAATTTTGGAAAGAGGTCGAACAGTTACCGGATTATTACAAAAACAACGGACTCGATCTTGTTTCAACGGATACCCTGTATTTAAATCATATGTTGACCTACACCCGGGAAGGGGTGTTCAAAGGACTGAACAACTCTCGCTTAAGAAAGTTGGGCGCTGAACTCGCGCTATACAACGGGCTACCGCAATTTTTTAAAGAGATTAAACAATTCGTATCGAAGCAGACAGATTGGCGACTGCATGATATTCAAGTAGAGCACTACATCGTCTCGACGGGTTTGCGGCAGATGATTTTGGGCAGTAAAATTGCGCCATACGTCGACGGCGTCTGGGGATGTGAATTTGTTGAAGACACACCCCCTCCCGGCTACCTGGAAAGGAGCCGAAATAAACTATCAAAAGCTCCTAAAATCATTTCACAAATAGCGTATGCACTCGATAATACCACCAAAACCAGAGCTGTTTTTGAAATCAACAAAGGCAGCAACAAGCTACCCGAAATTGATGTAAACGCCATGATACCCGACGCAGATCGCCGCGTCCCGTTTCAAAACATGATTTATGTTGCCGACGGACCCAGCGATGTGCCGGTTTTTTCGTTGATCAACCGCTATGGTGGAAGAACTTTTGCAGTCTATCAGCCCGGTTCCAGCGAAGAATTTGCTCAGGTAAACAGTCTGCAAAAACAAAAGCGGGTCCAGTCATTTGGTGAAGCCAATTTTACCAGGGGATCACAAACCGCCATGTGGATCATCAATGCCGTCAGTGAAATTTCTGCTCATATCGTTAAAAATCGGGAAAGAGCGCTCGGCGATAAAATTGGAAAACCGCCCAGACACCTCGAATAGGTTTCTGCATGGAACCGCCAGACATCCGGGAAGAGATAAGAATTCTTTCATTACTGAAAACTGGCTGCTGGCAGCTGGCTACTCGTGGCCGGCTATGAAAAATGTGAATTGCTCAAAATCATTCCATGTCTGATAGAAGCCAGCTGCAAGAAGCCGGGAGCCAGCCTGCGACGAGCTCCATTCGGCCTGCCTTAGACTTGAGCTCAGGCCGAAAGCAGCTCGTGTCGAAGGCATTCGAGTCGAAGCAAGATACCGGTGGCAAAAGATATTCAAACCTTTTCACATTTGAGGTATGGAACTGAACACGTCATTTAATTTGAGGTCAGAAAAATGAATAAGGTGGAAAATCTAAAAAAAGTGACCTTAAGGATAGAAGCCGGCAAAACAGCCGAACATATGGATCTAACCCCAAAAGCCATTGAATTTGAGTTTATTTTCGGTATCGGCCCCGCCGGCATGTGCCCCTTTGAATACCAGTTGATCAACAAAAACGAGGGCGACCTGGTTTTACTGAAGCTCAAGAAAGAAGAGATCCATCCTTTTCTGGGACATCTGCGGCTGCCGGTTCTGGGTCTGTTGGAAGAAAACAGGTCGTTTTATCTAAAGGCGACAGTAGCAACGATTGAACAACCCGATAGCAAAGAGGTAATCAAAGCTCTGGCAGAATTGACATCGCATTCTGGAGATTGTGGTTGCGGCTGCGCCTGCAGCTGATATCATCATATTACTTGACGGCAAACAAGATAAAATTATATTTACTGTCAACACCAGGCGGATGCAGAAAATTTTAACCGGTGGTTGTTTGGAATTTGAAAGTTCAATACCTGGATTCTCAACAGGCGCCTTTAATCGGGCCATTGGGTTAAAGTGAAAGGAGGGGGAAAATGTTTAAAGAATTCAAAGAATTTGCTATGCGGGGCAATGTGGTCGACATGGCCGTTGGTATTATCATCGGGGCCGCCTTTGGCACTATTGTCAAATCGCTGGTTGATGACGTGATCATGCCGCCTATCGGCCTGTTACTTGGCAATGTGGACTTTTCGAATTTGTTTGCCGTGATCAAAGAAGGCACGGTCGCCGGCCCGTTTGCCACGGTGGCAGAGGCACAAAAGGCAGGCGCAGTGACCATCAATTATGGTATGTTTTTCAATACCGTCATCAGTTTTTTGATCGTGGCGTTTGCTGTTTTTCTGCTGATCAAAGGCATGAATTCACTCAAAAGAAAAGAAGAGGCGCCACCTGAGGAGCCCACCACCAAAGAATGCCCGCATTGTTTTTCAGAGATACCGATCAAAGCAACACGCTGTGGCTTTTGCACCTCGGACATAAGCTCGGCATAGTCTGAATGGGTATTTGCGATGTGTGCGCTGTATATCAGAGCCGGCTTTATAAAATCATCGTTACAGCGACAGGTATCGGGGATGGCTTCGGGATTTGTTATCAAACCGACCATCCCCGATTCTGTTGGAAGGGACCGCCTCAATTTTAGCCCACGCGGCAACTTCCATGAGCAGGATCGAGGTATTCAACTTTTAAATTGCCTTTAACGCCGCTTGTGTGTAAAATTTTGATAATTTATACCGCTTGCCATGTTGGCGTGCATTTTAGAGGATCGTCAGGCGGCATTATACGCCCGATCTGAATACTGCCAATGAAGATCATAAAAAAATCACCCCGCCGCATATTTATTCTAATTCTTCTGGGTGCATTCGCGCTGATAGCCGAAGCCAATGAGCCCGCAAAAAAGCTTGGATGGCAGCCGCTTGGCAAGGGAATTGAATTAGGCATTTTTCGGTCTCCTTTTCCAGCGGATGTCGGTGATTCGCTGATAAGAGTACTGCGAATTGATCCCAAACAATACCGTCTGCGGCTGCTCAATACTTCGGCCATCCCAAATGGTTCTCCGATAACGCCGAAACAGTGGTGCCAGCAAAACGGGCTGACAGCTGCTATCAACGCCAGCATGTACCAGACCGATTACAAAACCAGTGTATCTTTAATGCGCAAAGAAGGACATATCAATAACCCGCGATTGTCAAAAGATATGGCCATCCTTGCATTTGACCGGCTCGATAGCGGCATTTCAGAAGTTAAAATTATTGACCGCCAGTGTGAGGATTTTGAATTTTGGAAGAAGAAATACGCAACCCTGGTTCAGAGTATCCGGATGATTTCGTGCACCGGAAAAAATGTCTGGAAACAGCAGCCGCGACGCTGGAGCACGTCGGCTATCGGCACCGATACGAACAATAATGTCTTATTTATTCACGTGCGCTCATTGTACAGCACCCATGATCTGATCAATATCCTAAAGGTTCTTCCCCTGAACATCTCGCGTGCCATGTATACCGAGGGCGGCCCCCAGGCCCAATTATACATCAAGGTTCCGAATCATGAATTTGAGTTTGTTGGAAGTTATGAAGTCGGCTCAAGCGATGCAAACAAAGGATCGTTATCATGGCCGCTGCCCAACGTGATCGGCATCTCAAAGCGCCCACCGGAACCCGATCAATAAATCATCATTCCCGCTTATGCGGCCATTTTTCCGTATAAAGGTGTTGATATTTAGCTGGACTTCCTTTATGAAATGGAGGTGCAACCGAAGGGGTAAAACATCGGCATTGCAGCTCAATATTATTTTAACAGGTTGAAATTTATATAAATATATAGTAATCCGAATGCCAAAAGCCACCGACCAGTACAATTTAGCTGCCACCAATCCAGACCTGGCCAAAGAATGGCACCCGACGCGCAACGGGGACTTAAACCCTCTAAACGTCACGCCCGGGTCAGGTCGCAAGATATGGTGGATCTGTAACAACGGGCACGAATGGCAGGCACCGGTATACAGCAGAAGCCGCGGTAACAACTGTCCGGTTTGCCACAGATCCTCGGCATCCGATGAGAATGAAATGTTGATTGCCAACACGGATCTCATCAAGCAATGGCATGTAACGAAAAACAGGGGGTTGAACCTGAGAAATTTGCCGCCGGGCTTCAGAAAGAAAGTGTGGTGGATCTGTGTTGAGGGTCATGAGTGGGAAGCCACGGTCAAAGCGAGAATAAAGGGCAGCGGCTGTCCGCAATGCCATAAACAGGATAATCAAAAAAAATCTAAAAAAGGTAAGCCTCCAGCACGGTTACCCAGGGATAGCCATGAATTCCACAAATTCGGTTCACGCCGGCTATCTTTTTCGCAAACCAGCGCCGCAACCGGATTTAGAAAAAATAAGCGTTTTAGACACCGAGCGACCGTCATCATTGAAGATATAAATTCCGGTTCGATGAGCTATGCACAGACCAAAGATTTCAGCAATGATGGTATGCTATTGGAATCGGCAGTTGCCCTTAAACCCGGTACCCGCGTAAAAATAAAATTTGACACCCAACCCTTCAAATCCGCTCCAAAAACGTATCAATCGGTTGTCAGGTGGTGCAAAAAAGAGACCGATGAAAACGCCATGCACAACTACGGCATCGGTGTAAAGTTCATTTAACCCAAAACCGCGGCCCTTGCTCTGCCACCCAATCACCTAAAGTGCCAGCTGCTCTCAGGCGAATCATCAACAGTTTGAGATCTATAGCATTTTTAGCCGGCAGCAAACAGATCAAACGATGGAAAACTTAATTAATCCTAAAGTTTAACCAACTATTACCGATATTAAGATTACACCTGAATTTTGCACTGGCAGGATTTATATTACAGGAGTTCTTAATGAAGCACCTTATTTCTCAGGGCTTATTGCTGTTTTCAGAAATCGGCGTCATCGTCGTCATGTTCATTATCATTGCCAGAGAGCGGAAGAAAAGAAAAGCAGAGGAAAAGAGAATTAAGCGGTCAGCGCAACACAGCGCAGCACCTAAAACGCAAACACTTTATCTGGATTGATCCCAGAACCCTTCAAGCAAAGATTCATCGGCTCATATTGTTCAAAGGCAGCACCTCGGTTGGGGGAGTTGCTTTTTTTGTTGATTCATCTGCCTGCAACGGCAACCGGCATGTCCGTTCGGAATAATAGACGCTTATGAATTGCCCAAAATGCGGTTTTGAACAGGCGCTGGAAGGTGCCGAATGTCAAAAATGTGGTCTTATTTTTTCTAAGTATTCAAAAATGTTAGAAAAAAAGACACGGGCCACTGATGACAAACCATTTGTAACACCCCTAACCAATGATCGCGGGGAATTTATAAAAAGCCTGCTTTTTGAGGCCCATACAGAAACCAATCCACTGGTTTTGGCCGGCCGCAGCCTTATATTCATTATCATTTTAATATGGGGTTTTAAGTTTATCCTCAGCCCCATGAAAAGCCAATATGCAATGGAATCCTTCTGGCATTTGGTCAACCTGCCCTTTCATGAAACCGGACACCTTGTTTTTAGACCTTTTGGCCGATTGATGACTTCACTGGGCGGCAGCCTCGGTCAGCTACTGATGCCGCTGACATGCCTGGTTGTATTTTTAATTAAAACCCGCGATACTTTTGCTGCCGCATTTGCCCTGTGGTGGTTGGGCGAAAACTTTTTGGACCTCGCCCCTTACATCAATGATGCCCGATCGCTTACCCTACCGCTGCTGGGCGGCAACACCGGCCGCACATCACCATATGGATTTCACGATTGGGAATTTATCCTCAAAGAAATCGGTTGGATCAAACACGACCACGCACTCGCCCATTTTGCGCATATTCTGGGTTGTCTTTTGATGATATTGGCTCTTGTGTGGGCCGGGTATATCCTTTATAAACAATATCGATATAAGAAAGCCATTGATTGAGCCGATAGCGATGACGTTTAACCTGTTTTCGTGGAATGGGTTGGCTCAAGAAAAATAAACCCCATTCCGTATACCGTTTCCCATCCGCGTAGAAAGGATCAAGAAATGAGAACACCATTCCTGTGGTTCTCCATATTCGTATGTGTCCTATCCACAATGGCTTGTTCGGGGACAATGAAAGGCGTCGATCGATACTCGGGCAAGCGCGTCTACTTTGACTATCAGGATGAAAAATTCGGTACCGCGCAACTCCAGATAACCATGCCGGATGGAGAGCATTTTATCGGCAAGCTCCTTGAAAAGCCGGCCCCGCGGCAATCGGGCAAAGAATACCCGGCCATTGAAGAATTCCCTGGCAACACCGAGGCGCTTCTATTCGGCGACCGTGGCACGGAAATGAGGTGCAAATTTAGACTTTCTGATCGGGTTATGGGATTTAAAAGCGGTGGCTTCGGCCTGTGCGAAACTTCCGAGGGCCATATCATTGACATTTTTACGCGCTAAACTGAATCCGGGAGTGTGAATATGAAAGTAACGGTCTGTGAGATGAACAATCAGGCGGACCGGTTCGAGCAGGATTGGAAAGCATTGTGCGATCATGTCAAATCGGCAGCCAGTGATTTGGTATTGCTTCCTGAAATGCCTTTTTATCCCTGGCTGGCTTCGACCCCAAAATGTAAACCTGAGCGCTGGCAGGCCTCCGTCAAGGTCGCCGATCAATGGATCTCCCGGCTAATAGAGCTTGCGCCTGCAGCCGTTCTGGGCACGCGGCCGGTGATAATCAGTGGCCGTCATTTGAATGAGGGATTTTGCTGGGATGATACTGCGGGCTATCGGGCTGCTCACCACAAATACTATCTGCCCGATGAACATGGTTTCTGGGAGGCATCCTGGTATGAACGCGGCAATAATGATTTCAGCGTGCTTCAATGCCGTCAGGCCAAAGTTGGCTTCCTCATCTGCACCGAATTGTGGTTTAACCAACATGCCCGGAACTACGCTCGGCAAGGTGTCCATGTGATTGTTTGCCCTCGGGCCACTCCTAAAGCTTCGGTGGATAAATGGATTGCGGGCGGAAGGACTGCAGCGGTCGTATCCGGCGCATATTGTCTGTCTTCCAACCACAACGGTGCCCGCGCCGGCGGACCTGATTGGGGTGGAACCGGCTGGATTGTCGAACCAGAAGAAGGCGCCATCTTGGGACTGACATCAAAAAAGCACCCATTTATAACTCTGGCAATTGACCTGCAAGCCGCTGAAAAGGCCAAAACGACCTACCCCCGGTATGTCAGGTCATAAGCCCTTGCTTTCTACTAGAAGTGGTTTCAAAACCCCATCTAAGGCTCAATGGCTGCGTTACAGGCCTCCGGTAAATGCTCACATACCCATGTATGCTGCGCTTTCCCGATCT
>Ga0209536_100011145_pt1 | contig 13190 bp, 11 predicted proteins | sample DeeMarSeWOR28_12_FD_187461 | JGI IMG/M metagenome (GOLD analysis project Ga0209536, IMG submission 187461) | Marine sediment microbial communities from White Oak River estuary, North Carolina - WOR-2-8_12 (SPAdes) (version 2) | ecosystem: Environmental > Aquatic > Marine > Intertidal zone >...
AATATTAAGGATTGGCTGACTCAGATTCGTAAAATTAATCCCCTAATGGTCCAAGTATATACATTGGATCGCGGTTATCCCTCGGATAAAATTTATCCGGTCTCAAGGGAAAATCTCGGGGAAATACAGCACAAACTGGAAAAAGTCAATGTCACCTCTCAGATTTACCACTGAAAAATCAGTACTATTATTCCGGTTTATGCATAATATCCGAAATGAAAAAATCATGTTATGCATCTTAACAATCCTGGAGAATTTATGAAGAAAGGCCGATTTCTAATTTTGGATGTATTTGCTGAAGAGAAATATGCGGGTAATCAATTAGCTGTTTTTTTGGATGCAGCTACATTTACCGATAGCGAAATGCAAACCCTCGCAAAAGAGATGAACTATTCGGAAAGCACTTTCATATTAACCGATCAGGTAGATAGTGCTGGCTACCCGGTGAGAATTTTTACACCCGCCGAAGAAGTGCCTTTTGCAGGGCATCCCACTCTTGGAACAGCCTATGTGATTCAGAGTGAAATTATCAAGAAACCCGTGGACAGATTGATCTTGAAACTGAAAGTGGGTGATATTCCGGTCTCTTTCACCTATCATAATGGAGAATTGCAGTCGTTATGGATGACCCAGAAAAATCCGGTTTTCGGAGAAATTTTTGAAGCGGGAACGATCGCGGAAATGCTGAGCCTGCGGGAGCAGGATATTGATGAGCGTTTTCCCATCCAGGAAGTCTCTACCGGCCTCCCATTTATAATTGTTCCCTTGATTGGTTTGGAATCTGTTCAAAAGGCCATGGTGAAACGCGACCAGTTTTTTGAGTTTATAAAAAACCGGGAAGTGAAATCTATCCTGGTATTTTCTTCTGGCACGTATTCTCCGGACCATCAGCTGAATGTTCGGGTATTCGTAGACTATTTCGGGATCCCGGAAGATCCGGCTACCGGGAGTGCCAATGGGTGTCTGGCAGGATATTTAGTCAGGTATGGTTATTTTGATAGCAATATCATCGACATCACGGTGGAGCAGGGTTATGAAATAGGCAGGTATTCTCAGCTGTATCTCAGAGCACGTGAAGAATCCGGACAATTCCGGATTGAGGTGGGTGGCAAAGTGATAGCAATTGCAGAAGGAAAACTTTTTTAAAAAGAGAACCTGTCCATATATGTAAAACTAACCCGTTGCGCTAATAAGCATCAACCGGTGCTTCAAGAGGATACCTAGAATATTGTCATTCCCGTCTGACCACCGGAAAGGCTGTTCTCGCAATCATAGTTGAGTGCGGGAGAAGAATCCTAATCAGTTATAAAAATAGACCCTTCTCCCGGCTTACCTGGATCAGGATGACCTGGATGCGTAACACTATAATATTTAGATGTTTATTGATGAATAATTTGTTATTAAAACACCAGATAAAAATTACTATTAGAATGAGTCAGTAAATTTCCATCGCACACCGTTATAATGATTAATTAAATTCATTCCCGGGTGATAATTTTACCTTTTCCTTTTCAAATATTTTTTTGTATTTTTTTGATTGTCCACGTATGAGAAGGATATTTCTTGTCTGATAAAATAGAAAAAAAACTGCTGATTACCGGTTGCGGGCGAAGCGGAACATTATATAGTGCCCGATTGTTTTCCGAATTGGGTATGGATATTTTGCATGAACTGGATCGCTACACTCAGGATGAAAAAGGGAAGGATGGTTTTGCTTCCTGGTTTATGGCGGTAGATGATCCGCATCCGCCGCAAGGTCCAAGCAGCCAGGATTATCAGTTCCAATATGTTCTCCACCAGGTTCGACACCCGCTGGCAGTGATTGCCAGTTTTGCACAATTTATTCTTCAGAAAGGGTCCAGAAGCCCAGAATTTATCGAAAAATATATTCCCGATTTAAAACAGGGATTGGAAAATACGGATTTAAGTGTGAAGCAAAGACTCATTTTGCAGTCTGCCCGTTATTGGTATGAGTGGAATATCCTGGCATTACAAAAAGCAACCGATACCATCCGGTTAGAAAATATGGGCCGGGAACTTCCGCGCTTATGCGACGCCTTGGGAATCGATTATGATGCAGATGTGCTGACAAAAATATCACCCCGGACGAATGACCGGGGATTTTATGTCGAGGATGAACCCTGGGTGGTTAGTTGGGAAGAGCTTGAACTATTGGATCCGGATTTAACCGATAGGATTCGCACCCTGGCTGAAACTTTCGGTTATCAGATATAGGTAAGATAGGGATTTTTATCAAGCTCATTCCAATATGGTTTGAAATTTAACGTTCATTACCGCATATCGACAGGAGAGAAGATGCCGAACGAAAAAAATTTCCATATGTCTCCGAGAGAATTACGTAAAAATGGGCAATTGTTATTAGAGTGGTTGGAAAATTACTACACGAATATTGAAAACTTTCCGGTAATGTCCCAGGTTTTACCCGGTTCCATCAGATCAGCATTACCAGAGCAACCCCCGCAACAGGGTGAAAAATTCCAGGAAATTTTGCAGGACATCGATCGAATTATCCTCCCCGGTGTGACCCACTGGCAATCCCCCAATTTCTTTGCCTATTTTCCGGCTAATACTTCGGGCCCGGCGATACTGGGGGAACTATTATCCGCGGGTCTGGGTGTCCAGGGGATGCTGTGGGTGACCAGTCCTGCCTGTACAGAACTGGAAACTCATGTCCTGGACTGGTTAGTGGATATGCTGGATTTGCCCCAAAAGTTCAAATCATCTTACAGTGGGGGAGGCGTTATTCAGGATACTGCATCCAGCGCCACCTTATGTGCTATTCTAGCCGCGCGGGAGCGAGTAACGGATTACCGTGCAAATCAGGATGGTTGCGACGGAAAATTGATTGCATATACTTCCACCCAGGGACATCTATCCATTGAGAAGGCCGTGAAGGTGGCTGGTCTGGGAAAGGCTAATTTGCAGCTGGTTCCGGTTGACGAAAATTATGCCATGCAGCCTGAGGCTCTTGCTAAGATGATTTCTGAGGATAAAGCGAAAGGAAAAATTCCCTGCTTTATAGGTGCGACCGTTGGTACTACTTCTTCCAATGCACTGGATCCGTTGGACAAGATCGGTCTTATCTGTAAAAAGGAAAATATCTGGCTGCATGTCGATGCGGCCATGGCAGGTACGGCTGCTCTCTGTCCGGAATTCCGTTTCATTCATAAAGGACTCGAGTATGCAGACAGCTACTGCTTTAATCCCCATAAATGGATGTTTACCAATTTCGATTGCGATTGTTTTTATGTGGCGGACCGCAAGGTGCTCATCAATACCCTAAGCATTTTACCTGAATACCTGAAAAATAAAGCCACTGAGTCCGGGGCAGTTTTCGATTATCGGGATTGGCATATTCCCCTGGGACGCCGTTTCAGGTCTCTCAAATTATGGTTTGTGATCAGACACTATGGAATTGAGGGGCTGCAATTTCAAGTTCGAAAACATGTGGTAATGAGCCAGGAATTTGTTAGTTGGATTGAACAGGACCATCGTTTCGAACTCGCAGCACCGGTTCCCCTGAATTTGATCTGTTTCAGACACAAGGCCGGGGACGTCTTCAACGAAAAATTAGTAGACCGTTTAAATAAAAGTGGGAAAATATATCTCACGCATACACGTTTGAAGGATCAATTTGTGATTCGATTTTGCATCGGACAGACCTATTCCGATATGCGCCATATTCAAAAAGCCTGGGAGCTGATTGGGCAAACTGCCGAAAGACTCGAAGAAGAGCTTTCCTGAAATTCTTGGAATTTATATATAATAATTTTTACAAGTGTTTACTTTAATCCGAAAAAACATTAGCTGGAAATCACTCCTGTTTCTGCTAAGTAATTCGAATTCAAAATTTTCTGGTCATCTAGACCGGAGTCCAGTATTTTCTCGACGTAACGGAATGCCTATCCGGCTGGGTCAGCATGACGATGAGAGATCTTTTTTTTGCTCGTTTTTTGTAAATTTAGATTTCTCGGCTCCCGAGCACCCAAGCGTTGTTTTGATATTTTATGAAATATTTATAACCGGGTGCTCGCTCACTCGAAATGAGAGTTATATTAAATATAAATTATGAAATTTTATTTCCGTGTTTTCAGAGTTAAGGAAATAATAACAGCAGGCTTTTTTAAATCAAATGTCAAAATCTGAATTGAATAAAGAAAACACCTTTGCGGTTATTTTCGATATGGATGGTGTTATCGTTGACAGCAATCCCTATCATCGAATCGCGTTGAAAAAATTTTGCGAACAACACGGCTATCAACTTTCCGATAAATACCTGAAGGCGAAAATTTTCGGCCGGACCAATGCGGACTGGTTGGGAGAACTTTTTCAGGGAAAATTAACTGAAAAGCAAATCCGGGAATACGGAGAAGAGAAGGAACAGCTGTTTCGGGAAATTTATGCACCCCAAATTAAACCTGTGAATGGATTAACCGGATTTTTACATCACCTGAGAGATTATCAGGTGCCCTGTGCCATTGCCACTTCTGCGCCAAAATCAAATGTCGATTTTGTTTTAGATAGAATCCAGATAGGTGATTTCTTTCAGACCATTATTCACGGAAATATGATAAAAAGGAGTAAACCCCACCCGGAAATTTATCAGAAAACGCTTGAAATCCTGAGGATTCCTCCCCAACACATTATTGTGTTTGAGGACTCCTTCTCAGGTGTGGAATCTGCATCCCGGGCAGGATGCAGGGTGGTTGGTATAACCACGACGCATTCCCGGGAGGAGCTGAGTCATACAAACATGGTGATAGACGATTTTGAAGATCTGTCTATAAAAGAACTTCAAACATTAGTCTGTTGACTGGGATTTCCTCTTTTTCTATCCCGGGGACCTGTATTCCTGCCGGAAAATAAGATCCCACCCGGTTTTGTTTTCTCCAAATTTTTTAACACCTTTAAATCTCCTTCCTCTTTCCAAGGATCGAGTGAGATATCGGGCAAATGCTTCATAAATGATTGAACTTTACCTTTTGCTGTTATAACTTTATAAACATAGAGCAATGAGGTTGGGTGTGTACTTGAGATTTTTGAAATATCTTTTTCTCATTTTATCCATATTTTTGAGCGGATGTGCCGATAAAAGCAGATGGGCGACCCGGGTGGAATGGCCGGCATTGACCTTTTCAGAGCTTCCCGATCAAGACGACTTTCCCGATGAGGGCGCGGTGGTCATTTATGATGAGGGGAAAATGGAAATATTTAGCTCAGGTCCAACCGGTTTCAGTGAATTTGAGCGACATAAAATCATTAAAATTTTAAATATCCGCGGTGAAAAATATGCCAATGTCATGATCCCCTATTTCCCGGGAGTGACCCTGGATCAGATTCAGGCCCGTACGATATCCCCTTCCGGCAAAATATCGGTACTGGATTCCGAGGAAATTTATGATGTGACGCTGTATCCCAATTTTGTTTTCTATTCCGATCAACGGGCCAAGATTCTTACACTTCCGGCCATAGAACCCGGGTCGGTTGTTGAATATCGCTATCAGGTGAGTATTCGTGGCCGAACTCTGTGGCACTCCTGGGTGTTTCAGGATGAAATCCCTACCTTACTGTCGCGTTTTACCTTGATACATCCATCGGAATGGCGATTGAACTTTAAATTATATAATCTGGATATAAAACCCATAGAAGATTTGGCTCCCCTCGGTTTTAAAGCAACCCGTATCTGGGAAGCAAAAAATCTCCCGCCACTGAAAAGTGAATATGGAATGCCGGCTCGTAGAAACTCAATTTCCCGCTTATCGTTTGCTCCCAATGGTGTTGAAAACTGGGATGATGTGGCGTTGTGGTACCACCAACTTGCCTCCGATCGAACCGATGCAAATGAGGATATGAAGAAGCTGGCGCTGCAGTTAACGCAAGGGCTTTCGAGTGAACAGGAAAAATTGAAGACCTTGTACGAATGGGTCAGGGACAATGTTCGCTATATTGCAGTGGAGATTGGAATTGGCGGTTATCAACCTTATCCCGCAACAGAGGTTTTTGAAAATCTATATGGGGATTGTAAAGATATGACCACCCTGCTTTGCGGTTTATCAGAGGCGGCGGGAATTCGGGTGGATGAAGTGCTCATAAGCACCTGGCAGAATGGAGAGCTTGATACTGCTTTAGCCTCTCCATTTCAGTTTGATCATGCCATTGCCTATTGCCCTGCTGTGGGGGATGGGGGAATTTGGATGGATGCAACCGATAAAGGATGTGAATTTGGGAAATTGCCCTGGTATGATCAGGGATTACCGGTGTTGGTCATCGGCAATGCGGGCGAGGGAATATTGATGAAGACGCCCCGTGATTCCTCTGGGTCCAATAAAACCTGCATGAACTGGCAAGTTACCTTACAACCTGATGGCTCTGCGCAGGTACAGAGCCAGACTCATATGTGGGGTGCCATGGCCAGCGAGATGCGGGCCGATTTACGATATGCATCGAAAGATGAGATGAGAAAATGGTTGGAGATGCATGTTGCCCGAAGGTCTGCGGTGACGTCTCTGGATACGTTTCAGGTGCCGGATTTAGGAGTTATAAAAGATCCTTTAACCATAGAATATTCATTCCATACTTCTCATTTTGTCAGGAAAAGGGCAGACAAACTGATCCTTCAGCCGGGGATGATCTCTTTATTTGATTTACCCAATTGGTTCCGGTCACCTTCCCGGGAGCATCCGGTACAACTCCGATTCCCGTTTGAACAGGAGCACCGTCTGCAGATTCAGCTGCCTGATTCATTCCAGGTGAATAGACCCGTTTTTCAAGATTCGATAATTTCGGAATTTGGCCATGCCAGATGGAATTGGTCTGTAGCAGGAGAAATATTGAATATTCAGGTCAATTACACCTTGAAAAAAACGATGATTACTGAACCGGAATATCAAGACTTCAGAGAATTCCTGAGCACTATTCAGGAAAAAGACCTGTGGGAAGTCATACTTGTACATGACAAATTACAGGGAGTTAATCCATGAATTATTTATCATTTCTGAATAAACTGTTGATTGCTTCCGCGGTTATCCTCATCTTAACCTTATTCATGAATCTGCAGGGACAACCTGAAATGAACCAGCCGCACCCGGATATGCAGAGATTGTTACATGATTTGACCGTGGAAAATTGGGAACTCTTCGAGGAAAATTATTATAACCGGGATAATCTGTTTGATTATATCAACGGCGGGGCAGAACTTTATCTCTCGTATGGCTTTCAAGGATTGATCACCCGTCTTTATCAAAGGGGGGAACAACCAGATATTATTGTGGATGTTTTTGATATGGGAACATCCCCCAATGCATACGGCATATTTTCTCACAGTTGTGAGCAACTATCGAATGAGATTGGGCAGGGATCACAATATACAATGGGGTTGCTGCAATTCTGGAAAAATCGTTATTATGTCTCGATTTTAGCCAGTCCGGAAACCGACGAATCGAAAGAGACAATTTTTAAAATCGCCAGAGTTATTGAAAAAAGAATCGAAACAGAGGGTGCACTTCCCACAATACTGGATTATCTACCGAAAGAGAAATTACTGCCGGCCAGTATACGCTACTTTAAACATCATGCCTGGCAGAACACCTATTATTTTATCACGGCCGAAAATATTTTTAATATCACATCGAATACTGAGGCAGTCCTCGCCAAATACCAGGACCTGGGTATCTTAATGCTCATTGAATATCCCCGGGAGGAAGATGCCAGTGTTGCCCAGGACAATTTCATCCGGTACTTCGCTCCGGAGGATCCGATCAAAAAAGTAGTGCGGATAGAAGATGGAACCTGGACCGGCGAACGCCTATCAGGCAATCTTTTAATTATAGTTTTTGACGCACCCGAAGAAGCTGCAGTTCACGAGTTACTCAATGCCATTGAATAAAAAACAGATCCGGAATCGATCATGTATCACCCATTAATCAAAGGTAAAATCCGATGAAAAAAAAGATTATAACGCGGCGGGATTTTTTAAAAGATAGTGCGTCTTTCGCTCTAGCTGGCAGTCTCATGACGCAGTTACCTGTTAAAATGCTGGCGGAGGAAGGCAGAAAAAGCCGGGTGGTGCTTATACGGCATCAGGATGTACTTGACAAAGATCAGAAACTCCAGGAGGAAATTGTTTCGGAGATGCTTGATCAGGCGGTCACGACTTTAACGGGTGCTTCCGATGTAAAAAAAGCATGGAAACAGCTTATCAATCCCACAGATATCGTGGGTATTAAATCTAACATCTGGCATTATCTACCTACACCACCTGCATTGGAAAGTGCCATTGTCAGCGGTGTTCGTTCAGCAGGCGTAGTGGAGAAAAATATTGGGATTGATGATCGTGGCATTTTGCGAAATCCCATATTTAAAAATGCGACCGCTTTGATTAATGTGCGGCCTTTGAGAACCCACTACTGGTCTGGAGTTGGTACTTTATTAAAAAATTACATTATGTTTGTAGAAAAACCATCTGACTACCATGATGACACCTGTGCGGATTTGGCAAAAATTTGGAAATTACCGCATATCGAGGGTAAAACCCGTCTGAATATTCTGGTGATGTTTACCCCCCTTTTTCACAGCATAGGACCGCATGCCTTTAATGCCCAATATACCTGGGCTTATCGGGGATTATTGGTTGGATTAGATCCGGTGGCGGTGGATGCGACAGGTCTAAGAATCCTCCTGGCCAGAAGACAGGAGTATTTTCAGGAGGAGCGTCCTCTGGCTCCCCCGGCAAAACATATTTACCTGGCGGACAGTCGACATCATCTTGGCACGGCGGATCCGGCAAAGATAGATTTGATTAAGCTCGGCTGGCAGGATGGTGCCTTAATTTAATGAAGGTCCTTGAGAGATCTAGGTTTTAATGTGTGAGATGAAGGAGATGAACAAATGAATACTTTAAGAGAAAAAGTAGACGACTTTCTCTCCCAAAAATGTATTGCGGTTGCCGGCGTATCCCGCAATGAATCGCCCGAAGCAGCAAATATAATTTATAAGAAACTTAAGGAAACCGGACATTCGGTTTATCCCGTCAATCCTAATGCTGAAACGGTGGAGGGGGATCCCTGCTATCCCAATTTAAAAAGTACCCCCACTCGGGTTGATGGCATCGTTATTTGCACTAAGCCTGAAGTGGCAAATGACCTGGTTAAACAATGTGCGGAAATTGGCATCAAACGGGTTTGGATGCATCGCTCTTTTGGTCAGGGGAGTGTTTCGGAAGAAGCGGCAGACTTTTGCCACCAACAGGATATTGCCGTTATCGCTGGTGCCTGTCCGATGATGTACTGCCAGCCGGTAGATTTTGGCCATAAATGTATGCGCTGGGTGTTGGGAGTTTTTGGCAAACTCCCGAAATGAGTAAATAATGTAAAAAGGAAATGTTAACTCTTTGGACTTGCACTTGCTAAATAAGAATTTCAGGATCGAATTAAACTTGACAAATGAGCTGAATATTCTTTAATTGCACTGACTTTAGTTAAGGGAAAATAAGTATGTGGCCTATCCTGGGATATATCGCGATTGGTATGGTAACCGGACTGCTTTTCGGATGGATCATTTTTCAAACCCGCTTCTCCTCGAAACAAAAACAGCTGGAAATTGAAAATGTGGAGCTAAAAAAAGATCTGGAAGCTGATGTTGAACGAATGAAATGGCTGGAAATGACCCAGGAAAAACTCAAGGAATCTTTTAAAGCCCTGTCATCCGATTTGTTAAGTGCAAATTCCTCCCTGTTCTTAAATCAGGCACGTGAGAAATTGTCTGAAGTCCTGGAACTTCAGAAAAGAGATTGGGGATTGCACAAAGAAGAGTTTAAAAGCATGGTAGAACCGCTGAGTAAAAATCTGGGAGAGCTGGATAAACAGATTCAGGAGTTGGAGCAAAAACGGGAAGGTGCGTACCAGGGACTGATTCAGCAGGTCACCCAACTGGGATTATCCTATCAGGAACTACAGAAGACCACTCTTAACCTTGCTCAGGCTTTGAAATCGACCACAATACGGGGACGCTGGGGGGAGGTTCAGCTGCGCAGAATCGCCGAAATGGCAGGAATGATCTCTTATGTGGATTTCAATGAGCAGGTGACGGTAGAAGAGGGACGGCCGGACATGCTGATTCACCTGCCCAATCAGGGAATCATTCCGGTAGATTCGAAAGTTCCCATGAATGCTTATCTGGAATCTCAGGAAATTCAGGAGGAGGATACCCGACAGCGAAAATTGGTAGAACATTCCCGGGCCATGCGAACCCATATGAAATCCCTGGCGCAAAAAGCTTACTGGTCTCAATTTGACCGATCACCTGAATTTGTGGTGATGGTGGTACCTTACGATTCCGGATTAACGGCGGCTTTTGAAAAAGATGGCAAACTTCTGGAAGACGCCCTGGAAAATAAGGTCTTGATCGTATCCCCCGTCTCTTTGCTCGCTTTGCTTAAAGTGATTGCCTATGGATGGTTGCAGTTGCAACTGGCAGAAAACGCTCAGAAAATTGCCGACCAGGGAAAAGAATTATATAACCGGTTTGTCACATTCAGCGGTCATTTGAGTGATATGGGAAAAAAGTTAAACATGACGGTACAGTCATATAATAAGTCTGTTGGTTCTCTGGAAAGTCGCATCCTTCCATCCATACAGCGGTTAAAGGAAATGGGTGCAGGGACAGCAGATGCTCCGGAAATTTCTCCGATTGACTCACATGCCCGGGACTTGCCCGAACCCCCCGAGAGCGCAGAAGATTAACCTGTCCCGCTATTAATATAAATAAATTTTTCTAGAGAATACCTGTCTGCCAAATAGAGAGTATTTATTTTTACTCTATTGTTGCGTCTCTCCTCCAAATTCATAACATTTAATAGTAAGCATATCTATCAGTGGAGAATTAGTAAAATGCGCTCCCGGGTTATCATGGGTATTCATGGGTTGGGTAATAAACCTCCTTCGCGAATATTAAAAACTTGGTGGAATAAGGCGATCAGTGAAGGACTTCGCCAGATACAGCATCCGGGTGTTTTTTTCCGGCTTGAACTGGTTTATTGGGCGGATATTTTTCATCCCACACCACTGAACGTACATGAAACTGATCCAAAAAGTTCACTTTTTATCGAATTTCCCTATGCGACTGCCACTGATTTCTCTGAAAAACCTCCCGGTAAATGGCGCCGCAGAGTCTTGGATTTTTTGGAAAGGCAGATGGATCAAATCTTCTTGAAAAAAGATAAAACTCCCCCGTTCCAATCAGTCACCAATTTAATTATCCGGCATTATTTCAAGGATTTAGATTTATACTACAGTGCGACAGTGAAAGATGAAAACGACCAGGATGTTCCAGCAAGAGATGTCATTAAACAAAGACTTATTCGGATGCTCCGGAAATTTCAGGACAAGGATATTCTACTGATTGCTCATTCAATGGGATCAATTATTGCTTACGAAGTGCTCTGTTCGTTGGCGCAGGAACTAAACATTGACACTCTGGTTACCATTGGATCCCCGCTCGGCCAGCCGCTGGTAATGTCGAAATTTTTGGCTGAATTTTTCCCGAATCAGGAGGATATCTCAAAACCAGGAACACCTGAAAATGTTAAAAACCAATGGTTTAATCTCTCCGACTTAGGAGATCATGTGGCGATGAACTATAATCTGGCTGATGATTATATGGAGAATTCAGCGGGAATCGGTCCGCAAGATCAGGTGGTGTTCAATAATTATGTCTATCAGAATAAACGAAATCCACACAAATCTTATGGATATCTGAGAACTCCAGAGTTTGCCGAAATAATTTATCAATTTTTGTCGCGAGATCGCAGTAAGCTGGGTTTCTGGTTTGCCAATCGTTACCTGGAATTAACTCAGAAGTTATTCGGGGACAAGCAGTAAAATTTGGACATTCACTCTTAATTTATCCCAAATAGATATGTGTGGATTTCGAAAATATATTTTAGTTCTGATTTTAGTCTCTGTTTTTGTTTTGGCAGGATTTTCTATGAAATTCCTAGTCAGAAAAATGATCTATCCGGGAAGTTTTATTACGGTTCCCGATTCTCCCCCGGAACCGCTCCTGCAGCTCAGACTCGCTGTTTCGGAGAGTGTGAATATCAGAATGTGGTATTTTATTAAAGATCCGGAATTACCTTTTATCCTTTATTTCCATGGAAATGGTGAGAATTTGCAGACAGTCTGGCTCAGCGGCATGGTGGGTCAACTGCAGGCGCTTGATATTAATTTTATGGTAATCGATTATCCGGGATACGGACACAGTACGGGCATTCCTCATGAAAGCACCCTCTTGGAAAGTGCCGCTAAATCGGTCGATTGGATTGTAGATCATTATCCCGGGTCAAAAATTGTTTTATGCGGTTGGTCTTTAGGAGCAGCAGTCGCCATTCTAACCTGCAAGCAATATCCTGAAGGTGTTAGCGGACTGATAGCTTTATCTGCTTGGACCTCCCTTGAGGCTGTTGCCAGGGTACATTATCCGGATTGGCTTGTAAAGCGCTTTTTGAAGGAAAGGTATGCTTCCATCGAAGTGGCAGCGCAGGTATCACAGTCTGTTCTTCTTATCCATGGCGCCAAGGATACCATTATTCCAGCATCTCATTCCTTTCAACTAGCCCCAAAATTTCCAGAACTCCGGGAACACCTGCTTATCGAAGGAGCGCATCATAACGATCTTCTGGGTTTTCCGGAAGTTTGGAGATATATGAAAGGATTTTTGGATTCGCTTGGTCATTAATATTCTCATTTCGACAAGCATGTCAGTTCTCATCTTTTTGGTTTTCAATGAGTCGGAACAAGATCACATTATTATCATGAGCAAAGTCTGTGGATCGTTCTGAGGGGGAAAAATCTTCCCGGACTGGTGAAATGTTTTGGTCCTTCGCTAACTTTTTTTTATATTAGCCTCGCAAAAAATCAATTTCATCAGAGTTACTCTTTGAATTTTTTCACTTCAAAATAAAGGAGAAATACAATGGCACAGAATCCAGAAAAATCCGGACGAGAAATCCTGCCGATCCCTGATATTCCCTCCAAGGGAAAAATGGCTCTGGACGCTCGCAAGGCTGAGTTTCCAAAGATCAAACCGCTGCGCCCGCCGAAGGGCGCGCCCAACGTGGTCATCGTGCTGATCGACGACATGGGCTTCGGCTGCCCCAGCGTCACCGGCGGGCC
>Ga0209536_100011146_pt1 | contig 13189 bp, 26 predicted proteins | sample DeeMarSeWOR28_12_FD_187461 | JGI IMG/M metagenome (GOLD analysis project Ga0209536, IMG submission 187461) | Marine sediment microbial communities from White Oak River estuary, North Carolina - WOR-2-8_12 (SPAdes) (version 2) | ecosystem: Environmental > Aquatic > Marine > Intertidal zone >...
GGTCAAGCTCATCACGCCGGCGGCCATGGAAGAGAAGCAGCGCTTCGCGATTCGCGAGGGCGGTCGCACCATCGGCGCGGGCGTCATCTCCAAGATCATCGAGTAACCGGGGTGGACGCGCAGCGGACGGGGATCCCGGAAGAACAAGAGCAGACAGATGGCAGCAAATAAGATCCGAATTCGGCTCAAGGCATACGATCACCGGTTGTTGGACCAATCGGCGACGGAAATCGTCGACACGGCGAAGCGCACCGGCGCGCGGGTCGCGGGTCCGATTCCGCTGCCGACGCGCATCAACAAGTACACCGTGTTGCGTGGGCCTCATATCGACAAGAAGTCGCGCGAGCAGTTCGAAATTCGCACGCACAAGCGACTTCTCGACATCCTGGACCCCACACAACAGACACTCGACGCGCTCATGAAGCTGGATCTTTCCGCAGGCGTCGACGTGGAGATCAAGTCGTAAGGCGGTAACCTCATGCCCAAGGTCAAGGTCCACAATTTGAGCGGGAAGGCCGTCGGAGAGATCGAGCTCTCCGATGCGGTCTTCGACGCCATCGTCAACGAGAGCGTCCTCTACGACGTTCTCAAGGCGCAGCTCGCCAGCAAGCGCAAGGGCGCGGCTTCTGCTCAGACACGCGCGGAGGTCACGGCGACCAAGCGCAAGATGTACAAGCAGAAGGGGACGGGTAACGCGCGTCACGGCTCGCGTCGAGCTCCGATCTTCGTCGGAGGCGGTACGGTGCACGGCCCAAAGCCTCGTGATTTCGGCTACCGACCGCCCCGCAAGATGCGGCTTGGTGCGCTCAAGGGCGCGCTGAGCCTCAAGCTTCGCGAGGGGCAGCTCCGGGTCGTGGAGAACTTCGAGCTGGACGAGATCAAGACGAAGAAGCTCGTCGAGGTCCTCGGCAAGCTGCAGGTCGACGGCGGCGCGCTGATCGTCGACGGCAAAGACAACGACAAGCTGCGCATGAGCGCACGCAATCTCCAGAACCACTCGGTTCTGCCCCCCGAGGGTGTGAACCTCTACGATCTGCTCCGGCACGAGCACGTCGTGCTCACGCGAGGCGCGGTCGAAGCTCTGGAAGCGAGGTGTCAGTGATGCACGTCGAAGACGTAATCAAGCGGCCCCTCTACCTCACCGAGAAGGGCGCCAAGCTCCGCGAGGAGGAGAACAAGTACGTGTTCGAGGTCGATCTCGGCGCGAACAAGCTCCAAATCAAGGAAGCCGTGGAGACCTTGTTCAAGGTGACGGTCGACGAAGTCAATACGCTGGTGATGCGAGGCCACATGCGCCGCATGGGCCGCACGTACGCCAAAACCCGCAACTGGAAAAAGGCGATCGTCACCGTCCGTGACGGCGATTCGATCGACTTCTTCGAGGGTGTCTGATCATGGCTATCCGTAAGTTCAAACCCACGTCTCCGTCCCGACGCTTCTACGAGGCGCCCGACTTCGCGATGATTACGCGCGGGAAGCCGGAAAAGAAGCTCCTGGACGCGAAGAAGCAGACCGCTGGTCGCAACAACCAGGGGCGCATCACTTCGCGCTTCCGAGGCGGCGGTCACAAGCAGCGCTACCGCCAGATCGACTTCAAGCGGAGCAAGGTCGGCGTGCCGGCTACCGTGAAGGCAATCGAGTACGATCCGAACCGCTCGGCTCGCATCGCGCTCCTTCACTATGCGGACGGCGAGAAGGCGTACATCTTGGCGCCGGACGGCCTCGAGGTGGGTGCGCAGGTGCTCTCGTCCAAGAACGCCGATGTGAAGCCCGGCAACGCCATGCGGCTCCGCGACATGCCGCTCGGCACGATGATTCACAACATCGAGCTGAAGATCGGCAAGGGTGCGCAGCTCGTCCGCTCGGCGGGTACGGCCGCGCAGCTCATGGCGAAGGACGGCGACTACGCGCAGATTCGCCTTCCGTCGGGCGAAGTTCGGATGGTGCATCTGAACTGCCGCGCCTCGGTCGGCCAGGTCAGCAATGCGCAGCACGCGCGCGTGACCCTCGGCAAGGCGGGCCGCAGCCGCTGGATGGGGAAGAGACCGCACAATCGCGGCACCACCATGAACCCGGTCGACCACCCGATGGGTGGTGGCGAAGGCCGCACCGCTGGCGGGCGTCATCCCTGCTCGCCGTGGGGCCAACTCGCCAAGGGCCTCAAGACACGAAAGAACAAGGCGACCGACAAGTACATCGTTCGCCGGCGGAAGAAGAAGTAATGGCGCGTTCAATCAAAAAGGGCCCGTTCGTCGACGGGCATCTCGAGACGAAGGTCGAGGCCGCGAACAAGTCGGGCGACAAGAAGATGATCCGGACTTGGTCCCGTCGATCGACCGTGACACCCGATTTCGTCGGGCACACCTTCGCGGTTCACAATGGCCGGAAGTTCGTCACCGTCTTCGTCACCGAGAACATGGTCGGGCACAAGCTCGGCGAGTTCGCACCCACCCGGACGTTCGGTGGTCACGCCTCCGACAAGAAGGGCGGCCGCAAGGTCAACCCAGCCACAGGTAAGAGGTAATCATGGAAGCGGTTGCAAAAGCGCGTTTTCAGCGAATTTCGCCTCGTAAGGCGCGGGTCGTGCTCAACATGGTCCGTGGCAAGAACGTCGCTGAGGCGCTCAACGAGCTTCGGTTCACCACGAAGTCGGCGGCGCCGATCGTCGCCAAGTGTATTGGTAGCGCCATCGCCAATGCGAAACAGAAGAACGAAGAGCTCAACCTCGACGACTTGTACGTGAAGACCGCTTTCGCGGACATGGCGCCGAATCAGCACATGCGGCGCTGGCGCCCGCGCGCGCAAGGTCGCGCCACGCGCATCGTCAAGGGAATGAGTCACATCACCGTCGTCGTGAGCGATGGGGAAGAGAGCTAACCGTGGGTCAGAAAGTACATCCTTATGGTTTCCGTCTCGGCGTCGTGAAGACGTGGAAATCCAAGTGGTACGAGGACAAGAACTACGCCAAGTGGCTTCATGAAGACCTGAAGCTCAAGACCGCGATTCGGAAGAAATTCGCCCACGCGGGGATCGCTGACATCGAGATCGAGCGTGCCGCAAACAAGGCCAAGGTGGTCATTTACACCTCGCGTCCGGGCATCATCATCGGCAAGCGCGGCGCTGGCGTAGAGCAACTCAAGGGAGAGCTCCAGAAGCTCACTGAGAACGAGCTGTTCCTCGACATTCAAGAGGTCCGCAAGGCGGAAACGAACGCGCAGCTCGTCGCGGAAAACATCGCCACGCAGCTCGAGCGCCGAGTCGCGTTCCGCCGCGCCATGAAGAAGGCCGTGCAGACGGCGATGAAGTTCGGCGTGAAGGGCATCCGGGTCACGGCCGGCGGCCGCTTGGGTGGTGCCGAGATCGCGCGCACCGAGTGGTACCGAGAAGGGCGCGTGCCGCTTCACACGCTTCGCGCCGACATCGATTACGGCGAGGTCACCGCACACACGAAGGCCGGCACCGTCGGCATCAAGTGCTGGATCTTCAAGGGTGAGCAGCTTCCCCAGCGCCCGGGCGCAGGGGCGGTCGGAGCCCGGGTCTAAGGACGAGCCATGCTTCAACCAAAGAAAACCAAGTTCCGGAAAATGCAAAAGGGCCGCATGCGCGGTAAGGCCTACCGAGGCTCCAAGGTCTCGTTCGGCGATTTCGGCCTGCAGGCGCTCGAGCCGGGTCGAGTCAGCCAACGGCAGATCGAGGCCGCTCGTATGACGATTCAACGCAAGGTGAAGCGTCAGGGGCAGCTCTTCATTCGTATCTTTCCGGACAAGCCAATTACCAAGAAGCCGCTCGAAACCCGACAGGGTAAAGGCAAAGGCAGCGTCGAGGGGTGGGTCTGTGTCGTCAAGCCCGGTCGCATGCTCTACGAAATTCAGGGCATCTCGGAGGACCTGGCACGCGAAGCGTTCCAACTCGCGGCGCACAAGCTCCCCGTCAAGGTCGCGTTCCGCAGTAGGGAGGCCGAGCTATGAAAACCGAAGACATCCGCGCCAACACGCTCGAAGAGCTCTCCGTTCTCGAGGGTGATCTGCGCCGTCAGCTCTGGAAAGCGCGCTTCGACAACCACACGAACCAGCTCGATGACACGAGCTCGATTCAAAAGCTTCGCCGGGATCTCGCCCGCGTGAAAACCATTCTCACCGAGCGCCGCGCGGACGCGGCGAACAAGGAGTAATCGGCCATGAGCACAACAGAGCCAGGGCAACCGACTCCGAAAGCGGAAAAAGACCGCGGCCGACGACGCCGCTTGGTCGGACGCGTCGTCAACGAAACCCGAACCGACGGACGCGCGAAGCAGACCGTCGTGGTGGAGGTCATCCGGCGTTCGCGTGACCCGTTCTACGGCAAGTACGTCAAGAACAAGAAGAAGTTCCACGCGCACGACGAGGCGAACGAGTATCGCACGAACGACGTGGTCGAGATCCGCTCGTGCCGCCCGCGCAGCAAGACCAAGCGCTGGGAGGTGGTGCGCCTGATCGAAAGGCCGCCGGAGGTATAACGATGATCCAGACCGAAACACAGCTGGATGTCGCCGACAATAGCGGCGCGAAACGGGTCGCCTGCATCAAGGTGCTTGGGGGCTCGCGCCGTCGGTATGCGGGTCTTGGTGACGTCATCGTGGTCTCCGTGAAGGAGGCCCTGCCCACTGCCCGCGTCAAGAAGGGTGATGTGGCTCGCGCCGTGGTGGTTCGCACCAAGCGTGAGTACCAGCGCCCGGACGGCACCTACATCAAGTTCGACACCAACAGCGCAGTGCTGATCACGAAGGACAACGAGCCCATCGGCACGCGCATCTTCGGCCCGGTGGCTCGCGAGCTCCGTGCCAAGCGCTTCATGAAGATCGTTTCTCTCGCGCCGGAGGTGGTGTGATGGCTGCGCGCGTCAAGAAGGGTGATTTGGTTCAGGTCATCTCGGGCAAGGACAGGGGCGAGAAGGGCCGCGTGCTTCAGGTGGTCAGCGCCGATCTGCTACTCGTCGAGGGAGTCAATCGGGTGAAGCGGCACCAGAGCCCACGCCGTTTCAAGGAAGCCGGCATCGTCGAAAAGGAGATGCCTATCCATGCTTCGAACGTGATGGTCGTCGATCCGAAGACCGAACAGCGGACTCGCATCCGCATCGAAGCCGACAAGAAGGACCCCGACAAGCGTGTACGGGTCGCCGTGAAGAGCGGCTCGGTCCTGGATTGAGGTTCACCATGAGCAACTACGAACCCCGACTCATCAAGAAGTACAAGGAGGAGGTCCTTCCTCAGCTGATGAAGGACTTCAGCCTCAAGAACATCATGGAGGCGCCGAAGCTGGACCGCATCGTCGTCAACATGGGCCTCGGCGAGGCCGTACAGAACGCGAAGATCGTCGAATCCGCCGTCGAGGAGCTCACTGCGATCACGGGGCGAAAGCCAGTCGTGACCCGCGCCAAGAAATCCATTGCCAGCTTCAAGCTGCGCGAAGGCATGCCGATCGGCGTGATGGTGACGCTTCGCGGCGAGCAGATGTACGATTTCCTCGACCGTTTGATCTCCGTCGCGCTGCCCCGCACGCGTGACTTCAAGGGAATCAGCCCCAAAGCCTTCGACGGCCGCGGCAACTACACACTAGGCATTCGGGAGCAGATCATCTTCCCGGAAATCAACTACGACAAGATCGATCGAATCAAGGGCATGAACATCACGTTCGTGACTACGGCAAAAACCGACGAACAGGGGCGCGCCTTGCTTAAATCGCTCGGCATGCCGTTCAGGAACTAGAGGACGCAGATGGCTAGTAAGCGAGCATTTGCCAAGATGGAAAAGACACCGAAGTTCTCGGTGCGACAGCGCAACCGGTGCAAGGTTTGCGGACGTCCGCGCGGTTACTACCGCAAGTTCGAGATGTGCCGCATCTGTCTCCGCAAGTACGGGCTCTCGGGCGACGTTCCCGGGCTCACGAAGTCGAGCTGGTGAGGAGAGTGCCATCATGATGACCGATCCAATCGCTGATATGCTCACACGCATCCGGAACGCTGCTCAGGCTCAGCACGAGCACACGGTGATTCCTTCTTCAAAGCTCAAGGTGCAGGTTGCCGAGATCCTCAAACAAGAGGGTTTCATCGACGACTACCGCGTCGACGACGGGGTTCAGAACACTCTGACGATTTTCCTCAAGTACGGCCGTGATCGCCGAAGTGCTTTCGTCGGCATGCGCCGAGCGAGTCGTCCGGGCCGGCGGTTCTACGTCGGGCACCGTGACATCCCGCGTGTTCAAAACGGCATGGGCGTTGCGATTCTGTCGACGTCCGCCGGTATCATGACCGACCGCGATGCGCGCGATAAGCGCGTGGGCGGCGAGGTGTTGTGCGAGGTTTGGTGATGACCGAAACGCAGACAGGAAAGCAGTCCCGAAACGGCAAGAAGCCGGTCGAGATCGCCAAGGGCGTTCAGGTTTCGATCAGCGGTCAGGATGTGACCGTCAAGGGTCCGAAGGGCGAGCTCAGGCATACCCTGCGTCCCGAGGTCGTCGTGTCCCAGGACGAAGGCCAGCTCACCGTCGCACCCGCGCCGGGCGCCGGGAAGGCCGGCCTGCAGTACCAGGGCCTCACGCGCGCACTCCTGCGCAATATGGTCGAGGGTGTGGCCACCGGTTACAAGAAGTCCCTCGACTTTCGTGGTGTCGGCTACCGTGCAGAGTTCAAGAACGACCAGCTCAAGATGACGGTCGGCCTTTCACATCAGCCGGTTCTCGACATCCCCAAAGCCGTATCGGTCCAGGTCGAGACGATCGACGAGGCTGGCACGAAGTTTCCTCGCGTTCATCTCGAGTCGCCCGACAAGCAGCTCGTTGGACGGATTGCAGCGCGAATTCGACAGGTGCGTCCGCCCGAACCGTACAACGGAAAGGGTGTCCGCTACACCGGCGAGCGCATTCGCGAGAAGGCAGGCAAGGCCGGAAAGGCTGGTGCATGATGCAGAAGAAAGTCACAGGTCGCACTCGGCGCAAGCTTCGCATTCGCAAGAAGGTGTACGGAACCTCGACGCGGCCGCGTCTCGCCGTATTCCGCAGCTCGAAACACATCTATGCGCAGGTCATCGACGACTCGCAGGGCAAGACTATTGCTCATGCCTCGAGCGTCACCGGGCCCAGCGCCAGCAAGGTCGAATCGGCGAAATCGGTGGGCAGCGCCGTCGCCAAGGCCTGCATCGACAAAGGGGTCGAGCAGGTGGTGTTCGACCGAGGCGGTTACCGTTATCACGGACGCGTTCGCGCATTGGCCGAATCGGCTCGCGAAGCGGGTCTGAAGTTCTGAGGACGAGATGGCATACAAGGACGAATTCATCGATCCGAACTCGCTCGACGATCTCACCGATCGAGTGATTTTCATCAACCGAGTCGCGAAGGTAGTGAAGGGCGGCCGGCGATTCAGCTTCAGCGCTCTCGTCGTGGTCGGAGATGGCAACGGCCATGTCGGTGTCGGCATGGGCAAGGCCAACGAGGTTCCCGAGTCGATTCGGAAGGGCACGGAGGCTGCGAAGCGCAACCTATTCCGCGTTCCTCTGAGCGGCCGTACCATTCCCCACCGCGTCGTCGGTCATTCCGGTGCAGGGCGAATCGTCCTGCGTCCCGCGTCCGAAGGAACGGGTGTCATCGCCGGCGGAGCGATGCGTCCTGTCCTCGAGGCGGCCGGCGTGAAGGACGTGTTGGCGAAGATCCTCGGGACCACGAATGCGCACAACGTGGTCAATGCGACGGTGGCGGCGCTCAAGGAGCTCGAGTCCCCCGCGGATGTTGCGCGCCGGCGCGGCCGTCGGCAGGGCGACGTTCACCAATACGAGCACGCTCCCAAGCCCGAGCGTCCGGCCGAGGTCCCAGCGGATGCCCCGGCCGAGGCTAGCGCGTCGTAAGAGAGGCAGTCATGAGCGCGAGTAAACTCAAAGTGACCCAAATCAGGAGCGAAATCGGTCGTATGGAGAGCCAGCGACGGGTCCTCAAGGGTCTCGGTCTGCGTGGCCCCCATAGTGAGGTCGTGGTCGACAACACGCCGTCCTTCCGGGGAATGGTGAAGAAGGTGCTCCACCTCGTCGAAGTGGAGGAAGTCAATGAGTGAGCAAAACGAAACACCGATCCTGTCACGGCTTCGCCCCTCGGAGGGCGCGGTCCGTGGGAAGCGTCGCAAGGGCCGTGGCCCCGGCTCGGGCCTCGGCAAGACCGCTGGCCATGGTCAGAAGGGCCAAAAAGCCCGTCATCCGGGCAACTTCAGCAAGCTCGGGTTCGAGGGCGGGCAGATGCCGCTCTACCGGCGCATTCCGAAGCGCGGCTTTCACAATCCCTTCAGCAAGAAGGTGGGCACCATCAACGTGAAGGATCTCCAACGCTTCGATGCCGGGGCGACGGTGGATGAAGCTGCCCTGCGAGAAGCTGGCCTCATCAAGCGGAAAGTGGACATCATTAAGGTTCTTGGCGATGGCGAGCTCGACCGGGCTCTCACCGTCAAGGTCCACGCCGCTAGTGCGACTGCCACGCAGAAGATCGAGGGTGCGGGCGGCACCGTCGAGCTAGTTGGAACGCCAGCCTCCTAACGAAAGCCCGTACGACCCATGAGCACCGTCGCGAACATCTTTCGAATCCCCGAGCTTCGTCGCCGCATTCTCTTCACGCTGGGGATGCTCGCGATCTATCGCATCGGGATCTTCGTTACGACCCCCGGCGTCGATCGCATGGCGATGCGCAAGTACGTGGCCGGGCAGTCGGGCGGCTTCTTGAGCATGTTCAACCTGTTCTCAGGTGGCGCACTCGAGCAGGCGTCGATCTTCGCGCTCAACATCATGCCATACGTCTCGGCCAGCATCATCTTGTCCTTGATGACGGTGGTCGTGCCCTCGCTCATGGAGCTCCGCAAAGAGGGCGAGGCCGGGCAGCGGAAGATCAATCAGTACACGCGATACGGAACCGTCGCGCTCAGTGTTTTTCAGAGCATGGGTCTCGCGATGTTGTGGGAGGGTTGGAACGAGAGCTCGACTTCTGGCGACATCGTTCACAACCCCGGTTGGGCGTTCCGTCTGATGACGGTCCTCGCCCTGACGACAGGCACCTCTTTCCTGATGTGGCTCGGCGAGCAGATCACGGAGCGTGGTCTTGGCAACGGCATCTCACTGATCATTTTCGCGGGTATCGTCGCCAACCTCCCGGATGCCCTCTTCATGACGATCGAGCAGTTCAAGCTCGGTGAGCTTCAGCCGATCGACTTGATGCTTCTGTTGGTCATCGCGCTCGGCACCACGGCGTTCATCGTGTTCTTCGAGCGCGCTCAGCGTCGGCTCCCAATCACGTATGCCAAGCGGATGATCGGTAGAAAGATGTACGGCGGACAGCAATCGCATCTTCCTCTCCGCGTCAACATGGCAGGTGTCATTCCGCCGATATTCACCTCCTCACTGATGATGTTTCCGGTCACTCTGGCCGGGACCAACATTCCTTATCTCTCCGACGCGATGCGATGGATCAGCAACAACCTCGTTCCGGGTGGCTGGGTTTACATCGTCGTATTCGCGGTCATGACGATATTCTTCTGCTTTTTCTACACGGCGATCACGTTCCAACCGGTGGATGTGGCGGAGAATCTCAAGAAGCAGAGCGCATTCATTCCGGGTGTGCGTCCCGGCAAGGCCACCGCGGAATACATCGATGCGGTGCTCACGCGTATTACCGTCGGCGGCGCTCTCTACGTGGCTGCGGTCGTCACCGTGCCGACCTTGCTTCAGGCGCGTTGGAACGTGCCTTTCTATCTCGGCGGCACTTCGTTGATGATCGTCGTCGGCGTTGCGCTCGACTTCGCGCAGCAGGTCGAGAGCCACCTCATCACGCGTCACTACGAAGGCCTCACCGGGAGCAAGGGCTCTCGCATTCGAGCGAGGAACGCATGATGGATCTTCTTCTTTTCGGACCTCCCGGCGCCGGCAAGGGCACCCAAGCGAAGCTCCTCATCGAGCTGCTCGGTATTCCGCAGATCTCGACCGGCGACATGATGCGTGCCGAGCGCAAGTCCGGTTCGGCCCTCGGGAAGCAGTTCGACGAGTACATGTCTGCTGGAAAGTTGGTGCCAGACAGCTTGGTGCTCGACCTCATCGATCAGCGCCTCACGCAAGACGATGCCGAAAACGGAGCGATCTTCGATGGTTATCCGCGAACTGTGGCTCAGGCCGAGGCGCTCGACGCGCTGCTCGCGAAGCTCGACCGGAGAATCGATCGGGTGGTTTCCCTCGACGTTCCACTGGAGGACATCATCGAGCGAGTGACTGGCCGGCGGGTCTGTTTGGACTGTGGACAGACCTATCACGTCCGCTATACTCCGCCGCCCCAAAACGGAGAGTGTGTCTCGTGTGGGGGCACGAAGATCGTGCAGCGATCGGACGACACGGAGGAAGTCGTTCGGAAGCGGTTTGAGGAATACAAAGCCAAGACCGAACCGGTGCTCGCCCACTACGAAGCCAAGGGCGTCACGAAGAGCGTGCAAGGTGTTGGAACATTAGAAGAAATCACGAAACGAATTAAGGAAGCGATTGGGGTTGAGTAACGAGGGATGACTGAAGCGAAAACCGCCCGAGGCACCATCGAAGCGGTGCTACCGAGGGCGCTTTACCGAGTGAGGCTGGAGGGCGGAGCAGAGATCACCGCATCCGTTTCGAACAAGGCCCGGCAGGTCACGGTGAAGCTACTACCCGGAGATGGCGTGACGGTTGAGATATCCCCCTACGACCCGACGAGAGGACGAATCAAAGAGAGGCAGACATGAAGGTTCGACCAAGCGTCAGAAAAATTTGTGAGAAGTGCAAGATCGTGCGTCGCAAGGGCGTCGTGCGGGTCTTGTGTGACAACCCCCGCCACAAGCAACGGCAAGGATAACAGTACATGGCTCGTATCGCAGGTATCGACCTCCCGGGTCGCAAACATACGGTGATTGCGCTGCAATACATCTACGGGATCGGCCCGCATCATGCGAAGCAGATCTGCGAGATCGCCGGTATCCCCGAGAGCAAGCGCGCTGAGGATCTCGATGACACCGACGTCAAGAAGATCCGCGAGTGCATCGACCAGAACTTCAAGGTCGAGGGTGACCTTCGTCGCGAGGTCAACATGCACATCAAGCGACTGATGGACCTCGGTTGCTACCGCGGGCTTCGCCACCGGCGGGGTCTGCCTTGTCGCGGCCAGCGAACCCACACGAACGCGCGCACCCGTAAGGGCCCGAAGCGCGGTGCAATGGCGAGAAAGCGCTAAGAATCATGGCGAAAGCGAAAGCAAAGTCCACGAAGGGCAAGAAGAAGAAGGCCAAGAAGGCGGTGTCGAGCGGGATCGCTCACATCCAGTCGACCTTCAACAACACGATCGTGACGATCACCGACCTCGAAGGAGACGTGGTGTCGTGGTCGACGGCTGGCGCGCGTGGCTTCAAAGGCTCGCGCAAGAGCACGCCGTTTGCCGCCCAACTTGCTGCGGAGGACGCCGCACGTAAGGCGCAAGACGTCGGCATGAAGACAATCGCGATCTTCGTGAAGGGCCCGGGTGCAGGCCGTGAGTCCGCACTTCGCGCATTTCAGAACGTCGGTATGCGGGTGACCCTGCTTCGTGACGTGACCCCGATTCCCCACAATGGTTGCCGCCCGCCGAAGCGGCGGCGTGTTTAAAGGCTGCGGAGGCAATTGATGACGAGTCCGACCCTAGTCGCACGCAATTGGCGAGAGCTCATTCGCCCCAGGAACGTTCCCGTTGATCAGGAGTCGCTCAGCGACACCTACGGGAAGTTCGTCGTGGAGCCGCTCGAGCGTGGCTTTGGAATTACCCTTGGTAACTCGCTGCGCCGCGTGTTGCTGTCCTCGCTGCAGGGGGCTGCAATCACCGCCGTCAAGATCGACGGCGCGCTCCACGAGTTCACCTCGGTACCAGACGTCGTGGAAGACGTCACCGAGATGGTGCTGAACTTCAAGGAAGTCGTCGTACGCTCCCATACCGCGCGCACCCAGACCGTCCGGGTCGAGAAGGAAGGCCCCGGCGTGGTTACGGCGGGTGACATTCAAGTGAACGACCAGGTCGAGATCCTCAATCCGGATCACAAGATCTGCACGCTTGCCGAGGGCGGCCGCTTTGCTGCGGAGCTGACCATCAACGTGGGTCACAGCTACGTTCCGGCGGACCGCAACAAGACGGCCGGCATTCCCATCGGTACGATCGCGATCGACTCGCTGTTCTCGCCGATCCGCAAGGTGAATTACACGGTGACCAACGCTCGTGTCGGTCAGATCACGGACTACGACAAGCTCACCCTCGAGGTGTGGACCAATGGTGCTGTGAAGCCGGCAGATGCTGTCGCATACGCGGCCAAGATCCTGAAGGACCAGCTCACCATCTTCATCAATTTCGAAGAACAGGACGAGCCGGTCGAGGAGTCTAGCTCCGAGGAGCCGCTGAACGAAAACCTCTTCCGCTCGGTGGACGAGCTGGAGCTGTCGGTACGCTCCGCCAACTGCCTTCAAAACGCGAACATCAAGCTGATTGGTGAGCTCGTCCAGAAGAGCGAAGGCGAAATGCTGAAGACGAAGAACTTTGGGCGCAAATCGCTCAAGGAAATCAAGGAAATCCTGGCTGACATGGGTCTTTCACTCGGCATGCAGATCGACCACTGGTCGCAGATGCTCGAGCGCTGGAAGACACAGCAGGCGGGCCAATAACGCATCGAGAGATGGGTCGCGGGTAGGTCGTCATGAGGCATCAAAAGGCAGGCAGAAAGTTCGGTCGCAACACCAGCCATCGCCGAGCCATGTTCAGGAACATGGCGGGCAATCTGGTCTTGCACGAGCAGATCAAGACGACGGACGCGAAGGCGAAGGAGCTTCGTCGGATCGCTGAGCGGCTCGTCACGAAGGCGCTTCGCTTGGGCGACGATCTCACCATCGACATCGCGAAGGTCAAGGACGAGGCCGAGCGCGAGCGCATTTTGGCGCGCCGGCTCCACGCACGTCGACAGGTCGCTCGTTTTTTGCCGAAGCAGCTGGCGAAGACCAATCCGGATGGCACGGTGGAAGAGGTCGACCTCATTCACAAGCTCTTCACCGACATCGCGCCGCGCTATCTCGAACGAGCGAAAGAGAACAAAGGCGGCGGCTACACACGCGTTGTCAAGGTCAACCATCGGCGCGGGGACAATGCCCCGATGTCGTTGATCG
>Ga0209536_100011147_pt1 | contig 13189 bp, 11 predicted proteins | sample DeeMarSeWOR28_12_FD_187461 | JGI IMG/M metagenome (GOLD analysis project Ga0209536, IMG submission 187461) | Marine sediment microbial communities from White Oak River estuary, North Carolina - WOR-2-8_12 (SPAdes) (version 2) | ecosystem: Environmental > Aquatic > Marine > Intertidal zone >...
GATTCAATCACCAGGCTGCTGCCCGGGGTCTTGGGATGCGGTGATTCGGCGGAAAATGACACATTCAGCCGCGGGCGTTTGAAAAATCCCCAGTATACAAGGCCGCGTGAGTTTGCAGGATATATTGTCCCGGAGGTTCTGTTGAGCGGTGATCATGCTGCCATCGCTGAGTGGCGGCTTGTTACTTCGGTGCAGCAGACTTTGGAGAGGCGGCCGGAGCTGCTGGCACATGCTGTTTTCACCCCGGAAGAGCTGCGGATTCTGCAAAAAAACAGGCTGCTTGCGGCTGTTGAACAGTACAAGAATATGCAGCTGTGAAACCGCATAGGACCAGTTGAATAAGCTGTATACGAGATAAGGTGTCAGTGCAGGAGGCAGAAAAGGTCAAAATAGATTTGGCTCTGATCCATTACCCGGTAGTCAACAAGAACCAGGAAATAATCGGTTCAGCAGTGACAAATCTGGACCTGCATGATATTTCACGGGCGGCAAGGACATACGGCGTTGATTCACTGTATGTTGTGACACCTTACAGCGATCAGCAGGAGCTCTTTCAGGAACTCCTGGATCATTGGCTGAAAGGCGGCGGGGCAGAATACAATGCCATGCGGGGGGAAGCCCTGTCCCTGGTGCATATCTGTGATGACCTGGACCAGGTTCTTGCAGAAGTGACCGAGAAATGGCAACGGAAGCCTACAGTACTGGCTACCTGCGCCCGGGAGAAGCACTCCGTCATGTGGCCCTACCGCTTGGTGCGGCAGAAAATTACCGGAGGCGAATGTTTTCTCATTCTTTTCGGAACCGCGTGGGGATTGGCCCAGGAGGTGATTGCAGCAGGTGACGGTATACTGCCGCCCATCACAGGATCGGGGAATTACAACCATCTCTCAGTCAGGTCGGCGGCAGCCATTATTCTGGACCGGCTGCTTGGGCCGAGAGAGATATAAGATAAAAAGTGTATACAGCGAGAATATCAGCCAGGGATTTTGAACCAACGGGATAAATGACCGACAACACGGTTTCAGAACCCGGAAACTGAGAATAATTTATTAAAAAAATAAAGGGTGATGCGGAGGCACCCATCGGAAAAAAGAAACAGTCCGAGAATAGAGGAACATGAGCACCAATATTATTGAACGAATCGACAGAGAGCAGATGCGCTATGATATGCCGGATTTTCGTGCCGGTGACTCAGTCAGGGTCCATATCCGTATCATTGAAGGCAACAAGGAACGGGTACAGGTCTTCGAAGGTGTGGTTATCCGGCGCCGGAAAGGCAATATGGGAGCTACTTTTACCGTTCGGAAGATCTCTCACGGTGTAGGAGTTGAAAAAACTTTCGCCCTTCATTCTCCCCGGCTGGAGAAGGTTGAGATAGTGTCCCGCGGTAAAGTACGGCGCTCAAGACTCTACTATCTGCGTGAACTCCGCGGCAAAGCTGCCCGTATCAAAGAAAAAGGTCTGCGCTAAACACGGGGTGGGCAGGAATGGGTCCTGAGAAACTATGGCCTGATCCTGAACCTGATACGTATTTTCTGGAAAGAAGCCTGAGACAGAAGGGCTACCAGCGGATTGGCGGCCTTGATGAAGTAGGGCGCGGACCATTGGCCGGACCGGTGGTCGCCGCCTGTGTTATTCTGGAGGAGAATTGCGCCTACAGCGCTTTTGTTGATTCCAAGAGCATCGGCGCCGAAAAGCGCTCCCGCCTTTTTATGGAACTGCAGAATAGCGGTGCCGGGATCGGTGTCGGCATTGTTTCGGAAACAGATATTGACCGGATAAATATTCTGCAGGCTTCCCTGCTGGCTATGAAAAAGGCGATTCTCGCCATGCCTCTCGAGCCGGATTTTATTCTCGTGGACGGCAACCAACCAATACCAATGACGATACCGCAGCAGACCCTGGTCAGGGGAGAGTCAAAAAGTGCCTCGATTGCAGCAGCTTCAATTGTTGCCAAGGTTGTGCGCGATGAACTGATGGAGCAGTATCATCGCCAGTATCCGCAATATAATTTTCTGCAAAATAAGGGATACCCCACCCTCGAACACCGGCAGGCCATCAAGAAACACGGCCCCTGCGCCATCCACCGCCAGAGTTTCAAGTGCGTCAAGGAGTTCACTGCAAAGATATGAGGCGTGGCAGATATGCTGGATTTGTAAAGAATCCCGCGGCCACTAACAGGACCGGATAACATCAAGAATTACTGGCACAAAAACTGTCGGCGGCTAATTTTTCAATGCCGACAATTATATTCTGCTGATACGAATGACTCTCAAGAAAAAGGAAATTGGAGCAAAAGGCGAGGACATTGCGGTTAGCTATTTGAAAAGCAGAGGTTACCGGATACTTGAACGCAACTACCGCATCAGCTTTGGAGAAATCGATATTATTGCCGAACAGGGGGGGCATCTGGTTTTTATTGAGGTGAAGACACGGTCAGACAACCTCTTCGGTTCCCCTTTTGAATCGGTGACAGTTCCAAAACAGAGACAGCTTTCAAAGGTTGCCCTCCAGTATATGTGCAAACTGGGGTGCCATAACCGCCCGGCCCGTTTTGACGTTGTCGGTATCCGGCTTAAAAAAGCAAATTCCACTAAATTACAGAATGCCAAGATAGAATTAATGCAAAATGCATTTGACCTATGTTACGGCAATGAGTGATTTCAGAGTATGGTCGGCACTGAGAGTGCTCATGCTGCAAACAACATCCCACATAATTAGATTCCTCACTGCTTGGGCTGTGCAGTCCCTACCCTGGCAGTTGAGGAGAGGGCCAAAGATATTTTTGCCGGGAGGCATGTGTGACTGATGCCTAATGCTGGAACCAGCCATAATGTTGCCTGCAACAGACCCGATCTGGTTGCCATTACCATGGGCTGTCCGGTTGGCATCGGTCCGGAAATAATCCTGCGTTTTTTGACAAAAAGAAAACTGCCGGCAGGGTATCTCCCCGTGGTTATCGGTGATATAGGGGTTCTGCAGCGCTGTGCCGAAGAGCTGCAGATTAATGCCGAGATCATTGCCTGGCAGCCCGGCGATGGGGTTGCGCTAGAGAAAATTCAGGTCATTGAGCCGGAGAGCGGGCAAGGCTATGCGCTGCAGGCGGAAAGTCTGCACTGGGGAGTACCGTCCAGGGAAACAGGGCTGGCGGCGGCTGCCTACATTAAGGAAGCTGTGCATTTAATCAGCCAAGGCAGGCTTGATGCGATGGTTACCTGTCCGATTGCAAAGTATGCCCTTCATTTGGCGGGCTACAAGTATCCTGGACATACTGAAATGCTGGCGTCTTTAAGTGAGACGCAAAATTTTGGCATGATGATGGCCGGGAGCAGGTTAAAGGTCTCTCTGGTAACCATTCACCTGCCGTTAGCCAAAGTCGCGGAGCAGTTGAATCAGGCGGAGATCATGCGGATAATTAATCTAACAGGACAGACACTCCGCAGGGACTTTGCCATTGCCAAACCGCGAATTGCAGTTGCAGCGTTCAACCCCCATGCCGGGGAGTCGGACCTTTTTGGTGCAGAGGAACGAAAGATAATAGAGCCTGCGGTTGCCGGTTCGGTATCAGAAAAATGGGAGCTGGCAGGTCCCCTGCCCCCTGATACGGTATTTAAGATGGCCTTTGACAACAAATTTGATGCGGTTGTGGCCCAGTATCATGACCAGGGACTCATCCCATTTAAACTTGTGCACTTTGAGGACGGGGTCAATCTGACCATGGGGCTTCCCTTCATCCGCACATCGGTGGACCACGGTACTGCCTATGATATTGCCGGTAAGGGAATCGCCAGCCATGCCAGCCTTGAGGCCGCATTTTTAATGGCAGCACAGATCAGCGGCAACAGGAAAAGGATATAAACCAGCGGGCAGGAGCTGCAGGCAAAACATATCATAATGCAGATAAATGTATGGCTTGAATAATAGCTCTTTGTTATGAATATCTTTTGCCGGACCATAAAATTGCCGGGTCTTTTGCCTAGGATATATTGATACTCTACAGAACTACCTCAGATTATGAATAGAGAGGAACAGCAGCCGGTCCATTTGGATGAAGAGGATGGGGCCCCAAAACGCCCCTTGCTAATCCCAGGAGGCCTGTTTATCGTTTTTGAGGGCATAGACGGCACGGGAAAATCAACCCAGCTTTACCTGCTGGCTGAAAAGCTCAGGCAGCTTGGCTATGCAGTTGTTGCTACCCGGGAACCGACAGATGGCCCCTACGGACAAAAGATCAGGGAGTTGTTTGTTGACCGGGGTTCAGTCTCCCAGGAAGAAGAGCTGGACCTTTTCCTTGCAGACCGGGACCAGCATGTGAAGGAAGTCATTGCACCCGCCCTGGCAGATGGTTGTGTTGTGATCTGTGACCGCTATTTTCTTTCCACGGTCGCCTATCAGGGCGCCAATGGCATGGACCTGGAGCTTATATTACAAAAAAATGAAGATTTTCCGGTCCCTGACCTGGCAATTATTCTCGAGATGGAACCGACCCAAGGTATTCATCGTATCCAGAATCAGAGGAATGAACACCCCAATACCTTTGAGGGCGAGGCAAATCTGCAGAAAGTGGCCAAAATTTTTGCGGCCATGCGGCAGGATTATATAACACGGATAAATGGCTCGGACTCCATCGAAAATGTTGCTCGCCAGGTATTTGAGGCGGTAGCGAAAGTCCTGGCCCAAAAAGCAGCGAATCCGTTGGAAGACTGAAAAAAATCATGCAATAAAACTTTTACAGGTCAGGAACTGAATAAAGGCCTGGAGAACAATTTATTATGCGGCATAACAATCCCTTAAACAATGCAATGCTTTTTGTCATAAAGCGCATTATGCGTGCCCGGCAGCATAAGGTTAAGGATTGCCAGAATTCTTCCCTGCTTAGACGCATCGGCTTGCTGGGACTTGTTTTTATCTGTGTTTCCTGTGCTGCTTCCTCAATCCAGTCACCATCCGGCGAGAATGCTCGCACCGGTTATGATAAGTCTGAACAGGAAAAAGCGGCTGAGACCAATGATAAGGCCTGTGCTTATTTTTATTTTCTCTGGGGCAAAACCGCTGAGAACAACAACCGTTTTGAGGAATCCCTGGAGGCCTATGAAAAAGCCCTGCTCTGCGATGAAGAAAGTGTATATATCAAACGCAGCCTGGCAATTCTCCTTTTCAGGATGGATCGTAAGGAGCAGGCAGCAAGGGTGCTTGAGCAGTTAATCAGCAGTGATCCGCAGGATACAGAGAACAGGGTTTTACTGGCCAAGGTATACAGCAGCCTTGGGCGCACTGATGCTGCCGCAGCTATTTATCAGGAACTTCTGGAAATTAAGGAAGATCATGACACATTGCTCATGCTTGGAATGCTCTATGTGCAGAATAAGGAGTATGACAAAGCCCAGAAAATACTCAACCGTCTTATCCGGCTCGAAGGTGATTCATACCTGGCCCATTATTCCCTGGCAAGACTATACCGGCAGCTGCAGTATTACGATAAGGCATCGGCCTCATATGAAAAGGCAATGGAACTTAACTGGTCTGAGAGGCTGGCCTATGAAGTGGCTGAATTTTATGAAGACCGGCAGGATTATGATAAGGCTATCGCGGCATACCGCAGAATTATCGTTGAGGGCGAATCAAGCGATATGGCTAAAACAAGGCTTGTCAATCTGTACCTGAACCTTGAGGAGAACGACAAGGCCTTGGAGCTTCTGCGTGATTTACGTACGGTCCTGCCGCAATCGCATAACGTTGACATCACCATCAGCCGCATTCTCTTAAGCCAGGAAAAGTATAATGAAGCCATAATGATCCTGGCGGATGTGCTGCAGACCAACCCCGAATTGACAGTTGTGCGCTATCTTCTCGGCATGGCCTATTACCAGAATGATGAGCTGCAAAAAGCTGATGAGCAGTTGCAGCTCATACCAGTAGACTCCAGTCTTTATATGGATAGCATCCTTCTGCGGGTCAGGATATTGAGTGAAGGAGATGATCGCCCGGGCGCAATAGACCTTCTGCAGCAACAGATTGGTGATGCTCTCACCAGGAAGGTTAGTTTTTATATACTGCTGGCTTCGCTGTACAGGGAAAATGGCGAAGTTGAGCAGGGCAGGGATATCTATGAGCAGGCCATAGAACTATACCCTGATGATACTGATCTCCTTTACAACTACGGCATATTTCTTGAGAAAATAGGGGAGCAGGATAATGCCATTGCCAAGATGCAGGCTGTGCTGGCGGTTGATCCTGATAACGGGGCTGCACTCAACTTTGTCGGTTACACCTGGGCCGACAATAATATGGAGCTGGAAAAAGCGCTGGAATATATTAAAAGGGCTGTCGAACTCATGCCTGATGACGGGTATGTCAGGGATAGTCTGGGCTGGGTTTATTTTAAGATAGGCAATATTGAACAGGCAATCGTTGAACTTGAAAAAGCTTCCGAGATGGTGGATAACGACCCGATCATCAGAGAACATCTCGGAGATGCTTATATGACAACAGAGCAGTTTGAAAAGGCCCTTGCCGCTTATGAAAAAGCCTATGAACTTTATGAGGAAGAGGAAAAGAAGCAAAGTGTCAAGGCCAAGATAAATTCCGTCAAGTCCCGGAGTGCCAAGTGAGGAGATTGCCGCATCACGTTCTCCTGCATCTTCTGATTTTCTTTTTCCTGGCCCCGCTCCTGATTCAGGGATGCGCCAGACCTGTCCTGCAGACCCTTCCAGCCAGCGAACAGGAGATTGCATCAGCACTGGAATCATTCGCACGCTACCAGGAGATAAGTGCCTCAGCCTGCAGTTGCTGTCTCGATGCCGAGGCTGATGCCGCTCTTTTCGTTTCAGGCTGGTTCAGTGACCGTACGGCCAAACTATCAGGCTATTTACAGGCAATGGAGCCCGCCTATATCAAGTTTGTCGCAATTAACCCCCTTGGCCAACCCATGTATATTTTCATGACAAATGGCAGCATGTTCAAAAACTTTAATGTTTTTGAGGAGAAAGCATACTTAGGTTCAGTGCATTCCGAAACATACACAAAATTCGCCCCATCAGGTTTTGAGCCGGGATTCGCATATTACTGGCTGACGGGTAGACTAAGCCCCGGTGATATTCAGGTTAAGGCTGTTATGTCAGACAAGGTGCGCGGAAGATTCTGGCTCCAGATACATCATGCTGATGAAGGAGCGGAAAGCATGGTTCTGTTTGATCCCGGGGAGATGGTAATTTTGCGTCATGTTTTGCAAGATGTGCAGGGCAGGCATCTCCTGGACATAGTTTATGCTGAACATCAAACTCTGTCTGAAAATAAAACAAAAGACAGCGACACCGGGCCCGGTGTTCTTTCCCCTGCAGACAGAGAAAAAGAACTGTGCAGAGTTCCTGCGCTGATAACAGTTGCCTCCGACACTGGTGCCAAGAGGATAGAATTGAGACTCCATGCATTCTTAGACGGGGTCAGTTTTTCAGAAGATGACTTCCACTTAGAGATCCCGGACAATTTCGAACAACTGCTCGTCAGATAATTTTCATTTATACCATATGTGAGTCATGTGAATAAGCGAATGCCCGACAATACAGGCAAACTTCTTGCCCATGTTAAAAAACCCAGCAGGTATATCGGCAATGAGTTCAACGCACGCCGGAAGAAATGGGATGAAGCCGCAATCCGGGTTGCCCTTATATTTCCTGACCTTTATGAAATCGGCATGTCACACCATGGCCTGCAGATCCTGTATGCAATACTCAATGCCCAGGAAACCTTGCTGGCAGACAGGGTATATGCCCCTGACAAGGACCTGGAGGAACTGCTGCACAATCAGGGTTTGTCCATGTTTGCAGTTGAATCCCGCAGACCTTTGGCGGAATTCGACATGCTCGGCATAACCCTGCCCTATGAACTCTGCTATACAAATATCCTGACAATTCTTGCCCTGGGCCATATTCCCCTGCGGTCATCAGATAGGCAGGAATCGCATCCCTTCGTAATAGGCGGCGGGTCAGGCAGTTTCAACCCTGAGCCGGTTGCAGATTTTTTTGATGCTATTCTCCTGGGTGACGGGGAGCAAGCTATACTTGACATTGCTGCGGTCCTGAAAAAGACCAAGGAGAAAAAAACAGACCGGCACGGGACTCTTGAAAAACTTGCGGCAATAGCCGGGGTATATGTCCCCTCTTTTTTTAAGCCTCTTTATGGCAGTGGAGGAAAACTGCTTGGGATCAAACCCCTTAAGAAAGGCTATGAGAAAATTCAGCGGTGCATTCTTCCTGATCTGGAAACTTCCCAGATTCCAGGGAAGCCGCTTGTGCCTCAGGTCAGGATAGTACATGATCGTTTAGGCATTGAGGTGGCCCGTGGATGTACACGCGGTTGCCGTTTCTGTCAGGCAGGCATAATATACCGGCCGGTCAGGGAGCGTAGGCCCAGAAGTGTGCTGGAACTTGCAGAAAAAGGCATGGAAGCGGGCGGTTTTGATGAGCTTGCCCTGCTCTCTCTGTCAACGGGGGATTATTCATGTCTTTACCCGGTCCTTGGTGCCTTGATGGACAGATTCGCAAAAGAGTACGTGTCGGTTTCCATGCCGTCCATGCGGGTGGGTACTCTGACGCCTGAAATTATGAATCAGATAAGGCGGGTAAGAAAAACAGGCTTCACCCTGGCTCCCGAGGCAGGCAGCGACCGGCTCCGCATGGTCATCAACAAGGGCATAACAGAAGAAGACCTGTTGGCTACCTGCAGGGATGCCAATGAACTGGGATGGAATCTGCTGAAGTTTTACTTCATGTTAGGCCTGCCTACGGAAACAGAGGAAGATGTCCGGGCCATTGCCGATCTGGTCCGCAGAGCTTTCCGGACATCTTCTGACAGGCGGCTGCGGATAAACGTCAGTGTGGCTTCCTTTGTCCCCAAACCGCACACTCCGTTTCAGTGGGAACCGCAAATTTCAATTGATGAGGGTTTTGCCAGGATTGATCTGTTGAAAAAGAGCCTGCCAAAGGGCAATTATAAGCTGAAATGGCATGATCCACGCCAGAGCTTCCTTGAAGGCGTGATGTCACGGGGAGACCGTCTGTTATCAGGGGTTGTTGAGGAAGCCTGGCAGCGCGGAGCCCGTCTGGATGCCTGGTCTGAACACTATGACCTGAAGATTTGGCAGGATGCTGCAAGGGCGCGCAATATCGATTTGGCAAATTATCTGCGGCGGCGTGATTTTGCAGAGGTTCTTCCTTGGCAGCACCTGGATACCGGTGTAGACCGGGAATTTCTGCTGGCTGAACTGGAAAAATCTTTAAAGGAGGGGTATACACCGGACTGCCGTGTGCATGGGTGCCAGAAGTGCGGGGCCTGTAATTTTAAAGAAGTTCAGCCTGTAGTACAGTGTAAATCCAGAAAACATGTTGACAGTGCTGCTGCAGAAATCATTGAATTGGGCGAAGAGGCAAGAGAAGAAAATGCTGCATCACCGATACAAACCCCGGAGAAGAAAACAGAAGAGGTTAAATCCCATCATTGGCAGCGGTTGTTTTACACCAAGCAGGGTGATAACAGGTTTTTAAGTCATCTTGAGATTATTCAGTTGTTTTTCCGGGCCTTCAGAAGGGCTGGGATAAAGCTGCATTACACGCAGGGATTCAATCCCGTTCCAAAAGCCTCCTTTAGCCCGGCCTTGCCCGTTGGCACAGAAAGTCTGGCAGAGTTTCTGGACGTTGATCTTATTGAAGCAATAGCAGATGCCGGAGAATTCATGCTCTGCATCAACAGGCAGCTTCCTGATGGTATTCAGATCATATCTGTCGCAGATATACCTGGCAAAAAAGAAGGGGCCGCAGCAAAAAACCTTACCTGTTATGGGATCATCCTTGAGCGTCATCTGGCAGCTGAGGACAGGAGTGCGATTAAAAGCTTTATGGCCGCTGATGCCTTTACCATTACAAAAACCAGAAAAGGCAGGCAACGCATGCTGGACATCAGAAAGCAGGTGGAAAGCCTTGTTGTATCCGGAGATAACAGCCTTGAGCTGGTGTTAATCATTGAAGAGGGCAGAGCAGCCGGCAAACCTGTTGAAATATTGAAAGCAGTGCTGGGTCTGTCTGATGAAGAAAGTTTGGATCTGAGAATTTGCAAGCTTTGGAGTAAATCAGTGTAAAACGGCACAAGGCACAAGGCTCATGGCACCGGGGAGACAAGGACAATAATGGCGTGTCGGCAGCAAACAAAATGTTGGTGGCCATTGCCAGGTGTAATTGATTGGTGGAGTCAGAGTTCTGAAGGTAAGTTAGAACCTTTCGCCCTTTGCCCTGTGCCCTATGCCGTTGTTTTTCACATTTAAGTTTGCGATTTAAAAAACTTTATAGTATTGCTTTATCATCGTTTGTGGATGGTATACAGCTGAAAAAAGTTGCCAAAGGAAAGGAGAGAAAATGAAGCAGAAAAAGATTGTCCTTCGTGAAGATGAGATGCCGAAACAGTGGTATAATATCTGTCCGGATATCCCAAATGGTATGCAACCACCCCTTGACCCGGGCACCAAAGAGCCAATGGCTCCAGAGAAGCTTGCAGCTATTTTTCCCATGGGTCTTCTGGAGCAGGAGATGAGTCCTAACCGCTGGATTGATATTCCGGAAGAGGTGAGAGAGATATACGCTATCTGGCGGCCGTCGCCCTTGGTCCGGGCCTACAAACTGGAACAGGCCCTCGGTACAAAGGCCAAGATTTATTACAAGAATGAAGGCGTTTCACCGAACGGCAGCCACAAACCTAACAGTGCCGTGGCGCAGGCCTATTATAACAAGCGGGAAGGTATAAAAAGACTTGCCACTGAGACGGGCGCCGGCCAGTGGGGCAGCGCTCTCTGTTTTGCAACCAATAAGTTCGGCCTGGAATGCAAGGTTTACATGGTCCGGGTTTCTTTTGACCAGAAACCGTATCGTAAGACCATGATGCTGACCTTTGGCGGCACGGTGGTTGCCAGTCCCAGCCCCGACACCAACACGGGACGCGCCTTTCTGGAAAAGGATCCCAATACCCCGGGCTCTCTCGGCATTGCCATCAGCGAGGCCATTGAAGATGCTGCAACCACAGAGGGCACCAACTATGCCCTGGGATCCGTTTTGAACCACGTGATCCTGCACCAGACCATCGTAGGCCTGGAAGCCAAAAAGCAGATGGATATCGCCGGTGATTACCCGGATGTGGTCGTAGGCTGTTGCGGGGGCGGTTCGAACTTTGCCGGCCTGGCAGTCCCCTTTGTGGCAGACGCCCTTGAGGGCAAGAAAGTCAGATTTGTCGGTGTTGAGCCGGCATCCTGCCCCACCATGACCAAGGGAAAATTTGCCTATGATTTCGGTGATACCGGTCAGACGACCCCGCTTCTCCAGATGCATACACTGGGGCATGACTTTGTTTCACCGGGCATCCATGCCGGGGGGCTGCGCTATCACGGTATGGCGCCTATTGTAAGCGCCCTGGTGCGCGAGAAAATAATTGAGCCCGTCAGTGTGCACCAGTTGGAGACCTTTGAGGCAGGTGTTCTGTTTGCCCGGACCGAGGGCATTATCCCGGCTCCGGAAACCTGTCATGCGGTGCGCGGGGCCATCATCGAGGCAACCCGTGATCTGAATGAGCCGAAAACCATACTGTTCAACCTTTCCGGCCACGGCCTGCTTGATCTTTCCGCCTATGAGCAATACTTCAGCGGCGCACTGCATGATTATGAATATCCGGCCGAGGCCATAGAAGAGTCCATGAAGCATCTTCCCCAGCTGTAATGAGTGGAAAACCTTATTGCTGTAATCTGGTAATGTATAAGGCGGCGGGATTTTTCCTGCCGCCTTTTTTTTTATAGGTATGTCGGGTGTTCAGGTGTCACAGCGGAAATATTTACTAACAGCGTTCATGTTGCTTTTTTCGGCCGCGTTCGTTTGCCACTCTGCAGCGTCAGCCCGGACAGATAGAGTTGAAACCGACACCACTGCAGCACTGGAAGGTCTGGTTGATAACGGCGGCTATGCCGTCAAAAAGAACAACGAGTATATCATTGCGCATAATCAGCACAAACCTTATGTGCCGGCCAGTATTATCAAGATCGCTACCGCACTCGCAGCCATGGAAGTCTTGCGGCCTGCATTCCGTTATGAAACATTCTTCTATCGTGACACCGGCAACAACCTCTACATAAAGGGCTTTGGAGACCCGTTTCTCATATCAGAGGAAATTGCTGAAATTGTCGTAAGATTAAAAAATCTCGGCTGCACGAAGATCAATCATATCTACCTGGACGACACCGCTTTCGAGATTACAGCAGCAGATGGATCAGGTTCGAGCGATAATCCCTATGATGCACAAAACAGCGCCCTGGCTGTTAATTTTAACACGATAAATCTTAAGAAAGATGCATCTGGAATGGTTATTTCAGCTGAAGAGCAGACACCGACCCTGCCTGTGATGCAGACGCTGGCAGGAAACCTTGCACCGGGTGTTCACCGGATCAATATCACCGTGAACAAAAATGATGGAGCTGCCATAATCAGCAGATACGCTGGTGAGCTCTTTCGTGCCTTTTTCAAGCAGGAAAATGTAGCAGTTGAGGGCATGATCGGAAACCGGCAGACCCCTGGAAATCTCGTGCCTTTTTACATTCATCGCTCAAGTAAAACCCTGGAAGATATAGTTGGGCCGCTCATGCTTTATTCCAACAACTTCATTGCAAACCAGCTTTTTCTCACTCTTGGGGCTGTTGCATTTGGCTATCCAGCCACCTGGGAAAAATCCATTAAGGTTTTGGCCGATACGCTGCAGAAAAATTACAATGTATCGGACAGGGAGATAAAAGTCGTTGAAGGTTCAGGGCTTTCCAGAAGAAACAGGGTGTCACCCCATGCCATGATGCAACTGCTGGATGGTTTCAAACCTTACGCGAAATTACTGCCGCAGGAAGATGGCAGGCTTTTAAAATCCGGCACTCTGGATGGAGTTTACACTTATGCCGGATATTTTGTCGGGAATGACAGCCTTGACGGTTTTGTCCTGCTGCTTAACCAGGACAGGAATAACAGGGACATGGTGCTGGATGTGCTGGAGCATATATACCGCGCAAACTAACAGCGACTTCCTAGAAAAAATAAAAGCGGGACATCCGCCGATTGATGTCCCGCTTTTGGGTCTATCACCTTGGAAGGGGGATATATAGGTTAAAAGCCTTTGT